>Ga0255338_1000369_pt1 | contig 159982 bp, 138 predicted proteins | sample MeOH1_35cm_T4_19_FD_203715 | JGI IMG/M metagenome (GOLD analysis project Ga0255338, IMG submission 203715) | Sandy soil microbial communities from University of British Columbia, Vancouver, Canada - MeOH1_35cm_T4_195 | ecosystem: Engineered > Artificial ecosystem > Sand microcosm >...
CGAACTCCCGCAGCCGCTCCCATTGATCGTCCCGTAAAACCTCTCCTTCCACGCCAGCCTCCAAAAGCCAGCGTTGAATCAGAAATCTACCTCCCCGTGAATCCCTAAAATGTCACTACAGCCTAGAATTCATCCGGCACCACACCCCTTTTCATGGAACACATCGATATGAGCCACCTGTTCGGAAATGCGTTCCAGACATCCTATGTCGTGGCGGACTCCACCCCGGCTGTTGCGGCACTTCACGGCAACGCCTGGCATCGGGCCGTTCTTCCCTGCCCTTGCCGGTTCCGTTCGACTGGCTGGAATACCGCGGCCTGCGTACGGACAAGCACGACATCTTCGACGAGGTCGCTCTGGCCTACAGTGGGGACATGATGATCGAGATCGTCATCCTTGGCAGCGCGCCTTCGCACTATCATGAATTCCCAGATCGCGGCGGCGAGAGCCGCCGGCCTCGGAATCGTGATGGAGGGCTGCAATCCGGGCGTCCGCTTCGCTTATGTCAAGACAGACCGCGAGTTTCCCGGCACCATGATCGAGATCATGGAACTGGGCGAGCAACTGACTGCCATGTTCCGCGAAATCCGGGCGGCCAGTAATGGCTGGACCGGTAGCGATCCGGTTCGCCGCTTTTGAGGATGGCGATGGACCGGAAGCGCGGTGCCACGCCCGCCCCCCGCTCACTGCGCTTCGCGCGCCTTGACCATATCCAGCGCGACGTCGACGATCATGTCCTCCTGGCCGCCGACCATCTTCCTGCGGCCAAGTTCGACCAGGATCGTGCGGGTATCGAGGCCATAGGTCTCGGCCGCCTTCTCGGCATGGCGCAGGAAGCTGGAATAGACCCCGGCATAGCCCAGCGCGAGCGTCTCGCGGTCGACCCGCACAGGCCTGTCCTGCAAGGGCCGGACAAGGTCTTCGGCGGCGTCCATCAGTTGCATCACGTCGCAGCCGTGGTTCCAGCCCTTGCGATCGGCTGCGGCGACGAACACTTCCAGCGGCGCGTTGCCCGCTCCGGCACCCATGCCGGTGAGGCTGGCATCAATGCGTACCGCACCACATTGCGCCGCCACGATCGAGTTGGCGACCCCGAGCGACAGGTTGTGGTGGGCATGCATGCCGCGCTGGGTTTCGGGTTTCAGCACCCGGTCATAGGCTTCAAAGCGGGCGCGCACGCCGTCCATGTCGAGCGCGCCGCCGCTGTCGGTGACATAGACGCATTGCGCGCCGTAGCTTTCCATCAACAACGCCTGCCGGGCGAGCAATTCGGGCTCGATCATGTGGCTCATCATCAGGAAGCCCGACACGTCCATGCCAAGATCGCGGGCTATACCGATATGCTGCCTGGATACGTCGGCCTCGGTGCAATGGGTGGCGACACGCACCGACCGCACCCCGATGTCGTAGGCCCGTCGCAGTTCCTCGGCCGTGCCGACGCCGGGCAGGATCAGCGTGGTCAGAACGGAGCTGTCCAGCACCTCGGCCACTGCCTCCAGCCATTCCCAGTCGGTATGCGCGCCGAAGCCGTAGTTGAAGCTGGCACCTGACAGCCCGTCGCCGTGCGCGACCTCGATCGCATCCACGCCAGCCTCGTCCAGCGCCCTGGCGATCGCCCTCACATGGTCAATGCCGTACATGTGGCGGATGGCGTGCATGCCGTCCCGCAGCGTGACATCCTGAATATAAAGCTTGTCGCCCGCGTCGATAGAGAAGTTCGCAGTCATCGTCGATTGCTCCTTCAGGCTGCGGCCAGGCGGCGTGCGGCCAGCAGTTCACCAGTCGCCTTGGCGGCAGCGGTCATGATGTCGAGATTGCCCGAATAGCTGGGCAGATAATCGCCAGCACCTTCCACCTCGAGCAGGATCATCGTCTTGATCCCGGTAAATTCGCCCCGTCCTGGTATCTTGAGCTTGCTGTTGTCGCCGAAGCGCTCGAATTGCACCTCCTGCTTCAGGCGATAGCCCGGCACATATTGCTGGACCTTTTTCACCATCGCCTCGACAGACTGCCGGATCGTTTCCTCATCCGCGCCCTCGGAAAGGGTGAAGACGGTATCGCGCATGATCATCGGCGGCTCGGCGGGGTTGAGAATGATGATCGCCTTGCCCTTCTCGGCGCCGCCCACCTTCTCAATGGCGCTCGCCGTGGTGCGGGTGAATTCGTCGATATTGGCACGCGTGCCGGGACCAGCCGAGCGCGAGGACACCGATGCCACGATCTCCGCGTAGTGGACCCTCGCCACCTGGCTTACTGCCGCGACCATCGGAATGGTGGCCTGCCCGCCGCAGGTCACCATATTGACGTTTCCGGCAGCCAGGTTCTCTTCCATATTGACGGGGGGCACAGTGAACGGGCCGATGGCGGCGGGGGTCAGATCGACGACGAGCTTGCCATCAGCGCGCAGCGCGTCGTCATGGACCTTGTGCGCATAAGCCGAGGTCGCGTCGAAGACGATGCCGATCTCGGGATAGACGGCCATTTTACGCAGCCCTTCAAGGCCCTCGTGCGTCGTGCCGATACCGCGTTGGCGCGCCATGGCCAATCCCTCGGATTCAGGGTCGATGCCCACGACGGCGACCAGTTCCATGTTTTGCGGATACTGGACCATCTTGATCATCAGATCCGTGCCGATATTGCCCGAGCCGATGATCGCGGCCTTAACCTTGCCCGTCATGATTTCTCCTTAAACAAAACGCGCGGTGCAGGAGCCGACGCCATGCAACTGCATTACGAATGCGTCGCCGGGCAAGGCCGGCTCCAGGGGAACGAGGCTGCCCGACAGGATCATATCGCCCGCATTGAGCGTGACGTCATAGGCACCCAGCGTATTGGCCAACCAGGCGACCGCTTCGGCCGGCGACCCCTGCACGGCGTGGCCATAGCCTTCTGACAGGGGATTTCCGTTCTTGGTCACGGTGACATGCAGATTGGGCAAGTCGTGCGCACGTGGATCGACCCGTGCGTCGCCCATGACGAAAATGCCGCAGGAGGCGTTGTCCGCGACCGTATCCACGATACCGATCTTCCAGTCGCTGATGCGACTGTCGACAATTTCGAAACAGGGGAAGATGGATTCGGTCGCGGCGATGACTTGGTCGGCGGTGACGCCCGGCCCTTTGAGGTCGTCCTTCAGGATGAAGCCGATCTCGGCCTCCGCACGGGGTTGGATCAGGCCGTGGGCGGCAATATCGATATCGCCTTCGACCAGCATACGGTCGGTCAGGAAGCCGAAGTCGGGCTGGTGCACACCCAGCATCTCCTGCACGGCCCGCGAGGTCACACCGATCTTCTTGCCAATCACCCGTTCGCCATCCGCACGGCGACGCGCGAGAATGCCGAGCGATATGGTGTAGGCGTCGTCGATGCCAAGTTCTGGGAAGCGCTTGGTCAACGGCGGCACCGTCCGGGAATCGCGCAGCGCCGCGTATAACTCGAAGGAAATCCGGCTGACGATCGATCGCACCAAAGGGTCATTCACAAATAGCCTCCATCCAGTTTGCCAACGGCGCCCCTGCTGCATCACACCCGATCGGATTGCGGAGCAGCCCTGGCGCCATCGGGGGGATCGGAAACCCGCCTATCCAGCGCACCATGCGGAAAAGGCAGCGCCGACAGCCGCCAGGATCCCCGGCGCACCCGGCAAGCACGAACCTGCCCGCCGCGCGCCATCCAGCCGAGACAACAGCGTCTCCGATATAGTACCGCACCCAATCGCTTCTGCATGTTAGCTACAGGCGCGCCGCCTTTCGCGCCATGAATCCGACTTACCCCTGGCGAGCATTTCATTCGTTATTGCGGCAATAGAATAGCCTGCCCATGGCGCGGCTGATGCAGCGCACAATCACCTGAGAGCTTCGTTCCCCGCCGATTCATTGAACAACATGCTGCAGCGCCGCGCAAATCGGGGCGGCGCAAACGCAACGCGCACCCGCCGACATTGCTTGTCACTCTGCCACTGCGCAAACTACAGTTTGCTTGACTCCTGTCATCACTTACTCGGACGCAGAGCCAATGCGGACAACCAATCAACATTTCGATCACCGTGATGCAAGAGCATATCACAAGGTTCACGAAACATTGCAGGACGATATTCTTAGCGGACGGCTAATACAGGGCAGCCCGCTCCCCACAGAAACGGAATTGTCCAAACGCTTTTGCGTGACGCGTCATTCCGTGCGGGAAGCATTGCGCGTGCTGGAGCAGACCGGTCTCGTCCAGCGCGGCTTGGGACGACGCCTGCATGTCAGCCTGCCCAGGTATCAGCAGCTTGCGCCGCGCACTTCGCGAGCGCTGCTGATGCAGAAAGTAAGTTTTCGCGAACTTTGGGAGGTTTCGATGCACCTCGAAGTCTGCGCGGTCGGACTGTTGACCGACCGGGTGGACCAGGAGACGATAGACAGGCTCGAACAGAACATCGAACAGATGCAGAGAGCGATCGATCGAGGCCAGCCGATCATCGAACTGGACGTCGCTTTTCATTCCTGCATTGCCGAGAGCACGGGGAACTGCGCGCTACTGCTGGCGCGCGAACCCATTTCCCTGCTCTTCTATCCGTCTCTGTCCAATCTGCTGCATCACCCTAAAACCAGGGATATCGGCCCCAGGCGCCTCATCGCCGCGCACCGCGAGATCGTGAAGGCGCTCAAGAACGGCAACATATCCGATGCGCGCCTGTGGATGTCACGACACATGGCCGATTTCAAGCGCGGCTACGAAGCAGCGGGACTGGATATCGACGCTCCGGCGGATTCCCCGAAATTTTCAAGGTCAGCAGTTCAATCATGAAGTGACATGCGCAGAATGCTTGCTTGGCAATTCCGAGCAACGATCTCCTGCAGTCTTGCCATTCCCGGACGACCCTCGGTAACATTGCAGCATGGGCGGGGACGGCACGTGGACGAAGCTGATCCTACCGCCACTTGTCTGGATCGCGGGGTGCAACAAGGCGCATGACAAGGGAAAAATAAAGGCACGGTGGGCTATGTCGGCCTTGGCGATATGGGGGGAGCCGGATCTTCTGTCGGTGCTGAAGATGGGGAGTGCCGAGGGATTCGTGGTCGAGAACTGGGCATTGTTCGACCAACTGGCAGCCAAGGGCCATATCCTGAAGCAGCAGAGGCGCCAAAGCGCGGAAATCATCGAAGGGGCGCGCGAACGCCATGTAGGCGTCCCGATGACCGGAGCGGTGTATGAACACTCAACACTGCTCGATGAAGATCGCTACCGCCAACTTACGGGTCGGGAACCGGATTTCGACTATTTCGGAAGCACAGCCCCGAGGCCTGCCTCGACATGAACAGACGACCGTCGCGAACTGCTGGCAAAGCCCTGCGTACATCCGAATCCGGCCGTTGGACCGCTCTCATCCCGTTGAGGGGTGGCTTCGAGGGCAAATCGCGTCTCGCTGATAAACTCTCGCCCGCACAGCGCGCCTTGCCGGGGTCGGTATCGATGCCTTTTCCGGCGAACCACAAATCAATCTCGGCTACCTGGACGCCTTTCTGCTTCCTCATATCGGCAGCGCCATTAACGAAACGCACATCACGATGGGACAGAGAAGGTCCTCGACAGCCTCGCCGCATTTTCTCCGGTACGGGCACCGAACCGGCCCACCTGCGGCCTTGAGCAACTATGGCGCTGCCTGCCGGGGCGAGGCGCGTTCACCAGAACCTGGCGATCCGTTCGTTGCACGATATCGGCCATTCGACGTGATCAGATCGGGTTCACATCATTGGCACCGGCGATGTGCGATGACGCGAGGAATCCGAAGGTCATCGTCGTGCCCAGCGTTACCCCGGCGCCGGGATAGGCATCGCCCATGACGGTCGCCGCACAGTTGCCAACGGCGTAGAGGCCAGCGACGGGCCTGCCATCGACACCCAGGACACGGGCGTATTCGTCGGTCTTGGGGCCACCCTTGCTGCCCAGGTCTCCCAGATCGAGCTTCACGGCATAGAACGGCGCCTTGGCGACCGTACCGAGGCAGGGGTTGGGCTTGTGGTAGGGATCGCCCTGGTATAGGTTGAAGAAGTCGCCGCCGCGGCCAAAATCCTCGTCCACACCCTTGCCGACCATGGAGTTGAATCTCGCCACGGTGGCCTCGAGCGTCGCGGTGGGCAGTCCGGTCATCGCGGCAAGTTCTGCGATCGTGCCAGCCTTGTGTACGAACGACTTGAGCCAGTTCGCAGGAAGCATCCAGTCGGGCTTGACCCCGCCAGGTAGCAAGCCGCCGAGTGGATACTTCTTGCGGAACCGGGAATCGAAGATGATGTAGCAGGGCATGTTAGCGCCGGTCTTCTCGTTGTCGGCGATCATCGCTTCGCCGAAACGGTGATAGGAAGACGCCTCGTTCACGAACCTTTCTCCGCGCTGGTTCACGCAAAGGCTGTGCGGCAAGCCTCGTTCGAAGAAAATCCCGTGATTTCGGGTGATGTTGGGACTTTTTGGCGAAGGAAACTCGACGCTCGGCGCCCACCAGGCCTCATGCAGGAAAGCCATGTCCGCGTTGACCGACTGCGCGGCCCGCAAGGCATCGCCGGTGTTGTTGCCGCGCGGCGTGACGCTCCATGTCACCTGCGAGCCCTTCGGCAGGTATTTCTCGCGAAACTCAGGCGATTGCTCATAACCCCCGGCAGCCATGATGACTCCCTTGGCCGCGCCAATGTGCACATCGCGCCCGTCATGCTGCGCCCGGACACCGATAACCTTGCCCGCCTCATCGGTTTCAAGCGCCGTCATTCTGGTCTTGAGTACAAGCGGAATATTGCGCTTGAGCATCGCCAGCCGAAGTCGCCCGATCAGCGCGTTGCCATGCGCGAGGCGGCGGTCGCGGTGGGTCTTGAGACGCCAGCGAATATCGAAGGCGTAGCGCAACAGATGTTTTGCCAGTGTTAGCTGCCAGCCCGGAGCCTTCATAATCATGGCCCCCCCCTCATCGAGGTCGAGCGTGATACGATCGAGCAGCTTGAATTCCGGATAGGATTCCCGCAGGCTGAAGTACTCGTCGCCAAGCAGCGAACCGTCCACCGGACGGACGAACAGGGCGCGCCCCTCGGGCAGCGCCCCGGGCGCCTCGGGATGGTAATCTGGATATTTGAGAGCCGGATTTAGGTAATAATCAACACCAATTTCCTGCAGGAACTGCAACAGGCGCTGGCTCGACCGGATGTAGCGCCAGATCATCTCGTCGGCCACTTCCCCCTTGGTCGTGGCCTTGAGATATCCGAATGCGGCTTCGTCGGAATCCTGGTCCTTGATAAACATGTTGTTCGGGATCCACAGTCCGCTGCCCGATACGGCTGACGTTCCCCCGAAACGATCCGATTTCTCGATCAGAATGGGCCTCAGCCCAAGGTCATGCGCCCTGACCGCGGCAACCATTCCGCCAGCACCGGAACCGATAATGACGACATCGTAGTTCGGGTTATCAAAGAGGCCTGACGACATTGGTTTTACTCCGCATGCACGAAACCTGGAAAAGCGGGGGAGGCCGGTGAATGCGCGTCAACGCCCGGCAATCGATGTGCAACCCCTCGGAAGCACTCAACCGATGGGCGAGCGCAGATGCCGATCGATGAATTCATAGGAGAGATCCGTACGGTCTCTTGCGCCTCGCACCAGATCCTCGGTCATGGCGCCGCCCCATTCCGAGGGAACCGGATCCATGCGGCCCTTGTCGTACATCACAACACGGTCAGCGATGCGCCACTCGCCGTCGCGCAGTTCGAACCGGTCAAGGCAGCGCCCCCAGCCAGCCATGTCATACGTCAAGCCATTGGTGCTCTTTCGGTGATAGGCAATGATGTAGGATTCGGAGTGGGCAACGTCGCCATCGACCTCGATCAGAACGTTGCTGACATAATGCGAACACACCTCGACCTTACCCATGTGATTGCCGAGCACCCAGTCAACGAACTCCTCGACTGGACCATTGAAGCCACCGTGATTGTCGTTTGCGCCGGGATGGTAGACCGAACGGATAAGGTCGGGATCAAGCCGATCCACACCGCGGCAGTATTTTACGAGCGCTTCGTAAATCTTCTGCTTGGCCACGACTTCGTGAAGCAATTTTTCGTTATCGGATCCAAAAGCCACAGGCCACTCCCTCTCCGCCAAATGGCCCACCTTATCATCGATACAAGCCATTTGCAGAGTCTGCGATAACATCCGAAGGCAAGGGTTGCAGGATCAAAAGGATGCCGAAATCCGCACATTCATGGCTTTTTCGCGCATGTTTGCCGCTCTTGCACAATGGCGGACGGCAATTATTGGCGAGCCAGGGCGGACGGAAATTCACGCGCGCGATGGGCTCGCCCACCCGCGCCATAGCGGGTCGCGCGGACGGCCAGCACGGCCGCCTCCGCATTGGCGATTCGCGGCACCACCACGCCGGCTACGCCAACGTCCATGAACGACTGAATCAAGGGTCGCGAATTCTCGATCACGCGGGCCAGAACTGGCGTGTCCACCGCTTGCGCCGCACGGACATGGGCGAGAGCAGCGCCCTTGTCGATCGGGCCATGCTCAGCGTCCAGCACGAGGAAATCGAAACCTGCACTACCCATTATCGTCGTGGTGGCGGGATCGAGCGACGTTATGAAACTGCCAAGCGGCCTGCGGCGCGACCGGACGATACCTCGAATGTGCGAGAGCGCTCCCTGACCTTTCATAACTTTCCAGATCACTCCAGATGACGCTTGGGATCGACTGTCAGATTCGCTGCAGAGTACGGGCGTGCAAGACCCCTAACGGGTCCGGAGACGCCTTCCGACGTTGCCAGAATGCTTGTCGAAAAGCTCGTTGCGCAATTCCCGCAGCTGTCAGAATCCGCGAATTTCTGTCGTGAACACGGCAAAGTCGCATGCCATCGCACGGCACCAGCCACACACACGTCGATGAAGGGCGAAGCGCCTGTCCAGTTCACATCATTGCTGAGCGCAATGGGTAACTGAATCACGCACTCTTCCCTGACGTATTGCGATAGGGCGGAGCGTCTGGGACGGGACCGTCTTCACCCCAGATGACGAAGAGGAAGGAAGGTCGGAAACGACATGGACAATGCGACCAACCCCGTGTTTTCAAGCCCGAACCGGCTGAAGCTGGGCGTGTTTGGACTGAATCTGCTGTCTGCGCCGAGCAAGGCACCCGAAGTCTGGTTGCCGACCTGGCCCAACTGCCTCGCCGCTGGCCGGATGATCGACGATTTCGGCATCGAGGCAATTGTCCCGGTGGCGCGTTGGAAGGGATTTCTCGACGACGCTTTCGATCACCCTTCGAACGAAATTTTCGACGTCTTCACGTTTGCTGCGGCCATGGCCCAGGCGACCGCCCGGGCGGGCATCTTCGTGACGACTAACGCTCCGACCGTGCACCCCCTGTTCCTCGCCAAGCAGGCTGCGACGATAGACTGGATCTCGGGCGGGCGACTGACGGTCAATATCGTTGGCGGCTGGAACCGCCGCGAATTTGATGCCTTCGGAATCGACCTTCTGCCCCACGCCGAGCGTTACGCCTACCTCGGAGAATGGCTGGGCATTGTTCGCAGCCTCTGGACCGCGGATGCCGAGTTCGACTTCCAGGGAAAATATTTCAATCTCAAGGGCGCGTTGTCTCGGCCGCAGCCGTTGCAGAAGGGCGGCGTGCCGATCATGAACGCCGGCCTTTCCGAGGTCGGAAACCGCTTTGCCGCCGAGAACGCCGATATAGGATTCCTGGCGCTTTCAGGTTCAAACCCCGAGGAATGGGCGCACGAGGTCCAGGCCTTCAAGCAATTGGCCCGCAATGTCGGGCGCGAGATACAGGTCTGGGTCACCACGTTCCCGACGATCCGAGACAGCGACGACGAGGCGCAAGCCTATTACCGCTACGTCTCAGACGAGATGCTTGATCGCGCCACAGTCGACAACATGATGGAAATGGCGACACGGGAAACGCCCGTGGAAGTGGGCTCCGCGCGCTACAATTCCCTGCGTTCGGCCATTATCAGCGGCGGGGGTATGCCGATTATCGGCTCTGCGCGAACGGTCGCCGATACGTTCATCGCCTTGTCCGAGGCCGGGGTCGAGGGCGTGATCACCCGTTTCGTCGATCAACTGGACGGAATCCAGCGACTTGGCGCACAGGTCATCCCTCTGCTCGAAAGGGCTGGAGTGCGCGTGCCGGTGGCCTGAAAGGTCTGCTTTTCGTTCGCAGCGATCACATCGTTAAAGGAATGGGGCGCGCCGCATGATCGTTGCCAAGCTAGTGTTCGCACTTAACCCAGAACCGGAGGGCGTTTGACCATGGATAGTACCAGGCGTTTTTCCAGCGCGGTCGACATGCACGATCTGCTGCAGATGCCGCTTGCCGATCTGCTCGATGCCAGCGAGACGATGACGCTCGACGCCTTCGGTCCCGTGGTGACCTATTCGCGCAAGATATTCATTCCGCTGACCCGCCTGTGCCGCGACGTCTGCCACTACTGCACCTTTGCCACGGCGCCGGGCAAACTCGCCAGCCCCTATCTCTCGATTAACGAAGTCCTTGAAATCGCTCGTGCAGGACGCGACGCAGGTTGCCGGGAAGCGCTGTTTACGCTGGGCGATCGCCCAGAGGACCGCTACCGCGCCGCACGCGATGCCCTGACCGCCATGGGCCATCCCAGCACGCTTTCCTACCTGCGCGAAGTGGCGCGCCGCGTGCTCGACGAGACCGGGCTGCTTCCCCACCTCAATCCCGGTGTGATGACCGATGCCGATTATGCCGCCCTTCGCCCGGTGTCCGCCTCGATGGGACTCATGCTGGAAACGGCATCGCCGCGCCTTTCGGAACGTGGTGGCCCCCATTTCGGATCGCCGGACAAAGCCCCCCGAGTCCGGCTCGAAGCCATCGAAGCCGCCGGTCGCGCAAAAGTTCCGTTCACCACAGGTATCCTTGTCGGCATCGGTGAAACCCACGCGGAACGACTTGAGGCCCTGCTGGCCATCCGCGATTCACACTTGCGTCATGGCCATGTGCAGGAAGTGATCATCCAGAATTTCCGGGCAAAGTCTGGCACACGCATGGCCGACCACCCGGAACCGGCGCTGGAAGAGCAACTGTGGACGATCGCCGCTGCCCGCCTGGTCCTGGGGACCAGCGTGTCGATCCAGGCTCCACCCAACCTCCGGCCCGAAGCGCTCTCGTCATTGCTGCGGGCCGGCGTCAACGATTGGGGCGGCGTCTCTCCGGTCACGCGAGATCATGTGAACCCCGAAGCGCCCTGGCCAGAACTTGCAACGCTCGCCCGGCAGACGGCGGCCGCTGGGCGGGTGCTGCGCGAACGGCTGGCGATCGGACCGGAATTCGCACTCGCCGCCGAAAGTTGGGCTGATCCCGCGCTTGCTCCGCGCATCCTGCAGGCGATCGATGGTCGCGGGCTCCCGGTAATCGATGGCTGGCGTCCTGGCCGGGGCGATACCGTTCCCACACTGGTTGCAGGATACGATGGCGAATTCGGCGCTGCCACGCCTACTGTGACAGACCTGATCGGAAAAGCCGTGACCGGCATCCGCCTGAGCGAAGGGGAGGTCACCCGGCTGTTTCGCGCAGACGGGGCCGAGATCGGCACGATCATCGCTGCTGCTGACGAACTGCGCGCATCGCAGGTGGGTGACACGGTCAGCTATGTGGTCAATCGCAATATCAACTACACCAACATCTGCCTCTATCGCTGTGGCTTCTGCGCCTTTTCTAAAGGCAGCACGCGCAAGCAGCGCGGCCCCGCCTACCTTCTCGATCTTGACGAGGTGGGCAGGCGCGCCGCGGAAGCGGCCGCGCGAGGCGCAAGCGAAGTCTGCCTGCAGGGCGGAATCCACCCCGACTTCGATGGCCATACCTATGTCTCGATTCTGCGCGCGGTTCGCGCCGCCGCGCCTGGCATCCATATCCATGCCTTCTCGCCGCTGGAGATCATGCATGGTGCGGAAAGCCTGGATATGCCGCTGGATGAATATCTCGGCCTCCTGCGCAACGAGGGCCTTGCCTCGTTGCCCGGCACGGCTGCCGAAATCCTGGACGACGAAGTACGTGCAGTCATCTGTCCCGACAAGATCGATGCTGCACAATGGCTCGAGGTGATGCGGCAGGCGCACAAGGTGGGCCTGCGTTCGACCGCCACCATCATGTTCGGCCACGTCGAACTCTATCGACACTGGGCGCGCCACCTTCTGGCGATCCGCGATCTGCAGCAGGAGACCGGCGGCTTTACCGAATTCGTGCCCCTGCCGTTCGTTCACATGGAAGCGCCGATCTGGGCCAGGGGACGCGCGCGCTCAGGCCCCAGCTGGCGCGAAACCGTGTTGATGCACGCGGTCGCCCGGCTGGTGCTGCATCCGCTGATCGGCAACATTCAGGCAAGCTGGGTCAAGAACGGCTTCGATGGCGCAGGCGAACTGCTGAAGACGGGGGTCAACGACATCGGCGGCACCTTGATGGACGAATCCATCACCCGCGCCGCGGGCGGCGTGAACGGCCAGAACTGCACACCTAAAACCATGGCGACCATCGCGCTTTCAGCAGGTCGCAACGCTTCCCGACGCACTACATTCTATGCGGATGCCGCCACCGAACCAGAAACTGTGCAGGAAGGAATCCAGAGCGTCGTGGTCTAGGTTTCAGGGCCATGGTGAATTCCAGCGCCGCCCCCGCCACGCGGACGGGGTCTTTCGCGCTGGTCATCAAGGTGTCGGCCATGGCGGTGGGAAGGTCGTCCGGCGCGTCATCGCCGGCGTGGATCAGCAGTCCGTCGATCAAGTCGGCATAGTGGTCCGCGATTGCTGCGTTGGTAACGCCAAGCTGGCAAAGCGCCTGGTCACGTCTGCTAAGCTTGCTCCTGCCGCCAGCATTTCGCGGCGCAGGACGGGCAGCGCCAGATCGCCGTCACCCAGATTGAACCAGCCTTCGCCGCCAAGGCTCCGCACCGCGTCCATGAACGACCAAGTCTCCCCCTTGCGCCCCCAGGCCAAGCGCCTGATGGGACCGCCCCGACAGGGTATAGAGCAAGGTATCAATATCTGGACTTATGGGCAGGCCAAAGTGGTGGAAGTCGTCGCCGGTATTGACGATCGCGGTCAATGATCCAGCGGGCAACATACGGTAGAGACCGTCTACGAGTTTTGCCCCGCCCACCCCTCCAGTCAGAACCGCAACAAGCCCGCTCATCGAAACATATCCTCCGCAACCGGCCGCACCAGCGCCGTGGCATCCTGATGCGGCCCGCGCGCAGCAAGACCGCGCAGGATGACAAGCGCACCCTCGCCCATGACGAGTCCCGCCGCATCGGCCAAGGCTGGCTGGGTCGCCTGCAGGACTCTCCCGTTGCGGTCGCGTTCACAGCGCTGATCGGGCACTGCCACCATGCCGCTCACGCCGATGGCGACGTTCGTGGTTCCGACCCGCCAGGGCCGACCGAAGCTGTCGGAAATGATTACGCCGGGGGCAACGCCAAGGCGCTGCCCGATGGCCGCGCGGATGGCGGCAGCGCTCCTGTCGGGATCTGCGGGCAGCAACAACACGTGTCCTCGCCACAGCCGGGACCGACATTCGAAGCATCTATCCCGGGTTGGCCATCACCTAGCCCAGCCGGTGACGCGCAATCAGCACGTTGCATGCCGCCTGGACGATGTCCGGGGATTCACGCAGCACCAGTTCGACAAGACGCGGGTCCTTGCAGGTCAATTGCGCCAGTTCGGTCGTCCGTGACGAAGGTTCCAGCGATGCCAGCGAAACGAAGCGGCGCTCGGCCTTGGACACGATCTTCTGCGTGACGACGACGATGTCCCCATCGACGAGGCCATGGCCCTGCCTTGCGATAAATTCGGCAATAAGGGACGTAAGATCGGTCCCCGGCGCGACTTCTGGAAAACCGATGACAGGTATGACGGACAGCATCGGCCTTCAGTCTGCCTGGTTCAGCTCGCCAGTAATACGGATACCGGCTCCATCAGCCTGATAGGTCTTGTTGATGAAAATCAACAGCGAGGTCATCGCCTCTGCCGCAGCGGAATTGGCAAGAGCACCGCCGTGAATGCCTCGCAGCCCCATCGCGTCGGCCAGGGCAACGACCTGGCTGCGCGCGGCCTTGCTGTCACCAAACACCAGCACGTCGCAACCCACGTCGATATCCTGCGCGAGCTTGTGCGCGGCGACGTTGTGAAAGCTGCTGACCAGTTCCACCCCTTCGCCCAGCAATCCGGCAGCACGCACTGCAGCCGACCCTTCCGCAGGCAACTGCACACGCGCCACCTTGGGCGGCATGAGGGGCACCGTGGTATCGACGACCAACTTACCGGCCAGATGAGGGCGGATGTCTGCCAGCGTTACGGCCTGCGCGGCGAAGGGCACCGTCACGAACACGATGTTGCCCAACGCCGCAGCCTCGGCGTTGGGCATGCCGGCAATGCCGTGGCCCAGTTCCCCGGCCTTTGCCATCGCCGCCGCTCCATCGCGCGAACCGACGATCACCTTGTATCCGGTTCGCGCCAGTCGCCATGCGATGGCCGCTCCCAGATGGCCCGTGCCGCCAATCACCGCAATGGTTTGTGCAGGACGATCAGAGGGCATCCATGGCCTCCTTGAACTGGCGGGCGACGGCGATATGTTCGTCAGCCGTCCTCAATCCTCCATAAGCGGACCAGCAATCGATATGGGTCGCTCCCATTTCCTTCCACGAGCGCGCCTCTGCTGCCCACTGTTCGGGCGTGCGCAATTCATGCGCGTCGGGAGCCTGAAGGGTTCCCATTTGCGGGATCGACCTGTTCGCAACGATCCAGGGCTGCAAGCCCACCTCGGCCACGTCGCGACCGACTTCGGCGCAAGCGGCATGCAGAAGGTCGATCAGGCGGCGGTTCTCGCCCGGCTCGGGCTGCGAAGGCAGGAGCCATCCATCCCCCTTGCGGGCAATGCGCCGGATCATGGCTTCCGACCAGCCGCCGAACCAGATCGGGATGGAATGGCGTATCGGGCGCGGATTGATCCCGGCATCGACGACATGATGGTATTCGCTCTGGAACGTGACGGTCTGTTCAGACCAGAGCCTACGCAGCAGGTCGACCTGTTCGTCGATCCGCTTGCCGCGGTCTTTGAAGTTCATGCCGAGAGATTGGTATTCGACAGGGTTCCAGCCCACGCCAACGCCAACGCGCAGTCGGCCCTGGCACAGCACGTCCAGCGCGGCAGCCTGCTTGGCAAACAGGACCGTCTGGCGCTGCGGTAGCACGATGATGTTGGTGACCAGTTCGATCGTGCTGGTAAGCCCGGCAAGGTAGCTCAGCGTCGTCATCGGCTCGCTGAAATAGGATTCGTGGGTGTACGGGCCCATGATTCCATGCGTTGCCGGGTTCGCCCCGATAACGTGATCGGGCAGGTTGATGTTCTGGTAACCCAGCCCCTCGACCGCTTGCACGAAATCGCGGATAGCGATCGGATCTTCCAGTTCGTGCGGGAGCACATAACCCAGCTTCATAGCGCCGTTCCTTGAATGCAGGTCCGGACCGTCGCCCCTGTCGACGGCGATCCGACCAAATTTCCGCCAGCAGTATCCTGCCAGGGTCGCGAATGACGACCGAACCGATGTCTGGCCGCGTCTTCGCTCCGGTCCGCGGCTGTCAGGCAGCTCGCGATGCGAGAATATCCCCGAAGGGCACGCGCACCCCTGCACCCTCCAGGATCGGCAGCACCTGCCGCTCCATCCGGCCCAGCGTGTCGAGAAAGTCGACCGACTTCAAGACGATGCCATCGACACCGGCCTCCGAGATCGCGGCCATCTCTCGCGCCACGGTTTCCGGCGAGCCGACGATCCCATAGCCGCCGCCGCTCACCATCGTGCGCTGCATAGCTTCGTACTTGGGCGTCCCCGGCTTGAGCCCCGCCTCATTGACGAAGCCCTCCATCATGCTGTCTACGGCTTCGCCGTCTAGCATTTGAACAGAGAAATAGTCTTCATAATCACGGGCCTCGACATCGGTGTCGCGTATGGTGACCGAGGTCGTCGTCCAGATCTTGATCTCGCGGCCATATGATCGCGCCAATGCCTTCAGGTCGCTGACCTGCCTGGTCCAGGCATCCACGTTTGTTCCCTGCAAGACGATGAATCCAACGTCGGCATTTCGCGCCGCAAAATCGGCACCAACTGCGGACATGCCGGCGTTTATCACAGGAATGCCGGGCACCTGGATCGGCTGCGGCCGCGAGATGGCGCCCTTGAGGGTCAGGTACTTGCCGGCGAAATCAAAGTCATCCTTCTCGGTCCACAGCTTGCGCAGGACGTCCAGCCACTCCTCAAGATAGGCATAGCGTTCGTCGTGGGCGAGAAGATCGAGGCCGAAAACTTCGAACTCTCGACGGTTCCAACCGCCAACGATATTGAGCGCGTAACGCCCCCCCGCGATCTGGTCGAGTGTCGCGGTCTGCTTGGCCAGCATCGCCGGGTGAACCATCGGCGCGAACGTCGTCGTCACCACCGAACTGTAACTGGTCGCCTGCGCCATCGCGGCGGCAAAGGTGAACACGTCGAGGATGTCATTGGTCTGGTGATCGAACCGGTGATCGAGATAGCCCTTGAACCGGGCCGGCGGAAGAATGACCTCCAGACCGATACGATCCGCCATCTGGCCCACTTCGAGCGCATTCTTCCAGGTCGGCTGATACAGTTCCGGCACCAGCGTCTGCACGGGAATGAGTGTAAGCCCGAACAGACCGATCTTGAGCTTGTTCGGACTGGAGATCATTGGATTTGTCGAACTAGGCATCGTAACATCCTTTCAACTGGGCTCTTCTTAGCGGTGCCTGTCCGGCCCGCACCGCCTATCGCTGACGGCGTCTAGGCATCTCGTATGCTTTTCGCGCAACCACGCGCGGCAGAGCCTGCCAATCCACTATTGCCATCCCCGACATTCCTCACACACGATGAGCCGCGTCTGGCTGCGCTCGACAAAGCGTTCCTCATCCGCAGCGAATTCGGCCGCGACGTCCGCGCGGGCCATCACCGCTAACAGACCCTGCACAGCGTCCGCGTTCTCGAGCCAGATTTCGGTCATGCAATCGAACGGGGCGTTGTCCGGCGTGATCAGATCCGCCCCGCTGGGATTATAGACGCTCGACGGGGCCGCTGGATTGGGCCGCGGATAGGATCGACGATAATCGGCCATGAATTCTGCGACGTGATGTGTCAGCCTTGTGTGACTATTTTCATAATACTCGCGAAACTCGGCCAGGGATATTCCCTCCTTGCGCTTCATCGTGGCAATCAACTTGATCTTTCTGTTCTGCTGTTCGCAATTTGATCCGTGATTTCCCGCCGTACCCGCGAACATGGGCGAAGCCAGGCCGCGCACGCCGCGCTCTTCCTCGCAGATCACGAAACGGGTGCGTGACCGGTCGGTGAAATAAAGCGTATCCTCCAGAAATATCCGCGCAAGATCAGGCGCAGCCATGCGGGAATAAAGAGTCTTGAGCGCCCGCTCATCCTTCAGCCAGACTTCGGTAATGCAATCGAAGGTCTGCCCCTGTACACCCAGCGCAACGCCACCAGGGTTGTACATCGCGTCGCCTTTGATGATCCCCGCAACCGGATAGGACCGCCGGTAATCACCTATGCAATCGGCAAAGTGCTTCATCAGCTTGCTGTGAGATGTCTCATAGTAATCGCGGAAACTGCTCGGCGTCGTCCCCGGCTTCCTGCAGATCATCACCACCATCTTCAGCATGCCGCTCTCCCGATGCTTCGCTTGCTATGGCCGACCAGCCCACGGTGGCCCCATTGCAATTTCGCATGGCCGAAAGACTTCTTTCAAGCGCGCCAAAGCATGGAAACAGCTTATAACTTGTTCACAGCGAACATGGCGCCGCCTCGACAGGCGACTCCGCACTTTAGATAATAGATGCGCGGAATTGCATCATGATGCGCAATCGCCAGCGAACGCTCGGGACATTAGGTCCTGACCCTAGGCCCGTCATTGAAGACCACGCAAGCGCGCCCCGGCGAAAGGGCACACGGTCTTGGTCATACGGCCATGCGAAGTGGAATGGTTCAAGGAGAGAAGCGATGGATATCGGCGTAGCACGTCCCCCGACACCCCCTCACCCGATCCCCGACGTCGATGGGGCAATCGTAGCGAAATTTGCCGAAGACCTTGGCTTCGAATCGATCTTCTATGGCGAACACCCGATCACGCCGGTTCACGAAGAGGGCCACAAGGTCCATTCGGCAGGCGTGCCGTTCTTCCAGGACACGCTGGTCATGCTGGCGCGAGCATCGGGCATGACATCGCGCATCAAACTGGGCAGCGGCATCTTCCTTCTTGCCGAACACCACGCGGTCATGCTGGCGAAGCAACTCGCCTCGCTCGATTTCTACAGCAAGGGCCGCCTCATAGTTGGCGTAGGCTATGGCTGGAGCCGGATCGAATGCGAAGTCATGGGCGGCAATTTCGACCGGCGGGTTGCCCAAACCCGCGAATCGATCGAGCTTATGAAGAAGCTGTGGACCCAGGAGATCACCGAGCATCACGGCGAATTCTACAATGTTCCGCCGGTCTATCTCTATCCCAAACCCATGACCAAACCCTGGCCGCCGTTCCTGCTGCCCGGACCACGGTGGGAGGGACAGGAGACGTTCGAAACGCCCAAGATCATCAACGGCTTCCGACGCATCGTCGAATATGCCGACGGCTGGTATCCCTACATGCTGGGAGCCGATCAGATTGCCAACGGCGCCGAAATCATCCGCAAGGGCCGCAAGCTGATCGAGCAACTGTGCGCCGAAATCGGGCGCAACCCGGACGAGATTCAGATTTCACCCTTGCTCCGTTCGGAGATTCATGACGGTGACCTGACCATGCCTGATCTGCCGACGCGCGAGATTGCCCGCCGTTATGGAGATGCCGGCGCCCAGCGCGTCGTCGTCTCGATGCCCACGATCGTCAGTGAGGACAACGCGCGGGAGGTTCTGGAGATAATGGCGGAATTGCTTCTTTGATCGAAGCTTTCCGCGAGCCGATCGGGCGATCACGTCACGCTGGCAGCCATCGCCCCCGTCGTGCTGTGGGACCGACATCACCAGGTACGGACCGTTTAATCATACCTTCGAGGCGCTGGAATGGCTTCCATCTCGGGCGTCCCTTAGAGTCGGATTCGAAACTATTCGGTGGTCTGACAAGCCCTTGCGGCATGGCGAATGACCGCCTGCACTGACGCTGCGAAGAGCCAGGCAGTAGCGGAGGCGATGGTCTGCTAAAAGTCTTTGGCAAATGCCTGAAAGTCCTTTCGGAACGCGTCGGCATCGTGCCCGCCCGCTTCGACGAGAAGGGACTGGGCCGCGAGGGTTTATATCCCAGGATTGGACGATTAACGCGCGCAAATCACCACAAAATCCGATCCGAGTTCGAGCCGCTCAGTTCGGGGAATCCTGTCGAAAACGATCAATCTGATGCATTCGTTCATGCAGAATCGTCACGATACCAATGGCGCCATCCGACAAAACACGCCAATAGATATAATGACGCTCATATCGGCAATAGAACCCTTGAACGCCAAGCTCCCGCGGGACATCCCGCCAAGCAACGCGCCGCGCGGCAATATCTTCAAACCTTGCAAAAAGGCCGCGTATATATTGCTCGGCCTGATCCTCTCCCCATGTTTCACGCGTATAGATGTAAATGTCATCAATCCGCCGACCAGCGGCCTGCTGCACGCGATAATTGGCCATGAGCCTCAGTTACGAGCGTTGCGGGCTATGACCGCGTCGGCGTCAAGAGACTGATAGTCACTTTCCGGCGCAGCAAATGCGTTGACCAACTCAGCCTTGAGGAGCGCCAGGCGCTCTCTTTCAACCCGTTCCTTGTCGCGCCGAATCAGGTCTCGGATATATTCACTCACATTTTCATAGGCACCAGCGTCTCCGATGTTAGCGGACACAAAATCGCTGAGAGAGCCGCTGACGCGCACATTTAAAGTCATAGGCTTGGACATCAGAGCACCTTTCTGTCCACAAAATATGGAATATCGAGGACAAATACAAGAGGCCGCCGTGGGATACATGACATGAGCGATCACGCTGAAGGTTTGGCCTGAACATCGTCCTTTTCGAGGATTGCTCAGCGTTCACTCACGTTACGGTCTGTACGCTCGCACGGTCACCTACGTGACCGTCATCCGGTGGCTTCAGACATTTCGTCACCCCCATGCCTGCCCCGGTTGCTTCCGGCTGGAGCATCGCCGGGCGCGCCTTTCACCTGCCGGAAAGTGCCGCCTTTGCACGGCGCACGTCCTTCCTGCCTGGCGGAAATTATGCCGTGTGCGAGGCCAGCATGCAGCCGAACCTTAGCCAACGCGTTGAGCCGGTGATGACCGACGATTTCTCGATCCTTCCTCACCTCTGGCCCTTGCTCGCTGCCTATGCGCTGGCCCTGCCGATTGGCTGGAATCGGGAAAGGGAAGAACGGAGCGCCGGCATCCGAACGTTCCCGCTCGTTGCAGTCGCGAGTTGCGGCTTCGTCCAGGCCGTGGAAACCATGATGGCGCATGATCCGGCTGCGATTGCGCGCATTCTCGAAGGCGTCATTGCCGGTATCGGTTTTCTGGGCGGAGGCGCCATCCTCCAGCGAAAAGAAAGCGTCAAAGGTACGGCGACTGCAGCAAGTCTATGGGTGACAGGCGCGATCGGGGTAGCTGCGGGATTAGGCAGTTTCGATGTCGCGCTGGTCCTTGCTGCCTTCACTCTGTTGACATTCTGGGTACTCGCTCCCCTCAAGCCCGAAAGCAATGAGCGCGAAGAAGACGGGCGGAGCAGCTGAAGCGGTAAAATAGGAGGTCGAGATCGGCAAGGGAATGACGAGGGCCGGGTCATTGCGGGCGGAGAGGATATCGACCAATCCGACGAACGCACACGCGACGCAATGATCGACGCAAAAGCCGGGACGATCGCCGCTAAGCTGGAGACAGTGCTGGGCACCGGGCCTGTAGCTGTCGATCTAAAATGGGCAGCGACCTTTGGCGTCTCGCCAGACGGGCTATCCGCCATTGGCCGTTCGTCGCTATTGCCCCATGTCTGGCTGGCGGCGGGCCATGGCGGCAACGGCATCGCCTTTGCCGGCCTTGCGGCAGAATTATTGGAGGGCGAGTTATTCAGCACGCCTGACCCGGACGCCATCTGCTTCGATCCCTATCGCTTCGGCTGAGGCTGCGCAGGGAACTTCAGGCGGACGGAGAATGTTGAACATTCGCAATGAAATACCCGACTCTTCTCCTTCTCTGCCTTTTGTTCGCCTGCGATGTCCTGCCGCGCGATCCCGGCGGCACATCGCAGCGCATCGCAGAGCAAGGAACCTTCACGGTGGGCGCCGTCGAAGCAGGCCTGCCGCAGGATGAGGATGTCAAGCATTGATTACCCTGCTGGAGCGGCGAACCGGCGCACGTGCGATATGGCAGCATGGGGCCGGTGAAGCGCTCCTCCAGCGACTGGATGATGGCAAACTCGATCTTGCTTTGGGCCGTTTCCGGAAAGACAGTCCGTGGAAGAGCGATGTCGCTTTCGGGCCGGCGCTGCGCTCGACTGGAACTCCACCAGCGTCACCATGTATCAGGGCAGTTCGGAACTTCTGGACTATAGCGCCACCAAGGGCGCGATCACCGCTTTCACCAGATCTCTGTCGGAAAATCTTGTCGGCAATGGCATTCGGGTGAACGCAGTAGCGACGGGGCCTATCTGGACGCCGCTCAACCCATGCGGTGGGGCAGATCAGGAGATATGACCGACGAGCAATTGTACGACACGCTCCATCAGTTGGTGCCTGGCGCAGGCCTTGACGATTTTGGCCGAGCCGTTCTGGATGAGGCCCAACATCGACGATCAGAACCCCAGTCTTGAACGACCCAAGCCGCCGTTGGCGGCCGCGTGCGTTCAGTCTGGCGCGGCTTTTTCAAGCGGATGCCCCTTCTCTCGCCATGCCGCCATGCCGCCGTCAAGCGCGGTGGCGCGGTTGAAGCCCAGTTCGTGCAGCGTCGCCGCCGCCAGCGTGGAAATCTTGCCCAGTTCGCACACGGTCAGCACCTCCACGCTGGGGTCGGGGAGAACTTCGTTGACGCGCAGCTCGAGTTGGCCGCGTGGCAGGTGCATGGCGCCCGGCACATGGCCGGTGGCGAAGGCGTCCTTTTCACGCACGTCGAGGATGACGAAATCATTGGCCCGCAGTTCGAGGCGGCGAAACAGTTCGTCCATCGCCATGAAGGGCACTTTGGCGCCCGCTTCCGCCAGCAATTGGCGCACGGTCTTGCCGCCGGACATATTGGTGCGCAGCGCTTCGGTGAGGTGGGTGGGAGCCGACAGGTTGAGGCTGTTCATCAACGCGACGAACTCGCCTTGGTCGGTCTTGGCGAGGCGGGGATTGCTGGCGCGCTCGGCCCCTATGGTGGAGCCTTCGCGGCCCTTATAATCATGGGCGGGGAAGACCAGCATGTCGTCGGGCAGGTCGAGCAGTTTGTGGAACAGGCTGTCATGCAGCTGCGCCGGATCGCCGCTGGGCAGGTCGCTACGCCCGGTGCCGCCGATCAGCAGCGTGTCGCCGGTGAACAGGCGACCCTCGACATGGATGCACATGGAATCGCGGGTGTGGCCGGGGGTGTGGAGGATGCGCATCCGCATGTCGCCCAGAGGCAGCGAATGGCCATCCTCCACATGCATGTCGACATAGGGGGCTGGGGATAAGCGATGCATGACGATAGGGGCGTGCAGCACCTCCCGCAGCGCCCGCGCGCCGGAGAAATGATCGGCATGAGTGTGCGTGTCGATGATGTAGCGGACGCGCAACCCCTGCCGGTTCACTTCGCCCAGATAGCGGTCGACCAAATCCAGCGCCGGGTCGATGATGGCCGCGGCGGCGCACGCCTCGTTGGCGATGATATAGGATTTGCACCCTTCGCCATCCTGGAAGACCGCGAAGAACATGGGCCGCTAATCCTGTGGCTGGGGGACGACGCGCATATAGGGCGTGACGCTGGTCCAGCCCTCGGGGAAGCGTTCCTTTGCCTCCTCGTCAGACACGGCGGGGACGATAATGACATCCTCGCCCCATTTCCAGTTCACCGGGGTCGCGACCTTGTGCTTTGCCGTCAGTTGGCAACTGTCGAGCAGGCGCATCACCTCATCGAAATTGCGGCCGCTGCTCATGGGATAGCTCAGCATCGCCTTGATAAGCTTGTCAGGGCCGATAAGATAGACGGTGCGGACCGTCTGATTGTCGACGGCGGCGCGGCCCTCGGATGTGTCTCCGGCGCTGGCGGGGAGCATTTCATAGGCTTGGGAGACTTTCAGGTCGCTGTCGCCGATGATGGGATAGGTGACGTCGCCGCCGGTTGCCGCCTTGATGTCGGCCAGCCAGCGGTCATGATTGCCGACTGGGTCAACGGAGAGGCCGATCACCTTGCAGTTGCGGCTGGCAAATTCGGGGGTCAGCCGGGCGAGATAGCCCAGCTCGGTCGTGCAGACGGGGGTGAAGTCCTTGGGGTGCGAAAAGAGAATGCCCCAGCTTTCGTCCAGCCATTCGTGAAAGCGTATTTCGCCCTTGGTGGTCTGCGCGGTGAAGTCAGGGGCCTTGCTGCCGATCGAGAGTGTCATGGTGCCTCCCTGCAAAGACTCGCGCCTGCCTGGATCGGCGGGCAGGGAAATCTATCATGGCGGGGCAGGCAAGGCGATTATTTCTTGGGGGCCTGTGTTCCTGTGGAGCGCCGCTGAGCGGTTCATCCGGCGCTGTCATGCCGCCTGTGCAGCGAGGCAGCTTCATCTCCGGTCCGGGTGCCTCGATCGGAATGAGCATTTAATCCATGTGCCCTGCAATGATCATCATCTAAGCGACGTCCCTTCGCTGCCGCAGCAGGATCACATGCTGGAAGCGTGGGCCATGCGCCCCGCGGACATAGGTGCCTTCGATATCGGTCGTGCCTGACACGCCGGTGATCCAATAATGCGCTCGCGGTTGCAGGCCGGGCAGCGGCGCATCTTCCAGATAGGGCGCGATGTCGCTGGCGGCCAAGAGTATGATATGGTGCAGCGTCAGGAAATTGGGAAGCATCGGCGCCTGCGCCGACGTTTCGAAGATCAGCGACCCGGTTTCGGCGATCCCCTTCCGCGCGATGGCGAGCGCTGCCGCTTCGTCGGGAGCCGCGCTGTCGTGCAGGGTGAACGCGCTCCAGTCGCAGCCGCTCAGGCGCGGGTCGGGCGGCAGGCAGAGCGTCAGGGGCTGACCCTGCTGCACAAGGTAGCGGGCGATGGCGGAGGGAAGCGCGTCCATGCTGTCGATGACAGCATGCGTGGCGCTGATGCTGGGCAAGGTCAGGCGCGCGAGGAATTCCGCCTCCAGCGCTCCTTCGTCCACGCGCGGCCGTTCAAGGGCGATGAGCAAGGCGTCGGCTTCGGCCCGGTCTGGCTCTGCACCCTTGAGGCGGCCTAAAATCGCTGCGCGGGCGCTCATTTTCCGCGTTCCTTCCTGTATTGCGCCATGAAGGTTTGCCGCGCCGGCTTGGGCATGTCGCGGTGGCGCGTCCAGCCGGCGGCGAACGGCAGCGTCGCGATCCAGCCCCTGCGCGCGAACAACTGCATGGCGCGCACGGCGATCGCGGCGCCCAGGCGGTAGAGCCTCGGGCGGCGCGCGGCCCAGACCCAGACGCCAAGCCCCAGACGCATGGCGGTCGGCTCCAGTCCCTCGCGCCAACTCTTCTCGCGCCAGCCGCGCAGCAAGGTCGGCAGCGGAATGCGGACGGGGCACACCTCCTGGCATTTCCCATTCAATGTGCAAGCCTGGGGCAGATCACGGCTTTGGCGCAGCCCGTCCAGCGCCGGCGTCAGGACCGATCCCATCGGCCCGGGGTAGGTGCCGCCATAGGCATGGCCGCCGATCTGCCGGAATACGACGCAATGGTTCAGGCACGCCCCGCAGCGGATGCAGCGGAGCATTTCGGCTAGCCCCTCCCCGCGCATCTTCGTGCGGCCATTGTCAACGAGCACGATGTGCATCTCTTCGGGCCCGTCCCGGTCGCCCGGACGCCTGGGTCCGGTGTAGAAGGTCGTATATTGGGTCAGCGCCGCGCCAGTGGCCGACCGCGCCAGCATCCGCAGCATGTGGATCGCATGGCCCATGCTGGGCACGATCTTCTCGATTCCCGCCGTGACGATATGGACGCGCGGCGGGACGAGCGAGAGTTCGGCATTGCCTTCATTGGTGACGGTGCAGACCGCGCCTGTATCCGCGATCAGGAAGTTGGCGCCGGATATGCCGACATCCGCCCCCAGCATGGGCGCGCGCAGTTCGCGCCGCGCGCTTTCCGCCATGGCGGCGATGCTTTCCTCTTCGTGCGGCGAACGGTGGCGGGCCTTGAACAGGGCCGACACCTGCTCGCGCGTCTTGTGCATGGCGGGCCAGATGATGTGGGACGGGCGCTCGTGGGCCAGCTGGATGATATGTTCGGCAAGGTCGGTTTCGATCCGGTCGATGCCGGCTTCGGCCAGGGCATGAGGCAGGCCGATTTCTTCACCCAGCATGGATTTGGAGCGGGCGACGGTCTTTGCGCCCGCCGCCTTGCAGATATCGACGACGATCCGGCAGGCTTCGTCCGCGGTGCTCGCCCAGTGAACGCGAGCGCCTGCTGCGACGGCATTGGCCTCGAACTGTTCCAGATAAGCGCCGAGATGCGCGATCACGTGATCCTTGATCGCGGCAGCACGGGTCCGCGCCGCTTCGAAATCGGGAAAGGCGGCGACGGCTGCGGCGCGCTTGGTTTCGGCGGTTCCGGCGGTACGTTCGACCGCGATCTTCAGGAGCCGATCGGTCAGCGCCGCCTCAGCGCGGTCGGTGAAGGCGCTCATGGCTCTTCCCCGATCGCGGGACCCTCGCCCATGCCGGCGATCAGCTCGATGGCGTGATAGGCGCGGACCTTGCTCCCGTTGCGGTGCAGCTTGCCAGCCATGTTCATGAGGCAGCCGAGATCGCCTGCAAGGAGGATATCGGCGCCCGTGGCATCGATAGCGTCAGCCTTCTCTGCCGTTATCGCATTGGAAATGGATGGATATTTGACGCAGAAGGTGCCGCCGAAGCCGCAGCATGTTTCCTCGCCCGACAAGGGCGTCAGCGTCAGCCCTTCGATCGGCTTCAGCAGGCGGCGGGGCTGCGCCTTGATGCCCAGTTCGCGCAGGCCAGAGCAGCTGTCATGATAGGTCGCCTTGGCCTCCAGAGCCACGCCTTCGGGTTTCCAGCCGCAGACTTCATCGAGATAGGACATGATCTCGAAGGTCTTCGCCGCCACCGCCTGCGCCCGCGGCAACCATTGCGGATCATGTTCCAAGATCTCGGGATAGTGGCAGCGGATCGTCCCCGCGCAGGAGCCGGAGGGAACAACAACCGCCTCATAGGGCTCCAGCGCCTCGATCGTCTGCCTGGCGAGCGCGGCCGCGTGATCGCGATCGCCGCTATTGAGCGCGGGCTGGCCGCAACAGGTCTGGCCATCCGGCACGACAACCTCGCACCCCGCCGCCTCAAGCGCGCGAATGGCGGCAAAGCCGATCCGTGGCCGCATCAGGTCGACCAGGCAGGTCACGAACAGGGCAACGTTTCGAGTCATAATCCGTGGCGCTTCGATGCCTGCATTACTGACCATCACGTCGACCTTGCCGAAGGCGTCATCGCTCTTGATAGCAATGGCGCGCTGGCCGAGTGCCTTGATGGTCTCGACGCAGCTTTGCGCAGACCCGTCGCTATCGGCATAATGATGGCGACATCGGCTCCATGTTGCGCGGCGCCGATCGGGGCGGCCCGCCCGATGCCGGTCGATGCGCCGGTGATAAGGACGGTCTTGCCTTCGAGCAGCTTCATGCAGGAATCCTTTGGAGATTATCGCCGTGTCGGATGGCGGGATGGTGTGACGCCAGGGGTCCATCCCAGATCGACGCTGATCTCATGAGCCGTCGCGCGGACGTTTTCGCTAAGCGAAGCCATGCGCGCGTCGTCCATATATTGGGCAGCGCTGGACAGGCTGATTGCGGCGACGATGGCGCCCGACGCATCGCGCACGGGGGCGGCGACGCAGCGAATCTGATCCTCATTCTCCTCCAGGTCGAAGGAGCGGCCAGCCGTCACATAGTCGCGCATGCGCGTCACCCAGAGGTCGTAATCGGCGGCCTGCGCGGTTTCCGCATCGAAAATCCGGCGCCAGTTGTCTTCCGGATCATCGAGCATCAGCGCCTTGCCCAAGCCCGTTGACGTCAGCGGCTGACGGTCTCCGATTCGGCTGGAGATATCGACGCGGCGGCGACCGGGAATTTTGTCGAGATACAGCGCCTTGTCGCCGTCCATCCGACCCAGATGCACCGTGTCCTCGCTGGCGGCGGCGAGGGATTCCAGATGCGGCCGGGCAATCTGCACCACGTCGGTTTGAGCCTGCGCCAGGAAGCCGAGCTGGAGCAGCTTGGAACCCAATTGATAGCCCTCGCGCGGCAGGAAGGTGAGGAAGCCACGTTCCACCAACGCATTGGCGAGCCGGTGTGTCGTCGAGCGCGTGAGGCCCATGCGCTCCGACAGGTCAGCCAGTTTCACCGGGCCGTCAATCACTTGGTCGAGCAGGTCGAGGCCGCGTTGCAGGGTCTGCGATCCCTGCGCTTTCGGCTTTTCCTCGCGGCCGATCGATTCTGAGTTTGACGAATTTTGTCTCATCTAATAATACTCTATCTCATAAAATGGGAATCATAAAGGAAAGATGTCGCCGGCATGATCCATGTTCGGATCAAGCCGGCACAGTTCGGACCTCAGATAGTCCGACTTGACCATGTTTGGAATTTTTTGGCCGTCGTACCCGCATTTGGGACGGTAAGGCTATCTCGGGAGTGTGTGCGTGCCTGTCGTGACGTTGCCGAAGAACAAATATGTCCGCGCCTTAACCGTACGCGGCGGCGGCGCCGACCATCATGCGCCAATGTTCTCGCCCCAGCTGCTTGGCGAGCCGGGGCCGGAAAAGGGCCGGCTCAAGGTTGGCGCGCTCGATGCGCCGGGGTTCGGTGTCGAGCTGAACCGCAACATCGCAATGCACCGCCCCTACACCCATTGACAGCCAAGAGAGACTGAACCCATGAAATTCTGCCGTGTTGGTCCGCGTGGCCAGGAAAAGCCGGGCATAGTGGATGCCAATGGCCAGATCCGTGATCTGTCGGGAGTCATTGCCGACATCACTATTGACAATCTGGCCGCCGCCAAACACGCCGACGTCGCTTCGCTGCCGGTCGTCGAGGGCGACCCCCGCTATGGCGTGCCGGTGAAGGGCATCGGCAAGATCGTCGCCATCGGCCTCAACTATGAGGACCATGCGATCGAATCCAACCTGCCGATCCCGACTGAGCCCGTCATGTTCATGAAGGCGCTGTCTTCACTCAATGGACCGAATGACGAAGTGATGCTGCCCAAGGGGTCGACCCATGGCGACTGGGAAGTCGAACTGGGCGTCATCATCGGCGAAACCTGCCGCTATGTTTCGCAGGAACAGGCGCTGTCGAAGGTCGCCGGCTATGTGCTCGTCAACGATGTGTCGGAACGCTTCAACCAGAAGCAGCGCGGCACCCAGTGGAGCAAGGGCAAGGGTCATGACAGCTTCTGCCCCACGGGCCCCTGGCTGGTGACGCCGGATGAACTGGGCGATCCGCAGGACCTCGACATGTATCTGGACGTCAATGGGGGGCGGATGCAGAACGGCAATACCAAGACAATGATCTTTGATGTCGCTCAGCTGATTTCCTACGTCAGCGAATATGTCACGCTGTATCCGGGCGATCTGATGATCACTGGCACCCCTCCGGGCGTGGGCGAGGGCAAGAAGCCTGAAGCCATTTACCTCAAGGCCGGCGACGTCATGGAACTGGGCATTGCGGGCCTCGGCACGCAGAAGCAGCAGGTCGTCGGATGGCGTCATCTGGGCGATGAGGCGCTAGGATGAGCGTCTACGCAGAACGTTATGCCGGCCGCTGCGCCATCATTACCGGCAGCGCTTCGGGGCTGGGCAAACGGGTGGCCGCGCGCATCGTCGCCGAAGGCGGGAAGGTGGCGCTGTGGGATCTGAACCCAGACGCGCTCGCCGCCGCCAGGGATGAAGTCGGCGCGACCTATGTTGCGGCGCTCGATGTGTCCGATCAGGCTGCGGTAGCCGCCGCGGCCAAGGAAACCGCAGCCGCGCTCGGCAAGGTCGACATCCTCGTCTGCTCGGCAGGCATCACCGGCGCCACCGCGCCCCTGTGGGACTATCCGGTCGACAGCTGGCAGCGAGTGATCGACATCAACCTGAACGGCCTCTTCTACTGCAACCGGGAAGTCGTTCCCTTCATGCTCGAAAACGGTTATGGCCGGATCGTCAATCTGGCGTCGGTCGCGGGCAAGGAAGGCAATCCTAACGCCAGCGCTTATTCCGCGAGCAAGGCGGGCGTGATCGGCCTTACCAAAAGCCTGGGCAAGGAATTGGCGGACAAGAACGTCATCGCCAACGCCCTGACACCCGCCACTTTTGAAAGCCCGATCCTGGCCCAGCTGCCGCAAAGCCAGGTCGATTATATGCGCTCGAAAATCCCGATGGGCCGCCTCGGCCTGATCGAGGAATCGGCCGCGATGGTCTGCTTCATGGCCAGCGAGGAGTGCAGCTTCACCACCGCGTCGACCTTCGACACGTCGGGCGGCCGCACCACTTTCTAAAGTCAAAGTTGCGCGGCGCGGCCGTCCACCTACGAGCCGGAGTGCCGCATTTTTCAGGAGAGAGAGATGCCTGCGATGACTAACCATAATCGTCGCGCCAACATTCTCCACATTTTTCGCATTCCGCCCACTGTCAAAGGCTGATTCGGCCGTTGCTGTCCCCGAACTTTTCGGTCGGCACGCCGAGCATGTCGAGCATCGTCAAATGCAGGTTGGCGAGCGGTGTCGGCGAGTTCGCCTCCCACTTGGAAGCAAATGGCCAAGGTGGGGGATCGCCCCTAACGCGTATAAACCGGCCGCCCTTCAGCCTTCCACCGGCTCCGCCAGCCAGCATGATCGGCAAGTCGCGCTGACTATGCGACGTCGGGTTGGACAGCGAACTGCCAAACATCAGCACGCTGTTGTCCAGCAGCGTGCCGCTAGCTTCGGTGACCGATTGCATCTTTTGCAGGAAATAAGCGAACAGTTCGGATTGGTGCACGTTGATGCGCTCCAGCGCGTCGAGCTTCGCAGGATCATAATTGTGATGAGAAGCTTCATGGTGCTGCAGGCTGATACCCAGATGGGGGAAGCTCATGCCCGTCCCTTCACCGGATATCATGAACGTAGCGACGCGAGTGAGGTCGGCTTGATAAGCGAGAACCATCAAGTCCATCATGACTTTAACATGGCTGGGCCAATCGGTGGGAACGCCTGAAGGACGTTTCGCCTGTGGCGCAGTCGCGGTCCCCTTTGCCGTGGCTATCCCAAGCCTGCGTTCGATGTCGCGAACGGATTCTGAATATTGATCAATCCGCAGACGGTCTTCAGGGCCAACGCGGCGGCGAAGTCCATCAATTTGATCGAGCATCTGATCGAGCGCGCTTTTGTCGCTCGCTCTCCATTGTGCGAGGAGTTTCGCGTCCACCTTGTCGCCGTAACCGAAAAGCCGTTCGAAGACGATCCGGGGGTTCATCTCGAATGGCAGCGGCGCATTCGACCCGCGGAAGGACATGCCGCCGAAGTCCGAGGGCACCTCGGCGGTAAGTTCCAACGATCCAAGCTGCGTGTCAGCGCCGATCGCGCGGGCAGCGATCTGGTCAACAGACGGTCCGGTGGCGCTCTTGCTGCTGCTGAGTTCGGAAGCGGTCAGCCACGTCCCGATCGCCCGGTCATGAAATTCCGGCAAGTTGCGTTGGGGTGTCGAAGACAGACCGGAGATGATGTTGATATTGGACCGGAAAGGCGCAAGCGGCGCCAGGCTCGGCGTCATCACCAGCGCCCCGGGCACTGACGGAGTCCATTTTTCGTATACCACGCCGTGAGGATAATAGAGGATACCAAAGCGCCTGACCGGAGCCGCCGCAGTCGTCGCCTCCGCTGCAAAAGCAGGGTGCATGGCATCAAGGAATGGCAGCGCGAGTACCGCTCCCCATACGCCTCGCAGCAGCGTCCGGCGGGAAATGTGCTTGCCGGTGATAATCATGATGCATTCCCCAGCTTGTTCATGAAGGGCTCACTGGTCACGATCGCCAAGATAATGTCGTGTACTCGGTAACCGCCAACCTTAGCCTTGCGCACGATATTGCGGACCGTCGGCTGGTCTCGAGCGTCAAGACGCCCGCCGAGCGCATACGCCATCATGCGAGAAACGGTTGGCGACAAATTGATCCTGATTGCTCATTAGCACATTTTCCAGCCCTTGGGGCCCGGAGAATTTGAACCCATCCGGGATTTGCGCCGCTGGATCGATTGGCAGACCGTCATCCTCCACCGGCCCGGAACGTCGAAATTCTCGAGAGAAAATCCGCACGTGACAGCTACTGCATTGCGGATAGTCACGGTGCAGTTCGACTTGCTGTCGCAGCGTCAATTGGCAGCCTTGCGCTCCCGGCGCGCTGCTGAGCGCGGGAACATTTGCGGGCGGGCGGCGGCGGCCCAGAGTTGAGCAGATTGTCGAGCACCCATTTCCCGCGCAGCACTGGTGCGGTCTTGTCCGCTGCGCGGTCAGCAGCAAGACGCTGCCTTGGCCAAGGATGCCGCCCCTTGGCGAGTTATCGTCGAATTTGACGCGCCGGAAGGCTGCACCGCGAACACCCGGCACGGAATACAGGCGAGCCAATCGCTCGTTAAGGTAACTGTAGTTGGCTGAAAGGATTTCGGTAACTGGCCGGTTGGTTCGGAAAATATGACAAGCGGATGATCAGAGTTCGAGCGCCACAACCTCATAATCCTCGATCGACGGTATGGAGAGAAATATGTTTCTGCCCCTCTGCTGGAATTCTATCCCAGCCTCCGCTCGCAGCAGCGACGCCCTTGTGACCAGTCGGTCCTCATCAAGCGTCAGGCTTATGGTCTGAATCCCCAGCTTGACGCTGGGCGCACGAAATCCACCCCGAAACAGATGAGGATTGGAATAGTTTACAAGGTGAAGCGCATAACCGACATCGGTGCGGTACATGAAAGTATCGAGCAGCCCGTCGCCCTCGATCGTGAGGTTCGCGGCGTCACCTAGCGCCCACCGAACGCTGTTGACGAGCAGCGTGGCGTGATCGACGACCCCGAACCGCCAATAGGTTCCGTCAACGTCACCTGGCAAAAAGACATGACGAGATTTCGCTCGCTGCCGTACAATCGCGGCTGGAAGCTCGCCTCCCGTCGTTCGTGGGTAGACGGCCTCGACCGGATAGCTGGGAAAGTCAGGCACCATCTGCATGACAGCTTTCGCGCGTCCGTCCAATTTGGCTTGGACATGCCATGATGCGCCGCTGGTCCAACGAGTGTCGCCAAAGCCTTCGGTGACGGGATGTGCAAAAGAGCGTTCATAGGTGCGAGGCATCTCGCCTGGATCGGGGCGATCGTCCGTCGGAAAGGAAGCGCCCAGCCGAGGGCCGGCAAGGCTCGCGCCGAAAAGATCGCCTAACGCCAGCGACTTGCGCTCGCCGCCATCGGACTCGCGCGTGCCGGTCTCGAAAGTCGCAACCACCGAACCTCCTTGTGCGGCGAACGCCTCGATCTGGCGAACCTGCAATTCGCTCAGCACTGCTACGTTGGGCAGCAGCAATACCTGATATTGTTTTAGCCTTTCCAGTTCGAGATGATCCTCGTGCAGAAGATCGAACGGTATGCGCGCGTGTGACAACGCGAGATAACTGCCCTCGATCGCATCGAGGCGCGTTGTGCCGGGAGGCGGATTGTACAGCCTGCTGGAGCGTGGCGAAACGACAATGCCGACTCGTGCAAGCGACCGCCTGTTATGGAAATGACGGTCGTGTCGTGCTTGCCATGATAAAAAGTCGATGCCGGTCTGCTGCCAGCGACGGTCGCGTTCCAGGCCCTGGTACCCGAGCCAGTGAAACCAGAGCGTGCCGCCCGCCGCCGCAGTTTGAATAAGCCGGCTTGCCACCTCCGCGGGGTTTCCAGCAGTCAAGCGCCAACGCGTCATATAGTTCATCGCATAAGCTGCCGTTGCTTGCAGAACCGGCCGTCCCTTGACGATCGCTCGTCCCATCCGCACCTGCTGTGCGGCGTCCCACGCTGGACCAGTCGTCTTGCGTCCCTGATTGTCGGCGGAAAACCACGGCGCCTGAGCGGTTAGTCGTGAATGGTCGATGTCGCCGCCCTCTATGCCGCCGGTAATATTGCCCGTAAATATCGCATCGGAACGAATTCCCCGGACGATCTCATAATAATCGTTCCAAAGACTTGCGGCCTTTTCCACATAAGCGTCCTTATATGCTTGGCTGGCAGGATCGCCAACCTTCTGGCAACTCTGGCAGTGGCACACCGGCACGTTCGTGTTTGGCCATCCATTCATGTAGATCCCGTCAAGCTCGTAGCGATCCATACATTCTCGAATGATCGACGGCACTATGTCGGAAAAATAAACGGTGAATTGGCAGGTATATGCAAAGCCGATATCTTCGCTGGGATTGAGCGGAACGCCGGGATAGGAAAAGGGAACGATCTGCGCGTCCTCAGTCGGACGACGGAACCATTCAGGATGATCGTGAGCTTCGCTTAGCGACGCAACGTCCGGGCTCATCCGACCGATGACCTTGATGCCGCGCGCCTTTAGCGCGGCCGTACATTCCCCCACGATATCGCGATCGCCCAAACCGATAGCCCTGCGAAGATTGGGAAGCTTCGTCGGGTAAAAGGCGACCGCCCCTGTCAGGCTGAGCAGCACGGCCTCCGCGTGCGTCTGCGCTGCGTAATCCGCCACTTTGGCTGCGTCGATGGACGCGACATCTTCTTCTGTGAAGTTGATTTGGGTGATCCGCTTGATCCGCTGGTGCCAAGGCGCCTTTGCCGTGGTTTGTTTGGATCCGGCGCCCTCGGCCATTGTCGGCTTTGCCATGATGAGGGATGTGAGCGCCGCTGCCCCTCCGGAGAGTATCACCTGCCTACGATGGATTTCCATAACTTTCCTCATGCTTGCGTCGGTGACACCATGCAGGTTGCGCCATGCCATTTCTGGCCTGCTCTCAAGTCACCATTTTGTGAACGCTTCCTCGCATTTCTGCAGGATGGAAGCGAGTGTCGCGTCCATGCCTTCTCACCGATTTTCACCTGGCAGGCACGCCTCTCCCTCAGCAGCCCATTCAAGCTCGTCCTCATAGCCGAACTGGCTAACGGCCTTCCCGGACAATCATTCGGCGCACCGCTGACGCCATAATCCGGACGCCATCCGTGAACAAAGGCGCCAATTCATCGGAGCAGACGCTTCTGCTCCGATGAACGCGTCGTCCATTTGTATACATTCTTAGAATTGCGCCAGAAATATTTTTCTTGGACGGAGTAGGACTTGGAACTGAAATAAGCTCGGGCAAGCGACACGGCGCTGACGATCGGGGCAAGACGGTCACTGTTCGGCCAGTCACTCCCGAACATCACGCGGTTCTCGCCAAATGTGTCGAACAGCGTGTCGAGACGCGACTTATATGGTGCCAAATCCAGCCGGGTCTGCCCATCGATTACTTTTATGACCGCGGATAACTTACAATAGATTTGAGGTCGCGCGCCCAGTTCGCGAAGCAGCGCGTCATACTTTGCCTGCTCTTGCGCCATGGGCACAAAGGCCGGCATATGGTCCAGCACCAGCCGCACATTTGGAACAGCATCGCCAATCCGCACCATTGCTTCAAGCAAGTCTAGCCGTGGATTGGCCGTCTCCAACACGAGACCGGTGTCGGCCAGGCGGCGCACACCTTCCAGGAAGACGGGCTGGCGCGACTGTGCGACGATGTCATACCCCCAAATGTTGCCATATCGCAGACCTCGAAATAGCGGATGCTTGCTATATCGCGCGAGAGTTTCCGCGAAGTCGGAAAGTTCTATACGAAGGTTCCCGATCATGCCCAGCATGATGTCGTCGCGTTCGATCGTGTTAAGCGCCCATAGATTGTCTTCCGGCCATGGGCTCGCTTCGATTTTCATGGCGCCGACCACGCCGAGCGGTTCTGCAATCGATCGATAGACCGACGGAAAGGCGCCGGTCTTTGCGGTGGGCAGATTGGGCGCCCCCGCATAGGGAACGCCCTGTGGGCGAGTGGGATCGAAAAGATGTATGTGGGTGTCGACGATTGGCGGCTTAACCTGCCGCACTGCGGCCTTGGCGGCGCCGATCCCGACAGCAGAACCCACTATGCAGCCGATTGCGGCCCGCCGATCGATTGACATTTTTTCAGCCTTCATTTGCATATCGGGCCTTGCATCCGTTGCGCAGGCATCAAGACAGGACTTTGACGACCTCCCAGTCGACGCCCCAGCCGGGGCCGCGCGGCGGATGCATGTACAGCCCGTCGGGGCCCTTGGTTATTTCATACATTTCCTTATATATCTCATATGCTTCCTTCGGCCCTCCCGGCGGCGGCATGAACAACTCGACCCACGGCGCATTGACGTGGGAAATCGACCAATGAGCGGCGCCGTTCATGCCTCCGCCGTGCGGGATCACGGGAATGTCATAAGCGGCGGCCAGTGCGCCGACCTTCATCAGTTCGGTAAGGCCCCCTACCCATTGAATATCCGGCTGCCATATTTGCGCGCCGTTGGTCCGCAGCAATTGCCGGAAACCGTATCGGCCATATTCATGTTCTCCGGTCGCCAACAGAGTTGAGCTGATGCCTTCGTTCAAACGCCCCATGCCTTCATAATCGTGCGGTTGCAGAACCTCCTCGATCCAGTGAACGCGATATGGCTCCAGCATCTTGACCATCTCGATCGTATAATCTTCGGTCCAGGCCATCCAGCAGTCCAGCATGATCTCGCCGTCGGGGCCCAAAGCCTTGCGGGCGCGCTCCACCAGTTTCACGTTTTCGTGCATGCCCGGACGTCCGCTTGCGGGTCCGTGGGGAATAGCGAGCTTGAGCTTGTCGAAGCCGAACTCGACATGCTGCTCGATGTCGTTTCCAGTGCAATAGACTGGACAGCGATCGCGCACTTCACCGCCAATCAACGCATAGATCGGCTTGTTCAAGGCCTTGCCGATGATGTCCCATAAAGCATTGTCGACCGCGCTTATGGCGTTCATCGTCACGCCAGCACGGCCGTAAGACATGGTAGCGCGCCAGTTGATATCCCAGTTTCGCTCTATGTCGAAAGGGTCGCGTCCCATCATCAAACGCGCCAGATGTCCGGTGATGATGGGGCCTGCTCCCGGGCCACCCCGGCCATAGCCGACAATCCCCTTGTTTGTCGTAATCTCGACGGTCACCTCCGATACGACGCTAGACCGAAATGTGCTGCGCTTCGGTTTATACTCCGGATATATCGCCATAGGGCTTGCGACTTCAACGCCCTCCCCCGACCAGGCCGTGGGCGCGGGCGTGAACTTCGGGATCGGTTTTTTCGGTTGTGTTTCGACTAGTCGAATTCCGGTGATCGTGATACCGGAAACGCCGCTTGCCCAAGCGAACGAAGGCAAAATGGGCGCCGCCGCCGCTGCCGTTACGGCGCTGGCCAGAAAATCGCGTCTGTTCATGATAGCTCCTTAAAAATTGCTAGCGCACAGACAAGGCGCGGATGTGTTTTTCGCGTCCAGGAGCGACTGCGAGCCACAACATTCCACCCAATGCACCAACCAGGCTGGCCAATATGAATGAGCCGGTCCATCCGAAGTCTTTTGCGACAATTGGAGTCAGCGACGCCGTTACAACGCCGCCCACCTGACACCCCATGTTCATGATGCCCGATAAGGTGCCAGCGGATTTGCCCCCGATATCAGCACTCAGCGTCCAGTAGACACTCTGTGCAAGATAGAGCGATCCGGCGCCTCCCGCCAAAATCGCTGCGGCGAAACGAGCATCGGTGACTTGAGTCGCGAGCCCAACGAAGCCACTGGCCACGACCATCGAGACACCGGCGAAACCGCATCGCGCCACCCGGTAGCCAAAGCGCGGCAACATCTGGTCCGAAATATAGCCGCCCAATGGTGACGCGACGGTCATAGCGATAAACGGCAGCATCGCGTATATCGCGCTCGCCTTAAGGTCCAGGTGGCGAATTTCTGACAGATATTTGAAGAACCAGGTGAAGAAGATGTAGGCCACATAGCCATAGCAGAAATAGCTGGCGGTCAGAACGCGGATCTGCCGATCCATGACAAAGCTACGCCAGTTTCTGTTCTCACTTGGCGCGACGGGGTTCGGCATTCCCCCCATGATGTGGGCCAGTTCAGTTTCGGATACGCGAGGGTCATCCGCAGGACTTTCACGGACCAGGATGAGCCAGAGGACCAGAGCCATGATCCCCAAAGCCGCGCATGCATAAAATGAACCTTCCCAATACCCCGCCAGCATGAAGGAGGTAATCAGCGGCGGGGCGACCGCCCCTCCCACGCCGACGCCGGCGAAGATGATGCCATTGGCAAGGCCTCGCTCCTGCATCGGTATCCAGTTCGCAATCATACGGTTTCCGGCTGGAAAAATTACCGCCTCCCCAATTCCGAGCAGGACGCGGACAAGCAAGAGCAGCAGGAACGACCAAGGCAGGCCTGCTGGAACCAGCGTGAATGCAATCGTCAGCGCGCTCCATAACGCAAGTGAGCAGGCGATAAGCTTGTGAGGGCCGAACCGATCCGCAAGATGTCCCGCCCAGGGCTGGACAAAGGCATAGCCAAAGACAAAGGCGCTAAAGATCGTACCGATTTCGATGTCAGTGAGTCCAAACTTTTCCTGAATCGGCGCTATCGCAATGGAGAGGTTGTTACGGTCCAAATAGGAGATGGCCGCGACCGCGAAGACCCAGGCCACTGTTGACCAGCGAATCGCGCCGACACCGGTGGAGGGAACATGCCTGTTCATGGATGGGGAAAGCCGCTGCTCGACCCATGTTGGCTAACGAACCTTTTCATGCCGCCTCCCCCGTTCAGATATCGTTATCGTTGCCGATGAAACATGAGGCAACCTATTGCGACAGTCAATAGACCAGAAATAACTGAGGATATCAACCTTCTCGATCTCCCTCTTAGTTTTCCATGAAACCAATACCTGGCGATCGAATGCGGAAGGAAGCCTCATCGCATTCCTGCTCATGCGCCGCGTTCCAAAAACTGGACTTGATCGGCGGCGCCCGTTTGGCGCTCGCGGGAATTTTGTACCGCTGATGGTCACCGAAAAAATGAGTCGGCGCCAGCCGACTGCGAAAGTGAGCCAGTTAGTTTTATTCGAAACCGAATGAGACTGACTTATTTTATCAAAAAAATATCTATGTAGTTGATATTGCTTTAATAATTACAGCGTTGACACAGGCCTGCGGTAAAGCAATTATGTTTCTTACGCAACGACTGCTTTAGGGGCGAACGTCGTCGCGAATGTCAGGGAGGGCTCAGCATGCAACGAAAACTCTTAAACTTTGCCAGTGCGACCGCGATTTTGATCGGTTTGGGAACCCAGCCATGGGTAGCTTTCGCCCAGACGGGAACAGCAGCGGCTCTCGACGCGGGCGACAATGCACCGGCCGATAATTCGGATATCGTAGTCACAGGCTCGCTGATCCAGCGCGACGGTTATGATCAGCCGACCCCCGTCACGACCCAGACGAGCGAAGCTTTGCTTGCCGCGGCGCCTGCGACGATTGCAGATGCCCTGAACCAGCTTCCCCAATTTCAGAACTCTGGCACTCGGGCCAGTTGCTGTTCGCCGGGACAGGGCGGGAACACGCTGAACCTGCGCAATCTTGGCGCTGAACGAACCTTGATCCTCCTCGACGGACAGCGCATCAATCCAACCAGTGAACAAGGCACGGTCGATGTCAATCTTCTCCCTGAGTTGTTGATTGGCCGCGTGGATGTCGTCACTGGCGGCGCATCCGCGGCTTATGGTTCCGACGCAGTTTCGGGCGTCGTCAACTATGTCATCGATGATAAGTTCACTGGCCTCAAGGTTAACGCACAGGCAGGTATCTCCAACTATGGCGATGATCCCAGCATAAAGTTGGGAGCCGCTTTCGGAGCAAGCTTCGCCGACAACCGTGGCCGATTCGTTGTGTCTTTCGAACACTTTAAGAGTGACGGATTCAAAACGACGGATCGCGGCTACTATTCGAGAGACGGGCTTGCGACAGGTGAGGGTACAGCCTCTTCGCCCTACCGTTTCGTTCGCGGCGCGCGGGACAACTTCTCCTCCAATGGCGGCGTGATTGTCGATTCTGTGTATGGACTTCCCTTCTCATTTTTGGATCCGTCGAATCCGCTTGTTGGCACCGTTTTCGATCCCGGTGGCGCGTTTCGGCCCTATAATGTGGGAACGCCGCTTTCAGACTTCCCGCTTTATTCGATCGGTGGCGACGGCGCGGCCTATACTGGCGCTTCTGTACTCGGTTCGCTCGAAACGCAGAAGGCATTCGGCAAGTTCAGCTATGATGTGACCGACAACATCACCGCCAGCGTATCGGTGAATCTTGCTCAGAGTCGAACGCGCGGCGTGCAATATGCCGATACACGCTATGCGCCTCAAACCATAACCATCTTCCGCGACAATGCTTTCTTGCCTGCAGGCATCGCCGCAATCATGGACAGCGCCGGCCTCACCGATTTTCAGCTCGCTCGCAACAATGTCGATCTGGGCCTGCTGACAAATGCCTATTTTGCACAAACCTATGATTTCAACGCCGGTCTCAATGGCAAGCTGATCGGAGACTTCACCTGGCGCGCAGGTTTCTCGCAAGGTGAAACCGTCAATGATGGCGGCGTCGAGAACAACCTTATTCTGGGCAATTTCTATGCTGCGGCGGACGCGGTGCTTGACGGCTCAGGCAATCGGGTCTGCCGTGTAACGCTCACCAATCCCGGCTCATTCCCAGGTTGCGTGCCGATCAATCTCTTCGGCTCGGGCAGCCCGTCGGCTGCGGCTATCGATTACGTCACCGGAGAGAGCAATCAGCGTGTCACCAACAAGCAGCGGATTTTCTACGCCAGCGTGCAAGGCACCCTGCTCACGTTGCCGGCAGGCGATCTGTCGGTAGCGGCGGGCGCCGAATATCGCACCCGGTCGCTCGTCGAAAGGTCGGATCCAATTTCCACCGGACGTGTGCAGGCCGCCGGCGTACGTGGGGTTCCAAGTGCCATCTGCCCAACCGCGACCAGCTGCCAGTTTGGCGGTCACGTCAGCGGCAATTTCGGCGAGGCCGACGCGTCGGATAATGTGAAGGAAATCTTCGGCGAAGCGATCGTCCCTGTTCTCCGCGATACCCCCTTCTTCAATCTGCTGGAGCTGAATGCGGCGATCCGCCGCACATCCTATAGCAATAGCGGCGCCGTCACGACATGGAAATTGGGCGCTACGTGGGAGCCGATTGAAGGCGTAAGGCTGCGTGGAACGCGGTCGCGCGACATTCGTGCGCCTAACCTCTACAATCTTTTCGCCGGGCCGGTGATCGGGTTCTTCCCAGGTGTAGATGACTCGGCAACCACCGGTCAGACGAACGTGTTTATCCTCACATCGTCGCAGGGCAATCCGAACCTCGTTCCGGAAATCGGCACGACATGGACGGGCGGGGTCGTCTTCCAGCCATCTGCGCTTAGCGGTTTCGCAGCAAGCATCGATTATTATAACATCAAGTTCAAGGGCGGCCTGACCTCGACCGATCCTCAGGACATTGTCGACGATTGCGCGATGGGCGACGCGGCGGCGTGTGCATTGATCACGCGCGCGGCTGGCACGCAGACCATCGTATCCGTGGTGATCCAGCCGATCAACGCGACCGAACTTCGTGTTTCCGGCGTGGACTTCGACGTCAGCTATCGCCGCGACCTGGGTTTCGGAACGGTCGGCATGCGCATACTGGCAAACCGCTCGATCGAATATCAAACCACTTCGGGCGGTCTGACGGAAAATCCTCTTGGCTATTATAATTTCAGAAATAATGACGTCTTTCCGAAATGGCGGGGCAACGCCCAACTGACGCTCGATACCAAGAACTTCTCGGCGTTCGTTCAAGGCCGCTATGTGGGAAGCCTGATCCAGCGGATTGAAGGGGAGCCAGACGCCGTCTTCGAAAAGGCCAAAATTCCCGCCCAATTCTATGTCGACACCACCCTGACCTTCCGTACTGATGACAAGCGGTACGAATTCTACACCACGATCAACAACGTCCTGAACAAGAAACCACCATTTCTGCCAAACTCATTCGCAGCAGGTCTGGGGGTACCGTCCGATCCCACATATGATCTCGAGGGACGTTATTTCACTGTCGGCGCACGCGTGAAGTTCTGAGCGGCGACGAACTTCCGCATCAAACGACACCATTTTCGACGAGGGGCCGGCGGCCGTGCCGCGGGGCCCCTCGTCCCTTCGGCACGGCTGACATACGCGTTCTTGCGAATATAGGTCAGCTCACCGGGCATCTCCAGCCGATCGTTCCTTCCACGATCCGGCAGCTTGGCATGCTGACCGCCAATGCTGTCGCAAACCGGCCTGACAACACGGCAGGATGGTCACGTCGAGACGCAGCTATGTCAGCGCTGCGTGGACCTCAGGGACCAGCGTGTAAACAGCTTCGCGCTGTGCGCCGCGGTTATGATGATCGACCCGGTAGCCCTGATAATGGCGATGCAGCAGGCCGGCGCGAACAAGGTCAGACACCGCGCGGCTCACGCTGCAGCGCGCGGATTGCCGAAGGCGATCCTTCATCATTGCATCGAGGGCATCGTCAATCTTGGCAGGATCGATCGGCAAGGCGCCCCTTTCAAGAAGCCCGTCTTGCAGTTCCCTGCGGATCGCCTGCCGGCGATGATGTCGCTGCGCCATCGGGATCATGGCCTGTCCCAACCAGTCTCGAACCGGCACTGCCTTTCCGTCGTCCATGATATAAGGGCCTGCAACACCTGACCGATCCGCCACCTTCGCCAGGAGGTTCAGAACGATCATCGTGTAGCGCGGGCGCGGGGATACCGTCATGATCCTTTCGATCAACGCAGGCATATCCATCCGCCGAACGGCAACTGGCATAGGCTCGAAAAGGTCGGGCTGGTAGAACATATCACGAATCTAACGGCTTCACCGACCAAGGTGAATCCCTTTTCCTCGCAGCCCAAGATATTTTGCACCTATGGCACTTTACCGGCGAAAATTGCTCTGAGGGTAAAGTGCCATAGATGGATAATCGGCACAGGCGGACGATCACTCGGTAACGAAAGGCCAGGGCGAAGGCCCGACGGTCCTCAGCGCCGACATCTTGTTTCCAGGATTGGCTTCGAGCCAGCGCGCGCTGCACGTGCCAACCGGCGTGCGGATTGATCGGCACTGTGAGCAAACTCGATGTGTAACCGCGACCGTCTGGCAAGGCCCGGTCATTGCTCCAGCGCACCTCGGTCGGCGCCACCGCCTCGTCTGCCACCAGCTGTTTTCGATGTCGAAACCGCTGCGACCCTGATACCCGGTCCTGACATCAAAGGGCTGGCGGGTCCTGCATTCCGGGTGTAGGATGCCGCCAATGGCCATGAGGCGCTCCCTCATGCCGAGAGATGTTCGCCCGGAAAAGGCGGGCATGTCTCGACAGAGGACCAAAGCAGAGCAAAGCGCATTGTGGCGTTCGGTCAGGAGGGCGAACCATGGCAATTGCTCACCCATCCCAGGCGGCGTCCGCTGGGCAAGATATTTCCATTCGCACTATAGGCTTCGACGATCTGCGCATTGCCCTGCGGCAGGGCTGGGACGATTTCCTCGCCAAGAGGGGCGACCTGGTGTTCATCGGCTTCATCTATCCGGTCATCGTCGCGCTGGCGATCATGTCGGCCGGGCAGATGTCGATCCTGCCGCTGATCTTCCCGCTGGTGGCGGGCGCGATACTGCTGGGACCGGCTTTCGCCAGTGGCTTCTATGAACTGGCCCGGCGACGCGAGGCGGGACTGGACGCCCGCTGGCGCCATTTCCTGGACGTGATCCGCAAACCGGGCGGCTCGGCCCTGTTCGACCTGACCTGCGTGCTGGCGCTGCTGTTCATGGCGTGGATGGCGACGGCCTGGTTCATCTATCATGTGACGCTGGAAAATGTGCCGGGATCGACCTCGTCCATGGGCGCCTTCCTCTCGGCGGTGTTTGGCACATCCGAAGGCTGGCAGATGATCGTGCTCGGCAATCTGGCGGGCTTCTGCTTTGCCCTGCTGACGCTGGCGGTCAGCGCTGTCTCCTTCCCCATGGCGGTCGACAAGCCGGTCAGTTGGGGTGTCGCGCTGCGGACCTCCTGTCGTGTGGCTTGGCATAATCCGGTGACGGTCGCGGCCTGGGGCTTGATCGTCGTGGCGTTGCTGGTGCTGGGCGCGCTGCCCGCGCTGGTGGGGCTGGCGGTGGTGCTGCCGGTGCTGGGATATGCGACCTGGCATTTGTACACGCGGGCCGTGGTTCGCTGACATTCATGTCATTCCCGTAAAGGCGGGGCACGAAAGTGCGCCGCCTTTACGAGATCACGCTTTCAAGGCAATCCGTAAAAGCGCGCGCAACGTCGGCTCCTCATCCGCGCAGCGCCAGGCCAGCCCGGTCTCCAGAACCGGCGCCGGGTCGGCCAGCGGCAGGTAACGCACGCCGGTCCGCGCCAGATTCTGGAGCGAGGCCGGCACCAGCGCTATGCCCATTTCCGCCGAAACCAGGCTGATGATGGTTTGCATCTGGATCGCCCGCTGGCGGATATGCGGTGTCCGTCCTTTGGCCCGATAATGGTCGAGAACCAGGTCGTGAAAAGTCGGAGATACATGACGCGGAAAGAGCAGCAGTGGTTGGTCCAGCCAGCTTTCGCCCGCCAGCCTGCCCTGTTCCATGTAGAGGGCTCCCTCCCCGACCCAGGCTTCCGGCACGGCCGCGACCAGAGGCTCCCGGAGCAGCGGCCGGTAATCGATCACCGACGGCAGGCCCGAAGCCGGGGGGATCAAGATACCGGCATCGATCCGCCCTTCGGCCAGCGCCTCGATCTGAACATCGCTGGTGGCTTCGGCCAATGTCATCTCGACATCGGGAAAGGCAGTGGAATAGCGCCGGACCAGCGACGGCAGGATGCTGTAATCGGCGGAACTGACGAAGGACAGGGTCAGCCGTCCCGCCGTCCCTTCCCGCAGGCGCCGCGCCATGGGAGCGAGGTCCGCGATCGCACCCACCGCTGGGCGGACATGGGCCAGCCATTGTTCGCCAAAGGAGGTGAGCGCGACATGGCGCTTGGTCCGTGTGAACAGCGGCGCGCCCAGTTCCCGCTCCAGCGCCATGATCGACTGACTGAGCGGCGGCTGCGTCATGCCCAGCCGCTCGGCTGCGCGACCGAAATGCAATTCCTCCGCGACGGCGAGGAAGTGGTTGAGTTGCCGCAGGTCCATCACTTATTCGTAATACGACCTTATTGAGCGCTTTCAATATATTTCACAACCTGTGCGCAAAGGCGTAGAGAGTGTGCGAGAGGAACCAAGGAAATATCATGCCCCATTATCGTTCACGCACCAGCACCCATGGCCGCAATATGGCCGGCGCGCGCGGCCTGTGGCGCGCCACCGGCATGAAGGACGAGGATTTCGGCAAGCCGATCATCGCCATCGCCAACAGCTTCACCCAGTTCGTGCCGGGGCATGTGCACCTCAAGGACCTCGGCCAGCTCGTCGCGCGCGAGATCGAGGCGGCGGGTGGCGTCGCCAAGGAATTCAACACCATCGCGGTCGACGACGGCATCGCCATGGGCCATGACGGCATGCTCTATTCACTGCCTAGCCGGGATCTGATCGCGGACAGCGTCGAATATATGGTCAATGCCCATTGCGCCGACGCGCTGCTGTGCATTTCCAACTGCGACAAGATCACGCCCGGCATGCTGATGGCTTCCATGCGGCTCAACATCCCAACCATCTTCGTGTCCGGCGGGCCGATGGAAGCGGGCAAGACCGTGCTGCGCGGGAAGACGGTCGCGCTCGATCTGGTCGACGCCATGGTCGTCGCGGCGGACGAAAGCTACACCGATGAGGAAGTGAAGACCATCGAGCAGTCGGCCTGCCCGACCTGCGGATCCTGCTCGGGCATGTTCACCGCCAATTCGATGAACTGCCTGACCGAAGCATTAGGCCTCTCGCTGCCGGGCAATGGCTCGACGCTGGCCACCCATGCCGACCGCGAAAAACTGTTCCTGGAGGCGGGCCGCACCATCGTCGACCTCGCCAAGCGCTGGTATGAGCAGGAGGACGCCTCGGCCCTCCCCCGCAACATCGCCAGCTTCGCGGCGTTCGAGAACGCCATGAGCCTCGACATCGCCATGGGCGGTTCGACCAATACGGTGCTGCACCTGCTGGCCGCCGCCTATGAGGGCGAGGTCGACTTCACCATGGCGGACATCGATCGCCTGTCGCGCCGTGTCCCCTGCCTCTGCAAGGTCGCGCCCGCCAAGCAGGATGTGCATATGGAGGATGTGCATCGCGCCGGCGGCATCATGGCGATCCTGGGCGAGCTGGAGCGGGCGAAGCTGATCGACGCCAGCCTGCCGACCGTCCATGCGCCGACGCTGGGCGACGCACTCAACCGCTGGGACATTGGCCGCACCAATAGCGAGGAGGTCCGCAATTTCTTCCGCGCGGCGCCCGGCGGCGTCCGCACGACGCAAGCGTTCAGCCAGAATGCCCGTTGGGAGGAACTGGACACCGACCGCGAAAACGGCGTCATCCGCAGCGCAGAGCATCCTTTCTCCAAGGATGGCGGCCTCGCCGTGCTGTTCGGCAATATCGCGCCCGAAGGCTGCATCGTGAAGACGGCGGGCGTGGACGAATCCATCCTGACCTTCCACGGCACGGCGCGCGTTTATGAAAGCCAGGACGCGGCGGTCGCAGGCATATTGGGCAATGAGGTGAAAGCGGGCGATGTGGTCGTCATCCGCTATGAAGGGCCGAAGGGTGGCCCCGGCATGCAGGAAATGCTCTACCCGACCAGCTATCTGAAATCGAAGGGGCTGGGCAAAGCCTGTGCGCTGATCACTGACGGACGCTTTTCGGGAGGCACGTCGGGCCTTTCCATCGGCCATGTCTCGCCCGAAGCGGCGGAGGGCGGGCTGATCGCGCTGGTCGCGACCGGCGACCCAATCGTCATCGACATCCCCAATCGCGTCATCAAGCTGGACCTGGACGACGCGGTCATCGCGACGCGCAAGGCGGAGATGGAGGCACGCGGCGCCAAGGCCTGGAAGCCGCTCGGCCGCAAACGCAACGTCTCCCCCGCGCTGCGCGCTTACGCCGCGCTCACGACCAACGCCGCGCGTGGCGCGGTGCGCGATGTGAGTCAAATCGAAAAGGATTGATTCTTATGGAGCGTGCCGCATTCAACGGATGCGGCGCGCTCCTTCGGACACTCGTCGCAAGATCGAAATCAGTTGAGCAGAATGTAGAGCGTGCCGGTCAACGCCAAGGCCGACGCGCTGCACAAGGCCAGCAGCCCGACGCTGCATTGGCACATGCTGTAATGCATACGCTCCATCGCACTCTCCCCTGCCGCCAAGCTTATGCCGGTCGAGCGAGACGATGATAACAGAGAAAATGGCGCAAATCAAAAGGTCAACCGTTCACCAGTCCCTTCAGTATTTTTTGCAGCGCAACATGAAAATGCTGCCGGTCGGACGGATTCAAGGCTGACAGCGCTTTTGCCCCAAGCTCGCGACGCAAGGGTTCGGTCACAGCCACCGCCGCCTCCCCCGCAGGTGTGAGGGTCAGCCGCTTGACCCGCCGATCTTCCCTATCCGGTATCCGCTGAATCATCCCGTCGCGCTCCAGCCCGTCCAACGCTTCCGTCACCGTTCGGGGCGCAATACCCATTATTTCGGCAACATCCGCGGCCCTCGCGGTTCCAGGCTGCGCCTTTATGCACATCAGAACCTTTGTCTGGGCCAGCGAAGCGCCCTGCTCCGTCATCGTACGGTCGAAGGATCGGCGCATCAGCGTGATGACGCGAAACAGGTCCGTCAGCAACTGTTCGTCAGAGATATTCATGAGGAACCTCAATAAATGGTATTGCGCCATAGTGCAAGAGCGAGCATAGGAAGCAGAGGATTGAGATCAGCGGGTTTTCATGAATTCAGACGATATGGCCTCTTCTTCCGCATATGCCGACGACTCCGTCCAGGGCCGCTCTCCGCTCAAAAGCCTGCGCGCGCGCCTCATCCTGCTGGTGGTAGCGCTCATCCTGATCGTTGGCGGGGCGTTGTGGTTCATCCGCTTCGAAAGTTTCGGCAAATTTCAGGAATCGACCAACGACGCCTATATCCAGGCAGATTCGATCACCATAGCGCCCAAGGTTTCCGGCTATGTCGACCGGGTCTTCGTCGATGAGAATCAGGATGTGAAGGCCGGGCAGCCGCTGGTCCAGATCGACCCGCGCGATTATCGGGCGCAGGCGGCCCAGTCCGTGGCGCAGATCGACGTGGCCAAGGCCAATGCTGCCGGGGTGACGGCCCAGATCGCGGAGCAGCGCGCCGCCATCGACCAGGCGGAGGCGGAATTGAGCGCCGCCAGGGCCAATGCCACCTTCGCCGCAAGTGAAGTGGAGCGCTATCGCCCGCTGGCGGCGAGCGGCGCGGAAACCCGCGAGCGCTTGTCGGAGCTTCAAAATCAGGCGGCGCAGGCCAGAGCCAAGGCCGCCGCCGCACAGGCGACGCTGACCAGCGCGCAGAAGCGGGTCGCCACATTGGAAGCGCAGGTCAGGCAGGCACAGGCGCAGGGCGAGGCCGCGCGCGCCCAATTGTCCGCCGCCAATACCGATGTGGAGGCCACCATATTGCGCGCCGCCGTCGACGGGCGGATCGGTGACAGGAGCGTCAGGCAGGGTCAGTTCGTGCAGGCTTCGGCCCGTTTGATGACGCTGGTCCCCAGGGCGAGCCTTTATGTCGAGGCGAATTTCAAGGAAACGCAATTGGGCCTGATGCGCGTCGGCCAGCCCGTGAAGGTCGAGGTGGACGCGCTGCCCGGTGTCGAGTTGCCGGGCCAGGTGGCGAGCATCGCGCCCGGCACTGGCGCGCAATTTTCCGTGCTGCCGCCGCAAAACGCCACGGGCAATTTCACCAAGATCGTCCAGCGCATCCCCGTTCGCATCGCCATCAGCGCTGGTCCCGAAACCCGCAAGCTGCTCGTCCCCGGCATGTCGGTCGAAGTCTCGGTCGACACCCGTTCCGCCAAGGACGCCGTAGCGCAGATTCGCCGGGAGCAGGAGCGGCATAACACGCGGATCGGCCGATGAACGCCACCGCTGCTCCACATGTCGCGCCGGCGCCCGAGCGCGCCGATGCCGCCGCATGGCTGGCCGTCGCGGCGGGCAGCCTGGGCGCGATGATGGCGACGCTGGACATTTCCATCGTCAATTCCGCCCTGCCCACCATTCAGGGCGAAATCGGCGCCAGCGGCACGGAGGGCACCTGGATCGCGACATCCTATCTGGTCGCGGAAATCATCATCATCCCGCTAGCGGCGTGGCTGGAACGGCTGTTGGGGCTGCGGACCCTGCTGCTCGCCGCGGCTTTTCTGTTCACCGGCTTTTCGATGCTGTGCGGCGTGGCCGACAATCTGACCACCATGATCATCGGCCGCGTCGGTCAGGGCTTTACCGGCGGCGCGCTGATTCCCACGGCGATGACGATCATCGCCACGCGTCTGCCCCGTTCGCAGCAACCGATCGGCAATGCGTTGTTCGGCGTCACGGCGATTCTTGGCCCGGTGCTGGGTCCGCTGGTCGGCGGGTGGCTGACGGAAAATATAAGCTGGCACTATGCCTTCTTCCTAAATCTTCCGGTAGGCATCGTCCTCATCACCCTGCTGCTGGTGACGATGCCGCATCAAAAGCCGCTGCTGAGCGAATTCTGGCAGGCCGACTGGCTGGGCATCGCAGGCATGGCGTTTGGGCTGGGCGGGCTTACCATCGTGCTGGAGGAAGGGCAGCGCGAACAATGGTTCCAGAGCCGGGAAATCGTGCTGATGTCGATCGTCTCGGGCATCGGCTTCATCCTGCTGTTCGCCGGCCAATATTTTGCGAAAAGGCCGGTCATCCGGTTGAAGCTGCTGCTTGATCGCCAGTTCGGCGCGGTCGCGATGATGGGGCTGGTGATCGGCATGATGCTTTATGGCACGGCCTTCGTCATTCCGCAGTTTTTGGCTGCGATCGCCGGTTATGACGCATTGCAATCGGGCCGGATCGTCCTGCTGTCGGGCATTCCCAGCCTGATGCTGATGCCGCTGACCCCTTTGCTGATCCGGCATCTCGACATCCGCATCGCGGTTGGCGCCGGACTGTGCGTCATGGCGACGAGCTGCTGGATCGACACGGTGCTGACCAACCAGGCGGTGGGCCATGATTTCATCGAATCGCAAGTGCTGCGCGGCGTGGGCAGCGTGTTCGGCTTCCTCTTCCTCAACCAGGCCGCCATCGCTTCCGTCCCGCGCGAGGATGCGGGCGACGCCGCCGGTCTTTTCAACGCAGTCCGCAATCTGGGCGGATCGCTGGCGCTGGCCGGCATCGCCACCATTCAGGACCAGCGGACATGGTTCCATAGCCGCCGCATGGAAGAAAGCCTGAACGCCAATAGCGGCCAGGTGCAGGACTATATCGGCGGGCTCAGCCAGTCGCTGGGCGGGCATGAAGCCGCCCTTCGGTCACTGGCGGGCACGATCCAGAAAGAGGCGCTGGTGATGACCTATAACGACATTTTCACGATGCTGGCGGTCGGCATCATCGCCGTGCTGCCGCTTGTCCTGTTCCTGCGTCCCTTGCCCCATGGGCAAGCCGTCGCGATGCATTGAAGCAGGTTTCCATGCGTTTCCCCCTGACCGCCCTCCCCCTGCTTGCGCTCTCATTGCTTGCGTTGGCCGCCTGCACCGCCGGGCCGGATTATCGCGGACCGGAAATGGCCAAGCCAGTCAGCCCCGGCGCGCAGTTCGTGCGGGCCTCCGACGACAGCCGCACTGAAGCGCCAGCCGCAGCCGCATGGTGGAGGGCCCTGGGCGATCCGGTGCTGGATGCGCTGGAAACCCGTGCGCTCGCGGCTAATCCCGGCGTGGCGGTGGCGCAAGCGCGGGTCAAGCAGGCCCGCGCCTCGCTGCGTTCGGAACGCGCCAATGCCCTTCCCAGCGCCAATGCCTCCGCCCTCTTCGTCCATGCGACCCTGCCCGGCGTCGACCTCGGCAATTCCGATGAGAGCGACCAGTCGGGCGGCGGCGGCCAGTCGCTCAACTTCTACAATCTGGGCTTCGACGCCAGTTGGGAGGTCGACCTGTGGGGCGGCAAACGGCGCGGGGTCGAAGCGGCGCGGGCCCAGTTCGAGGCGGCGCAGGCCAATGTCGCGGACGCGCAGGTCAGCCTGACGGCCGAAATCGCTCAGGCCTATGTCAATCTGCGCGACCGTCAGCAGCGCATCGCCCTGGCGCAAGAAGCGCTCGCCCGCCAGCGCGAGATGCTGCGCCTGACCGAACAGCGCCACGCCAGAGGCACCGCCTCCGCGCTGGAGCTGGAACAGCAGCGCAATCTGGTGGAACAGGGCGACGCCGCCCTGCTGCCCCTTGGCGCCGAGCGCGACGCCTATCTGAATGCGCTGGCGACGCTCGCCGGGGAAGCGCCCGGCGCGCTCGACGCCATGTTGACGGCGCCCGCTGCCGTGCCGCTGCCGCCGACGGAGGTCGCGGTGGGCGATCCCGCCGCGCTGCTCAAACGCCGCCCCGATGTCCGCGCGGCGGAGCGGCAATTCGCCGCCGCCACCGCCAAAATCGGCGTGGCGGAGGCGGCGCGCTTCCCTAGCCTCAGCTTCATGGGCCTGATCGGCATCGGCGGAACCAACCCCGGCGATCTGGTCGATTTCGACCAACTGGCAGCCATCGCCATGCCCCGCCTGAGCTGGAGCTTCCTCGATTTCGGCCGCAATGCCGCCCGCGCGGAGCAGGCGAAAGGCGCGCAGGACGAAGCCGCAGCCCAATATCGCCAGATCGTCCTCAATGCCCTGCGCGACAGCGAGGATGCCCTTTCCCGCTTCGGCGCGCGGCGGCTGAGCGTCGCCAGCGCTGCCCGGTCCAAGGCGTCGGTGGATCGCACCGCCGCGCTGATGCGCCAGCGCTTCGAGGCGGGCACCGCCACGCGCATCCAGCTCCTCGACGCGGAACGACAGAGCCTGTCGGCGGCGCAAACGCTATCGCAGGGGATGGCGGCCATGACGGCGGACTATATCGCCTTGCAAAAGGCGCTTGGCCTGGGCTGGCGATAAAGGCCGCGACGATCCCGGTTTAACCTTTTCGCAAGGCTTTGAAGGCGAGATGCAGCCTCTATTCGGGGCCGCAAAATGTTGAAAAGAATCCGTACCCAGGACGTCGAACTGGGCATGTTCCTGCACAAGATGGAAGGGTCGTGGTTTTCCCATCCCTTCTGGAAAAGCAAGATGTTGCTGGAGGACAGCGACCAGTTGGAAACGCTGAAGGCCAGCAAGGTCGAATGGGTCCAGATCGACACGTCCCGCGGCATCGATCTGAAGCCGAAGGAAACGCCTGCTCCTTCCCGTGCTCCGGACCCGCGTGACCGCCCCTTCGGCCGCGCCGGAGCCACGATCGCCCGGCGCGTTGCGCCCGCCCCCGTCAGCCGCCCGTTCGACCCGCTGTCGAAAGACAGGCTGCCGGCCAAGGCCGAGATGGTCCATGCGAACCGCCTGGCCCGCAAATCCGTGCGCGCAATGCAGAAGATCTTCGACGACTCCCGCCTGGGCAATGCGATCAAGCTCAAGAAGCTGGAACCGATGATCGAGGAGATTTCCAGCTCCATTCAGCGCAATCCCCATGCCTTCATGGCGGTGACGCGGCTCAAGAATACGAATGAATATCTCTATCTCCACGCCTTGTCGGTCTGCGCGCTGATGATCAGCCTGGCCCAGCAGCTTCGCCTCTCGCCGGAGGAAGTGCAGCAGGCCGGGCTCGCCGGATTGCTGATGGACGTCGGCATGGGCCATGTGCCGCAGGAAACCTGGGACAAGGACAGTCCGCTCACCCCCCAGGAATGGGAGGTGGTGAAGAGCCACACCACGCTGGCGCATGAATTTCTGGCGCTGGGCGGCGAAATGCCCGAAGCGGTGCTGGACGTCTGCCTGCATCATCATGAGCGGCTGGACGGCAGCGGCTATCCCCATGGGCTGAAGGGCGAGGAGATCGGGCTGTTCGCGCGCATGGCGGCGATCTGCGACACCTATGACGCGATGACCTCCAACCGCATCCACCGCCATGGCGAGGATCCGTCCCGCGCCCTGCTGATGCTGGACGAGGCGCAGACGCTCTACGACCCGGAGATTTTTCAGGCGTTCCAGCAGGCCGTCGGCATCTATCCGATCGGATCGCTGGTGCGGCTGCGCTCGCATCGGCTAGCGATCGTGGTGGAGCAGAACAGGGACGACCTGACCCTGCCCGTGGTCCGCCCCTTTTATTCGCTGGCCGACCGCGCCTTCGAAAAGGGCGAGGATATCGACCTTTCCAACTGTTTCGGCGCGGACCAGATCATGACCCGCGAAACCCCCGAAGGCTGGGACATGACGGAGTGGCCCACGCTCAGCGCGAGGTTGCTGGCGGCAGCGGGTTGAAGTGAGGTGGCCGCTGCTCCCGCGCAGGCGGAAGCAGCTATCGCCAAAACCGTTTGCCACCGACGACCAGTCGACCGATAAAGTCGCATGATCGTGCCGAAGGTTCCATCGACCGCGGCGGACGTTGCGGCTCATTATGACGAACTGGACCTTGCCTATCGGCGGATCTGGGGCGAGCATGTGCATCATGGCTATTGGCGGACCGGCCGGGAAAGCGCGGAGGAGGCGGCCAATGCCCTCGTCGCGGAAGTCGAGGCGCGGCTGGCGCTGGAACCGGGACTAATGCTGTGCGACATAGGCTGCGGCTATGGCGCGACCTCCGCCCGGATTGCGGCGCGGCATGATGTCGGCATCATCGGCCTCACCCTGTCCGCCGCACAGGGAAAAATCGCCAATGCCCGACCTTCTCCGCGCTTCACCTGCCTGCTGGGGGACTGGCTGCACAACGATCTGCCCGACGCCGGTTTCGACCGCGCCTATGCCATCGAAAGTTCGGAACATATGGTCGACAAGCCGCGCTTCTTCGCGCAGGCGGCACGCGTGTTGCGGCCCGGCGGGCGGCTGGTGGTCTGCGCCTGGCTGGAGGGAGAGGGCGCGCGCGGCTGGGAAATCCGCCATCTGCTCGAACCCATTTGCCGCGAGGGGCGGCTTCCCGGCATGGGCAGCCGGGCGGATTATGTAAACATGGCCGCCGACGCCGGCTTTTCCCTGCGCGACTATGAGGATGCCAGCGCCCGCGTCCGCCGCACCTGGGCGATCTGCCTGCGACGCTTCGCCGGAGCCATGATCAGCGATCCCGCCCTGCGCCGCCTGGCGCTCAGCCCCGGAACGCGGAACCGCAGCTTCATCCTCAGCTTGCCGCGCCTGATCCTTGCGCTTCGCACCGGAGCGATGCGCTATGGGATTTTCCTGTGGGAGAAGGCCGGTTCGCGATAGCGATTTCTTAACCAGCAACCGATCCAGATCGTTTGGAAATCGCTCTATTGGACCCGCGTCCAACGCTGCGACTGGCAGATGAACAGCACGCAACCCGTCACCTTGAGCGACCCGTCCGGGTTCAATCCCAATATCGCCCGATAGCTCCGCCCCGATTTGGGATCATAGGCCCGCCCGCCCTTCCACGCCGCGCCTGCCCGGTTGAAGCCCCATAGGGTCAGCAAACCCAGGATCGGCTGCCCGCGCAATTTCGGATCCGGGTTGTTGATGTCGGTCGTTGGCACGTCGGGGGCCTTATTGAGCACCCGCACGATGCGCCCGCACATCTGGCCCGCGCAAGGCGCGATCTGCACCACGCCCTGCCGGTCGTCCGTCAGCCAATACCCCTCTACACCCGCCGGCGGCGCACCGGCCGCCAGCAAAAGGAGCGCGGAATAATATCCCATGACGTCACCTCTTTGGGCGCGAGAATATCAGGCGTGCCATGCTATGAGGACCGGAAAGAAGGGAGTGCATCATGGCCGACCTTTCAGTTCGATCGCGGCAGGAAGAACAGATGGACGCGCCGGGCCTGGACCCAGCCATCTATGAGCGCGTGCTGCACGACCTCGCCCGGGTCAATCGCTGGACCTTCACCGCCTGGCCGGCCATCGCCTTCCTCAATCGCGCCATCGGTTCGGCCCGGCATTTCCGGCTGCTCGACGTCGGTTTCGGGGACGGCGACATTTTGCGCGCCATCGCCCGCTGGGCCAGGAAGCGGGGAATCGAGGCCGAACTGATCGGCGTCGACCTCAATGAGAAAAGCCTTGTGGCGGCCCGTCATGCCACCCCGGCGGACCTGTGCATCGACTATCGCGCCGGGGATTATCTCGACCAGCCCGAACGCTTCGACTTCATCATCTCCAGTCAGGTGACGCATCACATGACCGACGCGCAACTGATGACCTTCCTGCGCCATATGGAGGCGAATGCGCGGATGGGCTGGCTGATCTGCGACCTGCATCGCCATGGCTTTGCCCATTGGGGCTTTCCCCTGCTCGCCCGTTTGCTGCGCGTCCACCGTATCGTGCGGGAGGACGGCCAACTCTCCATCGCACGCGCGTTCCGACCCGGCGACTGGGAGGCGCTGTTGCCGCAAGCAGGCATCAGCCTGAATGACGTGCGGATCGTGCGCCGCTTTTCCTTCCGCCTGTGCATCGAGCGGATACGCGGGTGAGCAATGCGGCCTGCGCGCCAAGCTCCGGCATCCAGCGCAGCAATTGCATCAGCAGCCCCCGCCCCACCGGCCCCGCCGCGCCATGGCGCAAAGCCTCGGCCACGCCCAGGGAGCGGCGGCTCCGGCGGCGCATCTCCCGTTGCCAGTCCATAGCCGCGTCGGGGCCGCCATTGAGACAGGCCTGCGCCGCGCTCATCCCGCTGTTGAGCGCGATGGCGATGCCGTCTCCCGCCAGAGAGGCGATCACCGCCCCCTGATCGCCCATGCGAAAGATGCCGGGCGATGTGCCGCCCGCCCGCCAGCCATAGGGCACCCCGGCGACCGCCTCGAAATTTGCGGGGATGTCACCCTCCATCCGTCCGGCCAGACGCGGCGCCTCCACCATGATCTGCGCCATCAGCGCCGCCACGCCCTGCGCAAGCCTTTGCCGGGCCACCGACAGGCAGAGGTTGGCGGTGCCATCTTCCTGCAAGAGCAGCCCCGCATATCCCCCGTCGAACAGATGCAGCTCGATCATCCCGGCCAGATCGCGCGAACGGGCCGCACTGGCTGGCAACACCGCCCGCAACCCGGCGGAAGGCGCTTCCTTCCGTCCGCCAAGATCGCGCGCCAGCCCCCGCAACTCATGCTTGCCGGTTGCGAGGAACAAGGCCTCTCCCGCCCATTGCTCGCCATCGTCGAAGCGAATGGAGCGGAGAGCCGGATCGGCGGCCCGCACTGCCCGCCCGCGCATGAGGACCGCGCCGGCATCCTCCGCCAGACCGATCAGCGCCTCATCCAGCATCCGCCGCGACAGCCCCGCAGCCCGATGCGGCAGAGCCAGCTCGACGCAGCGTTCCCCCGCCAGCAGCCGCAGCCGCTCGATCGGCTGCGCTCCCAGAGCCGCCACGTCGACGCCCAGCGCATGCAGTTCCGCCAGCGCATCCCAGCCCAGAAAACCGCCGCAGACGCTATCATGCGGCCCGACATGCCGATCGACCAGATGCGTCTTCGCCCCTGCCCTGGCGAGCGTGATCGCCGCAGCCGCCCCGGCCGGCCCGCCGCCAACGATCAGCGCCGGTACGCTGCGCATCAACCGATCCCTTCGAACCGGAATCCTTCCGCCGCCAGCCCCGGTCCAAAGGCCAGCGCCACCCCATGTCGCGCCTGACTCAGCATGTCGCCCAATATGAACATCAGCGTGGAGGAGGACATATTGCCGAAGCGGGCCAGCACGCGCCGCGAGGACGCCAGCGCGGTCTCGTCCAGCCCAAGTCCATGCTCCACCGCATCCAGGATCGACCGCCCACCGGCATGCACCGCCCAATCGTCTATCGACGCGGGATCGTCGCTGTCCCACATCCGCCGCCTGATCTCCGGATCGCCCAGCGCCGTCTGGATGCGGCCCGGCACCTCGCCCGACAGGTGCATCACAAAGCCGCTGTCGCCAATATCCCAACGGATCAGCTCCGCCGAATCCGTCAGGTTGAACGAAAAGGGACGGTCGATCGCCACCCCGCCGCCTTCCGCCGTCACCAGGGCCGCCGCCGCGCCATCCGCGAACTGGAGCATCATCAACAGGCGTTCGATCTGCCGCTCCGGCTGGAAATGGAGGGACGACAGCTCGACCGTCACCACCAGCACCCGCGCCTCCGGCTCCGAGCGCACGATATGCCGCGCCGTGCGCAAGGCCGCGACCGCCGCATAACAGCCCATGAACCCCACCAATGTCCGCTCAACATTCTCCAGACCCAGCCGCTCGGCAATGATCTGGTCGATGCCCGGCGCGACGAAGCCGGTGCAACTCGCCACCACCAGATGGCTGATCCGGTCGAGCGCGACCTGCTCCTTCAGCCGCGCGATCGCCTTCAGCGCCAAAGCCGGGGCATAATCGGCATAGCGCCGCATCCTGAGCGAAGTCGGGGGCATTTCCCCGGCATAGAAGCCACCCGGATCCACCGGCGATCCGCCTTCGGCAGTCGGTGGCAGCACGCACCAGCGATGATCGATGCCCGACCGTTCGGCCATGCGCAGGAAAAGCTGGCGGTGGCGTGGATCGACCAGTTGCCGGGCCGCCCATTGGATGAAGGGAGCGTGCATGTCCTGCTCGGGAACGGCACAGCCGATGGCGTTGATGCGAGCGCGCGTATCGGTCATCGGGTTCCTTATCTCACAGGCCTTATGAAACGTCCCACTCATGGGAAACGATCCTTAATACAGGCTTGCAGTTGCAGTGCCTTGAACAATGCAAATGGTTCAAGGGGGGACGTCAAAATCTCTCGCTCCAATTCATACGCAAATACTACGCCTTACCAATCCCCCTCTCTCGAATTCAAACGTGCCGCTGCCTTAATTGACGAGCGGCAGACGAATCGTCCCGCCATCCTCGCCTGCCGGAGATTTTCATATGCAGGACATCTACTGATCGGCCTGATCCTCATCCTGTTGGCGGCCAGCTGCGGCCGGGCATGAGGAACAGGCCGTCATGACCATCGATCTCTGGCTCGCCTCGCTGATCACGCTTGGCCTTCCGTCCACCTGGCCGCCGTCCTCGCGCGGCCTGAACGCTTTTAGAAAGGGCTGTCCATGACCTTTCAGGGATGGCTGCCGATCGCCGCCTTCACCGGCATTGTTGGCCCTCGTCAACCCGGTCGGTCTCTGGCTGTTCCCGCTCTATGAAGGACGCCGCACGCCGCTTCATTCCGTACTCGGCCCCATCGAGCGCGGCTTCTACCGCCACTCCGGCATCGATCCCGAAGCGGAGCAAGGCTGGCGCCGCTACGCGGTGCATATGCTGATCTTCAACGCCAACAGCGCCCGCCCGTTCGAAAATCCGACCGCACTCACCAATTTCATGCAGATGCTGTCGATCTTCCTGATCGGCGTCACCGTGACTTATTGATGGCGCTGTTGCTGACGGTCCTGCTGGCGATCGGACAGGATGGCCTCGCCTTGGACTTCAAGCTGCAACTGGTCGTCTGGCTCTGGCTGACCGTCCTCTTCGGCACCTTTGCCGAGGCGCTGGCCGAAGGGTGCGGCAAGGCGAAGGCCACCTCGCTGCGCGCCACCAAGGCAGAGCTGACCGCTCGGCGGCTGAAGGGCAACCGGCCTTGGCCTCACCATCGTCAAGGGCTTTGCCGAGGCGATGGGACTTGGCGTATCCGCCGCCAACCTTGCCGATCCCCCCGGCGCCTGCTTTACGTTGATCCTCCCGCAGGCGTTGATCCTTTCCCCCTGCCCGATGAGGACATTGTATGAGAAACTGGGCATGACCACCCGCCACAAGGTTCCGATCATCGATGACGAACCTCAGATTCGCCGCCTGATCCACGCCCGCTCAGCCGCGCCGGCTATGCCACGGTGGAGGCGGCCAATGCGCGTGAGGCATTGCTGGCGCAACTCGCGAAATATCCGGGGCGGGTGATCACGCACCAGCAGATCATGGCTCAGGTCTGGCCCAAGTAGCATGAGCATCATGTCGAATATCTGCGCGTGCTGGTGCGGACGTTAAGGCAGAAGCTGGAGGATGATCCGCAGAGCGTGTCGCCGCGCGGCAGAAGAACGACGCAACCCCGCAGACGCGCCTTGTCTGCCGGCCGATCGCCAGCAACCCGGCGAGCGTCAAGAGCCTTGTCCTGCTGAGCACGGGCGGCGCGGTGCGCGCGCTATCCCCGCCGAGGTAGCGACGCAGGCACTGGCTGGCTGACGGCGAGACGGAAAAAATGTCGTTGGCTCGGCCGTAAGGCAGCAATCGCCGACGGCGCCCATGTGGCGCAGTGTCTATGCGGAACGTCCACTCGATACAGTGACCACGAACCGTCGCGCTAGCCTGGTGGCGTAGATGAGTGGCGATCTCGTGTAGATTGGCGAAACCGGTCTCGGGGATCGGATGGCCTTTCGACAACAGGCGGCCCAACATGGTTCCGCTGTCGAGCAAGCGATCTGCCTCACTCGACCCATAGGAGATTTTCGGAGCGGAGCAGTTCCATCCTAGCGAGACAAAGCCGCCTCAAGTCCGACAGTCATCGGCATGTGCCTGTAAACATTGGCGCGAAAAGCAGGAGACGACTTTTCGCGCCAATATTCTGGTATCATGTCTTCAATCAGGCAATCAGAAAGAGAAGCGCACACCCGTGCGGAACACACGCCCCTGGAAATCATAGCTTCCGGTCGTGAAACCGTAAAAGGCGATTCCGCCTGGATTATTTTTCGTCACGTTATTGACTGTCAGATATAGATCAACCGGATGCTCGGTGCCGACGTCGAGATGATAGGTGAAGTTGGCGTCCATGTAGAACTTGCCGGGCAAATGACTTTCGTTGATCGTCTGATGAGCCAGCGTGGAGGTAGGACAGGTCGTGGTGCACTCGATATATTCGTTCGAATAAACCCCGCTGCCGAACCCTCGGCCCGTCAACGTGGTCGAGAAGCGCTCACTGTCATAGGTGATCGATGCGTTATAGGTCCAGCTGGGCGTAGAGATGGGCGCGCCCATGTTCACGCCCGCCCCTTCGACAACACGCAGGCTCGAATCCTGGTAAGTCAGATTGAACCTGTGGCTGACCAGCCCCCGCAAGGTTATAGACCCGTCCAGCCCACCGATGAAGTCCGCCACGGGCCGCGTGTAGGCGAACTCGGCGTCTATGCCATCGGTCTTCAGGAACGCAGTGTTGATCGGCGTAAGGATGACCTCGGTGATGTTGCGCGCCGCATCGCGGGTCACCAGGGAACATAATTGCTGATCGCCCGCGAAACAGGCATCGACGATGTCCTGCTGGGCTCGCGTAATCAGCACATCCTTCATCTTGAGTTTGAAATAATCGACAGAGAAGCTCAGTCCCGGGACGAAAGCGGGACGAACGGCGGCACCGAAGGTCAATGTGTCGCCGATTTCCGGCCCGACCGTCGGATTGCCCCGCCGCACGGTCAGCATCGGCACATTGAGGTTGTTTCTTTCCGGATCGCGCACGGTCGAAGTGCCCACCGCACCCCGGTTGAACAATTCGCCCAGGTTGGGCGCACGGATGTCGCGCGACCGGGTGGCCCGCAGCAGGATGCCCGACATCGGTTCATATGTGCCGCCGATCTTCCAGGTCGTCACGCTGCCGGATGTGCTGTAATTCGTCCTTCTGACGGCTCCGTTCAAGCTGAGTTCCTTGGCCCAGCTCACATCCTTGGCGAGAGGCAGAATTACTTCAGCGTAACCTTCCGTCGCCTTCTGCGCGCCAAAGGTTGCACGAAAGTTACCGGTCTGGAAATCGGCCGCTTCGTCGAGAGGCGATGACTCGCCACGCACCGACACCTTGCGATGTTCGACGCCCAGCGCGATCGAAACCGGACCTGCCCAGGTTTCGAAAGGAGAGCCCGAGACGTTGAACAACATCTCATTTTGGGCAAGCGTCTGATCCAGACGGGAGGTTCCCGAAATGTAGCTCAGCGCCGCCGGGCTGTTTACGCCCGTTCCCATGGCGTTGAAGGGAATGCATCCGTCGTTCGGATTGGTCAGCGTCGATCGGCAAATCGGAGCCCCCGTGATCGGGCTTGTCACGACGTTGATGGCTTGCGCGAACCGGCTCTTGATCGGATTGTTGCTGGCGTACACCTTCGCTCGTGACGTACTGCGGGAAAGGCCGGCGTCCCAGCTCCACTCCGTGCCCAACAGGGTCGTCGTACCCTGCACGCCGCCAAGATACTGGAAGAAATTGCGCGAGGTGCTGGTCTGGATTACCCCCAGGTCGCCGCCCAACTCCTTCGACATGGTGAAGGAAGTGAGTCCCAGGGCATTCATTCTCGTGCGAACCGAGGCAGGAATGAAGGGATTATCCGCATTTATGACGAAATTGGTTTGATAGGCAGAGTTACTGTTCGACAACGTTGTCGTATGCGCGAACATGAACTGGCCATAGATCTGAATGTCGTCCGTCAGGTCAAAACTGACACGCGAAAAGATATTTTGTCGTTTGACCCTGGGGTTTATCGAAACGGTCGGACCTACGACGAAGTTCGTCGTATTTTTCGTTTCCATCCAGTCGCCGCCGGACATCTTGTTGCCGTCGTTGATGGGACCATAGTTGAACATCCGCGTCGATCCACCGGGGCCGAAGTCGATGCCGCGCAAGGGCCCACTCGCTATGAGGCCGCCCGGGGTATAGCGTGAACTGCCAACCTGATCCAGAATCAGGAAGAATGGCTGTCCATTGGTTGCGCTGTAGGCGGGATTGTTGATCTGGTTCCAATTATGATCGGCCAGCCAGCTGCGCTTCTCATTAGTGAGGACGCCGTTATTCTTGACATAAGTCCCACTGAGAAGAAAATGCCCTCTTCCTCCTGCGAAAGGCATGCCGGCCGTCAATGACAGCCTGTTCGTGAAGTCATCGCCATAATCGCTAAGGCCCAACATCGCATCACCTTTGATGCCGGTATAGGTCTTGTCGAGAACGAAGTTAACGACACCCGCAACAGCATCGGAACCATAGGCTGCGGATGCGCCGGCTGTCACGATATCGACCCGTTTGATCAGGCCTTCGGGGAAAGGATTGATGTCTACCGCGCCGCCATTGTTGAAATAACCGGCGATGGAGGAAGGGACGACACGATTTCCGTCAAGAAGAATTAGGGTGCGATTGGCACCTACGCCTCGAAGATTGAGATTGTTCACACCGGCACTCCCGTCACCGATGGAATTGCCGGTATTTGCGGTTGTCGTACTCGACGAAAATTGCGGGAGCTTGTTCACGAAGTCCGCAACATTGACCGGCGCGTCCCGCTGGATATCCTGCACGTTCAGGACCGTCAGGGGCGTTGGGGCCGTGAAACCGCTGTTCTGAATGCGCGATCCGGTGACCACGATCTCGCTTTGCGGAAGCGAACCGGAGCCGCTCGAATTGTCCTGGACGGCGGCTGGATCCGCCTGCGGCGCCTCGGCGGACTGCCCATGGGCAGAACCAACCGCCGCGAACAACAAGCCTACGCCAAGCGCCGCAACCGGCAACGGTTTATAGCAAAAGTCCTTCTTCCTGCGGTCAGTAGAAAGGTCATGGTTTTGCGAATCGTACCAAAATACCATTGAACATATCTCCCCGATCGATGTACCTAATAGGAATTTATTATAATTTCATTATTTTATTCTCAATTAATTTAACGATTAACTATCCTCTCTGAACGATATTAAATAAAACTATTTTCTATGAATATTTTCTGCATGGGAATATGAGTTTGCCATTATCAAACTCAGCCCGTTCCATTTCGTGCGACTTTCCATCGTCACGACCGATCACGATGCCCCCTGCATCACTTCATCTACCGTGGATATCCCATACATTCCATCAAGTCAAACTAGCATTATATAGCGTAATAAATATATTCCATTCGGTATTTCCCTGTGGTATCCCAGCGTCTGCTGCAGGGGGGGGGCGGACCATCGATCTGGCGAGGCCATGAACCGAAGCCTCTCGACCGTACGGACCGGAAGCCGGACTGAATTGTTGCGCGTGATGCCAGGCAATTTAACCAGCCACCACTGGCCTGATGAATTACAATATGTCCTGAGACATTGCTGAAGGAGGACTGGTTGAGAGTCGTTGACAGGCAAGCAGAGGTTGTTCGGCAAGAACCTCCCGTCCCCCTGCGCACACGGGCGAACACAAGGCCGCTGGCGGTGCTCGCGCTTGTGACCGCCGTCAACATCGTCAGCAGCGTCGACCGGCAGATGGTGGCGCTGCTACTTCCGGACATTGGCCGCGACTTCGCGTTGACCGATACCCAGATCGGCCAGATCACGGGATTGGCCTTTCCGATCGTCTACGGCGTAGCAAGCGTACTTGTCGCCATCGCCGCCGATCGACGGAATCGGGGCAAGTTGATCGGCTATTCGACGAGTCTTTTCGCGGCCATGACCTGTGCCTGCGGACTGTCCCAAGGGTTCGGCACCTTGTTCCTGGCTCGCCTGGGCGTGGGCCTGGGCGAGGCGGGAACCAGTCCGCCGTCTTTGTCGATGATTTCCGAGAGCTTCAAGGGACGGGCGCGGCAACTCGCCAATTCGGTTTTCATAACGGCAAATCCCATAGGCACGCTCTGCGCATTTCTGGTATTTGGCAACATCAGCCTTCTCTATGGGTGGCGTGTAGCGCTCTACTCCGCCGGCATATTGAGTTCCGTGATCGCCATGTGCGTGCTGCTGTTCCTGCACGACCACAGGAAGGAGAAGGGCGCCGCTTGGATGATGAGCGACTTTCATGGATTTCTGGCGGCCTTCCGCGTCCCCAGCTACGCCTGGGCGTCGGCCGGCGCGGCGCTGCACTGCATATGCACGGCGTCGAACACGATGTGGCTGCCGCTGTTCCTGTCGCGATCCTTGCGCATGAGCGGCAGCGACATCGCCTGGCTTCTGGGTTTGAATTACGGGATGCTGGGCTTGGCCGGCATCGGTATAGGCGCCATGGTCGCCGGACCGCTGCGCAAAAGGTCGGTCGGCGCGCCGCTCTTGATCGGGACCGCCATTACCGCTGCAACGGCGCTAACTTATAGCTACACCTATCTGACTGTCGAGCCGATCGGATCCAAGATCGGAGTATCGATCACGATATTGCTCGCGTCGGCAGGTTATGGACCGCTGTTGGCGTTCGTGCAGGACGTGACCCCGCGGCGCAATCAGGCGAAGGCGTCGGCGGCGCTGTTTGTGCTCATGCAGACCGCAACAGGCTTCGGATCGCTGCTCATCGGTCTGTTGAGCGACGCGCTCGCGCCTTTGGCCGGTATCGACTCACTGCGATACGCGGCGCTGCCGGTTGTCGTCACATCCGCTGCACTGGCCAGCATATGCTACTTCGTCGCGGCGCGTCATGGCGTTCGCGATGCCGCAGCTGCCGCCGCGGTCGATGCCGCGGATTCGGCCGCCCCGCTTCCTGCCGGAGCACGGTCATGATGGCCTGCCTCCATTTCCAGTTGTCAGGACAGCTATGACCGAGATCAGAGATATTCTCTTCGTTCCCTCAAAGGCGGGGTTCTTCAACAAGGACCTTCTCGCTTCGGCCGCGAGTAACCGGCGGAACGGCTTTCTCCACGAAGGCGCACCGATGACGCCGGGGTTTCGGCAGATCGTCGAGCCGGGCGAGGCGTTGTCGGTAATGCTTGTTCTGGACGACGGCCAGATAGCTATTGGCGAAGGCATGAGCGTTATCCTTGCAGGCGTGGCGGGTCGAGACCCGATCTTCCGTCCTGGAGAGATGCTGACACTCCTGAACCAACATGTGCAGCCGCTGCTAGCGGGGCGAAATGTCGCTCATGCACGCCGCCTGGCGGAAGAAATCGACACGCTCATGATCGACGGCAAACCGCTGCATAGCGCGGCGCGCTATGGGGTTACGCAGGCCGTATTCCAAGCAGCCGCCCTCGCCCGCGGCCTGCTGCCGGCAGAAATCATCTCCGAGCAATATAATACACGCATAGCTCGCGCGCCCTTACCGATTATGGGAGCCGCCGAACAGAGCGACGCAGGCCTTGTCGACAGGATCATCCTCAAGCGCGCTGACATTCTGCCGCACGGCGCATTCTCGTCGATCGACAGGGATCTGGGCAGCGACGGGTCGAAGCTCCTGATCTATGCAGCGGGACTGGCGGCCAGGATCAAGGAGATCGGCGCGGCGGATTATTGTCCGCGCATTCATTTCGACATGTACGGCTCCATCGGCGCCCTCTTCCCCGATCCGACCGACGCGGCGGCCTATCTGGACCGCGTGGCGACGGCAGTGGCGCCCTTTTCGCTGCTCATCGAATCGCCGATCATAGAAGCGACGCGGACACAGCAATTCGACAGTTATCGTCGGCTGAAGGATGCACTGGCGCGCCGCAACAGCGCAGTCGGCATCGTCATCGATGAATGGTGCAACGATCTTGACGATGTCCGTGCCTGCGCCGAACTGGGAGCCGCCGATTTCGTTCAGATAAAAACGCCGGATCTGGGCGGGATCAACAACGCCATTGAGGCCGTGCTGCTATGCCGTGCGGCGGGCATGGGCAGCTGTCTGGGAGGATCGGCCAACGAGACCGATATATCGGCCCGGATGACTGCCCAGATCGCGCTGGCTTGCCAGCCGGACTTCCTGATGTCCAAGCCCGGTCTCGGCTTTGACGAAGGTTTCATGATCTTGTCGAACGAAATGATACGTTCGCTCGCGCTGATGGAGAGCCGGAACAGGGCGCCATGATCGCGCCGCCGGTCGGCACCCTTCCCCGATGACGGCATCGTCTGCCGCCATCGGGGACCGCAAAATCAATCCTGGAGGTGACCCCGCAGCGTCGATGCACTATATTCCTTGCGAAAAAGGCCTCGCCTCTGAAGTTCCGGCGTCACCGCACGACAGAATTGCTCATAGGAAGTCGGGATCGTCATCGGGCGCAGGATGAAGCCGTCACAGGCGCGCGACAGGAAGAGATCCTCCAGCATGTCGGCAATCATCGACGGCGTGCCGATAAGCGCCTCCTCCACCTGACGTTTCGCGCTCGCGCGCTCTACCGACATATTCTCCTGCAACGCCTTCCTCTTCAATGTTTCCGTAGCCGAATGCGAACCTTGATGGCCCCGGGCTCGGATGATTTCCTCCGCTGTCTTGTACCTTGTCAGGTCGGCACCTGAATTGGTCGAGGCATAAGCAATATCCGATTGAGGATCCTGAAGACTGTCGAGATACTCGGCTCGCTCTCGCGCGATCGATTCAGTCTCGCCGATGATGGGCGTGATCCCCATCAATAACTTGCAGGCCGAAGGGTCGCGTCCGGCGGCAACCAGCCGATGCCGCATGTCTTCCGCATGCGCGCGCATCGTCTCCTTGTCGGTTCCTGGCGTCGCGAAGATCATCTCCGCCCAGCGGGCAGCGAACTGGCGCCCGCGATCGGACGCACCGGCCTGCATGATGACGGGCTGGCCCTGTGGACTTCTCGGAACGCCCAGCGGACCGCGCGTCTTGATCCAACGCCCCTCATAATTGGCGTGGTGGAGTTTCGCGGGGTCAGCGAAAATGCCGGCCTCCTTGTCGAAGACGAAGGGATCAGAATCCCACGACCGCCACAGGGCCGTGCAGGCCTCCAGCACCTCGTCGGCGCGGTCATAGCGCTCATCATGAGGGAAGATGCCGCTCAGACCGACATTCTGCGCCTCGACATCGGTTGTCGACGTCACGACATTCCAGGCCGCGCGGCCGTTGCTGATCATATCCAGCGAGGCAAGCTGCCTGGCCGTCTGATAGGGATGATGAAGACTTGACGAAATGGTCGCGCCAAGGCCCAGATGCGTGGTGACGCGCGCCATCAGGGGCAGAACGATCATGGGATCGAGATAGCTGGTCTGGCCGCCGACGCGCAGATAATGGTCGAAACTGCCCTTGAAGGTTTCAATCACGCCCAGGGCATCAGCGAAGAAAATGCCGTCGAATTTGGCGGCCTCAAAGAGTCGCGCCAGATGCTCATATGTTCGTGGATCGAACATTTCCAGGCTGGCTTCGGGATGCCGCCAGCCGCCAAAATGGCCGACGCTCGGTCCTGTCTTCAAATAGGCAACCAGATGCATGCTGCGCTTCGACATCTTTGCGACCTTTTCCAAGCTTATGCCCTCTTGCCATGCCCTGCGGCGCAGCGGATGAGGGCGGCGCCGATCCGATTTTTCAGTCCTGCCGCCGGAGGGTTGCCGGATGTGGCGGCCGGCTCAGCCCAAGATGCCCGCGAAGGGTCGTTTCCGTATAATCCTTACGGAAAAGACCTCGCTCCTGAAGGATGGGAACGACTTCATCGACAAAACGGGTCAGCGGCGCGGGAATATAGGGCGTCATAATCATGAACCCGTCTGCGGCGCCTGCCTTGAACCAGGATTCCATATCATCCGCGACCTCGGCCGCCGTTCCCAGGACCAACCGGTGCCCCGAACTGACGGCGGTATGTTCGATCAACTGGCGCACGGTCAGATTCTCCCTCTTCACCAGCGCGAACAACTGCTTGGCATGGCCTTGAGCACCGTTGGGCGACAGCGGAAGGTCGGGCACCGGCTCATCCAGGGGGAATTGCAACATGTCATATCCTGTACGTTCCAGCAGCAGCCGCTGGGTCGCGGCAAGATCGACCATATTCGCCAGCTGCGACAGGGTCTTTCGCGCATCTTCCTTGCTGTCTGCGACGAACGGGCAGATCCCGCAGATGACCTTGATGGAATCCGGGTCGCGGCCCGCGTTGCGCGCCGCATCGGCGATTTTCGCCTTGAATGCGATCGCCTCTTCTTGCGTCTGTTGCGCGGTGAAAACCACGTCCGCCGTCAGGCCTGCGACACGAATCCCGCTTTCCGAGGCGCCGGCCTGGAATATGACGGGATATCCCTGCGGAGGCCGGCCCACGTTGAGCGGCCCCTTCACGCTGAAATGCTTGCCCTTGTGATTGAGGAAGTGGAGTTTGTCGTAATCCACCCAGATGCCGGCCTCCCGATCGGCGACGAGCGCATCTTCTTCCCAACTGTCCCAAAGCCCCTTCGTGACCGCAACATATTCCTCCGCGATCTCATATCTTTCCGCAGCGGGCGGCAGCGTCATGCCGAAGTTCAGGGCAGCATCTTCGCTCACGCTCGTGACGACGTTCCAGCCGGCGCGACCTCCGCTCAGATGATCGATGGAAGCTAATGCGCGCGCAACGTTATAGGGCTCAGAGAAGGTCGTTGAGACCGTCACGACAAGGCCGATATGGGACGTCGTCACCGCCAGGGCGGAAATCGCCGTCAGCGGTTCGAAGCGCATCGCCATGTTCGGCGGCACGCCAACGCCAGTGTTCACCGCGTCGGCAATGAATACCAGGTCGAACTTGCCGCGCTCCGCCGTGGCGACGGTGCGGTTGAGAAAGTCGAAATCATGCGTTCCGAACTCAGCTCCTGGCATGCGCCATCCGCCGACATGCGCGCCGGTTCCGGACAGGATATGTGCAAGATGCATCTGCTTTGCCATGTCTCACTCCCAATTCAGAAATCCCATGAACGACCTCGCGAGAAGGCAGCGAGAATCTGTCAATGCCCCTTGTCTCACATACCTTCCACGGTCGCGTCAAACCCTACTTAGAAAAATTATACGCATCGTAATGAAAATGTGCTACTTGGTATATTCTTTTTTGGCGCTTGTCGCGACGGGCGCCGGCTTGGGAAGCGGGATCGGCGGGCGCTACATGGGGAGCCCTGCCGCCTTCCTGCGGATGGGGAGCGTCAAATGTCGTTGACTCGCTGCTTCAACATTGACGATCTGAGAAGAATGGCGCGGCGCCGCCTGCCAGGTCCGATCTTTCATTATCTCGACGGGGGCGCGGATGACGAATGGACGCTGCGGCGCAACAGGTCAGCCTTCGCCGATTATGAGTTTTTGCCTGACGTCCTGACGGACGTGTCGAACGTCCGCACGTCGGGCCGGCTGTTTGGCCAGGACATCGCATGGCCGCTCATGCTCTCACCCACCGGGTTGACGCGGATGTTCCATGAGGGCGCAGAGCTTGCGGTCGCGCGCGCGGCGGAGGCCGAAGGGCTGATCTACGCGCTTTCCACGGCGGGCACCACGACGATAGAGCAAATCGGTCGGACCATCACGACGCCCAAGCTGTTCCAGCTTTATATCTTCAAGGATCGCGGCCTGACCAGCGAACTTGTGCGGCGCGCCAAGGACGCGGGCTATGCCGCGCTGGCGCTCACCGCCGATACGCCGGTCACGGGCAATCGCGAGCGCGACAGGATGTCCGGCCTTTCGCTGCCGCCCCGGCTGACCTGGAAGAGCATTCTCGGATTTGCACTGCATCCGCGCTGGTCGCTGGGCGCTCTTGCCGGCGCGAAATTCGACCTCGTCAACATGCGCCATCGCGTGGATCTGCTTGCCATGGGACGAAAGCTGTCGGCCTATGACGGGCAGTTGGATCAGTCCCTTACCTGGGACGACGTCGAATTTCTCGCCAAGGCCTGGGACGGCCCGCTGGCGGTAAAGGGGCTCATGACGCCAGCCCAGGCGGTGCAGGCGCGCGAATCGGGGGCGACGGCGGTGATGATATCCAACCACGGGGGGCGCCAGCTGGATGGCGCGCCCGCGCCCATCGACCAGATCGCGGCCATGCGGGACAAGGTGGGAAGTAGTTTGGAAATCATCTGCGACGGCGGAGTGCGGCGCGGTTCGGATATCGTGAAGGCGATCGCGCGCGGTGCGGACGCCTGTTCGATCGGCAAGTCCTACCTTTACGGTCTTGCCGCCGGAGGCGAAGCCGGCGTGCGCCGCGCCCTGACGATCCTGCGAGAAGAATTTCTGCGCACCATGATGCTGGCCGGGATCAACGACGTGGCTCGCATAGAGGCGCGCCACGTCCGTCATCTTGGACCTCCTTCCAGACACTGAATGAAATATTCTATTTGATTGACAATGATACCTATGAGTATACTGATTATTCAAATGGTAGCATGTCGGGACGAAGCTGACACAGGGTGCGGGGTCGCAAGCGCTTTTTCCACGTATCACAAGGGGTGTTTGGTGGCCAACGATCATGCCTCGATCCCGTCGCAACCTGAATGCGGCCTCGGCAGGCGCCGGGGAGCATCGCGATGACCATGGCGCCCCGCGAAATGCTATTGGGCGTCTTCGTCCTAGCCAGCGGCAACCATGTCGCGGGCTGGCGCATTCCCGGAGCCTTCACGAGCAACGAGGATTTCGAAGCCATCGTGCAAATCGCGCAGGACGCGGAAGAAGCGAAACTGGATTTCCTGTTCTTCGCCGACAGCCCCTGCTGCGTGCTGGACGACCATCCCAGCTTCGTGCTGAAGCTGGAGCCGACGACACTGCTGGGCGCGCTGGCGGGCCGGACCAGCCGCATCGGGCTGGTGGCGACCATATCGACGACCTTTTCCGAACCCTATAATATCGCGCGGGTCTTCGCTTCCCTCGACAGGATCAGCCAAGGACGGATCGGCATGAATGTCGTTACGTCCGGCACCGAGCAGGTGGCTGCCAATTTCGGCAGGTCGATTCCTCCGCACGATACGCGCTATGTCATCGCTTCGGAATATGTCGACGTCGTGCAGGGGCTGTGGGACAGCTGGGAAGACGGCGCTCTGCTGGCCGACCGGAACAGCGGTCAATATGTGGATCGCAGCAAGGTGCACCTGCTCGACCACAAAGGCGAACATTACACCGTCCGCGGCCCCCTGGCAGCATCGCGTTCGCCACAGGGCCAGCCTGTGATCGTGCAGGCAGGCGCATCTGAAAGCGGCGAGCGGTTTGCGGCCCGTTACGCCGAAATGATCTTTACCGTCCAACAGGATATCGGGGAAGCCCAGCGCTTCTACAGCCGGATCGGGGAAAGAGCGGCGGCACTGGGGCGCGCTGCCGACGAGTTCCGGATTCTGCCCGGACTGGTTCCCATCGTCGGACGAACCGAGGAAGAATGGAAGGCGAAGTTCGCGCGCCTTTCCTCGCTTGTGGAACCGGGCTCGGCGCTGGAACTCATGTCGCAGCGCTGCGGCCACGACATGTCCCGCTTCGACATGAAGGCGCCCGTCCCCGATCTTCCCCTGAGCGAGGGCGTGCACAGCTTCGTCAAGATATTGTTCGCCAAGGCGCAGCGGGACAACATGACGCTGAAGGATCTGCACGACCTGTTCGCGATCTCGCGCGGCTATCTCATCCTGTGCGGCACGCCGGCGTCCATCGCTGACGCAATGGAGGAATGGGTCGTCGGCAAGGCCTGCGACGGCTTCATGCTGCTGCCGCCCGATTTTCCCGAAGCATTGCGAGACTTCAACAAATTGGTCGTGCCTGAATTGCAGCGGCGCGCCCTGTTCCGGCACGACTATGCCGGCACGACGTTGCGCGAAAATCTGGGGCTGGCAATACCCGCCAACCGGCATTCGCCTGCCACCAGATGACAAAGCGCTCCGCCCCCTACGTCCGAATCGAGGATCAGCCATGTTGAACGACATAGATGAAGGCAAGGAAGCTGCTGCGAAGAGAGAGGCCACCGACCGGCTATGGCTCGAATTGCGCATCGACCTCGCTGCGGCGCATCGACTAGCCGTCATGCACGAATTCAGTGAGGGCATCCGCAACCACATGACCGCCTATTCCCCCACCCGTCCCGACCGCTTCCTGGCGCTGCCCTTCGGCCTGCACTGGACCGAAGCGGCCGCCAGCGACTTCATCGAAGCGGATTTCGATGGAAACGTCATAGCGGGCGATGGGGACCTGGAGCGCACCGCCTATTGCATTCATGCCCCCATCCACAGGGCGCGCCCGGATTCGGCCTGCGTCTTCCATACGCACATGCCCTATGCGAGCGCGCTGACCCGGCTGAAGAACCAGGAGCTGCTCCCGATAGGACAGACCGAGATATTCCTGAAGGATGACGTCGCATATGACGACCATTATGGCGGCTTCGCCTATGATCCGGCTGAAGGCGAAAGAATGGCGAAGCTGTTGGGCGACAAGAATATCATGTTCTTGGCCAATCATGGCGTCATCGTTCTGGGCAAGACCATAGCAGACGCCTATGAAAGGCTTTTCTACCTGGAGCGCGCCGCGCAGGTTCAACTCTATGCGATGTGGACCGGACGGGAACTGAATCACGTTCCGGCCCACACGATCGAGTGGACGAGGCAGCAATATGCAAATCTGCCGAAATACTCCGGCACGTCGGGCGACGAACTGCACTTTGGCGCGCTGAAGCGGCTACTCAAGGGGCCGCCCGCGAAATCATTTGATCAGTAGGCCGTTGCGGCCGCCAACTCATAAATTCAACGGATGGTTCATGGACAAACGCATCGATGCGGACGCAACCCGCTTCAAGGAAGCTCGGCACGAAGGCGCCACGATATCCGTTCAGGATGTCATCGACCGGGGACCGATGAGGCCCGCGCAGTGGCGCGTGGTGGGCCTGGTAGCTTCCGCGCTGGTGCTGGAGGGATTCGACATCCAGCTGGCGGCCTTCGCAGCGCCTGCCATCCGGTCGGAATGGGCGCTGGATCCTTCAAGCCTGGGGCCAGCGCTGGCCGCCGCGATGATGGGGATGGTACTGGGGGGCATTGTCGGCGGATCGTTAGGCGACCGCTGGGGGCGACGGCCCCTGCTCGTCGCCGCCATCGGCTTTTTCGGACTGATGACGCTTCTCACCTGCCTGGCCGACAATCTGCTTCACCTGACCCTGCTGCGGCTGATCGGCGGCCTGGGATTCGGCGCCGCCTATCCCAATGCGACGGTGCTTGTCGGCGAGTGGACGCCCCTTAGATTACGCGCGCGGGCGGTCACTCTTCTTACCATGGGCATGCCCATCGGCGGACTGCTGGGTGCGAGCCTGTCATCCTACCTCATCCCCCTGATCGGCTGGCGGTACACTTTCGCCATCGCCGGCACCCTGCCCATCGCCATCGCCGCGATCATGCATTTCGCGCTGCCGGAATCGCTCATCTACCTGTCGCGGGACAAGCGCCGGGATGCCGATCTGCGTTCCAGGCTGGCGCTGTTCATGTCTGAACCGATCCCTGCCGAAAGCCGGATCATCAGCACCGCAGCGGAACAGCCCGTGCCGGGACAGCCTAAGGAAACGATATTCGCCCGCAGCAACGCGCGGGTCACGACGGGGATGTGGATCGCCTTCCTGGGCAACCTCGCCGTCGCCTTTCTGCTGATGAACTGGCTGCCGATGCTTCTCACGATGCTCGGCGCCGACCAGGCGCGGGCCATACGGGGATCCTTCTACCTCAACCTCGCCGGGCTGGTCGGGCTTGTCATGGCCGCGTGGCTTTACGCCCGGCTTGGGTCCAAACGCGCCCTCCTGGCGATGATCGTGCCCGCCATCCTGTCGGTCGTGTCGGTCGGGCTCGTCACCCGGCTGGGCGCGGCCAGCGAATCCGGGGCCGTCTCGCTCATCGTGCTGGCCGGCGCCTGCATCGCCTATTGGGGCCTTGCGGGCATGCAGGCAGGCCTCTGGTCTCTATGCCTGCACGCCTATTCCGTCGCGACCCGTGCAACAGGGCTTGGATGGGGCAACAGCATCGGACGAATCGCCGCGATCGGCAGCACCGTCATCGGCGGGACGCTGCTGGGCATCGAGCCTTCGCCATTGATGTTTCTCCTGTTCGTGGCCTGCGCCTTGCTGCTGCCGGCGGCCGGCATTCTGATCATCGACCGCCATGCGCCCCCGGTAACGCGAAATCACCAGCCCTGAGGCGGGCGTACCGGCCGGAACGGAGCTTGCGGCCGGTACGCGATGCTGAACGGGCTTAATCCTGAGGAAATGAACTTGGCTTCGATCGCACTTTTAGGTCGCCGGCAATATTCCCCCTATCTGCGGGATTTCATCGCCACCGCACTCGCAGCCCGGCACGAGGTGATCTGGTGGACCGATGACGAACCGGTTCCCGCAAGGGCGGCGGCAGAGGCGGAGATACTTGTCGTCACCGGATCGCCGTGCGACCGGGCATTGATGATCCAGCTGCCCAGGCTGCGGGCGATCATTTCCCCCCTCATCGGCATAGAAAATATCAGCCTGGCGGATGCCACCAGCCTTGGGATCATGGTCGTCAACGGCGAGGTGGACGAAAACGCCGAAAGCGTGGCCGAGGCTTCCATCATGTTGCTGCTGGCGAGTCTTTACGACCTGCCTCGCAGCCAGCGGAAGATGCGCCAATCGGATGGGGCCCTGCCGACGGCAATGATGCTGTCGGGCAAGAAGATCGGCATCCTGGGCTATGGCGCGATAGCGAGGGGCGTGCTGCGCCGGCTGGAGGGATGGGGGGCGGAGCTGTCCGTTCACACCCGTACGCCGCCCGAGCAAGGCCCCCCGGGGGTAGCGTTCATACCCCTTGAAGCATTGTTGCGCGAAAGCGACGCGCTCCTTGTGCTGGCAAGCCTCAACGCAAGCACATATCATCTGATCGATGCGGAACGGATCGGCTGGATGAAGCGGGGAGCGGTCATCGTCAACACCTCTCGCGGGGCCATCATCGACGAAGCAGCGCTGACCGACGCGCTTCGCCGGGGTGCAATAGCGCGCGCCGCTCTGGATGTCTTTGAAGTGGAGCCGCTTGATCCCGACAGTCCGTTGCGGGATCTGCCCAACGTCATCCTGACACCGCATTGCGTCGGCCACACGGTCGAAAGCCACGCCGCCATCCCCGTCAAGGCAGCGGCCAATGTGGAGACCGTGCTCGCCGGGCGCGTCCCCGCCTCGCTGCGCAATCCCGATGTGCTCGCCACGCCCCGGTAGCGCGGCTAGAGCATGATCCGATCGGACTGGATCGGATCATGCTCTATTGGTCTTTTGTTTTCCGCGTTTTCCGAGCCAGCAGATGATGCCATCTGCTTCGAAAACGCTCTAGACGCGTTGACGCAAAATGCGGGCGCCTTAAGACGCCCGCGGGGCAGACGGCATCTTCACCCAGCCTGCCGGATCAGATCGGAGGCTTTCTCGCCGATCATCATCGTGGCCGCTGCCGTATTGCTCGAAACGATCGTCGGCATGATCGATGCGTCCGCGACCCACAACCCGGCCATTCCATGCACATGCAGGGACGGATCGACCACCGAGTTTCCATCGACGCCCATCCGGCAGGTTCCGCTTGCATGGAAATAGCTGCTGACCCCGTCGATGACGGCCTGTTCCAGGCCCTTCCGGTCGAGCGCCAGCAGTTCGTCCGTGCCGGAACGGCCGCCCCATTGGTCATAGGCTCCCGTCTGCGCCAGCCGATGCGCTTCCTCTATGCCCCGTATCAGCTGTTCCAGGTCGTATCTTTCGCCCAGATAATCATAGTCAATGACCGGAGGCGCGAGCGGATCGCTGGAAGCGAGCGTGAGGCTGCCCCGGCTTTGCGGCCGCATATGGCCTATGCCAAAGGTGAAGCTGTTTTCGACAGGCCGCTGCCAGGCGGTATGATAATCTATCTGGACGGGAATGATCTGAAGTTCCGGCGCGATCTGTCCGGGCAGCGTTCGCGCAAAGAGGGTGGATTCGGCATAGTTGCCGCTGGGCGGCGGCAATGGCGCCGCCGAATGAAAACGAACCCCGGCCAGCATGATATGGTCCTGCAGGTTCTTCCCGACGCCCGGCAGGTCCATCGCGACTTTCAGTCCCAGAGCCTCCAGTTCATCGGCCGGCCCAATTCCCGACAGCAGCATGAGCCGGGGAGTGTCGATCGCCCCCGCGCACAGCACGACCTGAGATGCCCGATCCGTGCGGGTCTGCCCATCGACAACATATTCGACGCCGTTGCAGGTCGCGCCCTGCACCAACAGCCGCCGCGCCTGCGCGCCCATGCGCACGACAAGGTTCGCCCGCCGCATCGCGGGAGCGAGATAGGCCGTGGCGGGGCTTTGCCGCCTGCCCTTCTCGATCAGCACGTCCTGGATGCCCGTTCCCATCAGTTCGGGACCGTTCGCATCCTCCATATAGGCATGGCCCGCCGCCCGCGCCGCGGCCACATGAGCGAGCGAGAGGGGATGGGGGCGCTCGGTGGGGCGCGGCCTGAGCGGCCCGCCCCGGCCACGATAGCGCGGATCGCCCCCGGGCACGTCTTCGGTGCGCTTGAAATAGGGAAGCAGATCTTCATAGGACCACCCGTTGGCGCCCATGAAGGCCCAATTGTCGAAATCCTGCCGATGCCCCCTGATATGGGTCATCAGGTTGATCGAGCTTGATCCTCCCAGAACGCGGCCGCGATGACAGGCATAGGACCGCCCTGTCCTTCGCTGGACACTCGTCTGGTACATATAGTCCAGCTCCGACCCGAGCAGCGACGCCCAGCTTTCGGGCGTATCGACGTCGGCCCGCTCATGGGAACCGCCTGCCTCAAGCACCAGCACCCGCCTATCGGGATCTTCGCTCAGACGCGCTGCGACGATGCAGCCAGCCGCTCCCCCTCCCACGACAATGACGTCGTAATCAGCCATGCTCAATACCTTATGACAACGGATTTGAGTTCGAGATAGTCGTCCAGATTTTCCTTGCAGGTCTCACGGCCCCAACCCGACTGCTTGTAGCCGCCGAATGGCACGGCCGCATCGCAGGCCTGATAGCAATTTACCCAGACCTGCCCGGATTCGAGCGAAGAGATAAGGCGCTGCGCCCGGCTGATGTCCTGCGTCCATATGCCTGCGCCCAGACCGTAACGGGAGTCGTTGGCGGCGGCCAACACCTCTTCTTCCGTGTCAAAAGGCAGCACGGAAAGGACGGGGCCGAAAATCTCTTCCTTCACGATGCGCGAGCCCGGATCGGGGTTTACGAGGACCGTTGGCTCAACGAAATAGCCCTTCTCCCCCCAAGCGCCGCCACCGGTGGCGATTTCCACCCCTTCGCTGCGGCCGATATCGATATATTGCAGAACTTTTTTACGATGATCCTCCGAAATCATCGGCCCCATCTGGCTGGAGGGGTCAAGACCGCGACCCAGCTTGATGGCCCGCGCCCGCGCGCTGACGCCCTCCACGACTCGATCGAAAACCGAACGCTGGACATAGAGCCGCGAACCCGCGATGCAGCTTTCCCCCTGGCAGGCGAAGATCGCCAGCGCCGCATTGTCGATGGCCGGTTCCAGATCGGCATCCGCGAAGACGATATGCGGCGATTTGCCGCCCAGTTCGAGCGACACGCGCTTCAGATTGGACGTCGAACCGCGAACGATTGACTTTCCAGTTTCGACCGACCCTGTAAACGTGATCTTGTTCACGTCCATATGATCCACCAGCGCTTGGCCCGCATCTCGTCCATAGCCGCTGACATAATTGAAGACGCCCGGCGGGAAGCCAGCCTCGATCACCAGCTGGCCGAGCAGCTCGATCGAAAGAGGCGTCTGTTCCGCGGGCTTGAAGACAGTGGCGTTGCCTGTGGCGAGGGCCGGAGCCAATTTCTTGATGGTCATCAACAGCGGGACGTTCCAGGGCACCACCGCCGCAACCACGCCGATCGGTTCGCGCAGCGTATAGGCGTGATAGCGTCCCCCGAACTGGTGCGGATAGGAAACGGGAATGGTGTCGCCAGTAATCTTGGTCGGCCATCCGGCATAATAGCGCAGGATTTCAATGGAGAAGGGGACGTCGATGAAACGCGCTTCGTTCACGGGCTTACCGTTGTCGATCGACTCGATCTGCGCGAAGCTTTCGGCGTTCGCCTCGATCAGATCGGCAAGACGCCACATCAACCGGCTGCGTTCCTGCGGGGTGGTCGTTCGCCATGGCCCCTTTAGCGCACGCCGGGCGGCGTCGACGGCAGCATCGACATCGGCTTTCCCTCCGGAGGGGACGTGGGTCAGCACTTCGCCCGTCGCAGGATCGTAAACCGGCAAGGTTTCGCCGCTTATCGCCTCCACCCAGTTGCCGTCGATCAACATCTTGTGCCGGCCTGTCACGAATTCGTTCATCGAATTCGACAAGGACAAATTACCAGACATGGTTTTCCTCTAGCAGAAGGGGACGCGAACCGCGGGAGCCGCCGCTTATCGCCAAAAAAAGGAGGCCGCCGGATTGCCGGCGGCCTCCTTTCAGCGCGTCACAGTCTCCGCGTCAGCTGCACGCGCACGGTGCGCGGCGCTGCGTCGTTAACCAGTATCGCGTCGGATGATGGATCATAATAGTTGATGTAATATTTGTCGGTCACATTCTTGCCGATGACCTGTATCTGCCATTTGTCGTCGGCGCTGCTCCATCCGGCGGTCAGGTCGAGAACGGCGTGGGCGCCGATCGCGAACTGATTGGCGGGATCGTCGTAGCTCTTGCCCATATAGAAGAGGTTGGCGCCCAAGCTCGCAAATCCGCCCAGAGCTGGCTGCTTGAGATTGAAACCCGCGTTGCCGGTGAAGCGTGGCGAGCGGATGATCCGGTTCCCGGATGCATCGACCGGCCTTTGTTCATACCCACCAGGCAGAATCGGGAAGTAACCCACCGCGCCGGGGAAATCCTGATATTTGCCATGGGTGTAAGCGGCAGCGGCATATAGCGTCAGCCCTTCCGCCACGCGCAGCCGAATGTCGCCTTCCGCGCCGTATATCTCTGCGCGGCCGACATTTGACAGCTGTGCCGTCACACTGCCCTGATTGGCAGTGTAGCTCACATACTGCATGTCCTTATATTTGTAATAGAAGCTTGCCAGATTCAGGGAAACGACGCCCTGCGAATGCTTGAAGCCGACTTCGTACGCATCCACCTTTTCCGGATCCGCCGGAGTGAGATTGGGCGAGAAGACACTATATACGCCCGCCGCGAAGCCCTTCGAATAGGAGCCGTAGACACTCGTTTCAGGCTGCATCTGGAAACGGATGACGGCTCGCGGCGTCACGCTTTCCCAGGACCTTTGCGATGCGCCGCTGATCGCGCCTTCGTCGAAATTGAACTTCTTCCGCTCGTGGCTGTAACGCACACCTCCCGTCAAATATAGCCGGGGAACGATATTGTAGGTCGCATCCGCATAGACGGCATATGCGTCGGTAATGACCTGATCGCTGTTGAAGATGAAGCCGTTGGCAGCTTCATCGGGCATCTTGCCGTTGCCGTGAATGTAAAATGCGCCGGCCGACCATTCCAGAAGTCCCGTCGAACCAGCCAGGATGACTTCCTGCGTGATATGTTCAACGTCCTGACTATAGCTGAAATCGACCCTGCGAAGCGACGACCCATCGAAGTCGAATTGGCTGCGGTCCTGTTCATTGGAATAGCTTGTCAGGGACGTCAGCGTCACGCCGCCGAAATCCTGCTTCGCAGTGAAGAAGATGTTCTCAAGATTCTTCTTCAGGATCGTCGGCACATTGGACGATGTGCGGTAACGCTGGCTGGTGATGATGCCGCCCTGGGTCGAGGGATAATCGGTCTCGCCCGCACTGCGGTACACTTCGGACACCGGGTCGTTGATGTAGGTATGCTCGACCTGCAGCTTCAGGGTCAGGCTGTCGGTCGCCTCGAACTTCAGCTTGGCCCGCACGTTCCAGCCGGTGTAAAATCCGTCGCGCTCGCCATTCAGCACGTTGCGCGTATAGCCGTCCGTGTGGCGCCACCCCGCCGAAATGCTGGCCGACAGACGGTCGGTGAGCGGCCCGGCGATATAACCGTTCGCCACCGTCTCATCATAGCTGCCATAGCCGACCGTGAACTTGCCACGCAACTCGTTGGAGGGATCGATCGTCGTGAGCTGGATCGCGCCGCCCGTGGCATTGCGCCCGAAAAGCGTCCCCTGCGGTCCTTTCAGGACCTGGATATTGTCGATGTCGGGAAACTCGAAATTGAGCTGGGTCGGCGTCGCCAAATAAAAGCCGTCGAGATAGACTGCGACGTTTGAACTTACGCCGATGCCGCTGACGGCTGTACTGATGCCGCGAATGGACGGAAGCACGGCGGAACCATATTGATCCATCCGCAGGCCCGGCACGTTCTTCGTCAGATCGAGGACGCCGGTCGCACCCTGGCTGGAAAGCTGCTCGCTCGACAGCGCCGTGATCGTGATCGGCGTTTCGGAAAGACGCGCGTTGCGGCGTTCGGCGGTCACGATAATCTCATCACCCGTCCGCAGCGCCGGAGAATCTCCGGCTTCCGCGTGGCTATTTGCCGCGGCGCCCGCTATTTGGCCCAGAGCGATTGTTGGGATTGAGGAGGACGATGCCAGCAAAACATATATGCAGTTTCGCAGCATGGATGATAGTTCCCGCTGGCGCCGATACGCTAGAGACGACTCATTCATTTTTCCAAACCCCCTTGTAGTTATTCTGATGCTCCCGCGCGGCGCGGCGCCGCGGTCTCGACGACTCATGCTCGATCCGCATTTACGGACCTATACTGCTTAGCTTTTCAATCTAACGATGAGTATATATATCTAACTCGACTTTGCGACCTGTCAACAGGAGTTTCCATCCGCCATGGAATTGGCCACAGAACCGCGAGATAAAGTCCGCGACGGTGCGCAGGCGGCACCATCCAGCACGGCAGGCGCCTGTCCCGCTCTCTGCCCAATGGGTGAATCGCAAGGGCGACGCGCAGAGGCGCCTTGCGGCCCGGTTCCACGCAAAATGCTCAAAAAACGCCGATGTCGAGCTTCATCATCGTCGGATCCGCGGATCGAATACGCGCCACGCACGCCGCCGCGTCCGGCAGATAGCAGCGCATAAAGAACTCTGCGCGCCGCATCCGGCCGGCATCGACGCCTTCGGGTTCCACCCCGCCGACGCCGACCGATGCCCGAGCGATTTTGAGCCACATAAACCCCAGCGCCACAATGCCCAGCCCGGTCATGAAATCATAAGCGACCGCGCCTGTATCGACCGTTTCCATGGACATCAGTACCGCCGCCGCATCCTCAAGATCATCAAGCGCCCGCCGCATGGCCATGCCCAGTTGTGCATTCAATCCCGCCATGTCGTCGATCTGGCGGCTTACCTCCCCTGCAAAAGCGTGGAATATCGCCCCACCGTCGGCCAGCAGCTTGCGCCCGACAAGGTCCATCGCCTGGACGCCGTTCGCTCCCTCCGCCAGCATCAGCATCCGGATGTCGCGCGAATATTGCTCGATGCCGGTTGCGACGATATAGCCGTGCCCACCGAACAGTTGCTGCGCGTCGATGGCCGACCGATAGCTGAAATCGGACAGCACCGCCTTCACGATCGGCGTGAGCAGGGCGACATGCCCTTCCGCGGCCGTACGCGCCGCCGGATCGGGGGATCGCTCGGCAATGTCCTGCTGCAGGGCGTGCCACAGAAACAACGCCCGCCCGGCTTCAAGGAAAGATCTTGTCCTGAGCAGCAGTCGGCGCACATCAGCCTGTGCGATCAGGGGGGCGGCCGGCTCATCGGGCCGCAACGCGCCTGAGGGCGCGCGGCCCTGCCGCCGTTCCTTCACATGGGCGGCCGCCTTCTGATACGCGGCCTCCGCCGCGCCCACGGCAGCCACTCCGCAGGCGCGGCGGGCGTGATTGAGAATGCGGAACATCCGCCGCAGACCGCGATGCTCCTCGCCGATCAGCCAGCCCTTGGCAGCCTCGAAATGCAGTCCGCATGTCGCACTGCCGCGCACACCCATCTTATGTTCGACGGCCGTGCACCGCACGCCGTTGGGCGAGCCGCAACCCGCAAGCTTACTGGGCACCAGAAAGAGCGATATTCCCCTGGCGCCGGCAGGGGCGCCCTTGATCCGGGCAAGAACGAAGTGGACGATATTTTCCGTAAGGTCGTGTTCGCCACCTGAAATGAAGATTTTCGATCCGGTGATGCGATAGCTTCCGTCGGGATGGGGAACCGCGCTTGTCTGTATCAGGCCAAGATCGGTGCCGGCCTGCGGCTCGGTCATCGCCATGGCGCCGCCCCACTCTCCCGATACCAGGCGAGGAAGATAGTCGTTTCGCAAGTCCGGCAGGTCGAGATCCGCCAGGAGCGCGGCCGCGTAGAACCCCCAGTTGGTGTACATGTACAGCGATTGATTGGCGCCGTTGAGAAATTCCTCGATCGCCGCGGCCACCACATAGGGGAGACCCTGCCCGCCAAACTCCGCCGGAGCGGCCACGCCATTCCAACCCGCCGCCGACAGTTGCCGGAAGGCTTCCCTGAAGCCGCGAGGGGTGGAGACGCTGCCGTCGCTTTGGAGCGTGCAGCCTTCGGCATCGCCGGAGGCGTTCAGCGGCGCGAGCTTTTCCTCCGCGAATTTCCCGGCGCCCTCAAGGACGGGCCTTAGCGATTCCTCGTTCAAACCTGCAAGGGCGTCGATATCCCGATATCGTTCTGTTCCCAATACCCGCAGCATCAGGAACAGCGTTTCCTCAACCGGCGCCTCATATTGCGACATAAGAGTAGGATCCCGCTGGAAAGTGCCTGAACGGCCTTGGGCTTCCCCAGCAGATGATGCCATCTGCTTCGAAAATGCTCTAGGCCGTAAACTCATAAATGGCGCGTTCGAGGTTTATGAGTTTACGGCCTAGAATTTGGCCTCTTTTTTATCGAGGAAGGCCTCGATTCCCGTGCCGGAATCCGCGGATGTGAGCGCCAGCGATTGCGCGACGCTTTCCGTGAAATAGCCGGCTTCCTCCGGCATTTCACCGATGTGCCGCAGGGCGTTCAGCATGAGGAAATTGGATATTTTGGCGTTGGCGACCACTGTTTCGGCTATTTCCATGGCCTTGTTCAAGACTTCGCCGGGCGGCACGAGATAGTGGACCAGGCCGATCCTCTCGCCCAGATCGGCATCGACGCGACGACCCGTCAACATCATTTCCGTCAGCCTTCCCGTGCCGATGATCCTGCCGATCCGAACGCTGCCGCCGCCGCCCACGAAGATGCCGCGCCGTCCTTCAGGCAGCTGGAAATAGGTCGACGGATCGGCGATGCGGATATGGGTCGCACAGGCCATTTCCAGCCCGCCGCCTATCACCGCGCCATGCATGGCGGAGATTACCGGCCGGCCGCAGTCCTGAATGCGCTTGAACAGCGCATGCGAACGCTGCGACATGAAAACGCTCTCGAAAGGCCCGCAATGCTGAAGATCGCCAAGGTCCAGCCCTGAACAGAAATGCTTCCCGTTGCCGGAAAGGACGACAGCGCCGACTTCTTCGGGAAGATTGCCGAAAACATCGTTCAGTCGGCTGAATACGGCATTGGACAAGGCGTTATACTTGTCCGGCCGATTCAGCGTGACATGGGCTATGGAACCCTTGATCTCCAGCAGTACAATTTCATTGATCGAGGTCATAGCGCATCCTTCCGGAGATCGGCCACGATGAGGGCGTCCAGTGCTATCACGCCCTGGCCTCGCGGATAGACGATAAGCGGATTGACGTCGATTTCCGATATCTCATCCGTCGTGAGCATGAGGTTGGCGATCGTCTGAACCGTATCGGCCACCGCCTCGACATCCACCGGCTCGCTGCCGCGAAATCCGTTCAGGAGTTTGGAAGCCTTCAATTTGCCCAATTCCCCGACGATCGCCTCCCTGGAAAGCGTCGGCGGCATTATTCGAACGTCTGCCAGGGCTTCCACCCAGACGCCGCCGAGGCCCACCATCATGACCGGACCCCATTGCGGATCGCGCGTCGCCCCGACGACCAGTTCCAGGCCCGCGGCGCCCATCGCTTCGACGAGCACGCCGTCAAGTTCCAGACCCGGCCGGGCCCGCTCGACATTGTCGTGCAGCTTTTTCCATGCCGCCCGAACGGAGCTTTCATCCGACAGATGCAGCATCACCCCGCCCACTTCGCTCTTGTGGGGCAGGGCGGCGGATTGCACCTTCATGACAACAGGATAACCCAGTTCTTCCGCCGCAAGGACAGCTTCATCCGCCGTCCGCGCCAGGCGCCCTTCAGGCACCGCGATGCCGATCGAGCGGAAGATCTGTTTGCCGAACCATTCGGCCTGGGGCCCTTGCGCCATCGCCGGAATTTCGGCGGACTGCCGGGGCTCCGGCCTTGCCGCGGTTTCTGCGGCCTTCGCGCTGAAACGACCGAATCTCGCGAGCGTTCGCAGCGCCCTTTCGTTCGAACGCATGAGGATCACCTTGTTATCCGCCGCCAGCGCATGAAGTTCGGGGGCCAGCGGCTTGCCCTCGCTCTGGAACACGAAAATCGACGGCTTGGGATTTTCTCGATGGACCCGGATGAACGCCTCGACCCACCCCTTGTGCATCGGCGCTGTGCCCATCGGCACCGAAACCAGCAGGCTGCCGATGCCGGGGTCGGCCAGAAGCGCCTTGGCGCCATGGCCGATCAGGTCGAAATCCCATGCGATGGATGTGCCCAGATCGAGCGGATTTCGCGGCGGCAGAAAATCGGGCAGCACGGCGGCCAGCATCTGGGCCTGCGCTTCGCCTAGCTCGGGGATCGAGAGCCCGAGGGCGTCCGCATAATCCTCCGTCACCGCGCAAAGCGCCCCGGACGCCGTCATGACCGCCACGCCGCCGGGAGAAGAATCGGGGAAATGGAAAAGCAGCTGGGTCATGTCCAGCCATTCCTCCATCGTTTCGACGACAATGGCCCCCGCCTCCTCGACGGCGAGCACCATCGCCGCATGATTGCTGGCCAACGCCCCGGTATGCGAACTGGCGGCCGCCTGGCCCTTTTCACTTCTGCCCGGATGCAGCATGATGACCCGCTTGCCGGCCGCTGTGGCTTCCCGCACGGCCGCGAGAAAGCGGTCCGGCGCCGCAATATGCTCTGCATAGAGCGCGATGACCAAGGTCCGGCTGTCCTGTGCGAGATGATGGATTATTTCCGAAGCGCCCATGACCGCTTCGTTGCCGGTCGTGAAGACGTAGGACAGCGGGACCGCCCGGGACAGCAGCGCACCGGATATGTGCGTGCCCATCCCGCCGCTCTGGGCCACCACGGCAACGGCCGACCCCGCATCCGGGGCGAGTTGCGGCAATGGGTCCAGCTCGACCATCATCACATTGAAGTTGTCGACCGAGTTATAGTAGCCGATCGTATTGGGACCGATCAGCGCAAAGCCGGCGGCGCGGGCAAGGTCGGCCACTTCCTGCTGTTGCCGCCGTCCCTCCTCGCCCAGTTCGGCAAAGCCCGACGCAAAGCATATGCCGCTGCGCACGCCCCGCCCGATACAGGCGGCGATCGCCTGCTGCAAACCGCTGCCGGGCACGACGAGCACGACGAGGTCGACGCCTTCCGGAACCGAGGCGAGGTCGGTCAATATATCATGTCCGTCCACATTCCCCGGGGATCGGCCGTACAAATATATGTCGCCCTTATATCCATCGCGCAGGAAATTGCGAAGCACGGCCTGGCCAGCCGTGCCGGGACGGACGGACGCCCCGTAGATCAGCACCGAGCGAGGGCGGAGCAGCAATTCGATCTTGTCGGACAGGTCAGAGGATGGGGATAGGGTATCGATGTCTTGCATAGGTTCCTCGCTGTTGCCGACCGCCAGTCGCGTGGATCAATCGGGCTGAAACTGAAGCAGATGCCGGCCATCGGGCAGCGGCATCCAGAAAGGCTTGACGCGCATGCCGATCGCAAGCTCTTCGGCTGGGCATCTGACGATATTGGCCATGATATCCACGCCCACATCCAGTCGCGCTATGATCAGCGCATAGGGCACCGCCTGCTGGAACTGTCCGGGACCGCGGCGCGCGATGCTGAAACTGTAAACCTCGCCCCGGCCGTCCACCTCGCACCATTCGATGTCCTTGCGGCCGGTGGCGATACTGACTGGCCGGGGGAAGAACTGATATTGTCCGGTTCGAACGCAACGCTGAAGCAGGAGCTTCTTCTCCCTCGATCCATCCCAGAAAGCCTGGGAGAAGGGTCGCGATGCGATCGCGCCGCGAGAAATGTCGAACGTATCGTCAATCGCTTCCATGATCGCCTCACGCATCTGGTGTCAGGATAAGCGCCACGCTGGACCCCCAGTTGCGGCCATAGGGAATCCAGCCGATCCCCGTGACGAGAGCGTTTTCCCGGTTTTTCACCTGCCGCGCACCCCCTTCCCCGAACAGCTGGCGCACAGCTTCGATCAGGTTGGTGCCGCCTCCGGCCAGTCCGGGCTGGCCAGCGGAAATCTGGCCGCCGCCGGTGTTGAGCGGCAGAGTTCCGTCAAAGCCAAGGTCGGTCGCGTGAATATAGGATGCGGCCTGCCCGGGATCGCAAAAGCCGAGCATTTCGAGCTGCAGCATGATTGCGATCAGAAAGTCGTCATAAGGATGGAAGGACGCGATTTCCGATGGCTTCAGTCCGGCCGCGGCAAAGGCCTTGGCGCCCGCCTGCGCATGTCCGGTTTCGGTGATGTCGATGATGCTTCGCGACGCGCCTCTGTTCGTCATCTCGCCATAGCCGCTGGGGACGACGAACATATCGAGCTTTTTCCGCTTGGCGATGTCGCGGCGCGTGACGAGCAATCCGTTGGCGCCATCCGCAACCATGACGCAATCCAGAAGCCGGATCGGATCGGCGATCATCTGGGAGTTGAGATAATCCTCCACAGTGATCGGCTTGCGCAACTTGTCACAGGCATTATCATTCAATATCGCATGTCGCCGTTGGGTAATTGCCAGCTTGGCCAGAGCATGGTCATCCAGACCATATTGATGGCGGTATCTTTGCGACAGCAGCCCAAACGCGCCCGGAGCGCTCATCAGGCCATAGGGATCGGCCCATTCCTCGTGAAAAGCATAATTGGCATATTCATAATGGGTCGATGGCGTGTCGCTGTTGATGAGAAGGACCGTGGAACATAGCCCAGCATCGATCGCCGCCGCCGCCCGCGCCACCGCACCTGCCGGGGAACAGCCGCCCAGATCGGTCATGTCGGTGAAGGCGAGTTCAAGCCCCAGGAATTCAGCCATGCATTGGGCCCAGAAGCTGGTGCGCGCGCCCGTTAATGTCGGCGCGACGATTAGTCCGTCGATCTCATTCTTGTCGAACCCAGATTTCGCCAGCAAGGCGTCGGTTACGTCCCCCGCGAGCGCATAGGGATCGCTTCCGCTGCGCAGGGCGATCTTCGTCTCGGCATATGCAACAATCGCGACATCGCGCAATCCCATGCGATTTCCTCCGCTTCGCGCACCCGGAGCAGATCAGGGGCGCGCCTTGTCATATAAGTACATAAATATTCCATGAGTCAACATGATATACCCATGAGTTTTAACGCGATGACGACCGCTGCCGGTGCCGCCGTCTCTCCGACATTCATGAGTTCACTGCCCAACCACGCTCCGCCGCGGTTTAGCTTTGCAGCGCATCCCGGCTTCCGTGGCGAGATGCGCAATAATAGGAAATCGCGGCCAGCACCCCGGAAATGCCGACCGTCGGCAGCAGCGCGTAACGGAGCGATTCCGCGCCGGCATAGGGGACCAGGCTATCGCTGATGACACCGATCAACAGCGAGCCGCCCCCCGTGCCCACCTGCATCAGGCAGAAGACGATCGCCGACGCCTTGGCCTGGCTGTCGCTGGGGGTAACGTCCTGGATGAAGGACAGCAGCGAGGCATAGTTGGATGCGGTCAGGAGGATGATGATCGCGATCGCGACCAGTGCGACGCCGTGCACGGGCGACAGGCAAGCTGTCATATAGGCCAATGTTACGAGCAGGATGACCACGCAGCCGAACAACTGCGTGGAGCCGACCGACCTCTTGCGAAGCCGTGCGCCGATGAACGCGCCTCCAATGATGCCCGCGACGTGCAACAGGCTGTAGTTCAGCCCGAGGAACCAGGAAATCTCGCTCTGGCTCATGTGCAGCGAACGCGTCAGGAAGAGCGGCAGCCATTGCCAGCTGGATTGCGTACAGGCCGAATGCAACACGGCCGCGGCCACGGCCCAGCGGAAGCTGGGAATCCGGAAGAGCGCCGGAAAACCCTTAAGATCTCTCCAGGCGAATGGCTGTGGCGCCGCGCGTGCCCGGTCCCGAAGGAAAAGGATGAGCATCAGGCTGACCAGGGCGCCAAATATCCCGGCGCTGATGAAGGAGACCCGCCATCCGAACGACGCGCTGACATTCCCGAAGATGACGAAGGCGCACAATATCCCGAAAGTGCTCGCCATGGCGAACAGCGAGTTGGCGAACTGCCTCGCCGGGCCGCTGAAATGATCCGCCACGAGCGATACCGACGGCGGATTGGTCGCGCCTTCACCCACCCCGACACCGATACGCGCCACGAAAAGCGACCAATAGCCCTGCGCCATCCCGCAAGCCGTCGTCATCGCGGAAAACAGAAGTACGGACCCGGCGATCAGCTTGACCCGATTGAGGCGGTCAGCCGCAAGCGCGGCCACGAAGCTTACCAGACCGAACACGACCGGGAAGGCGATGCCGCTCAGTTGGCCGATCTCGGTATCGGTCAACCGGAATTCCCTGCTCATCTGCGGCATCATGAGCGAGAACAGGTTGCGGTCAAGATAACTGAAGCTGTAGACGGCCGTCAGCAAGACGAGAATGGCCGTAGAGGAACTGGCCTTGCGCGTCTCTCGTCCGCTATCTTCCTTGGCCCCGCACGGCTTGCTCCTGTCTGACTTCGCGTGCATTTCCTTGTCTCCAATCTCAAGCTATCGCATGCCAAGCATGGCGTGACGAGCAAACCATTTGCACTTTTCTTCTCCGTTTCACGACGGATCGACGCGACCGGACCATTCCCATGCGAATCTCTGCCGCTTTCAAGGACCATGAATGGCAGGAACGGCCATGGATATTCCTTTCCGTATCTTGAAGTACCATATGGTATAGGTCAATGCCTCCTTGCTCACCTGCAGGCAGCGACCCTCGACCCGGAGTCTGACGGCGCAAATGCGGGCCGGACATCCCCAGGCAGCGAAAGACGGCTTCCTCATAAGCTTTTTCAAACTTGAAGGTATCTTTCAATACCTTGATGTGGACACAGGACGGCATACAGGCTAGTGCCGTCACGAATATCCAGTCTTGGGAGTGGCAACGTCATGAAGGATGAGGTGCGGGAATTTAAAAGAGAGCGCATCCTGGATGAAGCTATTCCGCTAATTGCGGAACAGGGCTTCCAGGGTGTCAGCATAGACACGATTGCCAAGAAACTGAAGGTGACGAAACCGTTCATCTACACCTATTTCAAGAACAAGGACGCCCTGCTGGAGGAGATTTTTGTCGGTGCGGCCGACAATCTGCTGGGCGGCCTGGACAATGTGTTCGCGGTCAGTCGTCCGCCCGAGGAACAGCTGCGGGTCTTCGTTGAACTCTATGTCCTCGAAAATATCCGCCGTTCGGACATTACGACGATCTTCCTCAACGAGGAAAAGAATCTGTCGGAGGAATCGCGGCTCAAGTTGCGTAAGCAGCATCATGAATTTGATCGGAAGCTGGCGCAAATGATCGACGATGGGCGCGCCTCAGGCGTGTTTGACGTGGACGACCCGATGCTCGCCTCCCTGGCGATCAGCGGCATGGTTCGCTGGGTCCACCGCTGGTACAACCCGAATGGCCGATTCACGCCGGAGCAGATCGCCAAGAAGATCGCAAAGCTGGCGCTGAGGATCGTCGGTCATGTCGAAAAACCGAGGAAATCGACGACCCGCAAGGCCAAAGCGGCCGTCTGATGGAGCTTGTCCGCTTATCCCGGCGGACAGCCCCTTTTTTTCAGGCCTCCGGGGTCAGCGATCCGAACTGGCCATAGCCGCCGCGGAAGAACAGCAGCGGGTGAAGAGGCGCTTCCGCCTCCAGCGTCTTAACCATCCCCATGACGAAATAATGGTCACCCGCATCCGCGACCGAATGCAGGTCGCAATCGATCCAGCCCAGCACCCCATCGAGGATCGGCGAGCCGTTGGCCGAGATGCGGTGCGCAACCGACATGAACTTGTCGGGCGATTTCGACGCCAGCACCCGGCAGAGGTCCAGTTGATGCGCGCCGAGCATATTGACACAGAAGCGGCCCGCCGCCTCGATCTTGGGCCAGCTGGTCGAACTGCGATCGGGGAAGAAGCCGACCAGCGGCGGATCGAGCGAGACCGAGGTGAAGGAGCCCACGACCATCGCCGCGGGCTGTCCATCATTCACCGCAGTCACGGCGCAGACACCCGTCGGGTAATTGCCCAGCACCTGCCGGAATTTTACATTATCGAACTCGGATTGCATCTGTCGGCCTTCCCCGCCCATCGAACGGTTTCTCAGATATCTTCGATATGGGCGCGGATATTGCCGGCTTCATCCACCCAGCCGGCTGAAGCGGCATAATCCACCATCTTGCGGAAACCGGCCTGCCATTCGTCGCCCGCCGGAGCGTTGCTCTTGATCCACTGCGGATCGACCCAGACATGCTCGCCATCCAGCCGGCCGACCTGTGCCAGAGCATCGACGCTGTCCGCCCGCTGCGAGGCGCAGACCAGCTTGAAGGCGCGGAAATTGTCTGCATCTTCAAGCTTCGCGGGCTGGGAGGCTTCAATTTTTATGATCATTCCGGCAACCTCTCTTTGAAGAAACGGGCGAAACGTAAAACCTGTCCGCCCGACATATACTGTTGGGTATTTATGTCAACCAATTGGTATTCACTTGTTTCGCGGCGACGCGCTGCGGTTGATGAAGGCCGCGATCGCTTCATCATGCTCCGTGGTCGCATGGACAAGGCTCTGCAACGCGGCGGACAGTTCCAGCAGCGAGGGCAACGTAGCGGTCTGCCCCTCGCGCAGCAGCCGCTTGGTCATCCGGACCGCATGCCGCGAATTCGCGGCGATCTTGGCCGCTATTTCCTGCGCCGTCGCCAGCAGCATGTCCGAATCGACGACATGCGATACCAACCCGCAGCGCAGCGCCTCTGCCGCATCGATGGCTTCGCCGGTTAAGGACATCTCACAGGCCTTGGCGAAACCGACCAAGCGAGGCAGGAGCCAGGCGCCACCATCGCCGGGCACCAGTCCGACCTTTACGAAACTCTCTGCGAAGATCGCATTGCCGGACGCAATTCGCAGGTCGCACATGCAGGCAAGGTCGCACCCCGCCCCGATCGCCGGGCCGTTGACGGCGGCGATAACCGGCAGGTCGAGCGCGTGAAACAGGAGCGGCAACCGCTGTATCCCCTCACGGTAGTTCGTGCGGGTATTGGCCGGGACTTCATCGCGCAGCCCGCCGCCCGGCACCATTTTCTTCACATCTCCTCCGGACGAAAAAGCCTTGCCCGCGCCTGTAAGGATCGCGACGCGAATGTCCGGATCGGCATCTGCATGACGCAACGCGCCCTCCAGCGCATCGATCATGGGAACGTCCGAAATGGGATTGCGCCGCTCTGGCGCGTTCAGCATGATTGTCACAACAGGGCCGTTCCGCTCGGTCAGGATCAATTCACTCATCGCACTGCCGCTCCTTCCTTTTCCAGACCCAGCGATCGGACATAATCGACCGAAAGCGCCATATCATCCGCCAGTCGTCGGGCCCCGAGTATCCGCCCCCAATAGCCTTCCGATCCTTCCGCCAACCGCCATTCGTGCAGGCGGCGAGTCAGCAGTTGCAGGTCATATTCCTCGCTTATGCCAATGGCGCCATGAACGGCATGGGCAAGGTTGGCGATTTCGACCGCTGCTGCGCTGGTTACCTGCTTTGCGATAGCCGCCGCTTCAATGGAGGGCGCCAAGCCGCCGGCAAAGCCGATACGCGCCGCCATGCCAGCCATCACCGCCTTTTCCGACAACACCGCCAGATTGTGCTGCACTGCCTGAAGCTTTCCAATCGGGCGGCCGAACTGCACCCTCTCATTGGCGTAGGCAACGGTGAGGTCCAGCACCCGCGCAGCCGAACCCGCGATCAGCATGGCGCGCATGATCGCGGCTACGCCCCGCAGTCCGGCCGACGGCCTAGGCGCGGTCATGAGCGCCCGCCGGGAATCGGCAAGGTGGATGGCTGCCGATCCGCTGCCATGCAATTGCCGATATCGAACATCAAGATCGGCCTTATCGAACAAGGCAAGATGGTCCCCCCGGTCGGCCAGCACATGGGTGGCGCTGGCGGCAAGCGGAACCAGTCCAGCATGGCCTTCGGACAGATCGGCAACTATGATGGGACCGTCCACGATTTCATCGACCGGAATGGCCAGCAATGCGCGCGCGATCATGGTTTCGGCAACCGGCAGTGGAACCGCATGGGCCCCGATCGCCTGGAACAGCGGCGCCAATTCGTTCAAGCTAAGGCCAAAGCCGCCCTTCTCCTCTGCCGCCAATGCGTTGAGAAAGCCGGATTCAACAACGGCCTGCCACATCGACTCGGCCGAAGCGCCCTTTTCAACCGCACGCACCTGTTGGGGAGAACTGATATCCTCGAGCAGCCGCACGAAGGGGTCAAGAAGCATCATGTCCATCAGCGCAACCCCAGACCGCGGGCGATGATGCCGCGCAAGATTTCCCGCGTTCCGCCGCGCAACGAATAGCTGGGCGCTATCTGCGTCACGTAGAAGAGCGTTCGGACCAGTTCGTCATCCAACTGTTCGTCTGGATGACTGGCCAGGTCATCGGCGATCAGCGCCGGCAAAGCCTGTTCATAGCCCGTCCCCAAATCCTTGAGGATCGATGCCTCCCCGACAGGCTGCTCGCCCTCTGCAAGCCGCCCCGTCACCGCGATCGATATCGCCCGTAAAACCGCCAATTCGGCAGTCAGCCTGCCGACGATCGCCTGCGTCGCTTCGTCGAAGCGGTTCACCTTGCGAAGGTGGGCGATCCAGCCGTCCAGCAGCACGATGCTGGAATAGATGCGTTCCGGCCCGCTGCGCTCAAAGGCGAGTTCCGCATTGACTTGCTCCCATCCGGCTCCTTCGGCGCCGATCAGCGCATCCTCGTCCAGCATCACATCTTCAAAGAAGACTTCTGCGAAATGCGCGTCACCGACCAGATCGACGATCGGGCTGATGGTGACGCCCGGCTTGCCAAGGTCAACGATGAACTGCGAAAGCCCCGCCTGGCGATCGGCCGCCGTGCCCGAGGTGCGGACCAGAGCGATCATATAATGGGCGTGGGCGGCATTGCTGGTCCAGATCTTTTGCCCGTTGAGCTTCCAGCCGCCGTCCACCCTTTCCGCGCGGGTCCGCACGCTGGCAAGGTCTGAACCCGAACCCGGCTCGCTCATGCCGATGCAGAAATAGATTTCGCCCCGCGCGATGCCAGGCAGATAGCGCTCGCGCTGCGCTTCCGTGCCGAAATGCAGGATTTGCGGCGCCGATTGACGATCCGCGATCCAGTGCGCGGACACCGGCGCCCCGACAGCCAGCAACTCCTCCACCACGATGAAGCGGGAAAAGGCGTCCTTCTCATGCCCGCCATAACGGGCCGGAAGGGTCAAACCCAGATAGCCCGCCGCTCCCAGTTTGCGGCTGAGTGCCGCATCGAACTCCATCCAGGACCGCGCCCGGCGCGACATGGGTATGTCAGCGACATGTTCCGCCACCAGCTGCTTGAGCGGCGCGCGCAGCGCCTCCGCTTCAGGCGGCAGGGCTTGAAGTTGAAAATTTTCCAGCACTTTGGACCGTTTGCTCCCTCATGAATGCCGGGCCTGCCTTCTCTGCCCTATTTGCAGATTGACCGTTGCACGGCGCAGGAGAGAAGCGCTCTTCCCTCCCCTGCCACTCAAAATTCATTCTTATGGGTATATATTTTTTATACTTGGTATGCAACGCCGCTTCAGTCAGGCCTGGCCCACGGCTTCGAGGGGTGGTCTCATGCGGGCGAGAAAGGCGGCCCAGCTGAGTTCCACCTCCGCGACGCGGTCTTCCGCCAGTATGAAGACGATGCGGGTGCTGCGATCAGCGTCGGGCCATTGCGCCAGCGAGACGGGTACGTGGAGGGTGGACTGGACCGCGTGAACCACGACGGGCTCAGCTGCGGTTCCCACGTTAACGATGCCCTTGACCCGCAGGAGAGCGGTGTCCAGGCGGCGTTGTTCGGCACCCAGCCACAGATGGAATTCCCGCCAGTCGATCGGCCTGTCGGCCGTCAGCACCGTGGAATGACGGCCGTGGCGTCGGTCATGATGGTGAGCTTCATGTCCATCGCCCTGAAGGCTGCCGATCCTGAGCCCGTCCGAGCTGTGCTTCATGACCCAGGCGCCAAGCAGCGACGGCCCGTCATCGGGCGCCATGAATAGCGGCGAGAAAATGGCGTCCAGGTTCAAACCGGGATCCTGCCGCAGCAATTGCGGAGCGGCTCCGTTGATCAGCCCCAGCTCCTCCTGCAGCGCGTCCAGCTTTGCCGCTTCCACAAGATCGGACTTCGTGATGACCAGCCTGTCCGCCAGCCGCGCCTGCTTGGACGCTTCGCGATGGTGCGCAAGCTGATCGAGGCCATGTTCGGCATCAACGGTGGCGATGATGCGATCGAGCCAGAGGAAGCGTCGCGCGATCGGGCTGCCGAGCAGCGAAAGCAGCACCTGTTCGGGATCGGCAAGGCCGGATGTCTCGATGATCAGGCGCTTGAAACGGGGCAGATTATTGGCCTCGCACCGACGGAAGAGGTTTGCCAATGACTCCTCAAGGTCGGTCGCAGCGAAGCAGCACATGCACCCATTGGGCAACACGACGATATCTTCCGTCGCCGCTTCGATGAAAACATGATCGAGTGGGACCGCGCCGAACTCGTTCACCATCACCGCCGTGTCGCCAAGGCCGGGCTGTCGCAACAGCCAATTGAGGAAGGTTGTCTTGCCGCTGCCCAGAAATCCCGTCAGCAGTGTGAAGGGAAGGTGCCTGTCGAAATGTTTCTCCGGCGCCCAAACCATTTGCATACATCCTTCCTGTCCGCCGCCCGCATGTCGGACGCCCCGGCGCGCCTGGCGCCGGAGCCCGACGAGTTCCTCACAGCCATGGAGACGATGGCGGATCGCACATTCAGCGGGCCGCGATCGCCTCAATCTGGATGCGCAGGTCCGACGCCAGCCCAAGCACGAAGCTGCATCGCGCCGGATAGGGTCCCGGCTCGAACATCGCCTTGTAGGCGGGTATGAACTCAAAACGGTATGATTCATCGCGCATATAGCAGGTCGTCTTCACCACGTCCCGTAGCGCAAGACCCTCTTGGGCCAGTATAAGCGCTATGTTTTCAAGGCAGATGCGCGTTTCGGCAGCGATGGTATCCGCATCGACGCGGCGCTTCATCGTCTGCGGATCAAGCGCCAGCCCTGCGGCATAGACGAACTTGTCGGTACTGGTGCCCGACGAAAGGCCCGATCCGCTGTAATCGCCAAGCTGCGGGGGATTGATATAGCCAATCATGATTTCACCACCAGATCGAAAGGACGGTTATAGACGATATCTTCGAGCACCTCGCGCGGAATGGGCAAGGGCATGTCGAGTTCGGACAGGGCCAGGAAATCGTTGACCGCGTCGCGAGGCATGAAAGATGGAAAATCCGAACCGAACACCAGCCTTTTCGTGACATGCCCTTCAATGGCAAGCCGCATTCCGGTGTACATTTGCCATGTTTTTATCGGCAGCGTCGAAACATCCGCGAAGACATTGCGGTTCTTCATCATCAATTCGACGGTTTCGTTCATCCACGGCTTGCCGAAATGGGCCAGCAGCAGGTTCGTGTCCCGAAATTCGCGCGCGACCCTGTCGAGCAGAGACGGACTGGCATATTCGTGGAAGCCGTTGGGCGAGAATACGCTCGCCTGGTGGAACATCAGGAAAATCCCGCAATCCGCCGCCGCGCGATAGACCGAATAGGCCTCTTCCGAATGGGGATGAAAACCCTGATAGGGTGGGGAAATCTTGACCCCATGCAATCCCCATTCGCGTACCGCCAGCTTCAGCGCCTCGGCCGCACCCGGCTGCGTGGGATCGACGCTGCCGATTCCGATCGCCCGATGCCGGTTGGCCTGCAGGTAATTTCCAATGAAATCGTTGGGGACATGCATGCCCATGTTGGCGATCTGCAATCCGACGATTGCAAACCGTTCCACCCCCGACGCTTCCATGACTTTCGCATGTTCTTCCGGATCCGCCGCGCCGAAGGCGGAGCGGCCGACGAGTTCCAACCCACGGTCGGTCCATACCGGCCCGGCATGTTCGGGAAGGTAGATATGAGTGTGCCAGTCGGTGAAAGGCCGGGGGGGCATTATTCGCCAGCCTGCGGCTGCGCGGCGACCGCGTCCAATTCAACCCGGCAGCCACCGGCTATTCCAACCACGAAGGTGCAGCGCGCGGGATAGGGGCCGGGATCGAAAAATTCCTTGAACGCGCCCCAGAACTCACCCCGATAGCTGTCGTCGGACAGATAAGCGGTGACCTTGACGATGTCGCGGCGGGTGCAGCCCGCGGCTTCGATGATCTCCTCGATCTCCTCAAGGCAGAGTCTCGTTTCGTCGGCGATGGTCACGGCGTCGGACCGCCGCTGCAGCGTGTCGGTGTCGAGCGCCATGCCGCCGGCGAAGACCATCCCGTTGGCGGCAGCCCCGGGGCTCAGACCATATTGCTCGAAAGGCGTGTTGCGCGGGTTAAGATAGGTCGGCATCCGTAATATCCTTGGTTAAGACGGGGACGGCAGCGTCGTTGCTCGACGCGACCCCGGTTATCAGAGCGCCTTGAGGGACGGCAGCACTTCCTCTCCAAACAGCTTCAGCGATGATTCGAGATCGTCGCTGCCGATGCCGGGGAATCCGGTCTGCAACAACCAGTGCTGGATATGATGTTCTCTGGACATGCGCTGCATCCGGTCCATCACGCTTTCAGGCGAACCGATCAGCAGATGGTCTCGCTCCATCAGCAGGTCGTAAAGGTTCGCGCCATCGAAGCGCGGGTCTTCCTGATCCTCGTCAATGTCGAGCCAGACGTTCGAGCGGCGGACATAGTTCACATATTTGGCGAACTTTTCCACCGCTTCCTCGGTCTTTAGCCGCGCCTCGCCGTCGGTCTTGGCGACGAAAGCCAGGCGCAGCACCGCGCAGCGCTCGCCGAGCGGAGCCTGCTTGCCGTGATGCCGGTCCAGCTCGGACTGGTAGGCGGCGAACAGCTGCTGAAGCCCCTTGCCGGTAGGGAACCATGTGATCGCGCCCACGTCGCGGCGCGCCGCGTTGACGAACCCGCCCATGCTCTCGGTCACCAGATACATGGGAAGCGAGGGTTTCTGCAGCGGCTGCGGAACGATACCCAGGCCGGTCATGATGCCGTCTTCGCCGACCGTATTGATGCCGTGATCGACGTTGTTGGCATTTTCCACGGCGCCGAAGCCATGCTTGTATTTAAGGTTCGGATAGGGGAAAGTGTAATTCTCGCTCTTGTGACTGAGCGACTTCTGCTGCAGCGCAGCGCGAAGAACCTGGAAATTCTCTTCGAAGATGGCCTCACTGTTCTCGGGCCCCTTGCTCCAGCGATCCGCTTTCGGATTGATGTTCATGACCTCGAAATCAACGATGCCGCGCGCGAAGGCCGGCTCCAGCCGGCCGCCGCTGAAATGATCCAGCATCGACAAATCTTCGGCCAGACGAATGGGATTCCAAAGCGGAAGCTGGATAGCGGCGATCCCCATGCGCAACCGCTCCGTGCGGGCGGCGATGTCGGCGGCGAGCATGATCGGATTGGCACAGGCATCGATGCCGTCCGCGTCAAAATGATGTTCACCGAACCAGATGCCGTCAAAACCGAGCTGATCGGCAATGACCGCATGGCGGCGGGTGGCCTCCAAAACCTGATGCCAGCTCATATGGCCCGACCTGTTCGTCAGAGCATATAGCAGATCGACTCTCATTATTATATCTCCATCCCGAAAGACCCGGCACCGCCTGGGCGGACGCCCCGAAGCTGTCACAGAATTGCTGTCACCAAAAGAAAGCTATACTCTTTTATCTTTTTTGATACCGATTAGTTTTTTGTCAATGGCATTACAGGCGTTCGATGATTGTGGCATTCGCCATCCCGCCTGCCTCGCACATCGTCTGCAGGCCATAGCGGCCACCATCCTGTTCCAGAGCATTGAGCATTGTCGTCATGATCCGCGCGCCCGATGCGCCGAGCGGATGCCCCAGCGCAATAGCGCCCCCCCTCGGATTGAGGCGCGCCAAATCTGCGCCGAATTCCTTTGCCCACGCCAGCGGGACCGACGCGAAAGCTTCGTTAACCTCGGCATGGTCGATGTCGCCCAGCGAAAGGCCGGCCTTGCCGAGCACGCGGCGGGTGGCGGGAATGGGCGCGGACAACATCATCAACGGATCGTCTCCGATCACGTCAAAGGCGACGAAGCGTGCGCGCGGCCGCAGCCCTAGCCGCCGGGCGACCGGCTCCGCCATGATCAGAAGTCCCGCCGCGCCATCAGTCAATTGGGAACTGTTTCCAGCCGTCATGCCCCATTTCATATCAGGGAAACGCGCGTCCATCTCCTCCGACTGGAAAGAAATCTTGAGGCCGGCGAGGCTGTCCGCCGTAGTTCCGGCCCGAATCGTCTCGTCCCTTGAAACACGCCCGTCCGGTGTATCCACTGGAACGATTTCCGCGTCGAAACCGCCCGCAGCCTGCGCGCGCGCGGCACGGTCATGAGAGCGGGCGGCATAAGCGTCCATCTCCTCGCGGCCTATCTCCCATCGGTTCGCGACCAGTTCCGCGGCAACCCCCTGCGGCACCAGGCCGGGAGCGAAGCGGGCTGCAACACCCGGCCCGAAAACGTCGGCGCCCATGCGCGCTGAACCCATGGGAATCCGGCTCATCGATTCGACGCCGCCGGCGATCACGATCTCGGCCTGGCCTGACATGACCATCTGCGCCGCAAACTGGATCGCCTGCTGGCTAGACCCGCACTTGCGCTCGATCGTGGTTGAAGGAACGTGGACTGGATAGCCGGCCGAAAGCAGCGCCATCCGGCCGGGCGTGTTCGATTGCTCGCCGAATTGCGAAACGCAACCGATGAGAACGTCATCAACCAGCCCGCGGTCGAGCCGGTTGCGGGTCGCCAGCGCGCCCAGAACCGACGCCAGCAATTCCACCGGATGCACGGCGCTCAACGCGCCGCCCGCCTTTCCGCGGCCCATCGGGGTGCGCACGGCGTCGACGATGACGGCGTCTATCATGCCTTCGATCCTTCCTGCAGCATATTGCGGGCAATGATCTTCTTCTGAATTTCGGAAGTTCCCTCATAGATCCGCATTGGCCGCACTTCCCGGTACAGTCGTTCAACGACCGAACCGTTGCGAACCCCCATTGCGCCGAACAATTGCACCGCAGAATCGACAACCCGCTGCGCAGCTTCGGTGGCGACCAGCTTCGCCAGCGCGGATTCCGTTGGAAAGCGCTCGCTCAGGACGTCGCCCGTCCAGGCCGCGCGGTAGACCGCCGAACTTCCGGTTTCGACATCGACCAGCATGTCGGCCAGACGCGTCTGTACCCCATCCAGTTCGGACATGCCGCGGCTGAAGATCGTGCGCTCCTTGACCCGCAGCATGGCTTCGTGCAGCGCGCGCTTCGCCAATCCCACAGCCGCCGCGCCCACCGACGGCCGAAAAATGCCGAAACCGACCATCGCCGCAACGAAGCCATCGCCTTCCGAACCCATCATATGGCTCAGGGGAACGCGGACATTGTCGAAAGCAACGGTCGCGAGCGGGCAACCGTCGATCATGTCCATGTTGGCCGATACAGAAACCCCTTCAAGATCGGCATCGATCAGGAAGGCGGAGATGACGGGACGGCCCCCATCCCGGTGGGACGACCGCGCGAGCACCAGAAAATGATCTGCGATGCTGCCGTTCATGATCCACGCTTTTTCGCCATTCACGATAGCCACATCGCCTTCCAATGCAGCCGTCGTCTCAATGGCCGCGACGTCCGACCCCGCCTGCATTTCGCTGATGGCGATGGCGCAGATCTTCTCGCCACGGCGCGCCGCCGGGATGTATGCGTCCTTCAACTCATCGCTGCCGAACCGGAATAGCGGAGAAAGACCCATGCCCTGCACGGCACACAGCGACGCGGCCAGGTTGCATTCATAGGCAAGACCTTCGCGAATGATGCAGATCGAGCGCAGATCGAACGCCGTCGTGCCCTCCTTGTCCGGAAGCGGCAGCATATAGTCGGGGAAGCCCGCTTCCCCAAGGCTAGCGAGTATCCGGCGGCAATGCCTCTTGAAATCGCCGTCCCCTTCCCCGGCCTGATGCAGCCAGGATTCATTGTCCCTGCACCATGCCGCAACCCGTTCGGCAAGCTGCCGGTGGTGGTCATCGAAAAAGGGTGAGTCCGCCAGTTTCCAAGTCATTCTCTACCCTCTTCAATCAGCCGTGATCCATTGCCGGTATATCGACTGCCAATATATAGAATGCAGTTCGTCATATTTACCGGAAGTTCGGCATGACTTCAGAAGCAAAGCGCCTTATCATCTTGTGGCGTACCTCCTTCGGAACACCAGGCGTCGCGTTGGTGACGATTATGTGGTTGAAACCAAGATTTATGAAATCCTGCACCCTTCGAGAGACCGTTTCGGGACTACCCGCCATGTTGAAGCTGAGGAATTGCCCCACATTCGACGGGTCCGCCAGACGTTTCAGATTGGCAAAGGTCTTCGCGAATTGCTCGTAGCCGACGATGTCGTCCCAGTCGGTCATGTCGCCCTGATAATGATCGACCTGCGTGCTGAAATAGGACGGGATGTAGCGTGTGGCTTCCGCCACCGCCTCTTCGTCCGTATCGCCCAAATAGCATTGCAGCATGATCGGCCGCGTCGGTTGAGTGACCAGGCCGATTTCCTCCGCGCGCCTGTTCCAGTTCTCCTGGATGGAAGCGAGCACCTTTCCGGGAAACTGACCGATCGCGATCGGTGGCAGGCCAATGTCCGCCATGATCTCGGCGCTGCTTGCACTGCCGATCGCGCCGTAGAAAAAGGGCTTCCGGTCGGTGAGCAACGGCCGCGCCAGAACCGTGCGATCGACATTAAGATATTGGCCCTGATAGGTGAAGGGTTCGCCCTTCAGCGCGAGAGCGATGATCTCATAGGCTTCGCGAAAGCGCTCGCGCGCCTCTGACATGTTGACGCCGAAAGCGTCATATTCGAGTTTCGCAACGCCGCGACCCATGCCGATGTGCAGGTTCACGTCGGCCAGCGTCTGGAGCATGGCCAGCTCCTCCGCCAGGCGAAGCGGATTATACCAGGGCAGCACGAGAACGCAGGTGCCAAGGTCAAGCCCCGGACAGGCGGCCGCGATGTGCGACAGAAGCATCAGGGGGCTGGGCGTCGGATAATAGTCGGTGAAATGATGCTCTATTACCCAGGCCGCCTTATATCCCAGCGACTGCCCAAGCCTGGCATCCTCAATCGCGTCCCTGTACATTTCGCGATCAGACATTCCCAGCGCGCCGACCGCCCCTACCTGAAGACTGAAAGAAAGCGGAGAATCATCTGTCATTGGCCACCTGCGGGTTATATTATGTGTTAGGGAATAATACTGATTGGTAGGATTGGTCAACTCAAAAAATATCATGATTCCTTTTTGGTAGGAACATCGCAACTCTCCGCCATGGCATAAATGGCGGCCGAATGGCCTGCAGCCGGCATGCGTCGATCAGCCCAGGACCGATCAGCCCAGGACAGCGCGCGCTGGCCCGCCGGATTAGATTGTCGGCCTTGACTCGGCAGGAGAATGGCTCTAGCAGGTACCGAATAGTATATTTGTATACCAGCATGTTTGCTGCCTGTCATTTGAAGCAGAAGGACAAGTTATGCCCGTTGAGATAAGCTCCACCGCAACACGGCATCTGATCGGCGGCGTGTGGAAAGAAGGCGCAGGCGAAAACGCGATCACGATCTACGACCCGGCCACGGGCAAGTCGGTCGCGGCGATGCAGGAAGCCTCGCTGGCTCAAGGGGACGCGGCCATAGAGGCCGCCGCCGCCGCCTTTCCCGCCTGGTCAGCGCTTTCGGTTAACCGCCGCGCCGACATCGTGCTGAAGATGAAGGCGGTGGTGGAACAGAATTCTGAGGAACTCGCTCAGTTGCTGAGCCTCGACAACGGCAAGCTGCTGCCCGAGGCGCGCGGCGAGATCATGCGCGCCGCAGAGGCCATTGGCGGGGCGGCGAGTGCGCCGATGCTGTATTTCAGCGAGTTCGGCAACGTCGCTGCACAGCTCGACGCCAAACGGGTGCGCATCCCTCTGGGCGTGTGCGTCGCAGTGACGCCCTTCAACTTTCCCGTCATGAATCCGTCGATGTTCGCTGCCTGGGCGATCGTGTGCGGCAACACGCTGGTCATCAAGCCTTCGGAGCAGACGCCGATGGTCACCAACCGGCTGCTCGAACTGTTCCACGAAGCGGGCGTTCCCGACGGCGTGCTCAACATCGTTCATGGCGGGCCGGCGCTTGGAGAAAGACTTGTGACCCATCCCAAGGTCGCGGCTATTTCCTGCATCACGTCCACGCCGGTCGCGCGCGCCATCTACGTGGCGGGCGCATCGCAGGGCAAGCGGGTGCAGGCCAATGGCGGGGGGAAGAATCCCTATGTCGTCCTGCCCGACGCGGATCTCGACCGCGCCGTGGAGGGCATTGCCGACGCGGCCTTCGGCATGGGGGGGCAACGCTGCCTCGCCGCCAGCCGCTGCATCGTGGTGGGGGAGATTTACGACAGCTTCCTGGAAAAGCTGACGGCGCGGGCCAAGCAATATGCGTTGGGAAGCGGCCGCAACGAAGCGGCGACGCTCGGCCCCCTCGTTTCCGCCGCCAGCAAGGCACGCGTCGAGGCAGCGATCGAAGGGGCCATCCGCAGCGGTGCCACGGTCGTGCTCGACGGGCGTCAGCATCCGGTACTGGGCGGAGAGGAAGTATCAGGCGGCTATTATGTCGGTCCCTCGATCGTCACCGATCTCAGTTCGCAGGATCCGGTGGACTGCAACGAAGTCTTCGGGCCTTTTCTGGTCGTCCACAGGGTCGATACGATGGAAGATGCCCTGGCGATCGCCAACGATACCGAATTCGGCAACGCGGCCGCCATCTACACCAGCAACGGATCCCATGCGCGGACGTTCGAAACCGCCTGCAATGCGGGCAATATCGGCGTCAACACTTTCCCGGCTCCGCCGATGAACCTGCAAATGGGCGGCATGGGCAGTTCCTTCTTCGGCGACATTCACGTGTGCGGTGATGGCTACATCCAGTTCTACACCGACCACAAGATGGTGGTGAGCCGCTGGTAATCGCGCCGCCGAGGGAGTGCGCGGCGGCTCCCAATTTGGCCGCGCGCTCCCTCCCTATCGTAACGCCGGCCCTGTCGGCGCCGGTTTCGCAAACGCGAAGCGCGGGGTTGCCATCTCGCCCGAAGCGGCTGGTGCGTTGCGCGCCGCTGGTAACATCGAGGCGAGTTTGGGAACCAGCTCAAAGTGAGACGGATCGGAAGGTCAGCTTCATGTCCCATGACGGTTTGAACGCGGCGTTCCAGCGCCTCACTGTGGAAAAGATGAAATGCGACCTCGAGACATCCGGCGCAAGCGTCCGCGACCTGATCAACGCCGTTCTCACCGCTATCTCGGTTCATCCGGACGGCCCGCGCATCTTTCCTCATGGTCCCGATAGCAGAGCGCCAGATCGGGCGGACAGAGTGGATGCCCTGCGCCGGGAAGGCAGGGATCTGGCGCTGGGCGGCATTCCGATTTCGATAAAGGACAATATCGCGCAGCGCGGAGTGCCGCTGTGCGCCGGCTCACGGTTTCTGAAAAACGATGGACCTGCGCGGAATGATGCCGAAGTGGTAAGCCGACTGGAAGCGGCGGGCGCCGTGATCGTCGGCCGGACCAACATGACCGAACTCGCCTTCTCCGGTCTGGGCATCAACCCTCATTATGGCACGCCGCCCAATCCCGCCGCCCCTCTTTGCGCGCCGGGCGGATCGTCATCGGGCGCGGCAGCATCGGTGGCAGCGGGTCTGGCTGCGGCTGCGATCGGCACGGACACCAGCGGCTCCTGCCGCATTCCGGCTGCCTTCTGCAACATCGTGGGTTTCAAGCCCACGGCGCATCGCATATCGCAGAACGGCGTTTTCCCCCTGTCGCATTCGCTGGACAGTGTCGGGATACTGGCCAGGTCGGTCGATTGCTGCGCGACCATAGACGCTGTCCTGGCCGATGACGGCGCGCGGGCGCCGGCTCGTCCATCGGCGGCCGGACTGAAGCTGGCCGATCTGACCGAGGCGCTCGGCATGGACTCCGATCCCGCAGTGACGACCGCCTGCGCGGCGGCGATTGAAAGGCTGCGGTCGGCAGGCGTCGGCATAGAGACGTTGGCTATGGACGTGCTCCCACGCGTTCGGACCATCAATCGGGAAGGCGGGTTCGGATCGGTAGAACTGTTCCATCATCTGCAGGAGAGGCTCTCCGGCATAGAGGGCCTGATGGACCCGCGCGTGCTTCGGCGCATCCGGAAGGGCGAATCGATTTCCGACGACAGCTATCGCACCATGCGCAACTTGCGCGCCGAATTGATCGATAGCGCGCGCGCGCAACTCGACTGTTATGACGCGGTATTGATGCCGACCGTCGCTATCGCGCCTCCGCAGCTTTCCGATCTGGAGGCCGATGAGGATTTCGACCGGATCAACCTGCTCGCTCTTCGCAACGCGGGCATTGCAAACCTGCTCGATCGATGCGCCGTGACGATACCCTGCACCCAAAAGCAGGGCGTTCCCGTCGGCTTGACCCTGATGGGCCGGCACGGCGACGATCGCGCGCTCCTCGCCATAGCATCGGTTCTGGAACCGCTCATTCGTGACGATCGCGGATGATCGCAGCGATCAGGGACGCGGCCCCCTGACGTCCCGTCGAGCGGCACTTTTCTACAGCATTTTTCAAGTTGACCGTTGACGATCGACGGCTTGGAAAATGTGGCATCAAAAAAGGCTGGAGCGTTTTCGCTCATAGTGAAAACGCTCCAGGGCGCGCCGTCCAGGCATCAGGCCGTCGGCGCCAGGCTGGCGAAGCCCTTCTCTTCGTCGGCCAGACGATCGAGCAGCGCAGCCGGCGTGAAGTCGCTTCCGAAAGCCGCCTCATAGGCACGTAGCCGATCCCGGACCGGGCGCAGTCCCAACCTGTCGGCGTAGAACATCGGCCCTCCCCTGTGACCGGGCCAGCCATAGCCATTCACCCAGACGACATCGATGTCGGATGATCGGTAGGCAATCCCTTCTTCCAGAATGCGCGCGCCCTCGTTGATCATGGGATAGAGGCAGCGCTCCAATATCTCCTGATCGTCGATGGAGCGCCGGCTTGCGCCCTGCTGGGCGGCGAAATCCAGAATCAGCCGTTCCACCAGCGGCGAAGGGCTGGGACTGCGCTTTTCATCATAATCATAGAAACCTGCCCCGGTCTTTTGACCCCGGCGGTCCAGTTCGCAAAGCCTGTCGCGTACCGTCTCGCCCCGGGAAACGGCTTTCGACCAGCCAACGTCCAGACCGGCGAGGTCCGACATCTGGAATGGACCCATGGGAAAGCCGAAATCGCACAGAACGCGATCCACATCCCATGGCATTGCCCCCTCGATGATCAGCTTTGTCGCCTCGCGCTGCCGCTGGCGCAGCATCCGGTTGCCAATGAAGCCGAAACAGACGCCCGAAACCACGGCAACCTTGCCTAGCCGCCGGACCAGCGCCATAGCGCTAGCCAGCACCTGCGGGTCCGTCTTTGTGCCGCGAATGACCTCTACCAGTCGCATGATGTTGGCGGGCGAGAAGAAATGCAGCCCCAGCACGGTTTCGGGACGGCTGGTGGCGGCGGCAATCTCGTTCACATCGAGATAACTGGTGTTGGTGGCCAAGATGGCGCGTGGGGGCGCAATGCCATCTAGCTGCGCGAATATCTCCTTCTTGACGGCCATATCCTCGAACACGGCCTCGATGATGAGATCGCAATCCGCCAGATCTTCCATCACCAGCGTCGGGCGCAGCAATCCCATGCTGCGTCCGACATCCTCGGCGCCGATGCGACCGCGGGCGGCGGAGCTTTCATAGTTTTTGCGAATGGTCGAAACACCGCGGTCGAGCGCCTGCCGGTTCGTTTCCACGATGGTGACCGGAAACCCCGCGCTCAGGAAATTCATAGCAATGCCCCCGCCCATCGTGCCGGCCCCCACGACGCCGATCCGCGATATCGGCATCGTCTTGCCGTCATTTGGAAGGCCGGGAATGCGCGCAGCCTGACGTTCCGCGAAGAAAATATGCCTCAGGGCCTTCGACTGGTCCCCCGCCAGCAGCGTTTCGAAGGTTTCCGTCTCATAGGCCAAGCCCTCCTCGAAAGATTTGGCGACCGCCGCCTCGATGCAGCGAATATTGGCCTCGGGAGCGTCAGCACCCCGGAATTTTGCCGCGCGCGCTTTGCGAAAATCGATAAAGAAATTTTCAGGCACCGTTTCCATCTGGCGATCGCGCAGCTTGGGGGGCTGGCTTCCCTGCGCAATCACCCTATGCGCGAAGGCAATGGCCGCCTGCCGCAGCCCGCTCTCGGGGGCGATCGCATCGACCAGCCCGTCGCGGAACGCCGTTTCGGCTGACGCCGGCGCGCCGCTGGTCGTCATCTCCAGCGCCTTTCCCACTCCGATGAGCCGGGGCAGCCGCTGTGTGCCGCCCGCCCCTGGCACAAGGCCAAGCTTGACTTCGGGCAACCCCAACTGCGCTTTCGCCGTTGCAATGCGGTAATGACATGCAAGCGCGGTTTCCAGCCCTCCCCCCAGCGCCGATCCATGGATGGCGGCGATAACCGGGCGGGACGAATTCTCGATCGCCCGCAACATATCGTGCAGACGCGGCTCTTGCGGAGGCTTACCGAATTCCGAAATGTCGGCGCCTGCGAAGAAGGTGCGGCCGCCGCATATCAAAAGGATCGCCTTCACGTCCGGAGCGGCATCAGCCGCCTGCAATGCCTGGCAGACGCCCTGCCGGACAGCCGTCGACAACGCATTTACCGGCGGTGAATCGATCGTCAGCACGGCCACGCCCTCTTCGATCAGCAGATCCGTGACCGCATTGATGTTGCCCATGAAACTTCTTTCCATTTCTTCTGAGGCCCTCGCCATGGCAGGCAGGGAGGACATTCATGCCCCGGCAGGACGCGGGACGACTGTTTCCCGACAGAGCGTCAGCCGAGCGCGCGTTTGCCCACGATCGACAGGCCGAAGCCTTCCAAGGCGACCGGACTGTTTTCCGAATTGGTCAAAAGCACCATCCGATGCACCCCCAGTTCGGCAAGCAGCTGCGCGCCAAAACCATAATCGCGCAGATGGCCGCTTTCCTCTCCATGGCGTTCGCCGCCGGGCTGATTCGAATAGGAATTGAGCAGTGCGGCCACCGCATCGGGGGAGGTCTGGCCGAGCAGCACGATGATGCCGGCGCCCTCTGACGTGATGGCTTCGATGGCGCGCCGCAACAGGTCGGCGGGCCTGCGCTGCTCCGATCCGAAAGCGTCGGCGATCACATCGAGCGCATGCATCCGAACAAGCGCGGGGCGGGCCGGATCGATCGTGCCCATCACCATAGCGACGGCGGTGGATCCGGTTATCTTGTTCGTGAAGCCGAAAGCCTGCCAATCACCGCCCCAACGGCTGCTTATCCTGGCCGACGACCGCTTCTCGATGATGTGATCATGGCGGCATCGGTAGGCGATCAGATCGCGAATGGTCGCAATCTTTAAACCATGGCGGCCTGCAAACCGAATCAGGTCGGGAAGACGGGCCATGCTGCCGTCGTCCTTCATGATCTCGCAGATCACGGCTGACGGATTGAGACCCGCGAGCCGAGCGATGTCGACGCCCGCCTCGGTATGACCGGCGCGAGCGAGGACACCGCCGGGACGTGCCCGCAAAGGAAAAACATGACCGGGACTGACCAGTGCATCGGGGTCCGTGCAATTGATGGCAACCGCTATCGTGCGGGCGCGGTCATCGACCGAAATGCCGGTATCGACACCATCACGCGCTTCGATGGACACGGTGAACGCCGTCTGCATCGCGGTCTCGTTTCGCCGCGCCATGGGGCGAAGGCCCAGGTCGTCACACCGTTCCGCCGTCAGCGCCAGACAAATCAGACCTCGACCGTGCTGCGCCATGAAATTCACGGCCTCTGGCGTCGTCATCTGCGCCGGGATGATCAGATCGCCTTCATTTTCGCGATCCTCGTCATCGACCAGAATGAACATCCGGCCGTTCCGCGCATCGTCAATGATTTCCTCGATCGTGGACAATTCCAGCCCGGTCTCATCAGTTTTGTTCTCGACGCCTTTGGCATCCACCGTCCCGCCGCTCGACATTACACCGTCCCTATTTTTCGCATCTGCGCATGGGGCATGACGCGTCCGTCCATAGTCGCATAAGGAAAATATTCCTTAAAGCATGGTATAATACCATTCGGTATGATGGTCAATCGTGGCTGGCGAGGTTTCCCAATGCCTGAAGCTGCTGCGGTCCGCGATTTCCGGCGGCCGGAGAAGTGGCTATTTGAGGCGGCTTTCAAAAATGGCCTTGACCACGGGGATGGCCGAGAAGGCATTAGGCCAGCCGGCATAATATGCGAGGTGCGATATGATCTCCGACGCTTCGACCTGGGTCAGGCCGTTGTCCATCGCGCGGCCTAGATGATAAGGAATTTGTTGAACCTGGCCGTTGGCGATGAGCGCCGCGACGGTGACCAGACTGCGGTCGCGCGGCGCGAGGTCGGGCCGTAGCCAAAGGTCGCGAAACAGGACCACTCCCGTATCTTCGACAAGGCCGGGCGACGTTGGTCCCACGGTCTCCTCCACCGTGCGGGCGCGCCGATCCTCGGCTGCCTGGTCGATCGGCAAAAGCTGCGGCGAGGCTGGAGGAAGCTGGTCGGGTCCGATCCCGCGTGCGGCGAAGATCGGCTGGGCGATAGCGGCGGCCGCGGTGCCGTTTGCCCAGCCGGCATAGAATGCGAGATGCGTGATGATCTCGGATATTTCTTTGGGTCCGACCCCATGATCGAGCGCAAAGTTCAGATAGAAGGGAAGCTCGCCGGTCTGACTGCGCGCGATCAGGGCCGCGACCGTGACCACTGCGCGATCGCGCGGCGACAATCCCGGCCGCTTCCAGAGGCCATCGAACAACGCCTCTCGGGCATATCGCGCGAGCGCGGGAGAAACGCTGGACAGATCTTCGATCGACATGGGGGCAACTTTCTGGCTGTTGAGGACTGGTCCTGCGCGGGCGTGCTAGGGCGGGTTTCGATCGGACTGGATCGGATCATGCTCTATTGGTCTTTTGTTTTCCGCGTTTTCCAAGCCAGCAGATGATGCCATCTGCTTCGAAAACGCTCTAGGCCGGCAACTCATCGCGAGCAATGCGCTTGCAACGGTGTCCAACCTTCGCGGCGGGCATTTTGGGCCGATATGTTCGTCATTTTTGCGCCTCGAACGCGATATTTATGAGTTTACGGCCTAGCCGGTGACCAACGGGCCCGACAAATATTGTTCGTCGGTGACCGGCTCCATCCAGTCCACATTCTTGCCGTCGAGCATCTCCGTGACGGTGAGATGCGACATCGCCACCGTCGCGCTCGCGCCATGCCAGTGTCGCTGCTTACACGGGCAAAGGACGATGTCGCCGGCGCGAATTTCGGTGCGCGGGCCGCCCTCGCACTGGGTCCAGCCGACCCCGGACACGACCATGATCTGCTGCCCGAGCGGGTGCGTATGCCAATTGGAGCGCGCTCCCGGTTCGAAGGTCACGATCGCGCCAGTGCTCCGGCCGGGTTGATCGGCCGCGAACATGCTGTCGATGCGCACGGTTCCGGTGAAATACTCGGCCGGTCCCTTTGCCGAGGGCTGCGAACCATTGCGGATGATTTTCTGCATGGCAGATCCTTTCGTGAGTTTTGGCTCCGAGACGGTCCCGGTCTGACGGAGGGCGGCCTGAGCCGGGCGGTTACGGACACCGAGGCTTGCCGTCAACATCGTAGCGCCCGCTCCGCGCAGCCATCCGCGGCGGTTCACTGCGACGCTCCACCCTGGCCGGCGTCGTCGTAAACAAGGCTGGTCGAAAGCGCGCGATGCGCTTCGATTTGAGCGAGCAGCGTCTTCGCCTTTTGCTCGGCGGCAGCGACCGCGTCCGAGCCGGCGACCCAGCGCTGCGGAGGCGCATCGCTATCGGTAAGCTGGATCAGCGCGGCGGCGAGCTTGGCCGGATCGCCAGCCTGCTTGCCGTTCATCGCCTTCCAGCTAGTAACGGTCTCAGCCGTACGCTCCGCATAGTCCGGGATCGACAACTCGGCATAGGTCGTGGATTGCGGCTGTAACAGGTCGGTCCGGAAGAAACCCGGTTCGAGGATCATGGTGCGGATGCCGAAAGGGGAGACTTCCGACGTGATCGCCTCCATCCAGCCTTCGACGCCAAACTTTGACGCGGCATAGGCCGAGGTGAACTCGCCGCCGACGAGTCCGGCCAACGAGGTAATCGAGACCAGGAGGCCAGACCGCTGCTCCCGCATGATCGGCAGCACCGCGCGAGTGACGTTCATCGGACCAAAGAGATTGGTCTCGATCTGGGCACGAATCTGCTCGGGAGACAACTCCTCGAAGAAACCGCCAAAGAAATTGCCGGCATTGTTGATGAGCACATCGATACGGCCGAACTTGGCCATGGCCGAGCCAACAGCCTGTGCGGCATCGTCCGGCTTCAACACGTCGAGACGCGCGGCAAGCAGGCGCTCGTCGTGTCCTACCGCATTCGTCACTGCCGCGGGGTCACGCCCGGTCGCGATAACGCTGTGGCCAGCGGCCAAAGCCGCCTTCGCGAAATCAACGCCCATGCCACGGCTGGCGCCGGTGATGAAATAGACTTTACTCATGGTGTTCCTTTGAGCGGCAAGGGTAACAGGATGCCGCGACCAGGACGTGAAGCGCCGGCGTTTCTCGCATCCAACTGCTATTAAGCCACCCGACCTTGCGTGAAAACCGTCACATTACTCCAATTGGTTGTGAGAAATATTCATCATGCGAAACGCCGCAGGCCAGGAGTCGGTCCCTGCCGCCCCCCAATATCTGAACGACAGGCGTTCCTGCGCCGGTCGCGTAACCGCTCATTTCAGGGGGCGGTTCCCACTTTTCCGCACGATGCTCTATATTTTTGACTATCGATGCTTAGCTTCTGCGAATATTCTCATTTTTCCGGAAGTTATCATGAGGAAAATTCAATAATGTCGCGCCCGAACCTGAACGATTTGGCGGCCTTCGTCACAATCGGCGTTGAACGTAGCTTCACGCGTGCAGCCGCCAAGCTCGGGGTCACCCCATCCGCCCTCAGCCACGCGATGCGCGGATTGGAAGAGCGCCTGGGCGTACGACTATTGATGCGCAGCACGCGCGGCGTTACGCCCACCGACGCCGGCGAACGTTTCCTGCGCAGCATAGCTCCCTTGTTCGACGAGATAGGCGCGCAATTGTCTCTGTTGAGCGATGAACGCGAGAAGCCGGCCGGGAAGGTGAGGATCACGGCCGACGAACATGCGGCCCAATCGGTCATATGGCCGAAGCTTCGCACAATCCTCCGCGACTATCCCGACATCCAGGTGGAGATCGTGATCGATTACGGGCTAACCGACATCGTCGCGGAACGCTTTGATGCCGGTGTCCGGCCCGGCGGCGCGATCGCCAAGGACATGATAGCCGTTCCGATCGCTCCTGATATGCGGTTGATCACGGTCGCGGCGCCCGCATATCTCGCCGGTCGGGATCTGCCCCGAAAGCCCCAGGATCTTCTGGCGCATCGCTGCATCAATCTGCGCCTGCCGACCCATGGAGGCCTCTATGCCTGGGAATATGAGCAGGATGGCAAGGCAATAAAGGTTCGGGTAGAAGGGCAACTCGTCTTCAACAGCATCAATTCGATACTGGATGCCGCTCTGGATGGATATGGCATCGCTTATCTCCCCGACACGCATGTGGACGCTTACCTCCACGACGGTCGCCTCATCGAACTTCTGGCAGAGTGGTCGGAACCCTTCTCCGGCTATCATCTTTATTATCCGAGCCGCCGACAGCCGCCGCCCGCATTCAAGGTCGTCCTTGATGCACTGCGCGTCCATGCATAGCGGCCAACACGGTTCACAATTACCAGGCCTTGTGACCCAAGAGTTGATTATCCGACCAGCGGCTTGTCCGCGCCCGGTCCAGATCGACACTCCCGCAGAGATCCGAAGACGGATTTGAAGGAGGACGAGGCGAATTGTTCGGCGTGACGCGCCTCGTACACTCGATGCATGCAGAGGTCTTTCCCTAATCTAGTCAAAGCATAATCCTTTGCCACGATATCGGATGCCTGTGATCGCGCGTGGTAGCCGTGCATAATGGCGCGGCGATTCTACCGCTGCCAAGCCACGCACGATAAAAATAAGCTTGTTTATAGGAGAAACCGATGAATTTGTGCCCGTCACGGTCGGCTTGGCCCAAAAGACGGCGAAAAACCCCCGGCGGCGCCAAGACTGTCAACGAGAGTGCTGTCCTGTTTCACGGGCCGTAGGAACGGGGATGGACGGGCGAAAGACGCGTGATCAAACGAACCCGAACCGGCATCCTGTGCGATCCGGCGAAACATCCATTGGAGATAGAGATTATGAACCATTCGATTGCCCAGCTATTCGACCTGTCAAACCGGGTCGCGGTCGTCACTGGCGGGGGGAACGGCATCGGAGCAAGCATCGCGACACGGTTTGCCGAGGCCGGCGCTTCGGTAGTCGTGACCGACATCGATGAGGAGGCCGCAAACAGGACTGTCGAGGCCATCCGAGCCAGCGGGGGCAAAGCGGCGGCCTTCCGGGCAGACGCGACCTCCATTCCCGATGCGGAAAGCGTCATCCGCTTCGCCGTGTCGGAATTCGGCCATGTCGATACATTGGTCAATAATGCCGGCGTATACAGCTATGTGCCCTTCGTCGATCTCTCCGAAGCCGAATGGGACCGTATGATCGACATCAACATGAAGGGCCTGACGTTTCAAAGCCAAGCATTCGTTCGCTTCCTTCGCGCAGAGGACCGATCAGGAACGATCATAAACATAGCGTCGATCGGCGGGTTCAAGCCGAATATCCACTTCGAAACCTATGATGCATCAAAGGGCGGCGTCGTCATGCTCACGCGGTCGCTTGCTTTGAATCTCGCCAAGTTCGGTATCCGGGTCAACGGTATAGCTCCTGGATTGATCAGCACGGCTGGCGTCGCCGCCATGGACGATAATTCAGCCGAAAACGTCAAGAAGGTCACAAACGGCATCCCGATGGGCCGGTTAGGCAAACCCGACGACATCGCCAAAGTCGCTCTATTCCTCGCGAGCGATGCGGCCAGCTATATGACAGGGAGCATCGTTGTCGTGGACGGCGGGGCACTCGTAGGTTAAGACAGGCTGAAAGCTGATCCCATAGGGGCAGCGCCAGGGAAACTTGCGCTGCCCCTATCGCTGACACACTGACACATGCGCTTCGGGCGACGGACCGATCAAGTCATGATCATCGCTGCGGCATTGTCGAAGCGAAAGACGGGCCGTTAATTCCGCCCAGGGCTTGAAGGCGCTGCGATGATCGCAGCGGGCGCGCGAGTGTGAATTGCGATGGGCCACACCGATATGCGCCTGCGATGCAGAGCCTGGGGGCGATGGTGCAGCCAAGTTTCTTGCGAGACCCATTTGCCGGCGATCTTTGGGTCTTCCATGGGCGCAACGGGTCGGTGGTGACGATAAATTGGCGCGCAGGCCTCGGGATGACGCTTTATTCAAAGCGCTTGGAATGAGGGAAATTCATGAGGCAGGAGTTCATAAATATACTGCCCTTGTCGCGACCACTGTTGACGCTTTTCGTGAAGCCGATGTCATGCGGGTTCCGGCGCTGGCAGCTGAACTCGGTGGCGTCCATCGAGATGGCCCAGTCCTGACAGTCCCGTCCTGACAGGCCAAGGGGATCGTTCCTCCCATTCTGCCGCTCGGCTGCAGCGAGCAACTCTGATGAGCGCCACTTACTGTCATTCCCGCGTGCTGCCTAGGCTCCCGGAAGCTGCCGCTCGTCCGACTCCGCGCTTCAACGCGGCAAGCACGATGGCGTGAATTGCTGGTTCTCGAAAGTCGGAGGGCCGCTGTTTTGAGCTGTGCAAGCATGACTCGCCGCTCATGGCTGCCGCAGCTCGACATGCTCGAAACGCAAGCCGCCCCCATCCAGCATCTGACAGCAAAAAACGACAATCATATGTAATCACTATGGCTTTCCTCGGTCCTGTCTCTCGAATTCAAACGGGGCAATGGACTAGTTGATTGGCGGCACAATTTGGGAACCGCACCTTCCGCGGTCCCCGACGCCGTGCGGGAGACGAATTATGCAGGACATCCTCTGGATCGGCCTCATCCTCAGCTTGCTGGCCGCAACGCTCGGCTACGCCGCCATGTGCGACCACGCATGAACCTTCGCAACGCATGGGAAACCGGGCATGAGGGGCTTCGATCATGACAATTGACCTTTGGCTGGCCGCACTCACCGCGATCGGCCTTCTCATCTATCTTGTGGCCGTGCTCGCACGGCCCGAACGCTTCTGACGGGAGGCGATAGCATGACATTTCAGGGATGGATTTTTATCCTGGCCTTTGTCGGCATATTGCTGGCGCTGACCAAGCCGCTCGGCCTTTGGCTCTTCGCCTTGTACGAAGGGCGCCAGACGCCGCTGCACAGGGTGTTGGGGCCGGTCGAACGCGGCTTCTATCGCCTGTCGGGGATCGACCCGAATGAGGAACAGGGATGGCGCCGTTACGCCGTCCATATGCTGATCTTCAACGCGGCGCTGCTGCTGTTCACCTATGCCGTTCTGCGCCTTCAAGGCGTGCTGCCGCTCAATCCGCTGGGTTATGCAGGCGCGAGCGAACATTTGTCGTTCAACACTGCGGTCAGCTTCACGACCAATACCAACTGGCAAAGCTATGGCGGGGAGTCGACCTTGTCGAACCTCAGCCAGATGCTGGGCCTCACCATCCACAATTTCCTGTCGGCGGCGACCGGCATCGCGCTCGCCTTCGCGCTGTTCCGTGGTTTCGCCCGGCGCCCAAATCCAGAACAGGGCGCTACAACCATCGGCAACTTCTGGGCCGACGTGACACGGGTGACGCTCTACCTGCTGCTGCCGATCTGCGTCATCTATGCGATCTTCCTGATAGCCAGCGGCGTGCCGCAGACATTGGCCGGATCGGTCGACCTGACGACGTTGGAAGGCGTCAAGCAGACGCTGGCGCTCGGCCCTGTCGCCAGCCAGGAAGCGATCAAGATGCTGGGCACCAATGGCGGCGGCTTCTTCAACGCCAACAGCGCCCATCCGTTCGAGAATCCGACCGCGCTCACCAATTTCGTCCAGATGCTCTCGATCTTCCTCATCGGTTTCGGCCTTACCTGGACGTTCGGCAAAGCGGTCGGCAATCCGCGCCAGGGCTCGGCCATCCTTGCCGCGATGCTGACCATCTTCCTGATCGGCGTCACCGTCACCTATGCTCAGGAAGCGGCCGGCAATCCGGTCCTGCATCATCTCGGCCTGCCCGGCGGCAATATGGAGGGCAAGGAGGTCCGCTTCGGCATTGCCGCCTCTTCGCTCTTCTCGGTCGTCACCACGGCGGCGAGTTGCGGCGCGGTCAACGCCATGCATGACAGCTTCACCGCGCTGGGCGGCATGATCCCGCTGCTCAATATCCAGTTGGGCGAAGTCGTCGTCGGCGGCGTGGGCGCAGGCATTTACGGCTTCCTGCTGTTCGCCATTCTCGCCGTGTTCGTCGCGGGCCTCATGGTCGGCCGTACTCCCGAATATGTCGGCAAGAAGATCGAAAGCCGCGAGGTGAAGCTGGCGGTTCTGGCCATTGCCGTTCTTCCGCTCATCATCCTCGGTTTCACCGCCATCGCGTCGGTTCTGGACGTGGGCCTTGCAGGACCGCTCAACAAGGGGCCGCACGGCTTCTCCGAGATTCTTTACGCCTTCACCTCCGCGGTGGGTAACAACGGTTCGGCCTTTGCGGGCCTGACGGCCAACACGCCCTTCTACAATGGGATGCTGGGCGTTGCGATGTGGATCGGCCGCTTCTTCATCATCGTGCCGATGCTGGCCATCGCCGGGAGCCTGGCTGCGAAGAAATACACGCCGGAAACCGCGGGCAGCTTTCCCACGACGGGGCCGCTCTGGACCGGGCTGCTGGTCGGCATCGTGCTGATCGTCGGCGGCCTTACCTTCCTGCCCAGCCTCGCCCTTGGTCCTGTCGCCGATCATCTCGCGATGATCCGTGGCCAGCTTTTCTGATCTGATCGGAGCATATTCATGGCACGCAAGCCGTCCAAATCGCTCTTCACCGCTGACCTGATCCTTGCCGCGATCGGCGACGCGTTTCGCAAACTCAATCCGAGGGATTTGATCGGCAACCCGGTGATGTTTACAACGGCCGTGGTCGCGTCGCTGCTGACCATATTGCTGGTCGTGGGACATGACGGCCTCGCGCTCGGCTTCAAACTGCAACTTGTCATCTGGTTGTGGCTGACGGTTCTGTTCGGCACGTTTGCCGAGGCGCTCGCTGAAGGGCGCGGCAAGGCGCAGGCCGCCTCGCTGCGCGCGACCAAGGCGGAACTGACCGCCAAGCGCCTGAAGGGCGACGGCCGGGATTACGAGACGGTTCCCGCAAGCGCGCTCAAACTCGGCGATATCGTCCTTGTGGAAACCGGCGACCTGATCCCATCGGACGGCGATGTCGTCTCCGGCGTCGCCTCGGTCAACGAGGCCGCCATCACCGGCGAATCGGCGCCGGTGATCCGCGAGGCGGGCGGCGACCGATCGGCTGTGACCGCTGGTACGCGCGTCATTTCCGACCAGATCCGTGTCCGCGTCACGGTCAATCCGGGTCAGGGCTTTCTCGACCGCATGATCGCCCTGGTCGAAGGCGCCGAGCGGCAGAAGACGCCCAATGAGATAGCGCTCACCCTGCTGCTTGTCGGTCTCACCATCATCTTCCTGATCGCGGTGGGCACCATTCCAAGCTTCGCCCATTATGCGGGCGGCGGCGTGCCGGTGGCGATCCTCGCCGCGCTGCTTATCACCCTCATTCCCACCACCATCGCGGCGTTGCTGTCGGCCATCGGCATTGCGGGCATGGACCGGCTGGTGCGCTTCAACGTGCTCGCCAAATCGGGCCGCGCCGTCGAAGCGGCAGGCGACATCGACACGCTGCTGCTCGACAAGACCGGAACCATCACGGTGGGCGACCGTCAAGCAACCGAATTCCGGCCCGTTGGCGGCGCCAGCCAGACCGATCTCGGACAAGCCGCGTTGCTTGCAAGCCTGGCCGACGAAACGCCCGAAGGCCGCTCCATCGCGCTGCTCGCCCGCGAAAAATTCGGCCAGACCGCCACCAGCCTTCCGCATGACGCCGAGGTCATTCCCTTTACGGCCCAGACCCGCATCTCAGGCGTGAAGTGGAACGGCAGCATCATCCAGAAGGGCGCCGTGGACAGCATATTGCGCGCCAATCCAGGTCTGGACAAGGAAGCGCCCACGCAGGAGCTGCGCCGTATCGCAGATGAGATCGGGCGAGCCGGCGGAACGCCCCTCGCCGTGGCGAAGGACGGCAGACTGCTGGGCGTCATCTTCCTCAAGGATATCGTCAAGGCCGGCATTCGCGAGCGTTTCGGCGAACTGCGCGCCATGGGCATCCGCACGGTGATGATCACGGGCGACAATCCGCTGACCGCCGCCTCCATCGCCGCTGAGGCTGGCGTCGACGACTTCCTTGCCCAGGCGACCCCGGAGGACAAGCTTGTCCTGATCCGCAAGGAACAGGAGGGCGGGCGGCTGGTCGCCATGTGCGGCGACGGCACGAACGACGCCCCGGCGCTGGCGCAGGCTGACGTGGGCGTGGCGATGAACACCGGCACGCAGGCGGCGCGCGAAGCCGGCAATATGGTCGACCTCGACAGCGATCCGACCAAGCTGATCGAAGTGGTGGGACTGGGCAAGCAACTGCTGATGACGCGTGGGGCGCTCACCACCTTTTCGGTCGCCAATGACGTCGCCAAATATTTCGCGATCATCCCGGCCATGTTCGTGGCGCTCTATCCGGGACTGGGCGTGCTCAACGTCATGGGCCTCGCCACGCCGGAAAGTGCGATATTGTCGGCTATCATCTTCAACGCGCTCATCATCCCGCTGCTCGTCCCGCTAGCGCTCAAAGGGGTCACTTACCGACCGATCGGCGCCGGGCCGCTGCTGGCGCGAAACCTCGCCATCTATGGCCTGGGCGGCCTTGTGGCGCCGTTTGTCGGGATCAAGCTCATAGACCTGGCCGTCAACGGCCTGGGCCTCGCCTGAGGGAATGACATCATGAACAAGGATATATTCACCTCCTTCCGCCCGGCGATCGTCATGACGCTGCTCTTCGCCCTGTTGCTGGGCCTCGCTTATCCCCTGGCGCTCACCGGCATCGGACAGGCCATCTTCCCGAACCAGGCCAACGGCAGCCTGATCGAGACGGATGGCAAGGTCATCGGCTCGGCCCTTATCGGGCAAGGATTTTCAAGCGACCGCTATTTCCATCCCCGTCCCTCCGCAGCGGGTCAGGGTTATGACGGCCTTGCCTCCTCCGGCTCCAATCTCGGCCCCACCAGCAAGGCGCTGGTCGAGCGGGTCGAACAGGACATCAAGAGCAATCAGACTGCCTCACCCGGTCGCCCCGTTCCGTCCGATCTGGTGACAGCCTCCGCATCGGGGCTCGACCCTCATATCAGCCCCGATGCGGCTTTTTATCAGGTCGACCGGATCGCCAAGGCGCGCGGCCTGGCCCCGGCGCGGGTCCACGATCTGGTCCGACAAAGCGTTGAACAGCCCATCCTCGGCTTCCTGGGCGAGCCGCGCGTCAACGTCCTCGAAATCAATCGACGACTGGACCGGATCGGCGCTAATCAGGGCCGATGAACGACCCGGACCGCCGTGACCCCGAAACCTTCCTGCGCCAGGCTGCGCAGGAAGGCCGCGGCCGTCTCAAGATCTTCCTGGGAGCCGCTCCGGGCGTCGGCAAAACCTATGAGATGTTGACCGACGGCATGCAGCGGCTGAAGGCCGGCGTCGACGTGGTCGTGGGTGTGGTAGAGACCCATGGGCGGCAGGAAACGGAGGCATTGCTAGCCGGGCATGAGGTCATTCCCCGGCGCGACGTCGATCATCAGGGCCACCAATTGGGAGAGATGGACATCGACGCCATCCTCGCCCGCCATCCCCAGCTCGTTCTGGTCGATGAACTGGCGCACACCAACGCGCCGGGCAGTCGGCATCCCAAGCGGTATCAGGATGTCATTGAACTGCTGGATGCGGGAATCGACGTTTATTCGACCGTCAACATCCAGCATGTGGAGAGCCTCAACGATGTCGTCGCCTCCTTCACCCGCGTTCGCGTGCGGGAAACGGTCCCCGATTCCATTCTTGAATCGGCCGAAATCGAGGTGGTTGACATTCCGCCTGACGAACTGATCGACCGGCTGAAGGAAGGCAAAGTCTACATTCCCGCCGAAGCCAGCCGTGCGCTCAATCATTTCTTCTCCAAATCCAATTTGACGGCGCTCAGGGAAATGGCGCTTCGCCGCGCCGCCCAGGCGGTCGATGCGCAGATGCTGGATTATGTCCGGGCGCATGCGCTGGCAGGCAGCTTTGCGGCGGGCGAGCGCATCCTCGTCGCGATCAGTGAATTGCCCGGCGCGCAGGGTCTCGTTCGCGCGGCCAAGAGATTGTCCGACGCGCTGAAGGCCCCTTGGAGCGCCGTCCATATCGAGACGCAGCGCAGCCTTCAGTTTACAGAAGCGGAGCGAGCGCAACTGGCCGACACCATGGCGCTGGCGTCCCGGCTCGGCGCCACCACGGCGACGATACCCGCACCGAGTGTCGTCGAAGGGTTGCGGCGCTATGTAGCAGATGTCCGGGCGACGCAGATCGTCATTGGCAAGGCCTCCCGATCCTGGTGGTTCGAGTGGCGCCACGGGTCCGTCGTCGACAAGTTGGTGCGCGACATTGGCGATGTCGCAGTTCATGTGCTGCCGGGTGACGCTCCCGGGACGACGCCTCGGGACGTAACGGTGGCGATAGGCAGGAACTGGGGTAAGCCGTCCGACTATCTTTGGACGGGCCTGATGATCGCCGCGATGACCGTAGCCGGCCACCTGCTGGTAGAAGCGATCGATCTCGCCAACATCGCATTGCTCTACCTCGTGCCCGTGATGTTCGCGGCCGCCTCCTTTGGCTTGCGGGCCGGACTGTTTGCCGGCATCCTCTCCAGCCTTGCCTATAATTTTTTCTTCCTGCCGCCGACCGGAACGTTGACGGTCAACAATCCCGAAAATGTGATCAGCATTCTGGTGCTTCTGGGGGTCGCTATCGTCACGAGCCAGTTTGCAGCCCGCATGCATGCCCAGGCCGATCTCGCCCATTCGAGCGCGCGGCAGAATGCGGCGCTGGCGGGATTCTCTCGCGGGCTGACGGCGGCCGCGAGCCAGGAAGAGTTGATGCAGGCGATCTGCGGAGAGATATCGCGTCTGTTCAACGTCCGCACCGTCCTCCTCCTGCCCTCGCGGGACGGCCCCCAGCTGCGCGCGGCCGTCCCCCCAGAAGACCGGCTGGAGCAGATCGAAAGAGCGGCCGCCCAATGGGCGATGGAAAATGATCAGCCGGCAGGACGTGGGTCCGCCACCCTCACAGCCTCGGATTGGCTGTTCCATCCGCTACGTACGACGCGGGGAGTGCTGGGTGTCCTGGGTCTCGCCAGGGAAGATGCGGGCGAACCGCTCCGATCGGACCAGGTGCCGTTGCTCATGAGCCTGCTCGATCAAGCTTCCATCGCCTTCGACCGCATGGCCCTGGAAGAGGAGATGCTGGACGCGCGGCAGGTTCGGGAACGCGACCGGCTGCGCTCCGCCCTGCTCTCGTCGGTGAGCCATGATTTGCGCACTCCGCTCACCACGATCATCTCGGCCATTCATGAATTGAAGCGACGCCATCCATCCGAGCTGATGGACACGGTCGAGGCCGAGGCGCAGCGGCTCAATCGTTTCGTGGCCAACCTGCTCGACATGGCGCGTGTGGAAGCGGGGGTCTTGCCGCTTAAGGTCGAACCCACCGATCTGTTCGATGCGGTAGCTGGCGCAGTCCATGATACGCGGCAGTCGTTGCTGGGCCACGAGGTCAAGGTCGACATCCTGCCCGACATTCCACTGGTAAAAGTCGATCCCATATTGCTGCATCATTGCCTCATCAATCTGCTCGACAATGCCGGAAGATACGCAGATCCGGGCACTCCGGTGACGATCAGGGGTAGCCGACGGCCGGACGCGATAACGCTTTCAGTCTTGGACGAAGGGCCGGGAATCCCCGCCGGCAGCGAGGAGCGGGTGTTCGACACCTTCACCCGGATGGAAGGATCGGACCGGGTCAAGCACGGAACCGGCCTTGGCCTCGCCATCGTCAAGGGCTTTGCCGAAGCCATGGGCCTGTCCGTATCCGCTTCGAACAATGAAGACCCTTACGGCGCCCGTTTCACCCTCACCATTCCCGAGCGCCTGATCATCACCAGTCTGCCCCATGAGGACGATCAATGAAAACCCGCCACAAGGTGCTTATCGTCGATGACGAGCCCCATATCCGCAAGCTCATCCAAACGGCGCTTGCACGCGCGGACTATGCGACCGTCGAGGCCGAAAATGCGCGGGAGGCGCTGACAAAGCTTGAAGAGGAGCGACCTGACATCAGCCTGCTCGATCTGGGGCTGCCCGATCGAGATGGGCTTGAACTCGTGCAGCTCTTCAAGCAGCGATCGGACACGACCCTCATCATCGTCTCCGCGCGGGATTCAACGGACCAGAAAGTGACCGCCCTGGATTTGGGCGCGGACGATTATCTGACCAAGCCGTTCGACACCGACGAGCTGTTGGCGCGCGTGCGCGTGGCGTTGCGTAATCGGATGACCAAGGACGGCGGGGTTTCCAAGGTCAGGGCGGGTGATGTCGAGATCGATCTGATGGCCCGTCTCATCACCAAGGCCGGTAAAGAGGTGCATCTGACGCCCAAGGAATATGCCGTGCTCGCGCAGCTCGCGAAATTTCCCGGCCGCGTGATCACCCATGAGCAGATCATGAAGCATGTATGGCCGGCGGAAAGCGAGCACCATGTCGAATATCTGCGCGTTCTGGTGCGCACGCTTCGGCAGAAGCTGGAAAACGACCCGCAACATCCGCGCATCATCGGCAATGAACTGGGTATCGGCTATCGTCTGCGCTTCAATATCGAAGGGGAAACCGACGAATTCGCTCCAGGTGGTTATCCTCAGATTTCCACCTGAGACCCCAGTTCGACGACGCGATTGGTCGGCAGCTTGAAGAAATCCATCGGCGATTCCGCATTTCGGATCATCCAGGCGAAAAATTTCTCACGCCAGATCGCCATGCCCGGTCGTTCCGACGGGATCAGCGTCTGGCGGCTGAGGAAATAACTCGTGTCGCTGACGTTGATCGGCCCGTTGCATCCAACGACGGCCTTCATGGCTGCGGGGATGTCGACGTCCTCCATGAAGCCGTGGCGCATTACGACGCGGTAGAATCCGGAGCCGAGGTCATCGACTTGGGCACGGCCGTGCAAGGGCAGATGGGGTACGCCTTCGGTCTTGACGGTCAGGATGATGATGCGTTCGTGGAGGATCTTGTTGTGCTTCACATTATGAAGCAGGGCGTGGGGCACGCCTTCCACGCGTGAGGAGAGGAAGATAGCCGTGCCCGGTACGCGCTTCAACGATTTGCCCGCGGACTGGATGAACTGGCCCACATCCATCGTTCCCTCGCGCAGATAGTGGTTCATGATTTTCCGGCCCGTCGCCCAAGTGGTGAGCGCGATGAAGGCTATGGCGGCCACCAGCAGCGGGAACCACCCGCCGTCGGGAATCTTGGTGGCGTTAGAGGCGAAATAAGCGCCGTCGATGAGCAGGAAAAGTCCGACGGCCCCTCCTGCAAGCAGCGGATGCCAGCGCCACACGCTGAAGGTGAGCACGCCCATCATGCAGGCGGTGATGACCATCGTCCCGGTCACCGCGATACCATAGGCTGCGGCCAGGTTGCTGGAAGACCGGAAACCCAGCACGAGCAGGATGACGAGTATGAGCAGCGACCAGTTGACCAGCGGCACATAGATCTGGCCGGCGGCCGACGCGCTGGTATGATCGATGCGAAGACGTGGTAGAAAGCCCAGCTGAACGGCCTGATGCGTTACGGAAAAGGCGCCCGATATGACGGCCTGACTGGCTATGACCGTCGCCATCGTGGCCAATATGACCAGGGGCAGACGCACCGCTTCCGGCGCCAGCAGGAAGAAGGGGTTTTCGGCGGCGGACGGATCATCGAGCAGCAGGGCCCCCTGGCCCATATAGTTGAGCAGCAGGCAGGGAAAGGCGGCATAGAGCCAGGAGATGCTGATCGCCTTGCGTCCGAAATGGCCCATGTCCGCGTAGAGCGCTTCCGCACCCGTCACCGCCAGGACTACCGAGCCCAAAGCGAGGAAGGCCAGTTTTGCATCGATCAGAAAGAAATTGAGCGCCCACCACGGGTTGACGATGCCGACGATCTCCGGATGCCTGATCAGGTTGATGACGCCCAGAGTAGCGAGCGCGAGGAAATAGGCCGCCATGACCGGCCCAAAAAAGGCGCCGACCCGCGCAGTGCCGTGCTTTTGAATCAGGAACAGGCCCAGCAGGATGACTATGGCGATCGGCAGCACATAAGGTTCGAACCCGCTGTTGACGACCACTAATCCCTCGACCGCCGACAGAACGGAGATGGCGGGCGTTATGATGGCATCGCCGTAGAAGAGCGCGGTGGCCAGAACGCCCAGCATCGCGACCGCGGGCGTCCATCGGGTTTCGCCCAGTTTCCGGGAAACAAGCGCGAGAAGAGCCATGCTGCCGCCCTCGCCATGATTGTCGGCGCGCATCACGATGAACACATATTTCACTGTGACGATGAGCGTCATCGTCCAGAAGATCAGTGAAAGCACGCCGTAAATATGCGCAGCGTCGACCGTCAGCGGATGGTGACCGACGAAGCTTTCCTTGAGGGCGTAGAGCGGTGAGGTGCCGATGTCGCCAAACACGACGCCCAGAGCCCCGAGCGCGAGCAGAGGCAGCTTCCCGTGAGAGGCTTCACCCTGGATCGGCGCATTGTCCGCCACTAGCGTCATCAAATGTTCAACCTCTCATCGCCTTGATCGGCCATCGCACAAATCCGCATTTTGTTTCCATAGCAGGCTGGGGCTATCCGCATATGAATCGCATATGATTGCCCACAAAAACCGTCATTTTATACGAAAATTCAATGCAGATAGGGCGGCATTGCTCTCGAGAATCTATGCGGTGATGCGCAATTGATGATCCTTCTTCTAGAGGTGTCGTCATGGCGCAATGGTATGAAAAGCTGGGGGCTAAGATCGGGCTGCGCGTGGCAGGACTCGGACTCCTCGTATCGGCTTGGCTCGAATGCGATTGGCTTCGCAGACTCGTCATGGAAAACCCCGCTGCCGATATGACAGGTGCGGAATTTCTGCTTGGCGCACTGATGTTTCTCAGCGCCAGCGCAGGGGCTATGCTTTTAATTATGGGTGGCGGTCTCTGGAGGCCGGTGAAGGTCTCCGATCGCTGGGCCGATAGCTCAGTGGCGCCGGTTCCCCGTGACTTCGAAGAATCGCTCCATCTGTTGGGCGATGCGGAGCGGGGGGATAACCCCGGCGGGAAAGGGACAGCAGACCCTCGCGGCGCAGAAAAATCTTAGGTCGTGGTCGTCAGCCATCATATCGCGGAAGCTGAGCGCTGACTTGCATGAAAGAGTGGGGACATTTGCCTTGATGGCAATGCTGGCAAATGACGGTTGTCTGCCAGAGCGAGACGCTGAGAGTGGCAGCCGCCCCATCATTCTGTCATCCCACCGCCAGGGGCGCGCGAGTCCATATCGCTGGACCGCTGCCCTGGCAAACGGTCCAAGGGAAGAAGCGATACAATAGTATATCCGCTCCGTTTCGAGGTGCGCGGTGCACGACCATCTGATAGCCAGATATCCGGATGCGCTCGCGCAGAGCGAGATCGATCGGAACGGGGCCGCGCTTCACCTCGACCTGACGGACGGGCTTCCTCCGATCCTGGGGGATTCCGTCCAGCTCCAGCAGATGCTTGGGAATCTCATGCTCAATGCGATCGAGGCGACGAGTGGCCTGGATCGTAGGTTCACGCTTCGGGTTCTCGTTCGCCCCTGATCGATCCCACGCAGCCTGCAAGTCCGTCAACGGCGGATCATTTCGTTCCGGTGCCGCTGGGCGACTACAGGCGCCCGAGACTGAAACCCCGACGGTAGCACCTGACTATCGCCCCGCTGCAAATCGGCGCAGCTTTTGCGACACCGTCGGTGTCTTCGCAAACCGGCGACGAAACCCTGGCGCCGCAAAGCGAAGCTCAATCGAAGAAGCCACAAGGACACGATGAAGCGACAGGCGCCCCGCGCGATGGACGTTTCGCCGGAGGGTGAGAAGCGGCAATATGTGTTTACTGCCCACTTTCATGCCTGGCGGCCGACCGGGCCACCTCGTTCATGGCTTCCCGCAGCCGTCATCAGAGCCAGCGCGCCCGTTTGAAGCGGATATAAAGCGCAACGCAGACGACCGAGATCACGCCGAGCACGATGAAATAGCCATATTGCGTCTTGAGTTCGGGCATGTGCTCGAAATTCATGCCATAGATCCCGGCGATGGCGGTCGGCACCGCGAGGATCGCTGCCCACGAGGCGAGTTGCCGCGTGATCGCCCCCTGGCGCTGCTGCTCGAACAGATGGCTGACCTCGAACACCGATGTCAGCACTTCGCGCAGCGACCCGACCATGGCTTCCGTCCGGTGAACATGATCGAGCACGTCCCTGAAATAGGGGCGCACGTCGTGGTCGAGATAGGGCAGATCGAGATGCTCCAGCTTGGCGCACAGGGCAGACATCGGCCCCAGCATGCGCTGGAAGTGGACAAGCTGGCGGCGCAGCGTGAACAGGCGTGTCACCTCCCCTCGATCGAGGAAGCTGTCGAGGGCGCGATGCTCCATCTTGAGGACGTCCTCCTCGATCGTCTCCACGATCGGCAGGTAGCCATCGACGATGAAATCCAGGATCGCGTGCAGCACATAGTCCACGCCATGACCCAGCAGCACGGGCGCCGCCTCGAGCTGTTCACGAAGGCCGGAATGTGCGCGTTCCGAGCCATGCCTGACGCTGATGATATGGTTTGCGCCGACGAAGATCGATGTTTCGCCATAGGCGATGCTGTCTGTTTCCAGATGGGCGGTGCGCGCGACCACGAAGAGCTGGTCGCCATAGACATCGACCTTTGGCATCTGGTGCGCCTTGAGCGCATCCTCGACGGCCAGAGGATGCAGTCCGAAATTGTCCTGCAGCGTGCGCAGTTCTTCCTCGGTTGGCTCGAAAAGCCCGATCCATACAAATTCCGAACTGTCGCTTGCGCAATGTACGGGGTGGTCAAGCGGGACCGCTTCGACCCGACGACCATTCCGATAGAGATAGGCAGCAATGACGGTCATGAATGTCTTTCTTCTGTCTTCGTGCGATGGCTTAACAGCATAGTCGGCGGACTGGAACATCAAGGAAGGGCAATAGCTTGGTATACTCGCCACGCAATTGATTGACATTTGTGCAGCGCAGGAGCATCGGCCCTTCTCGCGCATGCTCCGCCTGACCGCGCCGAACCGGGTCGACGCCATCGCCTTCGTCCTGCTGACGGGATTTGCCATGCTCGTCTTCCGCGGCGCCGAAGGGATCGCCGAACCGCTGTCGCGCCTGCGGATCGAGCCGGTCATGCTCGATCCGCTGTATCTTCCCTATTACGCCCTGCGCACCACGCTGCGGATGTTCGCCGCGCTGCTGGCATCGCTCGTCTTCACGCTCGTCGTCGCGACGCTGGCGGCCCGGAGCTGGCGCGCCGGCCAGATCATCCTGCCCGCGCTCGACATCCTGCAATCGGTGCCGATCCTCGGCTTCCTCACCTTCACCGTCACCTTCTTCATGGGTCTGTTTCCGGGGCGCATCCTCGGCGTCGAGCTGGCGGCGGTGTTCGCGATCTTCACCAGCCAGGCGTGGAACATGGCGTTCAGCTTCTACCAGTCGCTGCGCTCGGTGCCGTCCGACCTCGACGAGGTGTCGCGCGGCTTCGGGCTGTCGCCAGTGCGGCGCTTCCTGCGGCTCGACCTGCCGTTCGCGACCCCGGCGCTGGTCTGGAACATGATGATGTCGATGTCGGGCGGCTGGTTCTTCGTCGTCGCGTCGGAAGCGATCACGGTCGGCAACACCACGGTCACCTTGCCCGGCATCGGTTCCTGGCTGGCGCTTGCTATCGGGCAGCGGGATTTCGCGGCGATCGGCTGGGCCGTGGGCGCGATGGCGGTGGTGATCCTGCTCTACGACCAGCTCGTTTTCCGTCCCGTGGTCGCCTGGGCCGACCGCTTCCGCTTCGAGCAGACCGCGAGCACCGAACGGCCGCGCTCCTGGGCCTATGATCTGTTCCGCCGTACCCGGCTGCTGCCGCTGCTGTTCGCGCCCGTCATTGGCCTTGGCCGGCTGCTGCTGATGCTCGATCCCGGCGGCGGCCACCGCCGGACGACGAAAGAGCGCCCCGCCAGTCGGATCGGTGAACTCGCCTGGCAGGCGCTGCTCGCCGCGGCGGTGATCTTCGCCGCCTGGACCATCATCGGCTTCGTCATGCGCAGCTTGAACTGGGGCGATGCGCTCGCCGTCCTGGGCCTTGGCTGCCTGACGATGCTGCGCGTTCTCGTGCTGATCGCGCTCGCCAGCCTGATCTGGGTACCAATCGGCGTCTGGATCGGGTTGCGCCCGAAATGGGCCGAGCGGCTCCAGCCGGTCGCGCAGTTTCTCGCGGCCTTCCCGGCCAACGTGCTGTTCCCCTTCGCCGTGATCGCGATCGTCCACTGGAGGCTCAGCCCGGGCGTGTGGCTATCGCCGCTGATGATCCTTGGCACCCAGTGGTACATATTGTTCAACGTCATCGCGGGCGCGAGCGCGATCCCGACCGACCTGCGCGAGGCTGCCGGCATGTTCGGCGTCAAGGGCTGGCAATGGTGGCGGCAGGTCGCCCTGCCGGGGATATTCCCCTACTACGTCACCGGCGCGCTGACGGCTTCGGGCGGCTCGTGGAACGCCAGCATCGTCGCGGAAGCGGTGTCGTGGGGTCATGAGAAGCTGGAAGCATCGGGCCTCGGCGCCTTCATTGCGAAAGCCACCGCGGCGGGCGACTATCCCCGCGTCGCACTCGGCATCGCGGTCATGTCGCTGTTCGTGATCGCCTTCAACCGGCTGCTGTGGCGGCCGCTCTACGCCTTTGCCGAGCGCCGCCTGCGCCTCTCCTGACATCATCGAAATCGAAAGGAGCCAAGATCATGGCCACCATCGCTGCAACCCGCCCGCTCGTCGAACTGTCCAACGTCCGCCATCACTATGGCAAGGGCCACGGCCAGATGCTCGTTCTCGACGATGTCGACCTGACGCTTAATGAGAATGAGATCGTCGGACTGCTCGGCCGCTCCGGATCGGGCAAGTCGACCCTGCTGCGATCGATTGCCGGGCTGCTTCGTCCGGATGAGGGCCAGGTTCGCTTTGTGCCCGGCGAAGACGGCCGCGAACCCAGCGTCAGCATGGTGTTCCAGACCTTCGCCTTGTTCCCCTGGCTCACCGTCCTCCAGAATGTCGAGCTGGGGCTGGAGGCGCAGCGGGTTCCGCCCGAACAGCGCCGCACCCGCGCGCTCGCGGCGATCGACCTGATCGGCCTCGACGGCTTCGAGGATGCCTATCCGAAGGAACTGTCGGGGGGCATGCGCCAGCGTGTCGGCCTGGCCCGCGCGATGGTCGTCGATCCCGCGCTGCTGCTGATGGACGAGCCCTTCTCGGCGCTCGACGTGCTCACCGCGGAGACGCTCAGGACCGACCTGCTCGACCTGTGGTGCGAGGGACGGATGCCGATCAAGTCGATCCTGATCGTCACCCACAATATCGAGGAGGCGGTGCTGATGTGCGACCGCATTCTCGTCTTCTCCTCAAATCCGGGCCGGGTGGCGGCCGAGATCAAGGTCGATCTGCCGCAGCCGCGCGACCGGCTCGATCCGGCCTTCCGCGCGCTGGTCGACGACATCTATGCGCGGATGACGGCGCGGGCGCCCGCGGTGCAGGTCAATGACGGCCTGTTCCCGGGGACGGGCATCGCCATGGTGCTTCCTGTCGTCTCGACCAACGCCCTTGCCGGGCTGATCGAGGAGGTGGACGGTGCTCCGTTCAACGGCCGCGCTAGCATGGCGGATCTGGCCGACCAGTTGCAGCTTGAGATCGACGAGCTCTTCCCGATGGCCGAGACGCTGCAGCTCATGCGCTTCGCCGATCTGAGCGGCGCGGAAATCGCGTTGACCCCGGCCGCACGGCGCTATGCGGCAGCCGATGTCGATGCGCGCAAGGCGCAGTTTGCACAGGCGCTGCTGGCACATGTGCCGCTGGCGCAACATATCCGCCGCATCCTTGATGAACGTCCAAGCCATGTTGCGCCCGCCCGGCGCTTCCGCGACGAGTTGGAAGATCATATGTCGCCCGATTACGCCGCTGCGACGCTCAGCGCGGTGACCCACTCGGGCCGATATGCAGAGATATTCGCCTATCATGAGGATGCCGACCAGTTCAGCCTGGACGATCCAAGCTGATGCGGTCGGCAACGGGGGGAGCGATCCTGCTGCTGGCCTTGCTGGCAGCGAGGCCGGCTTACGCGTCCGGCGGCGAGCATGTCGTCGATGATGGGGCAGTCGAGACGCCAGTTTTCCGTGACCAGGAGCGCAGCGTACTAAAAGTAGGTGAGCACCGGAAGCACGGAAAAGCGCCATTTGCAGGCCGTCAGGGCTGAATGTCGATCCGTCCTAGTGGATGCCTATGATATCGGGCGTTCCGTCGGGATCATTCTGCACCGGGCCGCCATTGTTGGCGTTGCCCAGCAGTAGCAGCCCCGCCAGGTGCGGTGCTGCCATCGACGTGCCCGACATCGTTACATAGGCACCACCTTTTGTGGTCGAATAGATGGACACGCCAGGCTCGGAAAAGTCGATCGGGGGATTGCCGAAATTGGAAAAGGACGCGAACGTCCTGCTGCTGTCGAAGGCGGACACGGTGTAAACGCCCGGCCCATTGGCGCGCGCCGGGCTGTAATTATTGGCATTGTCGCTCGAATTGCCCGCGGCAATCGTGAACTTGACCCCATAGGCCGCCGCAGCGTTGATTACGGCCGCATCCAGAGCATCGGAAGCGCCTGCTCCCAGGCTCAGATTGGCGACGTCGCCAGCACGGCCATATTGGGCAACATAGTCGATACCGGCGATGACATCGGAAACCTGCCCGCGACCGGTGCGATCCAGCACCCGCACCGAAACGACAGCCGTGCAGGGCGCCACGCCGACCACGCCGATGCTATTATTGCAGGCGGCAATGATGCCCGCGACATGCGTGCCATGCCCGTTGCCGTCGCTGGGCGAGGAGTCCCGGGTGAAGCTGATATTCCCGGTTTTGTTGACGTTGAGATCGGGATGGGTGAGATCGATCCCGGAATCGATGACCCATGCCAGTGCGGAAGAGGTCGTTGTGCCACCGCCGACCAGCTTGATACCCCAGGGAATGGTCTGCGCCGGTTGAGTGCCGCCGCCTCCGCTTCCTGGCTTCGCCGTCACGACCGGTGATGCGCTGGCAACCTGGTCCTGCTCGCAATAGGCGATCCCGCTATTGACCTTGTCGATCCGCGCGACTGCCTGTGCCGACATATGCGCGGCAAAGCCCCGGATCGAATGGCGATATGTCCGCAGCAAGTTACCGCCTTGCGCTCCGACGACACGGTGGGCCTGCGCCTGCACGTTCGCCCGCGTGATGGAAGGCTTGAAAACGCAAATATATTGATCGGCAATCAATTGCTTGGTGGCTTTGGGTGCGGCCTGTGCGTTACCGGCAACCAGCATCAGCGTTGCAGCCCCCAATATTCCGGCTGGTACCTTCATGAGCCTATCCTTCCCCCAAAGTCACAGTCAGCTTGCGAAACAAGATTTAATATAGCAACAGCGTTTCGGGCTTAAGCGAAATTTACCAATGCATTCCCATGTTGGGCGCCCCACCTCCGGTGGAGATCGGGCAAGCTTTGCAACCCTTCGGGGTTGGCAAGAGCAGAATGTTTATAACGCCGATCCCACGGGAATGGGATATGCCGAACGGCCTATGGGATTGCTTTCCAAAGCCATAATTCATCAAGAGCTTAGCTGAGGAGCTCAGCTTCACGAGGTTGTGAGCGCGAAGGATATCATGGCAAAACCGGTCGGACCGGGAACAAGGACAACCCAAGGAACGTCATAGGCATGATAGCCCGCAAAGCCGATCGGACCTTGTTCGCGGACCCCATCAGGGCCAGCGGTCTGCACCAACTGCATCGACAGGCCGGACAGACGACGTTCCGGTCGTGTTCATAATGCTTCACTCGGCGCGCGCGGGCACCGGGTAAATAATGAAATCATTGTGAACCTGCGGTTCGCCGGGCTTGTCGAGCTTCGCCTTTAGACCGTCCCGCAGTTCGCCGATGCTCCGTGCCGGCAGTTCCAGCGGATGCTCGTCCGGGTGAGCCGGCGCTTCATGCGGATAGTCGCGGCCGGGCGCGCGCGTCATCTCTATATGCGCGCCCAGCACCACGCGAACAGGGTGGCGCCGGGCGAAAGCGGTCAACCGATCGAGGCTGGCGCGGTTGGCGTCCAGGAAATTAACCGGCACATATAGACGGCCGGGATAAAGCGTGTCGCCCGACAGCAAAATCTTCAAACGGGGGTCATAGAGCATGATCGCGGCCGCCTGGTGTCCCGGTGTCGGAATGATACTCAGCATACGACCGCCAAGATCGAACCGGCCGATCTCGTCGGGCCATTTGCGGATGCCGAAGAAGCCAGCGACGTCCGCTGGCTTCAGGCCGATGACCCGCGTGTCTGGCCTGGCGCGAAACGCATCGTCGCTGGCGATATGGTCACCATGGCTATGGCTATGCGCAACCACCAGCGGAATCGCGCTGCGCCCGTGCGCGGCAAGCCATTGGTTGATTAGCCGGTCGACCGTCGGCCTGATCCGCCCGCCCTCGGCTCCCGTGTCGATCAGCAGCGCCCTGTCGCGCCCGAAGATCAGGTAGAGGAACGGCGCCTCGAAATTGGTCCTGACCGATTGCCGGATAACGAAGGTGTCGGCGTCGAGCGCCTGAACCTGCGTGGCCGGCTCGTCACTCGTGCCATCGATCCACCTTTCGACGAAAAGCCCGGGCGCGGGAGCCGCCTGCGCGCCGCTCGTTAGAACCAGCGCCGTACCCAATGCGACCAGCCATTTCCGCCTGGATGTACGCACGCCGACTGCCATTGCCGTCCCCCTCTTTCTCCCGCGGCGGTTCGTCACGCCGGCCCGGAGCACCACCCGATGAAGGCGCTCCGACCCTTGCGTGATGTCAATATTTGTAGCGCAGCTCGATACCGAAGGTGCGCGGATTGAGCACCGACCGCTTATAGTAGCGCAGCGCCACGCCGTCATTCAGGCCGACGCGCGAGCGGTCGTTGGCAACCGAAACCACCGCATATTTGTCGAAGATATTGTTCGCGAACAGCCCGATGCTGTATTTGTCCGTCTCATAGGCCAGTGAAGCGCGATGCAGCACATAGCTGGGCAGCTTGTCGCCATAGGCGCGATCCCAGCCGAGCCGCGTCACGACGCTGCCGCGATAGGTGGCAGTCCAGTCGGCGACGATATTCCCGTCTTGAAACGGATAAGTATAGGTCACGCCCAAGCTGCCACTGTTCTTCGCCGATCCCGGCAGGCGGTCGCCGGACAGCGCGTCCAGCTTGATCGGCACGCTGGGATAGCTTCCCGCCGGATCGTTGACGGCGATGATGCCGGGCACATCCTGCGTCAGCTTGGCATTCACATAGGAATAGGTGCCCTGGATGGACAGGCCGTCAAGCGGCCTCGCCTGGAAGCTCGTTTCGAAGCCTTCCGACTTGGCCTTGCCGCCGTTCACCGTGATGCCGACAATGCCGTTCAGCGTCGCGGAATCCGACTGGATGCCGTCCCATTTGATCTGGAAGACGTTGAAGTTGAAGGTCAGCTTCCGATCGAAGAACTGGGTGCGGATGCCGATTTCGGCATTCTTTGTCGTGTCGGGACCATATTGCACTTCGTTCGGCAGGCCGCAGGGAAGCTGCGTGTTGTTGATATTGTCGCCATCCGGATCGTTCGGCAGCGGGTTGGGGCATGGCGCCACGCTGTTCGGCCCGCCGATGCGATAGCCCTTGCTGTAGGTGGCATAAAGCATCAGGTCCGGCGTGAAGTTGTAGGAGCTGTTGAACTTCCACACCCATCCGCTTTTCTTCGCAGTGCCCCCGGCCGCCGGAAGATCATAGGGACTGACCGGATCGCCGATCAAAGGAACGACAAGCGCGCCCGCAATCTTCGACTTATATCCAAAGTATCGGGCGCCCGCGGTAACCTGCCATTGCGGTGTCACCCGAAACGTGCCTTCGCCGAAGATCGCCTTCTCCGTGACTTTTGACTGGGTGTAGGACGCATATTCCACTTCATCGGGATTGGGCTGGGTGCCGAATTCTACCCACGGATGATTGGGAACATGCTCGATATAGTCGCGATGGCGCTTCTGCTCGTTATAGAAGCCGCCGATAACCCAGCTGAACGGACCGCCATGACGCGATACGAAGCGGACTTCCTGGTTGAATTGCTTGCGGCGGTCCTGGGACTCGTTCCAGCTGGAAAAAGCCGGGAAAGTCTCGTAGCCATAGTCGAGGTCGAGCAGAAGATCGGTGTTGTCGGTCTGGTTGCGGCTCCTGACATCGGTGTAGGCAGTTGTGGCCACCAGATCGGCGATGTCGATCAGATTCGCGTTGATTTCCATGCTGCCAAGGTGAGCGCGGCGGTTCACCGGTTCGATATAACGACCGGCACTTTGATATTTCCCCGTTCCTAGAACACCGTTGCTGTTATACTGGCCGCCGTCGGTTCTCGTCCGTTGGAACGCGTAAGTGAAATTGACCTTGAGATCTTCGCTGAACTGGACCAGCAACTGGTTGCGGGTGGTGATGGTCTTCTCGAAATTAAGGTCCTTGCGCTCGGTAAGATTCGCGGCGTAATCCGATGGCGTGACGCCGTCCGGACCGCTCGGTTGCGGCAGCGAGACGCCGGGCGTTTGGAGCAGCAGCGGATAATCGATGAAACCGGGATCATAATAATTACCCGTGGCCGATCGGAAGGCGACATGGTCGCGCAGGATCGGGATGTTGATGACACCGTCGATCTGGTAACCCGCTTTTTCGCTATGCGTCTTTCCGTAGAGGCGGCTGTGCACTTCGCCTTCGAACTTGTCGGTGTTAGGACGGTTGGGAATGTTGCGGATGGCGCCGGCCATCGTGCCAAGGCCATAGAGCGTTCCCTGCGGCCCGAGTAGCGTTTCCACGCGCGCAATGTCGAGCAGCTTGAAGTCGTAATAGAGCGGAACCTCGCCCAGATACATGCCAAGCGCATCGTCATAGGAGGCGCCGGACGTATCCGCGTCGGACGCGTTGAGGCCGCGCAGCACGATCGTCCCGGTCGAACCGGGCCCCGTGTCCGAAATGGTCATGCCAGGGGTGAAGTCCGCGACGTCACGCACATCGTCTATCCGCTGGCGGGCGAGTTGCTCCTGCCCGACCGCGCTGATGTTGATCGGCACATCCTGAATGGATGTTGCGCGACGGGTCGCCGTGACCACGATTTCGGAACCGCCGCCGGCATCATCGTCCGCCGCGCCCTGTGCCCAGGCCGAATTGATTCCTGCGCCCATAAGAATGGTCGCACCCAGCAGTGTATTGCGAAACAATTTCATAGCCACTTTGACCCCTTTGTTGAGCCTTTAAGTGACATCCTTCCCCTTGGCGCTCTGGCTGAACCGGCGCCTTGTCGGCCGTTTCAGGCCGGTTTGAACTGATATTTCCTGACCCTGCGAATGCTCGAACAGTTGTTCCTGCGCGGCGGCCGAAAATCTGCCCGTTGCGCGATGCCTGTTCCGCTGGTCGCGCGATGGGCCCATGGCGCTGCACGGTCAGTCCTGCCAGCAAAAGGCGGCCGGCTGCCTGAAATGCCAAAGTTGCAGACCTTCTGTTGATCCACGATCCCTCACTCGCGGCCTGCTATATAGGCCCTACCCATCCCTGTTGTCGCCGCTTCACGACGCGGCGACTGATACGGTATGGATATTACGGAATGCGTCAAGCGTAATAATTTTGCACTTGCTCAGTATGAAGGCTGATCATGTCGCATCGCACAAATGACGGTTTACGGCGGGTTATGCAGCCTGTCCCGGGCCAACCGAACCATATCTGAACAGTCCGAGCAGAATGGGGAATCGGGATTCAAACCGGCGGCGCGAATCATTCAGCCCTTTTGATAGCGGCACCAAATATGGCGAATATCGGGCTTCCAGCGGGATAGCGGCATGAGCCAGTGGAGGAAAAACGATCCAAACCGCTCAACCCTCCATCATCGATCGGTATTATTTTTTTTAAGAAATGTAATATTCCAATGGACATCGATTGTATCTGCGGTGATGCTGCGATGCGAAAGGAGATCGAATCATGATCGGGTTGATGGGCAGGTCCAGCAGGTTCGCACTGATCGTCGGCGCGCTGTTTCTCTCCTCATGTTCTCCCTCGTCTCAGGCGCCTTCAACGCCCCAGACAGAGTTCAACATCGGCTGGTCGATCTATGCCGGCTGGATGCCCTGGCCCTATGCGCAGCAAGCAGGCATCGTAAAGAAATGGGCCGATAAATACGGGATCAAGATCAATATTGTTCAGGTCAATGACTATGTCGAGTCGGTGAACCAATATACTGCAGGCAAGTTTGACGGTGTGACCGTGACCAACATGGACGCGCTTACAATTCCTGCCGCGGGAGGCAAGGATAGCAGCGCGATCATCGTCGGCGACTATTCGAACGGCAATGACGGCATCATGCTCAAGGGTGCCGACAAGTTCGCCGCGATCAAGGGGAGACAGGTCTATCTGGTCGAACTTTCGGTGTCGCATTATCTGCTCGCCCGGGCACTGGAGAAGGCCGGCATGAAGCCGACCGACATCAAGACGGTGAACACCTCCGACGCGGATATCGTCGGCGCCTTCGGCAGCCCGGACGCTACCGCCGCCGTCGCCTGGAACCCGCAGCTCGCCGTCATGAAGGGACAGCCGGGCGCGAAGGAAGTCTTCAGCTCGGCCCAGATCCCCGGCGAAATTCTCGACCTGATGGTCGTCGATACCGCGACGCTCAAGGCCAATCCGAACCTCGGTAAGGCACTGGCGGGCATCTGGTACGAGACGATGGCCCTGCTGCAGCGTCAGGACGCCAAGGGCAAGGAAGCGCGCGCCGCCATGGCGAAGCTGGCCGGTGCCAGCCCGGAGGTCTTCGACAGTCAGCTTAAGACCACCTATCTTTATGCGGACCCGAAGGCGGCCGTGACGGCAACTTCGGCACCGGCTTTGATCCAGACCATGACCAATGTCCGCAATTTCAGCTTTTCCCAGGGACTGTTCAAGGGCGCCGCGTCGGCCGATGCGGTCGGCATGAGCTTCCCCGGGGGCAAGACGCTCGGCGACCCGCAACATGTGACGCTGCGGTTCGATGAGAGTTTCATGAAGCTGGCGGCAACCGGCAAGTTGTGATCGTGTTTAGCGAAAGTGGTTTGACGATATGCGTTGGGTGAACCGAAATGTTCGCCGGGGCGACGGCATCCTTCTGGGTTCGCTGCCGATCCTGCTGCTGCTGCTGCTGTATATCTTCCTTGCGGCGAGCCGTCACGCCGCCAATCCGATGGACAAGATCCTGCCGCTGCCCACCGGCATGGCGCAGGCGATGTCGGACCTGCTGTTCCAGCCTGACCAGTTGACAGGCCAGTTGCTATTCTGGTCGGACACCTTCGCCAGCCTGCAGCGGCTGGGCATCGGCCTTGGCATTGCGACCGCGGCGGCGCTGCTCGTCGGCCTGGTGCTGGGCGTACTGCCGCCGGTGCGCGCCACCTTCGGCCCTCTGGTGACCGGCATCGCCGTGATCCCGCCGATCGCGCTGCTTCCCATCCTGTTCATCGCTTTGGGTCTGGGTGAGACTGCCAAGGTAGCGCTGATCGTCATCGGCATCGCGCCGGTCATGATCCGCGACATCACCGCCCATGTCGCGGCTCTCCCACGTGAGCAGATCATCAAGGCGCAGACGCTGGGCGCCAGTTCATGGCAGATCATGATCCGTGTGGCGCTGCCGCAGGCCACGCCCCGCCTGTTCCATGCGGTGCGCCTGGCGCTTGGCCCGGCCTGGGTATTCCTCATCTCGGCCGAAGCGATCGCGTCCGACGTGGGCCTTGGCTATCGCATCTTCCTCGTCCGGCGCTACCTCTCGATGGACATCATCATCCCCTATGTCATGTGGATCGCGCTGCTGGCGATCCTCATGGACGGGGCACTTACCCTCCTGGGCCGTCGCATCTTCCCCTGGGCGCATGGAGCAAGCCATTGAGTCCGCTCCTCAGCCTCCGCAACGTCTGGGTCGAATATGGGGACAAGATCGTCCTTGAGAAGGTCAGCATCGACATCGAGTCCGGTTCCTTCGTTTCGATCGTCGGCCCGTCGGGCGCAGGGAAGAGCAGCCTGCTCCGTCTGATCCTGGGGCAGGAGGCGCCGACGCAGGGCGTCATCCTGCTCGACGGGACGCCGCTGACGGCCGAATGCGGGCCGGATCGCGGGGTGGTGTTTCAGCGCTATTCGGTCTTTCCCCACCTGTCCGTCCTGCGCAACACGATGTTCGGCATCGAATGCGAGAAGGCGCCCCTTTCAGCCCGCCTGTTCGGCACAGCGCGCCATGCTGCGGAAAAGGAAGCTGCCGACATGCTCGAAGCCGTGGGCCTCGGCGACTCCCTGCACATCTTCCCGGCGCAAATGTCAGGCGGCATGCAGCAGCGGCTCGCCATCGCCCAGGCGCTGGTCAAGCGCCCGCGCATCCTGTTGCTTGACGAGCCATTCGGCGCGCTCGACCCGGGCATCCGCGCGGATATGCACACGCTGATCTCTCGGCTGTGGCGCGACTATGCGCTGACGATCATCATGGTGACTCACGACATAGGAGAGGCTTTCAAGCTCGGAACCCGGGTGCTTTCGATCGACAAGCGCCGCCAGGATCCGCACGCGCCGCACCGTTTCGGCGCGACTGCGGTCTATGACCTCGCCCTGCGCAAGAAGGAGCCCGACCCGGCACCCGACGAAGCCGACCCCGCCCCGTTACAGACAGTCTCCAGCGACTGAAAGAGAATCAGGATGAGTAACGAAACTACGGGCCTTGCCCGGCTCAGCATGAGCCTTCCAGCGGATCTATTCCGGCAACTCGACATGATGGTGGAGGAGCGTGGCCTTCCATCCCGTTCCCAGCTCATCGCCGAACTGATCCGTCATTCCCTCGCCGAGCATGAAGCCTATACCCGCCCGGACGAGATGCTCGCGGGCACGATCACGCTCGTTTACCGCGGCGACCGCGGCCGGGTACGGCACCAGCTCGCCCAGACGCAGGCCGAATATCTGAAGGAGGTCATCTCCTCCCAACATGTCTTTCTTGAGGACGATCAATCGCTGGAGGTTCTGCTGGTGCAGGGGCCTGCCGTGCTGCTGAAGGAATTGTGCGACGCGCTCCGTCGGGTGCGCGGGGTGCATCAGCTTCAACTGGTGACGACGACCGCCCTGCTGCCGCCGCTCTACGAACAGGAAGGAGGAGAAGTCGCATGACCCAACCCCTGGCCAATCCGCTCGCCGCTCGCGATCATGCGCGTAGCATGGCGGGCACTCTGGTCGAAGCCATGCCAATGCTGCCGCCGGTCGCAGACGACCTGCCGGCTGACGTGGCGGCGGATGAACTGTTGTGGGAAGAGACGATCGCGGCGGGCGGCTATGCCACGCGACGGCTCGCGCGGGGGACGCGGCTGCGGCTGATCGACCTCAGGGGCGACGCCTGCGCCTCCATGCTGCTGTTCAATGCCGAGATGCCCAGCGAGCGGCTCAATGTCGCTGACACTGTCAAGGTGCAGTGGAACGCCTATCTTGGGGCCGGCAAGCTGCTGCTGTCCGACATGGGCCGCGTGCTGGCCAGTATCATCGAGGATGACGCCGGCACCCACGACACATTCTGCGGAACGTCCAACGCCAAGACCAACGCGGCGAAATATGGCGATGGAAGCAATAGCGGCCCCTATCCCAACGGGCGCGACCGCTTCCTGCTGGGGGGCGCCAAGCATGGCCTTGGGCGCCGTGACGTCCATCCCTGCGTCAACCTGTTCAAGGGCGTCACCATCGCACCCGACGGCGCCATCGTCCCGCAGGTCGGCCCTTACGCACCGGGGCGCAGCGTGGTTCTGCGAATGGAGATGGACGTCATCGTCATCATCGTGAACTGCCCCCATGTGCTTGATCCGCGCGAAGACTGGACGGTCACACCGCTGCGGGCGACCGCCTGGCGCGGGCCGGCCACGCCGGAAAACGACCCCATCCGCAATGCGACGCCGGAGGGCCTGCGCGCCTTCCAGAATGTCGAAGATTATTTCCGCCGCTGAGAAGGAAACAACGCAGCATGAGCGACGACCCCCATTTGTCCGGCCTTTCCGGCACAATAGTGCACGACGTCATCGTACCGGCCCGCGCGCCGTGGCTGCACCATGTCGCTGCCGGCCGAATCCTGCGCATAGTCGACCTGGAGGGCAATCAGGCTGTCGATTTCCTGCTCTATTCGGCGCAGGACGATGCCGAGCGGTACAGCGCGCAGGATACGGTTGCGGCGCAGGGCAATCTGTTCCTGCGCCAGGGAACCGTGCTGCGATCGAATGAAGGCCGGCCGATGATGACCATCACCGCCACCTCGGTCGACTATCATGACACGATCGGGGGGGCCTGCTCCTGCGAGTCCAACATGCTGCGCTATGGCCACCACACGAAGGCGGAGCATGCCTGCGTCGAGAATTTCCTGGAAGCCAATCTGCGGGAGGGACGCGGCAAGCGCGACATCGTTTCCAACATCAACTTCTTCATGAACGTGCCTGTCGAGGAAGACGGCGCGCTCGGGATCGTCGACGGCATCTCCGCGCCCGGCCTTACCGTCGACCTCCGTGCCGAGATGGACGTGATCGTCGTCGTCTCCAACTGCCCGCAGATCAACAATCCCTGCAATGGCTTCAATCCCACTCCTGTCCGGATGATCGTTTCCGCATGAGCTTCGACACCGTCCTCATTGCCAATCGCGGCGCAATCGCCACGCGGATCATCCGTACCCTGAGGCAGATGAGCCTGCGCTCCGTCGCAGTCTATTCGGAAGCCGACGAAGGCTCGCGCCATGTTTCGGAGGCTGACGAGGCCGTCTGCATCGGCCCTGCACGCGCTTCGGACAGTTATCTTGACATCCCCGCCATATTGGAGGCCGCGCGTGCAACCGGCGCTGGCGCGATCCATCCGGGCTATGGCTTCCTCGCTGAAAATGTAGACTTTGCCGAGGCTTGCGCTGAGGCCGGGATCGTCTTCATCGGGCCTACGTGCGACAATATCCGCACCTTCGGCCTCAAGCACAGCGCCCGCGCGCTCGCCGCCGCGCACGACGTCCCGCTCGCGCCCGGCACGGACCTGCTGACAGGTGAGGAGGAGGCTGTCGCGGCCGCCAACGAGATAGGCTTCCCGGTCATCCTGAAGGCAACGGCGGGCGGTGGTGGCATCGGCATGCGCGTCTGTGAGGACGAGGCCGCCGTCCGCGAAGGCTTCGCCGCCGTGGCGCGTCAGGGGCAGAGCAATTTCGGCGATGCCGGCATTTTCCTCGAACGCTATATCCGCCGCGCACGCCATATCGAGGTGCAGATTTTCGGTGACGGCCGGGGCCGGATCGTAGCGCTGGGCGAGCGCGACTGTTCGCTCCAACGCCGCAACCAGAAGGTGGTTGAGGAGGCGCCCGCCCCCTTATTGCCGCAGGCCGTGCGAGAGGAACTCGTCGCCGCCGCCATCCGCCTCGGTCAGGCGGCCCGCTACCGCTCAGCCGGGACGGTCGAATTTCTCTACGATGCCGAGCGCGAGGAATTTTTCTTCCTCGAAATGAACACCCGCCTTCAGGTTGAGCACGGCGTCACCGAAGAAGTGATGGGCATCGACCTTGTCGAATGGATGATCCGTGGCGGCGCGGGCGACTTCGGTTTCCTTGATGCCGAGCCGCCCCGGCCGAGCGGCCATTCGGTGCAGGTGCGCCTCTATGCCGAGGATCCGGCGCTCGACTATCGCCCCACCTCTGGAACATTGACCGCCGTCGATTTTCCCGATGATATCCGCGCTGAAACCTGGGTCATGGCAGGTTCCACCGTGTCCACCTGGTACGATCCCATGCTGGCGAAGCTGATCGTCCACGCTCCGACCCGCGCCAAGGCGGTCGCCGCGATGCAGGTGGCGCTCGACAAGAGCCGGGTGGACGGCGTCGAGACCAATCTGCGCTGGCTGCGCGAAGTGGTCCGGTCGGACGCCTTCGTCAACGGCGACGTCTCTACCGGCGTCTTGAACGGCATCGCCTTCCACCCCTGCAGCGTGCGGGTGATCAGCGGCGGCACCGCGACCACCGTGCAGGACTGGCCCGGCCGGCAGAAATACTGGGCGGTCGGCGTGCCACCCTCCGGCCCGATGGACGACCAGTCGTTCCGCCTCGGCAATCGGCTGCTCGGCAATCGGGAGGGGACAGCGGGTCTCGAAATGACCCTGACCGGCCCGACGCTGGCCTTCACCTCGGCCACGCGCATCTGCCTGACCGGCGCCGACTTCGGCGCGACGCTGGATGGGCGCCCGGCGCCACGCGGGCAGGCGATCGACGTCGCCGCCGGGCAGACCCTCGCCCTCGGCCGCGCTTCGGGCGGCGGCATGCGCGGCTATATCCTCTTTGCCGGCGGCCTCGACATCGCGCCCTATCTGGACAGCCGCAGCACGTTCGAACTCGGCCAGTTCGGCGGCCACGCGGCGCGCCGTCTGCTGACGGGCGACACGCTGCATCTGGCGCAGGAAGCAACCGACTCGCCCCTTCCCTCGGTCGCCTTGCCCGACCTCTCGACCGAATGGACACTGCGGGTACTCTACGGCCCTCATGGCGCGCCCGATTTCTTCACCGATGAGGATATCGACACGATCGTCTCCGCCGAATGGCAGGTCCATTACAACAGCAACCGCACCGGCGTCCGGCTGGTCGGCCCCAAGCCGAAATGGGCGCGGGCGGACGGCGGGGAAGCGGGGTTGCACCCGTCCAACATTCACGACAATCCCTATGCGATCGGCGCTGTGGATTTCACCGGCGACATGCCGATCATCCTGGGGCCGGACGGCCCATCGCTGGGCGGCTTCGTCTGCCCCTTCGTGGTGATCGCCGCCGACCGGTGGAAGATCGGCCAACTCTCGCCCGGTGACAAGCTGCGCTTCGCGCCGGTCCATATCGTCGACGCTGCGACTGCGTATTCGCTGCAACATCGGCTGATCGCCACCGGGGCGACCTATGATTCCGGTCCCGCTCGGCCCATCGCTACGCTATCGCCCATCCTTGCCGAGATCGAGGAGGGCGCGGGCCGTCCGCGCACCGTCTATCGCCAGCAGGGCGACCGCAACATCCTGGTCGAATATGGCCCGATCGTCCTCGACATAGAACTGCGCATCCGCGTCCACGCCCTGATGTGCGAGTTGGAACGGCTTGCATTGCCTGGCGTCATCGACATAGTTCCGGGCATCCGTTCGCTTCAACTCCACTTCGACGGCAGGCTTCTCGATCAGCGTGCGGCGCTGGCGGCACTGATTTCGGCCGAAGAACGGTTGGGCGACCTTCAGGACTTCACTATCCCCTCCCGCGTCGTGCATTTGCCGCTGAGCTGGCGCGATCCGGCGACGATTGAGACGATCCAGAAATATATGGGCGCCGTCCGCGACGATGCCCCATGGTGCCCCGACAACATCGAATTCATTCGCCGCGTCAACGGACTGCCAGACGCTGCGGCGGTGAAAAATCTGATCTTCGAGGCGAACTATCTGGTGATGGGCCTTGGCGACGTCTATCTCGGCGCGCCGGTCGCAACCCCCGTCGATCCCCGGCATCGGCTCGTCACCACCAAATATAATCCGGCTCGCACCTGGACGCCCCCCAATGTCGTAGGCATCGGCGGCGCCTATATGTGCATCTACGGCATGGAGGGTCCTGGCGGCTATCAACTGTTCGGCCGCACCATCCAGGTGTGGAACACCCACCGCCAGACCGACGCCTTCATCGAAGGCAAGCCATGGCTGCTCCGCTTCTTCGACCAGATCCGCTTCTATCCGGTGAGCGCCGATGAACTGGTCGAATGGCGGCGGGACTTCCCCAGCGGACGACGCTCGATCCGCATCGAGGAGGCGGAATTCCGCCTCGCCGACTATCGCGCCTTCCTCACCGATAATGCTGACAGCATTATGGAGTTCGAGGCGCGCCGCCAGTCAGCCTTCGATGAGGAACGCGCCGAATGGCAGCGCAACGGAGAATTCGACCGCGTCACCAATTCCGCCGAAGCCGACATCCCGGCAGCGGGCGCGGTTGACGTCCCCGACGGGGCCAAGCTGGTCGAGGTCCCCTTCGGCGGGAGCGTCTGGAAGCTGCTTGTCGCCGCCGGCGACAGGGTCAAGGCGGGCGATACCATCGCAATCATCGAGGCTATGAAAATGGAATCGGCAGTGCAGAGTCCAGAGACAGGCACAATTGCAGCAGTTTATGTGCAGGAACATCAGTCGCTGCAAGCCGGCGCCCCGCTGCTGGCGTTGAGGGCGGAGGCATGAGCTTGACGGACCGCCGGAGCGCATCGGACATCGCGCAGGCCGTCAATGCGGGGCGGACGACGGCGCTCGCGGTGATGGAGGAAACGCTGAACCGCGTCGCCGCCTATGATGCGATTCAGCCGCAGATCTGGATCAGCCGGTTTTCGCCCGACGACCTGCTGAACGCGGCACGATCGGTGGACGCGCGGGTCGCCGCCGGAGAAACGCTGCCGCTCGCCGGCGTGCCCTTCGCGGCCAAGGACAATATCGATGTCGAGGGACTGGAAACCACGGCGGCCTGCCCGGCCTTCGCCTACCGCCCCGGCCAGTCCGCCACGGTCATCGAGCGCCTCACTGCGGCTGGCGCGATCTGCATCGGCAAGACCAATCTCGACCAGTTCGCCACCGGCCTCAACGGTACCCGCAGTCCCTATGGCGCGCCGCGCAATGCCTTCAATCTCGCCTATGTCAGCGGCGGCTCCAGCTCCGGTTCGTCGGTCGCGGTGGCGGCAGGACTGGTGCCCTTTGCGCTGGGCACCGACACCGCGGGCTCGGGCCGCGTTCCAGCGGCATTCCAGCATCTGATCGGCTTCAAGCCGAGCAAGGGGCGCTGGAGCAACCGCGGCCTGGTGCCTGCCTGCCGGACGCTCGATTGCATCACCGCCTTCACGGACAACACCACCGACGCGCGGCTGGTCGACGGCGTGATCGCAGGCTTCGACGCCGCCGATCCCTATTCCCAGCCGTTGATCGACCGACCGCTGGCGCGCAGGACAATCGGCGTGCCGCGCCGCGACCAGCGTGTCTGGTTCGGCGATGTCGAGTCAGAATTTCTCTATGACCGCGCGCTGGAGAAGCTCGCCGGACTCACCGAAATTGTCGAGATCGACCTCGCTCCGTTTCAGGAGGCCGCGCAACTGCTTTATGGCGGCCCCTGGGTGGCCGAACGAACCGCCGCCATGACCGGCATCCTGGCCGACGATCCGGACGCCATCGACCCGACGGTCCGCGAAGTGGTGCAGCCCGGCCTGACGATTGGCGCGGTCGAACTGTTCAACGGCATCTATCGTATGGCGGAACTCAAGCGCCACGCGGACCTGCTGTGGAAGAGCATCGACATGCTCGCTTTCCCGACAACGGGTACGACCTACCGCGTCGCGGAGCTTCTGGCCGCGCCCGTCGCGCTCAACAATGTGCTGGGCTTCTACACCAATTTCGTGAACCTGCTCGACATGGCCGCGCTCGCCGTGCCGGCCGGCGTCCGGCACAACGCCACCGGCTTTGGCATCACCCTGATCGGCCCGGCCGGCACCGATCGTGCCTTGCTCGATGCGGCCGACGCCTATCTGGCCATTGCCGATCTCCCATCTTCTCCCCTGCTCGATCTGGAGGGCAAAATGCAGACTGTGAAACTTGCCGTTGTCGGCGCTCACCTCAAGGACATGCCGCTGCACTGGCAGCTCACCTCGCGCGAGGCGAAGTTCGTCGGAGCCTTCGAAACCGCGCCCAACTACCGGCTCTATGCCATGGCGGACAGCGTCCCGCCAAAGCCAGCACTGGTCCACAGCACGGAGGGCGCAGCCATCGCGGTCGAGGTTTATGAGCTTGGCGTCGCGGAATTCGGCAGCTTCGTGGTGGAAGTGCCGCCGCCGCTGGCGATAGGCACCATAACGCTCTCCGACGGCAACAGCGTCAAGGGCTTCGTCGCCGAACCGCGCGCGCTGACCGGCGCTGAGGACATCACCGCGCTGGGCGGCTGGCGCGCCTTCATCGCGCGCAAGGGCTGACCATGCGCGTTCGGGCACCGACCTTCGCAGCGGCCATCGCAATGACCGCTGCGATTCCCTTCCCCGCACTCGCCGCGCAAGCAAGCGAGCACGTAATCGACGTGCCCGGCTTTGCCGACTTCCTCGCGGTCGACGGCGAAAGCGTCTGGACCACCAACGCCGGGCGTGTGGAGCGCTGGTCGCGCAAGGGCAAGCTGGCGGAGGTCGCCATGTCCAAGCCTTGCGGCGCCATGGCGATTCTGGACGGTTCCCTCTGGGTGGCCGACTGCAAGGAGAATGCGCTCGTCCGGATCGACACCCGCAAGGCAGTGAAGATCGCGACGATCGCCACTGGGCTCGCCAGCACCGGGGAACTCAATGTGGTCGCCGGGGCCGGATCGATCTGGGTGGCGAGCGACAATGTGGCCGGTGCGGTCGCCCGCATCGACCCCGACACCAATGCGGTGATCGCGACGATCAAGGTCGATCCGGGCACCTGGTATCTCGCTTTCGGGCACGGCCATCTCTGGGCTGTCAGCAGCGATGCCCAATCGATCCAGCGTATCGATCCTGCGGCCAATGCAGTGACGAAGCGCACTGCGCTTGGCAGGCAGCCCGGCTTTCTCGCCGCCGGCGAAGGCGCTGTCTGGGTTCAGGAACAGGGCGACGGCGCCGTCGCCCGCATCGATCCGACGAGCGGGGAGGTCACCGGCCGGGTCAAGGTCGGCGCGGAGCTGAAATATGGCGACATTGACACCGGCGGCGGCAAGGTCTGGCTGCGGACGACCGAGGACCAGACCTTCGTCGTGATCGATCCCGAATCGCTCGCCATCAAAGCGCGGATAGGCAAGGCCGATGGCAGCGGCGCGCTTCGTTATACGGCCAAGGGACTGTGGACCTCAGCCCATGACGTGCACACACTGACATGGTGGCCGAAACCAGGGAAAATCGGCAAGTAAGCGGACGCTGGCGGCTTCGCCGCGCCTGACATGACCCCATATCAGTCAAGATGACGAAGCCAGCGGACCTTTAACGCAGGGCAAGCTGCGCCGAAGTCGGGACCATTGCCGAGCGCCCCTCGATCTGCGAACGGACGTCGGCGATCACCGCGGTCCGGCATGCCTGCGCCTTGGCTTCCACCGCCAGATGAACGGCGGCAACCCGGTCGCCACACACGGCGCGCGCGGCCTGATCCATCCGGATCGCGAGGCGCTTCTGGCCTTCAGCAGTCGAAAGGTCGAGCCCCTTGAGGTTCAGGACTGCCTTGTCCTTGGCGAAGGGATTTTCGGCAGGGTTTGCGAGGGCCGAGGTCGCGAAAGCGAAGGTGACAAGCGCCGCCAGACCAATCTTCATCATCATCTCCTGTGCGTAGAACGAACGCCGCTCTACGGCGACTGCCGCCTACATAGTCCCAGGAAATGAAAATTTCAACACAGCAGGTAAGTTTGTTACTTTATTACTATCAGCTTCCGCGGTTATTACTTGGCGTGGACGGTCAGGAAGGCCAGATCCTCGACATGGCCCAGCAGCCCGATCGGCAGGGCAGCCTGAACATGGCTGTCGTCAACGGAAACCACGATCTTGCGCGAAAAGGGAGCCGACCATTGCCGCACGGTCTGCAGGGGTAGGCTGACCCGCCATTTGCGTGCGCCCTGCACGGCCACGTCATGCTCGTTGATGGTGACCACCGACGCCGGGCCGGCGCGGTGTCCGGTGACGAGCAGGCACGATCCGCTTTCGCATCGAACCAGCCGTGTGCGCGTTCCCGCCGTCGCGGGCGTGGCCAGCACGGCCGCGAAGATCGCGCCGAGGGCGAGAATCTTGCTGAAGCAGTTGAGGGTGATCGACATGGCGCTGGAGGCTCCTTCCGTTCAGTCGATGGCGATCCCGCTGCGCTGGAAAAAGCGCTGCACGGGTTCCAGGACGGCCGCGTGCCGTTTCCAGCGGGCGACCGAGCTTGCATAGATGGGCTGCCGGACCTGGGCCGCGCTGGGCGTGGAGACCGGAGCGCTATTGGCGTGGAACGACAGGCACTCGTCCGCCCATTCAAGGCCGCAATGGTCGAGAATCCTGCCGGTCTGCGCTGTCTGGTCGACGACCAGATCCTCGTAACGCACTTCGATCAGACGGTCGCCAAGCGCCCCTCGCCACAGGCTCATCAGCCGGTCGAAGCGGACATAATAGGCCGCGATGTCGAGCAGATCATAGCTATAGTCATAATAGCGCGAACTCACCGCGAAGAGGTTGCGGAAGTTGCTGAGCACCGTGTCCATGGGGTGCCGCCGCAGGCAGACGATCCGGGCGGCAGGCAGCGCTCGCGCGATAAAGCCCAGATACTGGAAATTGCCGGGAAACTTGTCGGTGAACCGCAGGCCGGGATCGCGCCGGTGATGGCTCGCCCTTTGAAGGAAGTCATGGCCGATCTGCGCCATGTCGCTGCCTGCGGCCGCCGCGATCGTTTCCGCGTCCAGCACCGTGGCGGTGCGCGTTCCGGACGCCTTCTTGACCGCGAGCGGTATCGCCTGCAACTCACCGGCGCTCTCGATGCCGGGATGGGAAGACAGGATACGGTCGACCAGCGTCGTGCCAGTGCGCGGCATGCCGATGACGAAGATCGGCGCCTCAGCCGGCGCCCCGTTCACCGCCGTCGGCAGCGGCCAGGCAGCCTCGATCGCGTCGAACACCTCGGCATCCCGCGCGAAACTGTAGGGCAGCGTCCGGCGATGCTCGCCATTGACCGCGCAGAGCGTGTCGAGCGCTTCGTCGGGCTGCCCGACATCCTCCAGCTCTTTCGCCAGAGCATAGCCGAGCAGCAGCCGGTTGCGCGGTTCCCGCGCAGAGGCGTAAGTCTTGGCCAGCCGGTCGATGTGGTTCTGCTGCGCCGACTGCTTGCGCAGGCTCGCAAGCAGGTGATGCGCGCGGGCATCACCCGGCGCCATGTCGATCAACGCTTCAAGAGCGACGTCCGCCTCATCCGTCCGGCCCAGAAAATTGAGGGTTACAGCCTCATTATAACGGTATGCGCAATTTCCCGGCTCGATCCGCACAGCCTCGGCGAAATGGGGGAGAGCGGCGGCATGATCACCAAGCCGGGCATAGACGCAGCCCATCGTATCGCGGCTCAGCGCATCGGTGGGTAGCGCTTGCTCCGCCTCGCGAAGCACGATGGCGGCCTCGCCGTCCTGGCGGATGAGCGCGAAAAATTTCGCGAGGTGAGCGCGATATTCCCCTTGTGCATCGATCGCCACCGCCTGCTGGAGGTGGTCTATGGCGGTCCTGATGCGCTGTACGCTGGCCTCCGCGATCCCGAGCAGGAAATGGCCTTCCGCATCCTTGGGGTTATCCGCCAACAGCATGGCGGCTAAGCGCTGCGTCGTGCCCAAGTCGCTACGGGAAAGCGCGCTTCGCGCTGCTCCGATCAGGGCGGTCCGCATGTCCGTCATGCCGTCGCCGCAGGCTCTTTCTGGTCGTCAGCGGCAAATCCACCACCCGTCCGTCCCGCCTTGCGAACTCTCCCGATCATCGGTTGGAAGGGGAAGAGCGTCTGTTCCCGGATCGAGAGGCGCTTGCGGTCATCCTGACCCACCAGCACGCCTTCACCTTCGCGATAAGTGTTGAAGATACGGTCGAGCAGGATCAGCGAGTTGCCATAGTTGCAGCGTGTGCTCTCATAGTCCGTCGAATGGTGCAGGCTATGGTGCCGGATCGTCGTGAAGAAGAAGGCATACCAGATCGGCGGATCAGCACGGACGTTGGCGTGAGCGAAGACCGAAATCACGCCCATCGTGTTGAAGGCGGCGAACAGCGCGGTCTTGTCGAAATCGAACAGGGCCAGCACGCTCAGGCTGATCAGGAACAGTTCGATCGGATTGCCGACAGCACCCTTGGCCGCGTTGAGCTGGGTGATGTGATGATGGGGCGCATGGGTCAGCCAGAAGGGCGTCCAATTGTGCATCAGCCGATGCATCCAATATTGGCCGAACTCCAGAATGAAGATCGCCAGCGCAACCTGCGCCAGCCAGGGCAGGTGCATGACCCAGTGGGTGGTGATGCCGAGCGAAGCCTTGGCCGCCGCCAGCGGATCTTCGGCCAGCTTCTGCGTGAGCCAGGAAATGACGGTGGCGCTCAGCACGGAATAATAGAGGTCCGTGAAGAACTCCCTTTTGTTCATCCTCCAGCCGGCGTGCCGCTCATTGACCTGTTCCAAAGCCAGCACCGCTATGACGATCAGGGGCGACGTCACGGTCAGCGCCCAGGGATGATTGACCAGCTCCCGCGGGCCGAACGCCCAGAAACACAGCACCAGCGCGATCATTGCGGGTGGCATATGGTCGAAAATCCGGTTCTTCAGACTGGTTTGCATGCCGCAGCTCCTTCCGTGCTCTCACACTGCGCTGCACCGCGTCATGAAGGGAGGAGGAATTTGCCGATGAAAGGCATAGGCAGGAGCTATGACCTGCGCTGCGCCCTGATCCGTCTGATGACCTCATCCCAGAAAAGCTGGGTCGCGGTATCCCGCGCCGGTTCGGACCGCGCGAGCAGGAAGATGTCGTAAGACGGCTCGAAGTCCGCATGGAGCATCGGCCAGAGCCGGCCCTTGGCCACCTCATCCTCGGCCGCCAGGATCGGCAGGAACCCAATGCCGATGCCCTGGACGATCAGGCGCCGGGCCTCGTTGATGTCTTCCGCCAGTCCACTGACCTTGGTGCCCAGGCGATAGCGACGGCGCAGATGGGTGATCTGCTCGATCTCATCGTCTCCGGTGAGCACGAAGCCTTGATCCTTCAGTTCGCCCAACCGGCTGACGCGGTAGCCAAAATAGGGATTGGACCGCGAACAATAGATTTGCTGCCGCTCGACCAGCAGCGGCTCGTACATCAAAGAGCCGCGCACGCTGCTGTCATAACCGACACCGATCTCCACCTCGCCCTGCTCCAGCGCGTCAAGCACCTGCCGCCAGGGCGAGACGCGGATTTCGATATGGATGGCAGGATTGCGGCGATGGAAGCTCGCGATCGCCTCGTCAAATTCGGCCGACACCAGCCCGGACACGATCTGAATGCGAACAAGTCCCTCGACCCGCTTGGTCGCTTGGGCGATCTGATGCGGCACCATGCGCGCGGATTCCAGCATTTCCTCGCACAGCGCCATCATCGCCTTGCCCGCCGCCGTCATCTCGACTCCGCTGGCCGTGCGATGGAGCAGCGTCGCACCGACATGGTCTTCCAGCCGCTTGAGCGCCGCGCTGATGCTCGGCTGCTGGCGGTTGAGCTGACGCGCCGCCGCGCCGATGCCACCGGCACGAACGATGTCGACGAAGGTCCGCATCAGGTTCCAGTCGACGCGGCTGGCGAATTTCCTGTCGGTCAGCGGCGCCCGATCACTCATCCTCATCCTCTTCCATAAGCGCGAGTCCAGAATGCCGCTGTCATAGATTTAATCAATGGAAAACATCGCGTCATCGCATCTATCGCTATGCCCTGCGCGACATAGGCTGACTGGCCATGACCAAATTCTCCCTCCTCCCCATCGTCGACATCAGCAGGCTCAGCAGCGATCGCCGGGAAGATCGGCTGGCCGTCGCGCGGGAGCTTGACCGCACCTGCACCGAAACGGGCTTCCTCTATATAAAGGGCGATCAGGTCGATCATGGCCTGTTCCAGCGGCTGCTCGCCCGTGCCAAGGCTTATTTTGCGCTGGATCCGGCGGCCAAGATGCTCAACTATATCGGCCATTCCCAGAATCACAGCGGCTATGTCCCGGTGGGCGAGGAACAGTTTGGCGCCACCAGCGACCTCAAAGAAGCCTATGACATCGGTTGCGACTATCCGCTGCAAAGGGGGCGCCGGCCATTGCTCGGCCCCAATAGCTGGCCCGACATGCCCGGCTTTCGGGAGGATGTGCAGGCCTATTACGCCCATGTCACCCGCATCGGCCGGCTTCTGTTCAGTAGCTTCGCGCTGGCGCTGGGCCTTGAGGAGCCATATTTCGACGCCCATCTGCACCATCCGCCCAGCCAGTTGCGCCTGATCCACTATCCCTTTGACGCGAACGCGAAGGACAGGCCGGGGATCGGCGCTCACACCGACTATGAATGTTTCACCCTTCTCTTCGCCACCGCCGCCGGCCTTCAGATCGTCGACAAACGTGGCGAATGGGCGGACGTGCCGGTGGTCGAGGACACGTTGATCATGAATATCGGCGACATGATGGAGATATTGTCCAACGGCCGCTACATGGCAACGCGGCATCGAGTGCAGAAGGTCATGGAGGAGCGCTATTCCTTCGCGCTCTTTCATGCCTGCGACTATGACTATGTCGTCGCTCCAGTCGTTCGCGGCGAGGCGCCGAAATATGCGCCGCTCAAGGGGGGCGAGCATCTGTTCAACCAGACGGCGCAAACCTTCGCCTATCTCAAGCGCCGGGTCGCCAGCGGGGAATTGGTGCTGAACAACGCGGCGCCGCTCGATTCCTTTGGCCTGCGGAACACGGCAGCGGGCGCATAAGGACGAGATGCATCATCTCTTCCGCCACGCGACAATCGCTCATTTAGCCCCATAAGACACGAGGCATAGATTGGATCTATGAGATGTATAGCGGAATGATGTCTGGCGTGATGGTTACCGTTTTACGAAGCTTGAACCGACATCACCTCCAGGGAGCGCAAAGACATATCGCTTCCTCGTGCCAAGGATTAGCACATGGACGGAGTTCGTGTAGGCAAGAGAATGATCGGCGATCAATCGCCGGTGACCATCGGCTGGGAAAATATTCCGAGGGTCGAAGGCGGCCCGATCAAGCGTCATTTCTTCACCTGGTTCCAGCCAGCGGCGCTTTTCGCATTGATCGCCTTCTGGTATTATGCGCCCAACTCGATCGCGACGGCATCGACCGCCATCGCCATCGGCATCGGCTTCAAGGCGTTGCTGCTGGCGCTCGAATGGGTCAATCCGCGCCATGACAGTTGGCGCCTGACCTGGAAGGAACTGGTCATCGACCTCTTCTATGTCGGGCTCGGCTTCACCATACTCCGGATGATCGACGGCTATATTGGCGACGGCGCCATGATCGAAGCCATGCAAGGCCTTTTCCACTGGGAAAAGTTCCGCTGGTTCATGGGCCTGCCACTGTTCGTGCAGGCGTTCCTGATCTCGTTCATCTTCGATTTCGGGCAATATTGGATGCATCGCGGCATGCATAACTGGCACCCGTTGTGGCTGACCCACGCGCCCCACCATTATATTACGCAGCTCAACGTCAACAAGGGCGCGGTCGGCAATCCAGTCGAACTGTTCCTGATTGGGCTGGGCGTAGGCGGCTTCTTCGACTTCCTGCCGCGTGCGGCCCTGCTCGCGGGCACCTTCGGACTTGCGGTCGGCACCTACCAGCATATCAACGTCCGCTTCAACACGCCCCGCTGGTGGCGCTTCCTGTTCAATACCACCGAACATCACAGCCTGCACCATTCGCAGGATTATGAAGCAAGCCGCAGCAATTATGCCGGCACCTGGATTATCATCGATCGCCTGTTCGGCACCTGCGTCGACGGCGAGGCGGAATTGCTGGGGATGGAGGGTGGACGCAAGATGTCGATCCGCGAGACGATGACCTACCCGTTCACTGAAGGCTGGAAAAGCATCAATGCACGGTTTGGCAAGGAACGGGTCGACCCGGTTGTACTGCCCGCCGAGTAACCGCACCGCTGCCCGCATAACCCTGTCCATCATTCGCCAGGCATCAGCGAGCGTTGAAAGCTCTCTTGAATGGAGATCATGTGAAACCGCGCTTCATCTACTGGATCTGGCACGTCAAGGGCAGCCTGGCGCTTGCCCCCGGGCAAACGAGCGATGATGCGTTCGGCAGGCTCGATCCCCTGTTCCGCCAGACCGGCACTCACCATGTTCGACTGAAGGACAGGCTGACTTTCCAAAAGAAGAACCAGCCTGCCCAGGACCGGATGTCCATTTTCGACAGCGGCACCCTCCGTATCGAGAAAGGCCCGCACGGGTCCGTGCTGCACTATCGTCTGGTCAGCCGAGCCCTGCTTTTTTGTTTCCTCGCGCCACTGCTGTTTCTGAGCTTCGCGAGCGCCACCATAGTCATGGGGAAGCTGGAAAGGCCATCGATCGAGGCCAAGAAAAAGCCCGAGAAGAAGGATGTGGCACTGCCGCAGAACCCGATAGACAAAGCCTTGGGCGCGCCTGCTCCGGAAAAACCCAAAAAGGACGACAAGGACAAAAAGCCTTCACCAACTGCGGCCTATGTCTTCGCAGCCATCTTCGCGGCCCTTTACGTCACTGGACGCATCCTTGAGGACAGGTTGGTCAGGAGGCTGTTTCAGACCAGTTTGGGAAAGACATAACTTGGCTCATGCTGCATCATCGCCTCGCCCATCGGTAAGCAGAGGCGCCTTCGGCGATTTCAGATCATCGCCGGCAAGAAGACAGTGGTGGAGGATCGCGCCTATGCCCTGTATCATGCCGTCATGTGCTATGCGCCTTCCGGCTATAACAGCTGCGGCGGGCCCTATCGAAACTATGAGGAAATGGAGGCAGCCCAGGCACCCTTGCACGAACCCTCCCGCGGAGCGGGTGCGTGCAAGGAGAGGGAGTCGTCGGATAGCTGCCGCTCACGTTGCGTCGCGTCCCGACCAGCATGCGCCGTTCAGCGGCAGAGGCGGCCAAAAATATGGCCAGAGCCCAAATCCTCGCGCCTCATGTCAGTTCCCCACCGCAGGTTTCATGACTTGAAGTCATAGGCCCAAGCGGCTTAACCTGTCTAATCGCGGGAACTGCTTTGGTTTAGGTAGCGATCGTGATGGTCCGGCGTTCAGACGCCTCCGATAGAACGGGATTTATCGACGATGCAGACGCGCGTTCTCGGCCGCAATGGCCTCGAAGTGACGGCTCTTGGCTTTGGGTGCATGGGATTGAGCTACGGCTATGGCCCTGCCACCGATCGCCAGGAGGCAACTTCGCTGATCCGTGCCGCGCCTGATCGTGGCGTTACCTTTTTCGACACGGCGGAAGCCTACGGTCCCGGCATCAACGAGGAAGTCGTTGGCGAGGCGCTGGCGCCGGTTCGCGATCAGGTGGTGATCGCTACCAAGTTCGGCTTCAAGAACGGTGTCCCCGGCACCACCAAGCTCCACCGATTGGACGAAAACCTGGGCGGCGTGGACGTCGTGCTGACCGATCCGGATCTCGCGCGCATTCGCGACGCGTTGTCCGGCATCGAGGTCCAGGGCGAACGCTATGCGGCCTCGCATCAGCAGTTCGTGAACCGCTGACCGGTGCGAAAGGAAAAGCGATGACCACCGTTCCGAATGTGACGCTGAACAACTGCGTCGAGATGCCGAGCTTGGGCTTTGGCGTGTTCCAGGTGCCCGATCCCGCCGAATGCGAGCGCAGCGTGCGTGACGCGATCGACGTCGGCTATCGCCTGCTCGACACCGCCGCCTCCTATGGCAACGAAGAAGCTGTCGGCAACGCGATCCGGACCCACGGGGTCGATCGATCGGAGTTGTTCGTCACGACCAAGCTATGGGTTCAGGACGCAAGCTACGAGGACGCGAAAGCAGCTTTCGAGCGCTCCATGAACAAGCTTCAGCTCGATTATCTTGACCTGTACCTGATCCATCAGCCTTACGGCGATGTGTATGGTGCGTGGCGCGCGATGGAGGAGTTGCACCGTGCCGGACGCATCCGCGCGATCGGCGTCAGCAATTTCTATCCCGATCGGCTGGTTGATTTCGTCCTGCACAACGAGATCGTGCCCGCAGTCAATCAGATCGAGATTCACCCCTTCCACCAGCAGGCCGATGCGCAAGCCGTCCTGCAGGAGCATAATGTCCAGGCAGAGGCGTGGGGGCCATTTGCCGAGGGCAAGAATGGGCTGTTCTCGAACGACGTCCTTCAGGCGATCGGCGACAAGCATGGGAAGAGCATCGCGCAGGTCGTGCTTCGCTGGCTGAATCAGCGCGGCATCGTCGCCATCCCGAAATCAGTGCGCAAGGAGCGCATGTCCGAGAATTTCGCGGTCTTCGATTTCGAGCTGGATCAGGAAGACCTCAACCGGATCGCGACCCTCGATCAGAAATCCAGCAGCTTCTTCGATCATCGCGATCCGGCGATGGTGAAGTGGCTCGGCACCCGGAAACTTTGAGGATGGAGGGATGAGGATGGCGAGCGCCAAAGTCGGTTCCGATGGCCGTGGCGGTACCAGGCGCGCTGCCGTGGCAACGACGATGGCGCTCGCAATCGCGATGCCGGTCGAGGCGCAGAAGCGTCCATCCGTCGCACCCAAGAACATGCAGGCCATCGCACCCGCGCTCACCGGCTACACCGACGACGTGTTGTTCGGGCATGTCTGGCGCAGGCCGGGCCTGAGCCCCCGCGACCGGAGCTTCGTCACCCTGTCGGTACTGATTTCGACGGGAAAGGCGGCGCAACTCCGCAGCCATCTCGGTCGCGGATGACGTGTACAACAGGCTGTAACAGGAGAGATGGCGATGATTTCCGAAATGGAGATGTCCAGGCGAGGTGTCCTTGCCGGTAGTGCAGCAACCGCGGCGCTGGTGGCTGCTCCGCATGTCGAAGCGCAGCCCGCCAAGGCGGCTCCGCCCTCAACCATGCCCGTTTCACTGACCGTCAATGGCAAGCGCCATGACCTCACGCTCGACACGCGCACGACGCTGCTCGACACGCTGCGCGAGCATTTACAGCTCACCGGCACGAAAAAGGGCTGCGATCACGGGCAATGCGGAGCCTGCACCGTTATCGTCAACGGCGAACGGATCAATTCCTGCCTGACCCTCGCCGTTCAGCACCAAGACGACAAGGTGACGACGATCGAAGGGCTGGGGACGCCCGACAAGCTCCATCCAATGCAGGCCGCATTCGTCCGCCATGACGGCTATCAGTGCGGCTATTGCACGCCGGGGCAGATATGCTCGGCCGTGGCGGTGCTGGACGAGATCAAGCGCGGGGTGCCGAGCCACGTCCAGGCCGATATTTCGCAACGTCCACAAGCGACCAACACCGAGATGCGCGAGCGGATGAGCGGCAATATCTGCCGTTGCGGTGCCTATTCAAACATCGCCGAGGCGATGGCGGACGTCGCGGGAGCGGACTTCAAGGAGATTGGGGCATGAAACCCTTCACCTACGAGCGCGCGAAGACGCCGGCGGAAGCCGCTGCCGCAGTCGCCCGTCGACCGGGTGCGAAATTCCTCGCCGGGGGCACGAACCTTCTCGACCTGATGAAGCTGGAGATCGAGACGCCGCAGCATCTCGTCGACGTCCAGGACCTGAAGCTCGACCGGATCGAGCCGACGGCTGAAGGCGGCTTGAGGATCGGGGCGCTCGTCACCAACACTGCGCTTGCTTCCGATACCCGTGTACGACGCGATTATGGCGTTCTGACCCGCGCAATCGTGGCAGGAGCCTCCGGCCAGCTTCGCAACAAGGCGACCACGGCGGGCAATCTGCTCCAGCGGACGCGTTGCCCCTATTTCTATGATCCCAACATGCCCTGCAACAAGCGCAAGCCGGGATCTGGCTGCGCCGCGATCGGCGGCTATTCGCGTCAGCTCGCCGTGATCGGTTCGAGCGACAAGTGCATTGCGACCTATCCCGGCGATATGGCGGTGGCAATGCGCGTGCTTGATGCGACCGTGGAGACGGTCAAGGCAGACGGCACAAGCCGCACCATTCCGATCGCTGATTTCCATCGCCTGCCGGGCGACACGCCACACCTCGACAACAGCCTGGCAGCAGGCGAGCTGATTACGGCGGTGACGCTACCCCGGCCGATCGGCGGGACGCATCACTATGAGAAGGTCCGCGATCGCGCTTCATACGCCTTCGCGCTCGTCTCGGTTGCGGCCGTGATCCAGAGGGATGGAAGCGGTCGCGCAGCATTTGGCGGGGTCGCGCATAAGCCTTGGCGAGTGGACGCGGCGGATGCCGTGATGCCGCAGGGGGCCGCAGCCGTGACGGCTAGGGCATTCGCGGATGCCCGACCAACGGACGACAATGCCTTCAAATTGCTGCTCGCGACGCGAGCGCTCGCAGCCACCATCGCGGAGGGCCGGTCAGCATGAAGTTCGACACGCCAGCGGGCATCAACCCGATCGATCAGGAAAAAGTCGTCGGCAAACCGCACCCGCGCATCGAGGGGCCGCTGAAGACGACCGGGCGCGCGGTCTATTCCTACGAGAACCACGAGGCCGCGCCGAACGCCGCCTATGGCTATGTCGTCGGTGCCGCCATCGCCAAAGGCCGCATCTCGTCGATGGATGTGCGCGAGGCGAAGGCTGCGCCCGGCGTCCTCGCGATCGTGACGGCAGATAATGCCGGAACGATCAAGACGCAGGGCTTCTACGTTGCCAAGCCGCTCGCCGGCCCGGAGATCGAGCATTACCATCAGGCTATCGCGCTGGTGATCGCCGAGACGTTCGAGCAGGCTCGCCATGCCGCCTTGCTGATCCGGGTCGATTACGCGCGCGGACAGGGCGCGTTCGACCTTGCCGCCGCGCGCGCTGGTGCCAAGCCGCATCGGCGTCAGCCGGATGTTCGTATCGGCGATTTCGACAAGGCGTTTGCCGCTGCGCCCGTGAAGGTCGACGCGACGTTCACGACCCCCGACCAAAGCCATATGATGCTGGAGCCGCACGCGACGATCGCGCGCTGGGATGGCGATCAACTGACGATATGGTCGGCGCAGCAGATCGTCGGCTGGGCGCGGCGCGACCTCGGCAACAAGCTCAGCATTCCGCAAGACAAGATTCGCGTCGTCGCGACCTACATTGGCGGCGGGTTCGGAGGAAAGGGTAGCGTCTGCTCGGACGCGATCCTCGCGGCGCTTGGCGCACGCGCTGTCGGCCGCGCCGTGAAGGTGACGTTGCCGCGCCCGCTGATCCCGAACAATACGACGCATCGCCCGGCCACGATCCAGCGGGTACGTCTGGCGGCAGGTCGAGACGGCAAGCTCGTCGCCGTCGGTCATGAAAGCCTGTCGGGCAATCTGCCGGGTGGCGGTCCGGAGATCGCGGCTGCGCAGACGCAGTTGCTCTATGCGGGTGCCAACCGCCTCAACCTGACCCGGCTCGCGACGCTCGACTTGCCTGAAGGCAATGCCATGCGCGCACCGGGCGAGGCGTCGGGGTTGATGGCGCTCGAAGTGGCGATGGACGAACTGGCCGAGAAGCTGAGGATGGACCCGGTGGAGCTGCGTATCATCAACGATACCCAAGTTGTGCCGGGCGATCCTGGTCGCGGTTCATCAACCGATCCGCAGTCGGCGAGCGGCGATCAGGGGAAGGAGGAGCAGGCCCAGCGTCCATTCTCCATCCGGCAATTTGTCTCGTGCCTGCGCACGGGTGCGGAGCGTTTCGGTTGGCAGGAACGCAAAGCTCAACCGGGCAGTCGCCGCGAAGGCCGCTGGCTGATCGGCATGGGCATGGCAGCCGCGATCCGTGGTGCCCCGATCATCCCCGCAGGTGCCCGCGTCACGCTCGACGGCAATGGTATCGTGACGGTCGAGAGCAACATGACCGACATGGGAACGGGCAGCTACACCATCATTGGCCAGACGGTTGCGGAAATGATGGGCATCCCACTCGACCGCGTTGTGGTCAGGCTGGCGGACTCGAACTTCCCCGAGGCGTTCGGGGGTGGTGGACAAGGTGGTGCAGCATCCGCAACGGCAGGCGCCTATGCCGCGTGCCTAAAGCTGCGCGAAGCCGTGGCGACGCGGCTCGGATTCAACTCTGCCGATGCCGAATTTGTCGGAGGCGAGGTCCGTTCCGGCAATCGACGCGCACCGCTCAGCCAAGCCGCCAGGGACGGCGCGATCACCGCTGAAGACAAGATGGAATATGGCGACCTGTCGCGGCGGTTCGAGCAACAGACCTTCGGTGCCCACTTCTGCGAGGTCGCGGTGGACGCCTATACCGGCGAGATCCGCATCCGCCGAATGCTCGCAGTCTGCGCGGCAGGGCGCATCCTCAACCCCGTCACCGCTCGCAGTCAGGTGATCGGTGGCATGGTGGGCGGCGCGGGCGCGGCGCTGATGGAAGAGCTGGCCGTCGACAAACGGTTCGGCTTCTTCGTCAATCACGACCTCGCCGGCTACGAGGTGCCGGTCCATGCAGACATTCCGCATCAGGAAGTGATTTTCCTGGAGGAAACCGACCCAACCATGTCGCCCCTGAAGGCGAAGGGCGTAGGCGAGCTTGGCATTTCAGGCGTCGCGCCGGCGATCGCCAATGCGGTCTATAACGCGACCGGGGTGCGTGTGCGGGAATATCCCATCACGCTCGACAAGCATCTGGCGAAGCTGCCGGAGATTGCATGATGCCGAGTGCGCAGCGGTTCTCGCGCCGGACCGTGCTGGCCACCCCGGCGATGCTCTCTCTGGTCGGTATGGCTTGCGCCGAAGAGGCGGGGGAAACCAGAGCCGGCCACGGCAGGGCGCTGGTCGTGTACCTCTCCCGCTCGGGCAATACCCGCGTCATCGCTGGAACCTTGCAGCGTGCGTTGGGGGCAGACGTCTTCGAAATCCGCTCCGCGCGAGCGCGACAGCGGCTTCGAGCCTCCACTTGCCGGCAGGGCCGAGAAAATCTCCGAATAGGCCCACTATCTACGCGGAAAGACCCTCCGGCCGTTCATCACGCACGGCGGGTTCGGTGTTGGAAGGAGCCCAGCGGTGCTGGCTGCCCAAGCAAGCAACAGGCACAGCGATCAAGGAACCTTTCGTCATAGAGGCGGAGCAGGAGAGGCGCACTCTCAATCAGGTCCGCAGTTGGCTTGACCGGATCAGCAGCTAGAGCGGTTTCCGATCTGATTGCATCAGATCGCCGCTCTAGGTTGTAGTGACGAATTAATTATTTGAGCCAAAGCATGATGCTGGCGAGTTTGACGAAACCGAGGAAGTTTGCGGCCAGCTTGTCATAACGGGTCGCGATGCGTCGCCATTGCTTGAGCT
>Ga0255338_1000370_pt1 | contig 159749 bp, 128 predicted proteins | sample MeOH1_35cm_T4_19_FD_203715 | JGI IMG/M metagenome (GOLD analysis project Ga0255338, IMG submission 203715) | Sandy soil microbial communities from University of British Columbia, Vancouver, Canada - MeOH1_35cm_T4_195 | ecosystem: Engineered > Artificial ecosystem > Sand microcosm >...
ATGCGGCCTGCACGAGTCCCACGACCTATTCGAACCTGCCGAACAACAGCCACACGTTCTCGGTGCGCGCCAAGGACGCCGCAGGCAACACGGACTCCACGCCCGCCACGTACACCTGGGTGGTGGACACGCTGCCCCCGGAGACCGCGATCGACCAGAAGCCCTCCAATCCCAGCAATAGCGCGAGTGCCACCTTCGCCTTCAGTGCCACGGGAGGAGGCGTCGCCTTCGAGTGCAGCCTGGACTCGGCAGCGTACGTGGCCTGCACGAGCCCGGCGGCCTACGGAGGCCTGGCGGAGGGCAGCCACACGTTCTCGGTGAGGGCCCAGGATGCCGCGGGCAACACGGACCCGACGCCGGCCACGTACTCCTGGGGGGTGGACACGGTGGCTCCGGACACGGTGATTGACCAGAAGCCCGCCAGCCCCAGCAGCACCTCGAGCGCCACGTTTGCCTTCAGCTCCAACGAGGCGGGGAGCAGCTTCGAGTGCAGCCTGGACCTGGCGGCGTATGCGGCCTGCACAAGCCCGGTGCAGCTCGTTGTCGTGGATGGCAGCCACACATTCTCGGTGAAGGCCCGTGATGCCGCAGGCAATGTGGACCCGACGCCTGCCAGCTACACCTGGGAGGTGGACACGGTGCCCCCGGACACGTCGATCGACCAGAAGCCCCCCAACCCCAGCAACAACGCAAGGGCCACCTTCGCCTTCAGCGCCACGGGAGGAGCCATTGGCTTCGAGTGCAGTCTGGACCTGGCACCGTACGCGGCCTGCACGAGCCCCTTGACGACTCCTGCCCTGGTGGAGGGCAACCACAGCTTCTTGGTGAGGGCCAAGGATGCCGCGGGGAACCTGGACCCCTCGGCTGCCAGTTACTCCTGGGTGGTGGACACGATGGCGCCCGACACCCTCCTGACGGGGACGCCCGCAAATCCGTCGAGTAGCTCGGCGGCCACGTTCTCCTTCAGCTCCACCGAGGTGGGCAGCAGCTTCGAGTGCAGCCTGGATCTGGCGGTGTACACGTCCTGCACAAGTCCGTGGAGCTCCGAAGGCCTGGCGGAAGGGAACCACGTCTTCTCGGTAAGAGCCCGGGATGTCGCGGGCAACACGGACCCGACGCCGGCCACATACACCTGGGAGGTGGACACGGTGGCTCCGGACACGGTGATTGACCAGAAGCCTCCCAACCCCAGCAACAGCGCGAGAGCCACCTTCACCTTCCGCGCGCTGGGAAGTGCTTCCGGCTTCGAGTGCAGCCTGGACGCCCAGCCTTACGCCAGCTGCACGAGCCCGTGGAACTCCGCGATCCTGGCGGAGGGCAGCCATACGTTCTCGGTGAGGGCCCGGGATGCCGCAGGCAACACGGACCCGACGCCGGCCACGTACTCCTGGGGGGTGGATACGGTGCCTCCAGACACATCGATTGATCAGAAGCCCCTCAACCCCAGCAACAGCTCGAGCGCTACCTTCACCTTCAGCTCCAACGAGACAGGGGTCAGCTTCGAATGCAGCCTGGACGCCCAGCCTTACGCCAGCTGCACGAGCCCAGCGACCTACCCGGGCCTGGCGGAGGCGAGCCACACCTTCTCGGTGAGGGCCAAGGATGTTGCAGGCAACACGGACCCCTCGCCTGCCACCTATACCTGGGCAGTGGACACCGGGGCTCCGGAGACAGGGATTGACCAGAAGCCCCCCAACCCCAGCAACAATCCGACGGCCACCTTCACCTTCACCTCGACCGAACCGGGGAGCAGCTTCGAGTGCAGCTTGGATTCGGCGGCGTACGTGCCCTGCCCAAGCCCGGCCGCCTTCTCGGTTTCCGAGGGGAGCCACACGCTCTCCGTGAGGGCCAAGGATGCCGCAGGCAACCGGGATCCCACCCCCGCGACGTACGCCTGGGAGGTGGATCTCACGGCGCCGAACGCGGTGATCGACGAGGCGAGCAAGCCGCGGAACCCCACCAACGAGACCCGTGTCACGTTCACCTTCTCTGGGGCCGGGACCGGGGGGAGCTATTGGTGCAGGCTGGACGACCAGCTCTACGTTGAGTGCTCCTCGGGCAGCATCACGTACCCTTCGTTGAGCCCGCGGGTGCACACCTTTGCTGTCTATGCCGTGGACGCCGCGGGCAACGATGATCGGCAGACTCCTGCCACCCATATCTGGGAGGTGGACACAGAGGCTCCCGATACAGTGATCGAGGAGGCCAGCAAGCCACCAAATCCTACCAACCTCACCAGTGCCACGTTCCGCTTCTCGGGAGCTGGACCCGGAGGGCACTACTTTTGTGCGCTCGACTCGGCGACTTACGTCACGTGTGACTCAGGCGTCATGCAATACACGAGCCTGGGGGGAGGGGAGCATGACTTCAGGGTCTACGGGGTCGATGCTGCAGGGAATGCAGAGCAGAGCCCCGCTGAATACCGCTGGGTGGTTGATTCAGAGCCGCCTGTGACCACCATCAACGAAATCACAGAGGCAGACGGCATCGCGGGCCGAAACCCCACCAACTCCACGAGAATCACGTTCCGCTTCTCTGGAGCGGACGTGCCAGGCAAGTACTGGTGCAGCCTCGACTCCTCCGCCCACACGCCTTGTGGGGGGAGCTCGGGACCTGGCAACTCGGGCGTCCAGGAGTACACGGGGCTGGGGGCTGGCCGCCACCTCTTCTCGGTCTACGCGGGGGATGCCGCTGGTAACCTGGACCCGAGCCCCGCGACCTATGAGTGGGTGGTGGATCTTCAGGAGCCTGTCACCAGCGTCATCAACCCGGTGACCAACGCTGTCACGAAGATCTGGCGTACCCATCAGACCTCCCCCAGCTTCAAGGGCACGTCCGAACCTCGGAGCGAAGTGGTGCTCCGCATCGATGAGTTGGGCGCAGAGAGACAGCAAATGGGAGACAGCGGGGACTGGGAGCTGGCTACCCAGCACCTCCTGGCCGATGGCCGGCACAAGGTGAGCGTGGTCGAGGCCACTGATCCTGTTGGCAACAAGTGGACTCCTCCCAGTGGAGGGACGCTGCCCACGCCGTCAGCCTTCGAGTTCATCGTGGATACGGTCCCTCCAGAGACAGAGATTGTCGACAAGCCACCTGAGATTCACAACTCCATCCGCGTGCTGTTCACGTTCGAGGCCCCCGGCGAGCAGCCGGAGCTGAATACCTCGTTCGAGTGCAGGATCGTGGCTCACCGGCTCGACAAGGAGTTCGTGGGCAAGTGCAGCAAAGATCAGCCCTACAACCTGATGACCATCTTTGGAATCACGAGCGCCAACATCAAGGATGTGAACGGAAAGTACACGATCTTCACGGCAGCGAGAGACGAGGCGGGGAACCTGGATTCGACCCCTGCCTTCTACAGCTTCGATGTCGTCGTTGATCCACCCGGTCCACCCGAGGTCACGGATCCTGTCGATGGTGCGGTCGTCTATGATCTGACACCTACCATCTCCGGGAAGACCGTCTCCCGCGGCACCGTGGAGTTCTTCCTGGGAGAGGTGAAGGCGGGACTGGCCCGGGCGGATGAACAGGGGCTCTTTACCTTCCGGTTCCCTGAGCCTCTGGAGCAGACCCCCTATGTACTGTCGGCCGTGGTGACGGATCTCGCTGGCAACCCGAGCGCCCGCTCGAGCCCGATCTCCTTCACCGTGGTTGCGCCCAAGCCTCAGGCCCACGCCATCGGAGGCGGGCTTGGCTGTGCGGCCTCCACCGCGGAGCCGTGGCTCGCGGCCCTGGGGGTGTTCGCCGGTGCGGCGCTGCGCTCGCGCAGACGCCGGCGGTGAGACGGCTGGGTGAGCGAGGAAGGCCGCCATGCAGCTCGGCAAGTATCAGCTGATCCACAAGCTCGCGACTGGCGGCATGGCCGAGGTGTTTCTTGCCAAGGCGGCAGGGCCCATGGGCTTCGAGAAGTTGCTCGTGCTCAAGCGCATCCTGCCGCACCTGGCCACCGAGCCCACCTTCGTGGACATGTTCCTGTCCGAGGCACGTCTCGCCGCGCAGCTCAACCACCCCAACATCGTCCAGATCTTCGACTTCGGCGAGGCCGAGGGCACCTACTTCATCGCCATGGAGTACATCGATGGGCCCAACCTCCGCGAGCTCATCCGCCGCGCGAGCGGGGTGAGCCTGGCGCTGCCTCTCGCCTTCTGTGCCCGCGTCATCGCCGCCGCCTGCGAGGGGCTCGCCTTCGCCCATGACTGCAAGGATCAGGCGACCCACCTCCCCATGAACCTCATTCACCGCGACATCAGCCCGGACAACCTCCTGCTGTCCCGCCAGGGCGCGGTGAAGGTGGTGGACTTCGGTATCGCCAAGGCCGCGGGGACAAGCCCCCATACCCAGACAGGCGTGCTCAAGGGCAAGCTGGCCTATATGTCGCCCGAGCAGCTCCGCAATGAGCCCCTGGATCGGCGGGCGGATGTGTATGCGCTGGGGGTCGTCCTCTACGAGCTGCTCACCGGCCTCAAGCCCTTCATGGCGACCTCGGAGGCTGGCATGGTCCAGGCCATCCTCTTCGAGATGCAGGTGCCTGTCGTGCAGCGCCGGCCGGATGTACCCGAGGCCCTCCAGCGCATCCTGGCCCGCGCCCTCGCCAAGGAGCGTGAGCGGCGCTACCCGGACTGCGCCTCCTTCCAGGCGGAGTTGGAGGAGTACCTCCTGTCCACCGGCAAGCCCATGGGCGCCACGCAGCTGGCCCTGCTCGCGTCCATGATGACGGTAGGGAGCGAGGGGCCGGGGGGCTCTACCCAGAAGACGGCCAGCGGACCTCGGAGCAATCCGCGGTTCTCCACGTCCCAGCCGCCGCTCGAGCCCTCCCCGGTAGCGCCCGCGAGACCCCCCGCCGACCTCGCCCCGGCGAGGGATGGACGGCCGCTCGAAGGCCGGGAACTCAGAGAGGAGCGGACCTCCGTCGAGCGCCCCTCGAGGAGCCTCCTCCGGGGAAACCCTCCACCTTCACAGTCCCCGGAGCCGCCAAGAGACCCCTTGCCGCAGCCTGTGTCTCTCAAGGTCTCACGGCCTGCCGAGAAGGAGACGGTCTGGGTGGCCCGCGTGGGGATCCTGTTGGTCCTAGCGGGTGGCGGGTATCTGAGCCAGCGGGTCTCCCTGGCACCCAGCAGGAATCAGCCGGTTCCTTCCGCCCTGCCCGCACAGCCTGAGCCCGCTCTGGCACCGGCTCTACCTCCTCCCGCTTCGCCACCGCCAGCCCAGGGACTGCCAGGTGGAGGTGCTCCTGCCCCCCAGCTCTCACCGGATGCAGGAACCATCACCAAACCCCCGCCTCAGCACTCGGTGTCAGGGCCGGGCACCCTGGACTTGCTGATCGTGCCCGAGGCCTTGTTGTGGATCGACAGATGGCAGTACGGGTTGCAGCGCAGGAAATCGGTGCCACTCGAGCCAGGCAAGCACCGGCTGAGGCTCGTCAACAAAGCGCTCGGCAAAGACGTGGTGCGGGAGATCTCCATCTCGGCCGGTCAGACCACCCAGGTCGACATCAACTTGTTGGAGGAATAGCGTCTCAGGGCTCGTACTTCGGGGTGCTGATGACGACCGCGAACGGATCCGGCTTCCCTGGCTTCTTCGTGACGGTCCGGTGCTCCGCCGGGACCTTGTGGTACGGCTCGATGCGCAACCGCATGCCGAACACCCACCGGTTCTTCTCCGGCTCCGGCGCGGGCTGGCCGAAGGACATCGGCTTCGTCGAGTCGTCGCTCATGCCAGACAACCTAGCACATCTTGGAGAGAGAGCCTACCCATAACGTCATGCGGGCCGCCCACCGAAGCAGACGGCCCGCGATTGCAGCTGCACCTGACGTGCTACGCGCCGACGGTGGCCCCGGCCGGAGGCAGCGCCTGGGCCAGACGGCCCTTGCCCCACTTCACGCCCACCTGGGCCCGGTAGTCCGTGAAGAGCGAGCCGATGATGGTGCTCACCCCCACCGCGATGTGGACGATGGCCGACAGCGGCGAGCGGCGCGCATAGCCGAAAATGAAGGGCGAGGCGATGGCTGCCAGACCCCACGCGTAGTCGATGGCCTCATGCACCTCGATGGGGATGATCTTGCGCACGCTCAGGCGGTAGTCGGTGAGCAGGGACACGCCCACCACGGACCACCCCAAGGCCAGCCCCGCGGTGCAGGCCGGCTCGTCCGCGCCGAGCGCCACGCCCATGACGGCCAGGCCGTTGGCGTAGTCCAGCAGCGAGTGGATGTCCTGCGGAACGAACCGCTTGATGGGGAGCACCCCGAACAGCGGCTTCGCGGGAGTCCCCGCCTCCGGGCCGCGGGATAGAGAGCGGCGCACGGTGCGCTGCAAGGTGGGAGGAATCAGGGAGCGCGTGTCGCGCGCAATGGGCAGATCGACCTCGGGCATGAACCACCTCCGTTTGAGTGCGCCAAAAGTAGGGATGCCTGATCCACGGGACCTTTCGATCAGGACAACCTGCATGCCCACCAGGCAGGCATCCAGAGGACAGGCAGACAAGGGGGCGCAGGCACGAGCCCCGTCAACAGTCCGAAGCGTCTCCATCCTTCGGGGGTGAGGGCCTTCGGTGGGCCCTTCGTTCTCTCAAGCGAGGTCAGGTGTCATGCTCATTGTCTGGTCCGCACTGTTGGGCGCCCTCATCTTCATGGGCATCGTGGTGGTCACCCTGGCGTTCGGCGCCGCGGCGAACAGGGCGGAGAAGAACGCCTTGATTCGCACCGAGGCCGAGCGAATCGCCGGGCTGGGTGGGGACGTCACCTCCGACAACCCCCACCCCCTCCACGATCGCTACGTCGAGGCCTGAGCGTCCGGCGGCGAGGCGCCTCACCGCTGGCGCGCGCTGTAGTAGCGCCGCAGCCAGCGGCTGAGGCCATCCAGGCCCGGGAAGAGCACGCGCTCCGTCACGTTGGCCTGGTCCAGCTTGTCCCGCACCTCCCACTTGAGCGAGGCCGGGACGATCAGCCGGCGCACGCCCCGCCTCTGGCTCTCGAGGAACGTGTCCAGCCGCAGCAGCGGGCCGTTCATCACCGCGAAGAGCGCGAATTGGTTCACGATGCGGTCGTCCAGCGAGGGCGGCTCGAAGAAGAGCACAAAGGGGTGCTTCGCCAGCCGGTCGAACGCGGCCAGCTCTCCCGCGACGGACCCGAGCATCTCCGCCGTGAAGACGTCCGCGCCCTCCTCGCGGAGCTGGGCCTGCAGTGGCTTGGGCAGCAGCCGGTTCGTCTCGTGGTAGTCCACGCACCACACCACCCCGTCCAGCTCGTACAGCTCTGGATCCTCCGTCAGGAAGTGGAGCGCCACGTAGGGGCTGAACGTCCAGTCCAGTAGCCGCGTGGGCAGCCCGTGGTGCTGCGCCAGCGCCAGCCAGTCCCAGACCGACTCGCAGGGCTGGCTGCCCCCGCGCGCGTACTTGCGGAAGGCGCGCAGCAGATCCTTCTCGTGCGCGGCGAAGTCCCCCTCATGGCGGTTGAGTGAGGTCGAGAGATCATGCCGCGAGTCGGGCACGCCCCGGAAGGCGAAGCTCGGCCGGAACCGCCTCAGGTCCTCATTCCACGAGCCGGCGAAGAGCGCCTCCTGCAGCTCGAGCCAGCTGTCGACGCGATGCTCTTTCACACCCTCCCCGGGTTTGAGGCTCTCCCTCCATTAGTCACTCCCCTGGAGGGGTCACCAGCGCCAGAGGCCGGAGGCGTGCACCACCCCACACGCCCTGCGCGCCGAGCGTGTGGCAGCGCACAGGAGCGGCGGGCTCAGGCCACCTGGCAGCAGCTCGCTCCGGGAGAGGTCCTCGCCCCATGGTGGGTGAGCGCGTGCAGGATGCGCAGGAGCTCCGGCCGGGCGAAGGGCTTGCGCAGCAGGCACACCGCGCCCTCGAAGCTCGGCATCTCCAGGATGACGCCCGTGGTCAACACGATGGGCAGCTCCGCCAGCTCGCGCTGGCTGTGGAGCAGCCGGATCAGCTCCCGGCCCTCCATGTCGGGCAGCACCCAGTCCAGCACCAGCACGTCTACCCGGGGCTCGGAGAAGAAGGCCCGCAGGGCCTCGAAGGCGTTGGGACACGGCACGACGCGGTAGCCCTCCTGCTCCAGCAGCGTCGTCATCACCTCGCGCAGGTCGCCATCATCTTCGGCCAGGACGACAACAGGCTGCGGCATAGGGGGCGCGCTCCATGGACGCGGAGGATACCGGCAGGACTGGCGTCCGGCATTCGTGCCTGCCGAAGCAGAACAACCTCCCGGTCTCCCGTCCTCGTCCCCTCAACCCCGAGGGCGACGCTGCCCGCCTGCCCCCTTAGGCAGGCTAGGGCCGGCCTGGGTCGGCAGGCTGATTGAAGGCATAGGCGTCCGCGCCTGGAGCCTTGTCCTGGCGGAACAGGGGGCACTTGGCGCAGGTGAAGCTGTCCCAGTCCTCCTTCACGGCGACGTCCACGCAGGCGCTGTAGGAGCGGCAGTGGACGTTGCGGTGCTCTTCGATGCGGAACTGGTCGGCCCGCAGTGGCAAACGGAACGCGGTGGGTCGCGGCTGAGCGCAGGGCATGTTGGGTAACTCGCGGTGAGGTGAGGCCCCCTCGTTTCACACGGACCAACGGCTGGTGCGTCGCGTCATTCCCGAGGAGGGGATGTCTTCCTCAACCGAAGAGCCCCGCCCATCCTTCCGGAAGGGCAGAGCTCAGGACCTGCGCCGGGCTCCCGCTCGCCGCGCTGCCTCCACGAACACCTCGTAAGGCTGGCAGCCCACCACCCGGACGTTCCCGATGAAGACGGTGGGAATACCGCTTACGCCCGCCGCGCGGCCCTCGGCGTGCAGGGCGTCCACCCGGGCCTGGTACTCGGGAGCGTCCATGGCGGCTCTCGCTTGCTCGGCAGGCAGCCCAGCCTGCTCGGCCAGCCGTGCCAGCACCTCCGCGTCCTCGAGGTCCTCGCCTCGCTGCCAGTACGCCTCCATGGCCGCGTCCCGGAGCTCCAGCAGCTTGCCCTGGGTGCGCGCCCACTCGGCCACCGCGAGCGCTCGCCGGGTGTTGTTCAGCCGCGCGGGCACCCGCATGCTGGTGACGCCGAAGCTCCGGGCGACCTGCTCCGCATGGGCCATCATGGCCGTCGCGCGGCCGGGGAAGAGCTGCTCCAGGCTCATGCCACCCCGGGGTGTGCCCGGGTTGAGCTCGAAGCCCCGCCAGTCCAACTCCACGTCGTACTCTGCCTGCAGCCTGACCAGGCTGCTCTGCTCCGCGATGAAGCAGAAGGGTCAGACGAAGTCCGAATACAGCCGCATAGGGGTGGCCATGGTGCCCTCCTTGACGGGTAGTCTCTTACTCTCGCCGCGCGGGCGTTGCCAGCCCCGCCCGCATAGCGGCCGGGCGAGGTGTTCATTCCTTCACCCGGCCCGCACTTTCCCGGAAGATGCGCCCGTGTTCACGCCTGCACCCCCCTCCCGTGGTCCCTCGCGCCGGCTCGCGGCGCTCGCGCTGTGCGCCCTGTTCGCCGTAGCCGGCTGCACCGCCTTTGGCCGCGCCGTGAAGGAGGGTGACCAGTTCACCACCCAGCACAAGTGGGCCGAGGCCGAGGCCGCCTACCTGCGCGCCCTCGCCGCGGATCCCGAAGCGTCCGAGGTGACGGTGAAGCTGCGCGCCGTGCGCAAGAGCTGGAGCGAGGAGGTGTATCAGGAGGCCGAGCGCGTCCACGCCACCGGCGATCTGCCCAGCGCCCAGAAGCTGCTGATCCGCGCCCTGGAGCTGGACAGCGAGAATGAGCCAGCGCGGGCGCTGCTGACCCGGACGCTGGACGCGCGCGTGGCGGCAGGGCAGACGGCGCTGAAGGAGGAGCGGCTGCAGGAGGCGCGCGCCGAGTTCGACGCGGTGCTGGCCGTCTCGCCGGACCACGTGGCGGCTCGCAAGGGCGTGGACGCGGTGCAGGTGGCGTGGGCCAAGCGCTGGTTCAAGACGGCGCAGCAGCTCGAGGAGAGCGGCAAGCTGGGCAACGCGCTGCTGGCGTACCTGCGCGCGGATCAGGAGCGGGTGGGGGCCACCGCGGCCCGCGAGCGCGCCGAGGCCGTGCGCCAGAGGCTGCGTGACGAGGTGGCCTTCCTGGTGGTGTCCACGCCCGTGGAGGACAAGGCCCAGGCGCCGGATGTGGCCCAGCGGCTGGCGGCCGGGCGCCTGGCCATGATGCTCCCCAAGGAGGTGCCCATCCGCGTGGTGACAGAGGCGCCCGAGTCCAAGGTGGGCGTGAAGCTGGACCTGACGCTGGAGCGGGTGTTGCCCCTCAAGGCGGTGGAGCCGTTCCAGCGCACCCAGCGGTACCTGGCCGGCAACCGCTCCGTGCCCAACCCGAAGCGCAGGCAGTACGAGGACAGGCTGCTCGGCGCCGAGCGCACGCTGGAGGAGGTGGAGCGCAAGCAGGCCGTGGCGCTGCGCGACTACCTGCGCCGGCAGGCGGAGCTGAACACCGTGCGGCAGACGGCCGAGCGCTGCCGCGAGCGCGAGCGGAAGACGTGCCTGGAGATCATCCAGCGGTGCGGCGAGGCGGTCATCCAGCTGGAGCAGCCCGGGCAGGTGCCCGAGGAGTGCAACCCGGCGGCGTGCGCGGCCCGGCAGTGCGGCCAGGAGGAGCAGCTGCTGGCGCAGAACGTCGCCGTGGTGCAGCAGCTGGAGAAGCAGCTGGACACGACCCTGGAGCAGAAGGAGCAGCAGCGGCGCGAGGTGCAGCGCGGCCGGGACACCGTCTTCCGCGAGCCCGTCACGGTGGAGGAGCCGATGTACTCGGACTTCGTCTACGACGTGGAGCTGCACCGGCTGACCGTGAAGGCCACCGTCACCTCCGTGCTGAGGGAGCTGCTGTCGGCCCAGGCCCCGCCCGCGCCGGTGACGCAGGACTATGAGGTGAAGCACGAGGACTACAGCAACAAGGGCTATGACCGCTATGGCGTGCTGGCGGACCCGGTGCAGCTGCGCAACGAGCTGGAGCTGCGCGTGGAGGTGGGGGACAAGGCGATCGCGGACCTCGCCCGGCGCGTGATGGAGCGCTTCGATGCGTACCGCCAGAAGCGGGTCGAGGACGCGCGGCGTGGCATGGTGCGCCCCGGCGCCGAGGATGTGGTGGAGACGTCGGTGCGGGTGCTGCTGCTGACCGCGGACAAGCCGCCCGCGGACATCCTCCTGCCCGTGACGCAGGCGCGTGGCCTGCAGCGCCCCGAGGCTCTCTTCAACAAGTGAGCGCCAGGCGCGGTGGGCCTCGGCGTGGGTGCCAGGGCCGCGCCGTCAACCCGTGCTCCTTCGCAACGTCATAAGCCACACGTCGGAGCGGCCTGTCTCTCTTTGGAGAGGCTTCGAATCTTCTCCCTATCACCAAACCGACGTGTTAGGTGGGGTGTAGGAGGTCCTACCTGGCATGGCTCCGAACTCGCTTCCTGTCATCACCATGTTCGAGCGCGTCGTCGTCCTCCAGCAGGCTCAGCTGGAGATCGGGCGCCGCTATATCCAGGCCTTCGGACTCGCTCAGGGCGTGCATGCCATCGTGGAGGACATGAACGAGGGGCGCCTGTCTTGGGAGAAGGCGCAGCAGGTGCTCGGGCAGATGCACTACCTCTTCATCGAGCACATCGTCCGGCGGGTGGGCTTCGCGCACTTTAGCGCCGTACTCGAGGATCCGGAGTACCTGGCCCTGCAGGCGGAGAGCCTCGCCCACGAGCAGCAGCGCCAAGGCCCCTTCCCCGAGGAGCGCTACGCCCGGGCCCTCGAGTCGTTCGCCTGGAACTCCCTGCGCCACTGGCACTTCGTGGCGCACGACCTGGGCGGACGCCACATCTATGAGATCACCCCCAGGCTCGCCCAGCTGCTGCGCCGGCCCCCGCCCCTCGAGGAGCCCTGGCGGAGGCCCCGGCTCCCCGTGCCCTCCCTGCTCGTCATCGTCCCCGAGGAGGCGGGGCTCGCCGTCACCCTGAAGGGCTTCGCCTCACGGGGTGTCACCGAGATCTACGTCGTCGAGGCTCCACCTCCGCAGCACCAGTGGGCCGTATGGCTCCACGCCCCCATCGACGAGTACCTCAACGAGTCCGTGTATCTCGAGCTCCCGTTCTCTCCAGGCGGCACCTTCGAGGAGAGCCTCGGTCACGCACACGACATGTTCCAGGGGGAGTCTCCGTCCATCGAGGGCTGGAAGGAGTGCGTGCGCTGGCTCGCTGCGGCCATGCGCTACCTGGCCGAGGGAGGCGCCCGCATGGAGTTCCAGCCCGAGGAGCTGGAGCCTTCGCGGCGCGTCCTCATCGGCGCCTCGGAGGCCCTCCAATAGCGTTGTCCGGATCCGCCTGCTCGGAGAGCAGCCAGGCAGCCGTGATCCGGGAGTGACTCGGGAGGTGGGCGCAATGGCCTCGCGGTGGTGCCGTAGAGCTAGATGAAGGGGCTCTCAGGAGGCCATCATGAACTCCGCACTGACTCACGAGATTGATGTGAACTACGCCGCTGTGTTCTTCGTCGTCGCTGCCTACCTCGCGCTCATGGCCGCATTCATCGGCTCGTTCTAAGGCGCAAGGCTGCCAGCAGGGGTGGGCGAGTGCTCACCCCTGCTGGCGCGTGTGGCGAGCCGGGCTCACGGGGCCTTGGCCACCGGGATCATCTCCTCGCGGCGCAGCAGGAGTAGGGCATCGTTCTTCGGCAGGATGCGCACCTGGAAGCGCCGCCGGTACTCATCCTCCGGCGTGAAGACGCCCCGGTCACTCACCAGCAGCAGCGCCGTGGGCACCACGTACCGTTGTGAGTGGTTGCCGTAGTAATGCACCACCACGTGGTACGGCCCCGGTGCCGCCTTGCGCGCGTGGTACAGCTCCGGCCCCAGCCCGTCCGTGATGTCCCAGAAGAGCTTGCCGCCCAGCTGCGTCTCCCGATGCGAGTAGTAGCAGCGCTCGCCATTGGGCTCGATCACCCACAGATCGATGTCTGTGTTGTCCGAGTTCCAGTGCGTGGTGAGCTGGTAGTCGATCGGCCGGAAGTCCATGGCCACCCCATCCTGCTGGAGCTTCGCCAGCTCGGCCTGCCGGGCGCGCAGCACGCCGGCCACGGTCTCCGCGCGCGGGTGACGCGCCAGCGCATTGAGCATCCGTGCGTAGTGGTAGGCGGCGGCCGTCCTCAGCTCCGAGGGGTGCCGCGGCCAGGTGCGCGCCAGGACGATCTCATAGTTGCGCGCGGCCTCCGAGTAGCGGCCCGTCGCGTCCAGCGCCAGCGCCTCCTCGAGGAACGCCTGGGCCTCGAAGGGCCGGTTCAGCCGCACGTGCTCGAAGAGCTCCGCCGCCGCCGGGTACTGCCCCAGCGCCAACATGCCATAGCCCACCAACCGCAGCGCCTCGGCGTCCGTCGGGCGCAGCTCCACCGGGGAGGAGAGCGCGCGCACCGCGCCCCAGGTGTCTCCCGCGAACGCCCGCTTGCGCGCGATGGCCTCGTACACGAGCACGTCATCGCGGTTCTCGCGCCGCGCACTCCGGTACTGGAGCTCCGCCTGGAGCCGCTCGTCTCCGCCCGCATAGGGCTCGTCCTTGAGCGGCTGGCGCCGCAGCATCGGGCTCAGCTGGCCCTTCAGCTCGCCCAGCTTTCGCACCACCTGCCGGCCCGAGTCCGGCACGTCATCCAGGGCGATGCCCAGCAGCTTGTCGCGCCGCTGATCCTCCTCCTTCCTTCGCAGCCCCTCCAGGTCCTGCAGGTCCACCTGCTCGTTCTTCACGGAGTAGCGCGTGTAGTCGCCCTCGGACTCCAGCACGAGCATGGAGGCGCGCGCGTTGGCCAGCCGGTAGTGCTGGCTGAGCGCCACCACCATCCGGTCCAGCCGCTCGTCATCCAACGAGACGAGCCGCGATACGAAGAGCTCCGCCCAGGCCCGAGGCGCGAAGGCGCTGTCCGTGTCTCGCGGCAGCGGCACGCGCAGCACGCGGTCCTCCTCGCCCGCACGGGTCACCACCTCCAGCTCCGCCGCGCCCTCTCCCGGCAGCCGCCCCGCCACCTGCAGCTCCTGGCCCGGGAAGACGAGCCGCGGCCGGCCCGCCACCACCAGATCCTTCGCTGCCGTGCCCTTCACCTCCACGCGCGCCAGCACCACGGAGGCCGCGCGGTGCGCTCTGGCCGCCGCGTCCACCTCCGAGCCGGACAGCACGTTCACCACGCGGCCGTCGCTGGCACGCGCCAGCGCGTCGAACAGCTCCTGGTTCACCGCCGCCTCGCCGAAGCGGTAGCTCATCCACCGCAGCGTCTCTACGCTCGGGTGGTTGGCCACCAGCGCCTCCACCCGCCCCTGGCCCCAGGTGGCGTTGCCGTCCGAGAGCAGGAACGCCGTCACCCGGTCGCCTGCCTTCGCCGGCTTGAGCCAGTCGCGCCCTGCCTGGTCCAGCTCCTCCAGCACCCCGTCCACGTGCGAGGCCCCCTCCAGGAAGATGCTCTCCAGCTCGGAGAACGTCTGCTGGCGGTGCGCGGCGTCGTTGGCCCGCCAGCCCGGCCCGTGGAGCCAGCGCGGGCGCACGTCGAACAGCAGCACCGCGTACTCCTTCAGCGACTCGTCCTTCTCCAACAGCGCCCGCAGCGTGGCGGCCTGGAGCGCCCACGCGTTGCCGTCCTCCGCCGACAGCGAGGTGTCCACCACCAGCACCGCGCGCCCGGTGGGAGGCCCCTCGGCGCCCGAGGTCAGCCGCGCCGGCAGCCGCACCCGCGCGTAGAAGGCCTGGCCCGGCAGCCCCGCCGCGTCCTTGCCCACCAGCACATCCGCGTCCGCGCTCCGGGGCGCCAGCGCCACCGCCAGCGTGCCGTCTCCCTTGAGCTTGGGAAGGTCATGCGCCTGCCAGGTGCCCAGCGCCCGGGGCTTACCCTCCGGAGCCGGCTGGACAGACACCTCGCCCACCTGGCGCGGGTCTACGTGCACGCGCGCGGAGACCTGCACTCCTTGCCCGGCCCCCGGCGGCAGCGGCCACGTGTAGCGCAGGCGCTGGCCGTCGAAGAGCAGCGACTGCTCGTAGGCGATGACGACCCGCTTGAGCGACTTGGGCGGCAGTGGGAACACCCGCGCGCTGAACGTCGAGGCGCCCGCCCACTCCAGCAGCGCCGGATCCACGTTGCGCCGGACCACGTCCTCGTAGACCTGCCGGGCACGCTTCTGCTCGACGACGCGGGCCTCCTGGCGCTCACCCCAGGAGCGCTTCGAGCCCGGAGGACTCGGCGGGGCCGCGGCGCCCAGCTCCTCCTCCTTGCCCGAGCTGTCTCCCAGCGGCGGCAGCAGCTCGGACGACTGGAAGAGCGAGGGAGAGTCCACCGCCACCGAGCCCGAGTAGAGCGCGAAGCCCGCCACCGTTGCGCCACCGGGCAGCGGGTAGAAGAAGGTCCCCTCCAGGCTGCGGCCCGTGTCGTTCTCGAAGAGGTGATCCACCACCGTCCGCGCCCGGGCGCCCTGGATGTACGTCACCACCCGCACCGCGCGCAGCTTGAGCGGCTCGTAGCGGCCGGACTCGTTCGTCACCAGCACCTTGGCCGTCCGGGGCGCGGCCTCCACCTTTGGCAGCACCGGCGTGGGGGTCTTGTCACCTCCGCCACCCTTGCCCTTCTCCTTGGGCTTGGGGTCGCCACCGCCACCAGGACCCATGCTGTCGGAGTCCCCGCTCATGGCATCCTTCGCCGGAGCCATCGCCTCCGCCCTGGGGGCAGCCCTGGGGCGAGGAGGGGGCGGGGGAGGAGGAGGAGCGCGGGGGGCGGCACTGGGAGACGGCGCGATGCTGCCGCCGAGCACACCGCCGACCACCCCTCCGACGACTCCTCCCTCCACCTGGCCGTCCGCGCTCGCCTCTTCCATCGGCTCGCCTGCGGGGAGCTCCGCCGGGTTGCTCGGCCGAGGGCGTGCCGCTTCCTCGAGCTTCGCGACCTGCTCCTCGGTGATGACCTGCGGATCCGCCACGGAGTCTCGCAGCTCCGCGATGTCCACCTCTCCCGTGTCCGCCTCTCCGAGCACCGCCTCGGGGGCTGCCAGCCCTGCCTTCTTGAAGCGCTCCACCTCTTCCTTGGGCGCCGAAGCCGCAGGGCGCGCGGGATGCGGTGGCGTGGGAGCCTTGGGCTCGCCAGGCGTGCCACGGGTGCAGCCTGCGAGGAGGAGCCACGTGGGCAGCAGGAGAGTGGAGGCGCGCGTCAGGTGCATGGGCCGGAGACGTTAGCCCAAGGTGCCCCGCACGTGCGCCAGGGACCTGCGCGGCACCTCGGTCCCGAGTCAGTCCACGCTGGTGCTCACGCCACCATGCTGGACGCGCAGCTGCTCCAGGTGACGGCGCCGGGCGTCGGCCGCTGCCAGGTTCCAGGCGCCCGCGAGCAGGCCTGTCAGCAGGCATGCGCCCCAGAGGGTGGAGGCACCGAAGCGGCCCAGCGTCCACCCGCCGAGCGCGGGCGCGAGGCAGGAGGCAAACCCCCAGCTCATGGAGAAGGCGCCCTGGTAGCTGCCGCGCAGCTGGGGCGAGGCCAGATCCGCCACCACCGAGGGGGACATCGTCGCGCCGAGGATCTCCCCCATGGTCCACACGGCCACGGCGAACATGGCGAGCGGCACGGTGGCAGGCAGCGCGTGCAGCCCGAAGCCCAGCCCGGTGAACACCGCGCCCGCCGCGAGCACGGCGGAGCGGCGCCACCGGGAGACGATCCGCGCGATGAAGGGCTGCAGCAGGACGATCATCACTCCGTTGACGGCCATGATCGCGCCGTAGTCCGCCGTCCCCAGCCCGTGAGCGATCAGGTCCAGGGCGAGCGCCGTGTGGCCCTGGAAGAAGATCAGCGCCACCAGGAAGTTGGGCACCCAGAAGGCCAGGAAGACCTTGTCCCGGAAGGGGACGGGCGAGGGCAGCAGCGAGCGGGAGGGCGCGCGCTGGGTGCTGGTCTCCGGGACCTTGAACCAGACGACGCAGCCGTAGACGAAGGTGGTGAGCGCATCCGCCACGAAGAGGATCAGGAAGCCGCCCTGGGCCACGAGGCCTCCCAGGGGCACGGCGATGGCGAAGCCCACGTTCACCACCCAGTACAGCAGACCGAAGGCGCGGATCCGATCATTGGGGGGGACCACGTCCGAGATGGCCGCCGCGACGGCGGGCCGGTAGAGATCTCCCAGGAGCCCGGCGGTGAAGGCGGCGAGGCGGAGCCACAGGAGCTGCTCGGAGAAGCCGAGGAAGAGCATCCCCGCCGCAGCCAGCCACAGCCCCAGGACCAGCGCGATGCGGCGCCCGAACCGATCCGCCAGCATCCCGCCCAGCAGCGAGGAGAACACCGAGCCCGCGCCAAACAGCGCGACGACAAGGCCCGCTTGCACCTCGGTGAGGCCCCGCTCGCGCGTCAGGTAGAGCGCCATGAAGGGCACCACGAAGCTGCCCAGCCGGTTCACCAGGGTTCCCACCCACAGGACCCAATAGGTCGAGGGCAGCCCACCGGCGGTGACGCGCACCTGCTCCACGAGCTTGTGGCGGAGCGTCGCGGGGGAGAGTGAGGGCATACTGGCGCGCAGCATGCGCCAGAGGGCGGCGCTCTCCAAGAGGGTGTTGAGGTCCAGGCGGAGGGTCCGGCACTGCAGCCGAGCGTTGGCACGTCCCCCCGCATGGTGGGGGTGGGATGGGTGCGCCGCGATATCGGGCTGGTAGTTCACCGCGACTTGCAGCACAACGCGCATGTGCGCGCCGTGCTTCACTTCCTTGCCGAGCTCATCCAGCGTGAGCGCCCGTTCATTGCTGGAGAGGGGCTCGTCACGCCCATGCCAGAGCCCGTGGCTCCCCCCCGCCCTCCGGCGGCAGCGCGCAAGCCGAGGGCACTCTCCGTATGAGCGCGGTCATCAGCTTGCTAGGCGTGTGCCTGGTGCTTGGCGTGCTGGCCCGGCGCACCGACCGCTTCCCGCCGCAGACGGTCCCGGTGCTCAACTCGTTCATCATCGCCGTGGCCCTGCCCGCGCTCGTGCTGCGCGTGGTGCACAAGCTGGAGTTCCATCCCGCACTGTTGGCCGCCGCCGCTTCGCCGTGGGTCATCTTCGTGGTGGCGGTGGCGCTCTTCCGCGGCGTGGGGCTGCGCGTGGGGCTGAAGCGGGAGTCCATCGCCGCGCTCGTGCTCACGGGGGGGCTGAGCAATACCGCCTTTGTGGGCCTGCCCATGGCCGAGGCGCTGCTCGGACGGGACGGGCTCGCGGTGGCGGTGGTGGTGGACCAGCTCGGCACCTTCCTCGTGCTCGCCACGCTCGCCACGCTCTTTGCCACGCGGGCCGCAGCGGGAGAGGACGAGGCCCTGCGCCCTGCGGCGCTGCTGCGTAAGGTGGTGACGTTCCCGCCGTTCATTGCGCTCGTCCTCGCGCTGGTGCTGCGCCCGCTGTCCTTCCCGGCGTGGATGGACACCGTGCTGGAGCGGCTGGGTTCGACGCTCACCCCGCTCGCGCTCTTCTCTGTGGGCTTTCAGCTTCAGCTCAGAGGGTTGAGGGCGCGGGCCGGGGCGCTGGCCCTGGGGTTGAGCTTCAAGCTGGTGCTGGCGCCGGCGCTGGTGGTGCTCGCGCTGTGGGCGCTGCCGGTGGCGCCCATCGTCCGCGAGGCCACCATCATGCAGAACGCCATGGCCCCCATGGTCAGCGGTGCCATCCTCGCCTCCGAGCACAAGCTGGATCCGGAGCTCGCCGCGCTCATGGTCGGCTTCGGCATCCCCCTGAGCTTCCTCACCGTGATGCTGTGGATGTGGCTGGTGTGAGTGAGAGGGGCCGAGAGGTATGGGCCTCGCGTGGGTTGTATGCTCCGGCGCCGTGAGAGCGATCCCCTGGTACCTGTGCGTGTCCCTGGCTTTGGCGTGCGCCGCGCCGAGCGCGGGGACTGCTTCCCGTGAGTCCGCAGCGTGTGTGCTCGATGCGCAGCCGGAGTTCATCCCGGTGCCGGAGCCCATCGAGGGCGAGCTGAACGAGGCGTTCGACCTGCCCGACTCGCCCGAGTGGTGGGTCCCCGCCCCCATGGACTCCGAGCGTGAGCAGTACCGCGCTGCTCTGGTGTCCCGGCTCGGAGGTGAGCAGGGCCTGCAACCCCGTGTCCTCCTCGAACGGCAGCGCGCTGTCCATGTGGCGCTCCCGGGTGACCGGGCCCGCGAGGCCGAGAACATCGATGCGCTCCTTCAAGGCAAGGCCGGCACCCTGGGCGCCGCCTCCTGTCTGGAGTGGCGCCTCTTCCAGCGTCAGGCGCATCGCTTCCCCATGCTCGGGCGGCCCACCGAGCTCGGTGCGTACGTCCTGCGCGGCCATGGGCGCATTCGTGTGTATCTCTCGGGAGCTGATCGCGTCGGCGGGAAGCTCCGCCACGAGGTGAGGGACCGCGTCGTGGCCGACGTGGCCCAGGGCTTCGCTCCCGTGGCCCACCTCCACAACCACCCCTTCATGTTCGACCGCAAGCCGGGCGACCGGACCTGGGCCACCGAGGACACCCTCCAGGATATCGCCGGGGCGCTCGCACCCAGCCTCACCGATGTGCAGGCCTATCGCGGGATGCGGGAGCACTTCGGACTGCAGGGCGCCTGGGTCACCAATGGGCTCGATTCCGCCCACTACTCCGCCGAGGACTTCGAGCGGCTCTCCGCCTGGCCGTGAGCGTGCTTCCGCCGCGGCTCACGTCAGCTCGCGCGTGAGCTCCACGAACACCGTCGCCCTCACGCCCCGGAGCCTCGGCGGGAAGCGCCGATCCTCGCGGTAGCCCTGGCGCTCCCAGAAGCGCCGCCCCGCCTCGTTCTGCTCCGCGCATGCCAGCCTCATCCGTCGCGCCCCCTGCGCTCGCGCCCAGTCCTCCGCCGCCCGCAGCACGCGCTCGCCCAGCCCTTGGCCGCGCACTCCCGGCTCGAAGAGCAGCAGCCCCAGGTACCACTCTCCCGGCTCGCGGAAGTTCCGCAGCAGGTCCAGCGCGCCGCACAGCCGAGGGCGTGGCGTGAAGAGGCCGAAGAAGAACTTGTCCTCCAAGGCCTTACCCGGCGGCAGCTCCATCAGCTGGTTGAGGGCTTCGTCCGGTCCGGCGGGCTGTCCTTCAATGAGGACGTGGTAGTCAGCGCATGCGTCGCACAGCCCCTGCAGGGCCGCCGTGTCCTTCTCGTCGAGCCGACGCGCCGTCAGGCCGGTATCCGCGGGTAACTGCAGCACTCCACGACTCTCGCACAGGCAGCACGCAGAGGTACGACTTCATCGGGACCTGGGGACGCAGTGCCCCCGCCCCGCTCCTCCCTCTGGGCGAGAGAGGAGCCGTGGCCCTACGCGTTGGCCGTGGCCGAGTACGTCAGCTCCAGCCCGTTGCCCTTCACCTTCATCCGCGGACGCGACAGCCAGTGGCACTTCGGGCAGTAGCTGTTCGCCCCCGCCGGAGTCGCGCGGATGGTCACCTCGCCACCGCACAGCAGGCAACCTTCAGGAAGGGTGAACTCGGCGAACCGCTCACCGTTCAGCTCTGGAATCATCATGCCTTTGACGTAACGCAGAATTCGCCCATCACAAGTCGACTGAGCGCCGCGGCTCACCTTTAAGCAGCCAGCCAGGCGAGCCCCCCTGAATTCCTTACAGCGCTTTTCCCAATCGTTGCCTGTGCACGCTGCAAACCCCTGAAACCACTGCCTCCGGCTGGCACGCGTCTTTCAAGCAAAAGCCCCCCGAGGGGGGATGGGTGGATGGCGGATATCGACCAGGTGGTGCTGCTCCACGATCGACGTGGCTGGAGCGTGAAGGTGGTCCTGAGGAAGGGCGGCTCCCGGCGCTACCGCTATGGCAGCGAGGCCCAGGCGCGCTACTTCGCCGCCGTGTTCGAGCTCGGGCCCCGGGTGCTGCCTCCCATCGCTCGCGCCAGCAGCCGCAAGCGCAAGCGTGCCTCCCCGGCCGCACTCCCCGTGGATCTCACCGGGTAGCCTGGCGGCAGGGCCACCCCCGCAGGTTTCCTCTACCCATGCGGGCACGTTTCGGAGAGGCTGCGTCCGTTCGCAGGAGATCACCATGAGCGACCCCTCCAAGCCCTTCGTCCTTCCTCCCCACCGTGAGCAGGTCACCTCGGAGCCGGATCCCGGTGGCCGCTGGTCCAACAAATTCCCGGACATGATCGGCTACAAGAACCAGGGTGGCGGCAAGGTCCCCGCGGACTTCACGTGGACCACCAACCCCAAGCAGTGGCAGGAGGAGATGACGCCGGAGACCCTGGCCCGGCGCTACGACCGGCTCCGTGTGCTGCCGGCCGCTCGCGCCGCTCCCGCGCTGCCCGAGGGCACCAAGAAGGAGTAGGCCCGCTTCCCGGGCCTCAGTGGAACGGCAGCGCCGCGAGCCGCTCCCGGAACAGCTCCAGCGTCTCGCGCAGCTCTCCGTCCTCCAGCCCCTCTCCGGGCGCCCGGCGGTGCTTGCGCAGGAAGGCATCGAAGGCGGCCGAGCGGCCGTAGAGCTGGCTCGCCCGCTCCAGTGCCTCCAGCAGCGCCCGCTCGGCCCCCGGTGAGCTGAGGTAGAGGTGCATCGAGGCCTGCTCCAGCTTCGCTCCGCAGGCCGCCCACACCGCCCGGTCGTGCATCGTGAGCACGTGCACGGTGAGCTCCTCGGCCACCTGCTCCAGCACCGCCAGGAAGGGCTGCACCGTCCGGAGCAGCTCCTCCCCCTCCACCCGGCGCTCGCTCGCCAACAGCTGGAGCTGCTCGCGCAGCCCTACCAGGTCCCGCTTGTCGCGCGTGCGCAGCGTCAGCGAGGCCGGCATCGTCGCAAAGGACGCCAGGCTCTCCTCCAGCTGGCGCGCGAGCGCGGGCAGCCCCTCGGGGGCCGTGCGCGCCACCCGCTCGAGCTTGCTCTGCAGCGAGCGGCGCAGATCCACCACCCCGCCCCGCAGCGCCACGGCCGCCGCCGTCTGCAGCCCGTACCCGGGGACCACCTCGTCGCGGCGCACCTCTTCGAAGGCCGCCGCTGTCAGGTACACCAGGTCTCCCATCCTCGCGCGGAAGTCCAGGCGGAAGGACTGCAGCTCCGTCATCAGCGCCCAGCGATCCGTCACCACCTCCGGGCGGCGCACCCGCTCGCCCAGATCCGCCACCCGCCGCGCCAGCCGCTCCGCGCTCGCCTGACAGACGACCTCCACCTCCTGCTCCAGCCGCTCGTCCGCGCTGGATGATGGCGACCTCCAGCCCGTGTCGCCACCCGACGAGCGCTCCGGCGCCGGGAACTGCTCGCGGATGACCGCGATGAGGTGGTTCACGTCCCCCAGCGTCTCCCCCAACGCGGGCGCCATGGTCTCCCAGAGCGCCAGATCCGCCCCGTCCGGCTCCGCCGTGGTGGGCTCGTACTTGACGATGCTGAGGTGCCCCAGCCGCTCGATGGCCACCGCCGCGGCCCGGTACACCTGCTCCAGCCGCTCGGCGAGGTGCCGATCCGTCAGCGCTTCGAGCAGCCCCTGGAGGCGCGACGGCAGGGCATCTTGAGGCATTCTGGGTTTGACTGTGAGCATCGAGGCCTGGGACCGCCGGTGTCAGGAACGTCTGTCCGGGACGCTAGCGCAACTCCGAGAAAACCCCTCGATTGGCGCCACGAGCAAGGCTAGACACGGGCGCCGTCCGCCCATGGAGCCCGTATGCGCCTGAGCCTTGCTTCCCTTTTGGTCATCCTCTGCGTCAGCTGCAGCACCACCCCCGCCACTCCTCCCACGCCGCCGCCGCCGCCGCCCCTGTCGGCCGAGGCCGCCGCCGTCTTCGCTCGCGCCGAGGCGCCCGGCCCTGGCGCCGCGCTCGTGGTGAATCTGGACGCCTTCGAGGCGCTGGGGCTCGCGGGCAAGGGGCCCACGATGCAGCAGCTGGCCACCGTCTCCACCGCCGTCATGTCCCAGCTCGCGGTGGGGGAGGGCTCGGAGGCCGCGATGTTCGCCCGGGGCGCCGTGGTGAGCGCCCTGCTGCGCGAGTGGGCGAAGTGGCCCAACCTGCGCCGCGTCGCCTTCCTCGTCCCCTCGGACCGCATCCTCGCGGACGGTCCCGCGGTGCTCCCCCAGGTGGCGGTGGGCGCGCTCGCGGTGGATGAGGGCTCGCCGGACAACGCCCAGCTGCTCTCGGGTGTCGTCGCGCTCGTGCGCGCCGCGGCCGAGGAGCTCACGCGCGAGGGCTCCGAGGTTCGCGTCTCCCTGCGCGGGCAGGACCTGTGCGTGGAGAGCGCCGAGCTGGGCCTCCCCGTGTGCGTCCGTCCCCGGCGCGGGTTGATCCTGTTCGGCTCGCCCACGGCTCTGGGGGCGCTCGAGGCGCTGCCGCCCGTCACTGCTCCCGCCGCCGCTCCCGGTGAGGCGCCGCTGCTCCTGGGCCTGCGCCTGGACCTGGGCCCCAAGGGCCGCGGGCGCCTGGCCTTCACCGGCCGGGACGCAGTGCGCCTCGGGCTCAACCTGGAGGGTGCCGCGTCGAAGGACATCGGCGTGATCGAGTCCCTGGTGAAGAAGGCGCTCGCGGACTACGACGCGCACCAGGCCGAGGTGCGTCAGCGCATCGCCGCCGGGCTGTCCGAGGTGCAGCGCTCCATTGCCCAGGATCCCGCCGCGCCGGCCTCGCTGAAGCAGGCCGCCACGGGCCTCACCGCGGAGCGGGTGGTGGACGAGAAGGGCTACTGGGCTCAGATGCGCCAGTCCCTGCAGGTGTCCTCCACGCAGGACAGCTACTCCCTGGCCCTCACCGTCCCCGCGGGCGCGGTGAAGGAGCTGTCCGACCAGATGTCTACCGGCGGCACCTCCGTGGCCCTGGTGGGCGTCATGGCCGCCATTGCCATCCCCCACTTCATGAAGTTCCAGACCCGCTCCAAGCAGTCCGAGGCGCGGAGCAACCTCAAGGCCGCCTTCACCGCCCAGCGCGTCTACGCGATGGAGAAGGACCGGCTGGGCCGCACCTTCGAGGAGATCGGCCTCGTGCCGGAGCCGGGCCGCCGCTACACCTACTGCATGGGCAAGCAGTGCCTGCCGTGTGATGGCGCGGACTGCAAGGTGGCGCCAGCTCCCTCCCCGTGCCAGGGGCTCACCTCGGTGGGCAAGAGCGCGGAGGACAACTTCTCCATCTGCGCGTACGGCAACCTGGACTCGGATGAGACCTGGGACGTGTGGGTCATCGACCGGAGCGGCGAGCCGGAGAACCTGAGCAACGATCTGGAGTAGCAGGCCAGGCAGGCAGGCGCGCCACCCCCGGTCCGGCATAGAGTGGACCGGGGAGGAAGTCATGAACGTCCGGTCCCGCCGCCGGCTGGTGGCTGGTGGCATCTGTGCAGTGCTTGCTGGAGTCTCGCTGGCGGTCGTCAGCTCGCAGGTGTGCCTGTCCGCGTGGCTCTTGCAGGGCGTGCGGGTCGGCCAGTGCCCGGATGGGCGCTTCCGGCAGACGGTGGGGCTGCAGGTGGGCGGGCTGGCGCGCGAGCGCACCGGCACCGTGCGCGTCTGGGCCCTGGCCCACGGCGTGGGCAAGTCCTACGGCGAGCAGCTCCAGGCGCGCATGCGCCCCTCGGAGGCCCAGCTGGTGCTCCTGGATGCCGCGGGCAAGGAGACACCGCTGAAGCCCGAGAAGGACTGGGTGCGGGATGACAGCGGACATCTCTCCGCCGAGCTGAAGCTGCCCGCGCTGCCTGACGGCGACTACCGGCTGCGCGCCCGCATCACCACCCGCCTGGGCGCTGACACGGTGGAGGCCGCGCTTCCCCTCTATGCGCCCGCGCGCGTCCACGTCCTCACGGATCGCCCCCTCTACGAGCCCGGCCACCGCGTGCAGTTCCGCGCCGTGGCGCTGCGCGCCAAGGGCCTGGGTCCCCTGGATGGACGCCCAGGCCTGTGGACCGTGGTGGACCCCAACGGGGAGGTGGTGCTGGAGGAGCGCGCCCCCGCAGGCCCCTGGGGCGTGGTGTCCGGTGCCTTTCCCCTGGATCGCGGCGCTCCCACGGGACAGTGGACCGTGCGCTGGGTGAGCGGCGGCACCCGCGGTGAGGCCTCCTTCCGGGTGGAGCCCTTCTCCCTGCCGCGCTTCCGGGTGGAGGCCTCCAGCCCGCAGCCCTTCTGGCGCTCGGGCGACTCGCCCCTTGTGGAGGGGCAGGTGCTCTACAGCTCCGGAGCGCCCGTGGCTGGCGCACAGGTGTCGCTCGAGTGGAACCACTTCGGAGAGTGGCCTCCCCCCACGGAGTGGTTCGACGGAGGCGGGCTGCCCCTCCAGGCGAAGGCCGACGCCGCGGGGCGCTTCCGGGTGAGCCTGCCGCGGGTGCCTCAGGATCTGCGCGGCCAGGTCACGCTCTCCGCCACCGTGACGGCGGTGGACCTCGCTGGAGATGCCGTGCACGGCGGCGTCTCGCTCTTGCTCTCCGAGGATGCCCTCGCCGCCTCCGCCGTGACGGAGCTGGAGTCCGGCCTGGTGGAGAACTACAGCAACCGCGTGTACCTGCGGGCCACCACCGCGGATGGACAGGCGCTCCCCGGCGCCGAGCTCACCGTGAAGCGCGCGTGGGATCCAAAGGACCCGGGCGTGAAGACGGTGGCGGACGAGGATGGCGTGGCGGCCCTGCAGCTGGATCCGGGCGTCGCCGTCAACGTCGTCGTCCCTGCCATGCCCGTGCGCCGCAAGCCGCTCCCCAACCCGGTGGAGCTCGTCAGCTCGAACGAGCTGCTCTCCCGCGACGACGAGGTGGCCCTGGAGGATCAGGTGGCCCTGGAGCGGTGGCTGCCCTCCTTCTTTCCCTGTGCGCGCTTCGTCACGCCTGACACCGCGGACACCGAGCGGCAGCTGACCGTGCGGGTGAGCGCCAGCGGAGCCGTGGCGGACGTGGTGAGCAACTCTGGCCGGCTCTCGGCTTGCCTCGCGGACGCGGCCCGCACCCGGACGCTGCCGCCCGGGCGCGAGCGCATGCTGAACCTGGTCCTTCAGCTCGTCGATCCCCAGCTGCCCACGCTCGAGGTCGAGGTGAAGTCCTCGAACGAGGGGAGCGTGCAGCCGCAGCTCCAGGCGGCGCTTCAGGAGGCGGCGCGCGACGCGCGCTCGTGCCTGCCGGCGAAGCTCTCCGAGGCGTCGGATGTGCCCGCCACCCTCCGCTGGCGGCTCCGGCCGGGCCGGAAGGACGTGGAGGCCGGGTGGGTGCCCGCGGCGAAGCAGGAGGGTGTCCCAATGCTCTCCGCGACGGTGCTCTCCTGCCTCCAGGCCCGCTTCTCGCGCCTGGAGCTGCGCGACGGCACAGCCGCGGACCTGGAGACGTACGACGAGGAGTCGGAGACGGGAGCGCCCAAGGGCCACGTGGACGAGATGGGCGTGGCGCACCTCACGGCGCAGCCCGCGGAGGGCGAGGAGGGCGAGGCCCGGCCCCAGGACACCACGCGGCTCGGCTTCGAGCTGACGGTGAGTGCCCGGGTGGAGGGGAAGGACCTCGGCTCGACGAAGCTCTTCCTGCCGCCCACGCAGCTTCCCACCCAGCGGCTGCGCGCCACGCCCGCGCTGGCCCGCGCCGGCGAGGAGGTGCGCGTGGAGCTGCTGCGCGGCCCCGGCTTCAGCGGCTCGCTGCCGGAGAAGCTCTGGATGAGCGCGGGGGGGAATCAGCTGGAGTCCAAGGTGGATCCAAAGGCCCGCGTCGCGAGCTTCCGCCTGCCTGAGCAGTTCGAGGGCTGGGCCCAGGTGGAGTGGGGAGGAGCGAGCGCCCGCGTCTACGTGGCGCCGCGCGCGCAGCTCTCCGTGGAGCTGGCCCCCGAGAAGCCCGCCTATGCCCCGGGTGACATGGCCCGCCTGCTGCTACGCACCCACGTGGACGGGAAGGATGGCCCCGCCGCGGTGGGCCTCTTCGGCGTGGACGAGGGGCTGGCGCAGCTGGCACCGCTGCCAGGACCGGGCGCGCTCGGGAGCTTGCGGCCCGCGCCGGCCCTGATCAGCTCCGCCTTCGGAGTGCTCGATGGACAGGCGCTCGCCATGGGCCGCATCCGGGGAGCCAACGCCGTGGCGGCCACCCTGCTGCGCGTCAGCTCGGCGCCGACCGTAGAGGAGTCGGACCCGGCGCTGTCGTTCACCACGCAGGGCGCCTTCGCGCCGGAGGTGGAGCTGACGGAGCCCTTCTACCGGGTGCTCGCCGAGCTCACCGCCCAGGTGAGGGCGTGGGAGGAGAAGGCCCCCGAGGGGGAGACGCTGAGCCCCGAGGGCATGGCGAAGCTGTGGGAGCAGGCGCTGGCGGCCTGCGAGAAGCGCGGAGAGCCGGTGACGGATGCCTACGGGCGCCGCCTGAAGCTGTCACGGTTGCCGCCGGACCTGCTGGCCCTCACCGATCCCCGCATGGTGGTGGTGGGTGGGACGCGGCTGTCCGAGGACGTTGAGAACTGGGGTCAGTGGGTTGCCCGGGAGGCGCCATGAAGCGCGGACTGCTCATCTACATTGCTGGAGTTCTGTCCACCTTGGCCGCCTTGGTCGCGCTGACGTTGGTGGGGGACAACATCCGCCGGCTCTTCGGCGCGTCCGCGTCCGCGTTGTCCGGTGAGGCCGAGCTATCGATGGCGTACCCCGGGGCACCGCCCCCCGCTCAAGCCATGCCCGAGCCTGCCGCCGAGGAAGAGGCGGACATGGCGTATAGCTCCAAGGACGCCGCGCGCAAGAAGGCGCTTCCGATGAGGCGCATGGAGACCATCCAGATCATCAAGGGCACCGGCGGCGCCGCGGCCAAGCCCAAGGTGGCCAGCGCCGAGGGCGGCGAGCAGGCCGAGGCCGCGGCTCCGAGCCGCGCCTGGTTCCCGGAGACGTTCCTCTTCGAGCCCCGCGTGGTGACGGATGAGGCCGGGCAGGCGGTGGTGCCGGTGAGGGTGCCAGATCGCCTGACGCGGTGGCGGGTGCTGGCGCTGGCGCACTCGCGCTCGGGTGCGCAGGCGGGAGCGGTGACGAGCTTCGCGGGCACGCTGCCCACCTATGTGGATCCGGTGGTGCCCGCCTTTCTGTTCGCCGGGGATGCCGTGCGCCTGCCCGTGCAGGTGGTGAACACCACGGGCGCCGCGGTGGAGCAGCCGCTGAAGCTGGTGGCCGATGGCGCGGTGGTGGAGGGCGCCAGCACGCGCACCGTGCGGGTGCCCGCTCAGGGCAGCGTGGTGGAGTACGTGACGCTGAAGGCCACCCAGCCCGGCCCCGTCTCCTTGCAGGCCGCGCTCGGCTCCACGGATGCCATTGTTCGCAGCTTCGACGTGAAGCCCACCGGCCGGCCCGTGAGCCAGCTGCGCGGGGGCTCGCTCGCGGCGCCGCGGACCCTCACGCTGGAGGGAGCCTCCGAGGCGGTGGAGGGCAGTGAGCGGGTGCGGCTGCAGGTGTTCCCCGGGGCCCTGGGCATGCTGCGCGCGGAGCTCTCCGGGGCGGCCGCGCGCGGAGGGCTGGCGGAGGATGCGTATGCGCTGCTGCTGGCGGGCCGGGCGCCCGAGCTGCTGAAGACGCTCGGCGAGACGGCGGATGCCGACATGCTCAAGGCCATGGCCTCCACCTCCGGGCAGCGCGTGCTGCGGGCCGCCCGGGCTCCGGATGTGCCCACCGCGGCGTTGCTGGCACAGGCGGCGCTCCAGCACCCGGACAACCCGGTGCTGGCCCGGCTGGGAGAGCGCCTGTCCGCGCAGGTGGCCAACGCCCAGCGCCCGGATGGCACCTGCCAGGGCGGTGACGGGTGGACGCTGCAGCGGCTGCTCGTGGCCACTGCGGACTGTGCCCAGGCCGTGCGCGCGGGCTCCGCGCTCTCGACGCCGGGCAAGCAGCGGGCCGCGGCGTTCACCGCGCGAGCCATGGGCGCCTTCGAGCGCAACCTCTCGCGCGTGCAGGATGGCTACACCGCGGCGGCCATCCTGGCCAGCGGTGGGGTGACAGGCTCGCTCCAGGAGGCGCTGCGCGCGAAGGTGCGCGAGTCCCTGAAGACGCGGGAGGACGGCTCCGCATACCTGCCCGTGGAGCAGGGCGTGGCGCGCGCGGACGGGACGGTGCCTGGCGAGACGGAGGCCACGGCGCTGGCGGTGCTCGCGCTCGCGGGGGACAAGGCGGCCCCGATGGCGGACCTGGGCACCTCGTTGCTGGCCGGCTACCAGCCGGGGTGGGGTTGGGGGGATGGGCGCGCCAACCTCCTGTGCCTCCAGGCGGCGATGGTGCTCTTCTCCGAGCCGCTGCCCTCGCAGGTGCGCGTGGTGCTCGAGCGCGATGGGAAGACCGTGACGGAGGGCACCTTCGACGCCAAGGCCCTGCGGGACGTGCTGTCGCTGGAGGCGCCGGCGGCGGGTTCCGCGGGCGCTCACACGTGGACGGTGCGCGCGGAGCCGGCGGTGCCCGGCCTGGGCTACTCGCTGACGCTGGGCGCGTACGTGCCGTGGAAGGCGGAGAAGGGCCAGGGCCTGGAGCTGGCAGTGAAGGCGCCCACCGACGCGAAGGTAGGAATGCCCATCGAAGTGATGGTGCAGGCGGCCTCCCCTGCGGGAATGGCGCTCCAGCTGCGCTACGCGTTGCCCGCGGGTGTCCAGGTGGACACACCGAGCCTCGTGCGGCTCGTGGCCGAGCAGAAGGTGTCCAAGTACGAGGTGGAGGATGGGGCGCTGACGCTCTCACTGCCACCGCGCGGGTCCGGCGAGCCCTTCCAGGCCAGCTTCCGCGTGGTGCCGACGCTGGCGGGGACGCTGCAGGGAGGCGCCTCCAGCCTCTTCCCCGTGGGGCGGCCGGACCTCGTCTCGTACGTGCCTCCGTCCAGGTGGACGGTGCGCTGACGGCGTGTTCTCCTTATCGGGGAGAGTCTGCTCTTCCGCAACTACACCCTGGCGTTCCTGGTGTTCCGGCAGCAGAGCCGGTCCGAGGCGTGCGTGTTCTCCCTGGAGGGTGGCGAGGTGACGCCCGTGCCGTGGACCGGCCCCGTGTCGCAGGAGCACAACGGTCGCTGAGCGCAACTTCCCCGCAGCTCCCGTGTTTCTCCCGGAAGACCCAGTTTCATGGAGGATTCCGAGTGGACCGAGCGACGTGGAAGGCTGTGATGTTCGCGGGAGTGGTAGGGCTGAGCCTGATGGCGAGGGCTCAGCCTGTCGATGAGCAGGTGGGCGCAGCCTACGAGTTCCTCGATCCCGAGTTCCGAGGGCTGTCGGCGACATACCAGGACAGCAATCGGTGGGTGTGGCAGGCGCCGGTGGATCCGGTGACGGGGGTCATCCTCTCGGCCCAGCGCCAGCTCATCGACGGCCAGGCCACGCCCATGCTCGAGTCCTTCCAGGGGCCCGAGTGGGTCCGTGGCAGTGACCGCATCCTCTATACGAAGACGACGGACTCCACCCCCAACCTCTGGATCAAACGTCCCGGCGCGCTCCCGGCTCAGCTCACCGCTCCGCCCGCGACCCGCTACCTGCTCAGCGGCATCCTCACCTCCCGGCTCACCACCAAGGTGGTCTACCGCCGCAAGGAGATCCTGGCGAGCGGTGAGGTCGTCCAAGGCGTGTACTGGCTGGACAGCGCCTCGCCCTCGGTCGAGCACCTTCTGCCCGGCGCGGACCTGGGCGTGGCGCCCGTGAGCTGGATTCCGGGCTCCGAGGATCTCGTGTACTGCCAGCCACGGGACATGGATCCGGGTCCGGCGGAGCAGTGGGTCTCCCAGGTCGTCCGCCTGTCGACCACGACCGGGGCCCTCACCGTGCTCACCAGCGATCTGGACTCGAAGGAGGATGCGTTCGCGTTCCAGGCGCCGGAGCTCCAGCAGGCGCTGCGCTATGCCGCGGTGGTGAATGGCGACACGCTGCGGGTCTACCAGGATCTCGATGGGGATGGCCTCTGGGGAGAGGGACCCGAGGAGTGGACCGACCTGCGGCCCTCTTCGGAGCTGGGGCTCATGTACTCGCCCGAGGTGTTCCAGGCGCGTGACAGCCAGGGAACGGTGCGGACCTGGTTCGTGGTGGTGATGCGCAATAGCTCCGCAGAGCCCAGCGCGGGGGACCCGGGAGAGGTGTGGGTGATCGGCCTGGATGGCAGCGCGCTCCGGGTGGATGGCGGCTCCGCGACCCAGCCGCGCCAGCCCGCGGACCCGGAGGTCACCGCGGGCAGCAGCGAGATCTTCGTGTACTACAACAACTCGGGGACGATGGCGCTGTGGCGGAGCCGCACGGGCATGGCCGTACCCTAGGCCGGGCACCCCGGCGCGAGCTCATCCCTTCACCCCGAGCAGGCTCTCCAGGAGGCCGACACCCCCCACGAGCGCCACCCCGCAGAGGACGCCTCCCCACTGACGCCGGCCCTCCGCCGGGCTGGCCGAGCGCAACTCCGGCAGCAGATCCGTCGCGCCGATGTAGAGGAAGGTGCCGCTCGCGATCGCCAGGACGATGCCCTCCAGGTCTTGGATGAGGTGGCTGCCCAGCAGGACCGCCCCGGCCCCCACTGCGGCGGTGAGCTGGACGAGCGAGAGCGCGACCAAGGCCTTGAAGCGCGAGAAGCCCGCGGCGCGCAGGAGCGCGTAGTCCCCCACCTCCTGCGGCAGCTCGTGGGCAATGATGGCCAGCGCCGTGGCGATGCCAGCCTTCGGGGACACGAGGAAGGCCGCCGCCACCGCCGCGCCGTCTCCCATGTTGTGGAGCGCGTCCGAGGCCAGGAGCGCTGCCGGAAGCGTGCGCGGCGGCGCCCCCTCGGAGGCGGTGTGGTGGTGGTGCCCCTGCAGCAGCCACTCCGCCACCGCGAGCACCATGAAGCTGGCGAAGGCCCAGCGGAACACCGAGGCCCCCTGTATCGCGATGGCCTCGGGTAGCAGATCCAGGAATACCGCCGACAGCAGCGCCCCGGCCGCGAAGCCGACGAACACCGACAGGTGCCGCCGCAGCCACTGCTCCGAGAGCAGCCCGCCCGTCAGCCCCGCGAGGCCGTCCGCCAGCACCGCGAGCCAGATGTAGAGCGTTGACCGCTCCATTCAGCGTTCCATCAACCATTGGAGCAGCGCCTGAGGGGCATCCACGTGCACGAAGTGGCCTGCCTCCGGGAGCGTCGCCACGGGGCAGCCGGCTGCTTCCATTCGCGCCACGTCCGCCTCTGTCACGTACCGAGAGCGCCCTCCGCGGATGCAGCGCACCTTCGCGCCCGGGCGCTCCACCGCCGCCCAGAGGTCCACCCCGTTCACCCGTCCGTGCAGCTCCGCCAACCCCTGCCTGTCGAAGCGCCAGCGCACCTCTCCGTCGGGCGTGGAGAGGAGGTTCATCACCAGCCAATCGGCCAGCCCCTCCGAGAGGCCCCTCCCGATCAACCCCGCGCGCATCTCCCGCCGGTTAGAGGCGCTGTCCGGCGCCTGGAGCAGCACGTTCAGCACCATGCCGCTCTCCGAGAGGTCCACCGGCACGGGGCTGGGGGAGATGTCGAGCAGCTCCACGCTGGCCACATCCGCGGGCGAGGCCAGGCTCGCCGCGAGTGACACCCGGCCACCCAGCGAATGTCCCACCAGCTCCAGCGGCCCCGTGAACCCCTTGGCGCGCGCCGTCTCCACCACGTCCCGCGCGAGCGTGGACAGGTCCGCCCCCGAGGGCATGGGCAGCGAGCCCCCATGGCCCGTCAGGTCCGGCATCAGGAAGCGCCGGCTCGGCTCTGCCGCGCTCCACGCCGCCGCCAGCGAGCGCAGGTTGCGCCCCGAGCCGAGGAAGCCATGCAGCAGGACCGTGGGCACTTCCCCCTCGCCCAGTTGGAAACTCTCGAGGACCACACGCGCTCTCTTTCCGGGCCTTGCGCCTTGACCTGGGCGCGAGCCATCGCGCTTCATACCGCGAACGCCCTTCTCCCGGAGCCACTCCGTGCCTATCGCCTCGCTGCTGTGTCTCGTGCTTGCCGCTTCCCCCGCACCCGCCGACAAGGGAGACCCCCGCCCCGCTATCGCCGCGGTGCTGGATGACTGGCACAAGGCGGCCTCCGAAGCGGACGAGGCGCGCTATTTCGGTCACTTCACCGCCGACGGGGTCTTCCTGGGCACGGATGCCACCGAGCGGTGGACCCGCGACGCGTTCCGGGCCTGGGCGAAGCCCTTCTTCGCTCGCGGCAAGGCGTGGAGCTTCCGGGCCGTGTCGCGCACCCTCTCGCTGTCGAAGGAGGGCACCGTGGCCTGGTTCGACGAGGCGCTCGACACCCCGAACATGGGGCCCTGCCGCGGCTCGGGCGTCCTCGTGAAGGAGGGCGGGAGCTGGAAGATCGCCCAGTACAACCTCTCCGTCCCCATCCCCAACGCGCTGCTGCCCGAGTTCAAGAGCCGCATCGACGCGCACCTTCACAAGCCGAAGGGGTAGGTGTCGGGCGCGTCCTCCTCCTCGTGCCCAGCGTCCGCGTCCAGCGGGTGGACCGCCCACGTCTCGTCGCAGTGCACCACCGCGTCGAACTGTGCCGGCAGATCCGCCAGGAAGTAATGGCTCCAGCGCTCCGTGTGCGGCGCGTACACCACGCCAATGGCCCGCTCCAGCCGACGCTCGCGCAGGCCGGAGGCCGCCTCGCCCAGGTCCTCCATCCGCAGCAGGAACCGCGGCAGGGCCACCTCATGGAAGAGGTGCTCGTAGCTCCCAGGGAGCGCCGGGCGGATGCGGCGGCGCAGCCCCGGGCCATCCCACTCCTTCGCCGCGATCACCGTCCCCGTGTACGTGGTGAAGCCCACGCTGTAGACGGACTTCCCGTGCCGCTCGCGCAGGAGCTGCCCCAGGTTCAGCTCGCCCTGGTCGCCGAGCTGCGTGGCCCGCGCGTCCCCCAGGTGCGAGTTGTGCGCCCACACCACCATCCGCACGGGTTGGCCGGCCCTGCGCTTCAGGTGGTCCGCCAGCGCGTCCGCCGTGTCCGCCATGTGCGTGTCCCGCAGGTTCCAGCTGTCGTTCCGGCCCGCGTACATCGTCCGGTAGTACGCCTCCGCGTCCCGTGCCAGCCGCGCGTTCTGCTCGGCGAAGAACCGTGCGTCCTCATCTCCCGCACCCTGGGCCCTGCGCCGCTGCAGCTCCAGCAGCTGCTCCACCACCGCGTCCTCGCACGTCTCCGCGTAGCCGTACGCCGTGGCGTGCCCGTAGTCCTGGGGATCCGTGCCGAAGTGCTCGAAGCAGCCGTACCGCTCGCGCGCCCGCTGCGCCGCCTGGGGGTCCACCTTCTCCAGGTAGTCCACCACGGCGCGCATGGAGGCGTGCAGGCTGTAGAGGTCCAACCCGTAGAAGCCGGCCCGCTGCGCCGGAGGCCTCGCCGCGTTGTGCGCCCGCATCCAGCGCACCAGCTCCGCCACCTCCTGGTTGCGCCACATCCACCGCGGGAAGCGCTCGAAGTTCCTCAGTGCGGCCTCCGCCTCCGTGTCGCTGTCCTCGCCGTGGATGAAGGCGTTCACTCGCAGGGCGTCCGGCCAGTCCGCCTCCACGGCCACCGCGGTGAAGCCGTGCTCGGCGATGAGCTGCCGGGTGAGCGCCGCTCGCAGCGCGTAGAACTCATGGGTGCCGTGCGTCGCCTCGCCCATCAGGACGATGCGGGCCTCGCCGATGCCTTCCATCAGGGCGTCCAGATCCGAGGATGCGCCTGTGAGCGGCACGGCTGCCGACCGCACCCCGTCCAGCAGGGCGGGAGAGAGGTCCGGTGCGTCTTCATCGAAGAAGGGAGCCATACCTTCAAGGTGGGCAGGTGCCTGGGGACTGCCCAGTCACGCACAGCCTGCGGGCGAGCAGGCAAGGGGCGGTTCGCGCCCGTGGCCAGGTGCCGGAGCTGTCAGAGCCGGGCGCTACCCTGCTGTTCATGCGGGAGCATTCTCTGTGCTCAAACTTGTTGGGTTCCCATCACCTGGCAGGTGGGCCCGCTGGTCACTCGGTGCCCGGGTGCTCATCGTCGCGAGCACTCAGGTCAGTCGTGGGGCGGTGGAGGGGCAGGCAGATGGGGCAAGACTTCTGGGTGGTGGGAGCGCGGTGGCTGCTCCTGGCGGCAATGCTCGCGGCCGGGTTGGCAGAGGCTCGTGAGGTCGGCGGCGTGAAGATGGAGGACACGCTGGAGCTCCAGGGCCGCCGGCTGGCGCTCGCGCACATGGCGCTCAAGGAGAAGCTCTTCTTCGACATCTACGTGTGGGGCCTCTACATGGAGCAGATCCCCCGCATGGAGGCCGAGGCCATCGCCACCAACTCGGTCAAGCGGCTGCACTTCCGCTTCCTGCGGAAGATCCGCCGGGATCAGCTCGTGGGGGCCTTCCGCCAGGGGCTCTCCAGCAACGCCTCCCTGCGCTCCGAGCCGCTGCAGCAGGGGTTGGAGACGCTGCTGCAGTCCCTGAAGGATGTGAGCAAGGGGGACAACCTCATCCTCACGTACGATCCCAACGCCGGGCTGCAGGTCTCCGGCGAGGCCACCGGGGGCGTCTTGATTCCGGGTAAGTGCTTCGCGGACGCGCTGTTTACCGCGTGGCTGCAGAAGCACCCCGTCTTCGCGCGCTGAGGGCCGTTACTTCCGCCGGAGCACGAAGGTCGTCAGCGGCTTGATGCCATTCTGCTGGGCGAAGTGCCCCTGGTTGATGGCGAAGGCCACCCGCCCGCGCGAGTCCACGTACAGGAGCGGCTTGCCCACCGGCACATCGCTGAAGGTGGAGACGAAGGGCAGGCGCAGCTCGCGGCCCTTGCCGAAGGTGACTCGCGCCGTGTCTCCGCGCTGGTAGCCCAGCTTCGCCAGCAGCGCGCCGTCCGCGTTGGTGACGAGGTTGCCGTACGGGTGCTCGATGGCGAGCACCGTGCCGTTCAGCGCCGTGTCCGTCAGCTTCACCTCGGGGATGTCCAGGCGCTTCCAGTCGGTGATGGGAGGGCCCAGCTGGGTCCAGTCGTCACCGCGAGCGATCCGGGCACCCACCGGGGAGAAGACGTCCCGGCCATGGAAGGTGGAGGAGAGGTTCGGGGTGAGGTTCCACGCGGCGTTGGTGAGGTGGCGGACCTCCGCGAGGCCCTCCTGGCGCTCGACGAGCGTGAGGAGCCCGTTGTCCGGGAGGACGAAGAACTGCCCGCGCTTCGTCTTCGCCACGATGGCCCGGCGCTCGCTGCCCACGCCGGGATCAATGACGGTGACGAACACCGTGCCCGCCGGGTAGTACGGCGCCGCGCCGGCCAGGAAGCGGGCCCCATCCAGCACCGAGTAGGGCTCCACATCGTGCGACAGATCGATGATGCGCAGCCGGGGCTCCAGGCCGAGCATGACGCCCTTGCAGATGGCCACCGAGTCGTCTCGCTGCCCGAAGTCGGTCATGAAGACGAGGGTGGGCTGCGCTGGGGCGGCGGCGGGAGCAGGGGCCGAGGGCTCCGCGGCCATGGCCCGAAGCGCGGCGAGGAGCGGCAGGAGGAGGACGAGGCGGGAGGCCAGGTTCATGGGGAAATCCTTATGGCCGATTCCTGGTAGAGGAGCACGCGCGACCTGAGAGGGCAATCTCTCGGGGAATCCCTCGCTGGTTCGAGAGGCTTTGGAGTACCGCCAGCGGATGGAAGAGGCCCTGGGTGCCGAGTTTCGGTAGTCTCTCCGCCCCTACCTTCACCGCCTGTCCGGAGGACTCCCACCCATGCGTTCCATGCTGGCCCTGGCCACGCTCGCGGCACTCGCCACGGGCTGCGTCTCGCAGAGCAAGTACAACGAGCTGTCTGCCGAGGCCGAGAACCTCGACAATCGCCTCAAGGAAGAGAAGGGCGCTCGCGAGCAGGCCGAGGCCAAGGTGAGGGACCTGGAGGAGAAGATCGCCGCCCTCGAGCGCGACAAGGAGGCCCTCAACTCCCGCCTCACCACCTCCGAGTCCCGCCTCACCGCCGCCGCCGCCGAGCGCTATGCCCTCGAGCAGAAGAACCTCGAGCTCAGCGCGCTCAATGACGAGCTGGCCAAGTCCACCCGGAAGCTCGCCGAGGCCAAGGAGGCCCTGGAGAAGAAGAGCTCCGAGTACGAGAACCTCGCCCAGAGCCTCAAGAAGGAGATCTCCGAAGGGAAGATCCAGCTCTCCGAGCTCCAGGGCCGCATGACGGTGCAGCTCAAGGACAAGATCCTCTTCGCCTCCGGCTCCACCCGCATCAACAAGGAGGGCCAGGACGCCCTGGTGAAGATCGCCGATGCCCTCAAGACGGTGCAGGGCCGCATCATCCGCGTGGAGGGCCACACCGACGACGTGCCCACCCCGAAGGATGGTCCGTTCCCCTCCAACTGGGAGCTCAGCCTGGCCCGCGCCATGGCCGTGGTGCGCGCCCTCCAGGACGCCGGGGTGGACCCCACCACCCTCTCGGCCGCCGGCTATGGGCAGTACCAGCCCATTGCCCCCAATGACAGCGACAAGAACCGCAGCCTCAACCGGCGCATTGAAATCGTACTCGCGCCAAAAGTGGGAGGGCGTTAGACGGGGGGCGTGAAAACGCTCGCCTCCGTCCTCTGTGTCCTTGTGGTGACCGGGGCCATGGCTCAGGCCCCGGACGCCGGAACCCCCTCTCCCGACGCGGGCACTCCCACCGGGGTGCTCACCAAGGCCCCTGTCCTCAAGCGCCAGGTCGAGGCGCAGTATCCACCCGAGGCCCTCGCGCAGCAGCTCGAGGGCACGGTGGTCATGCTCATCGACATCTCCGAGGCCGGCGCCGTCACGGACATCCAGGTGACGCAGCCCGCGGGCCATGGCTTCGATGAGGCCGCCGTGGCCGCCGTGCGCCAGTTCGAGTTCGAGCCCGCCGAGGTGGACAACGTCCCCGCTCCGGTGCGCATCGAATACGCCTACCAGTTCGTCTGGCGGGCCCCGCCCCCTCCTGAAGGCACCGAGCCGGGGAAGGCCCCCGAGCCTCCGGTGAACTTCAGCGGCCGAGCCCTGGAGCGAGGCACCCGCCGTCCGCTCGTCGGCGCCGAGGTGGCCCTGCCGGAGCTGCAGCTCACCACCAGCACGAATGAAGAGGGCCGCTTCTCCTTCCGAGGCGTCCCCCTGGGCACCCACGAGGTGCTCGTCATCCTCAGCGGGTACGACCGGTTCCGCACCCGGGAGAGCATCGCCGAGGGCCAGGAGACGCAGGCCACGTACTACGTGCAGAAGCGCATCTTCAGCCAGTACGAGACGGTGGTGCGCAGCGAGCGGGAGCGCAAGGAAGTCACCCGCACCACGCTCCAGGTGGCCGAGATCCAGAAGGTGCCGGGCACCCAGGGCGACACGCTGAAGGTGGTGCAGAACCTGCCCGGCGTGGCGCGGCCCGCCTTCAACGGCGGCCAGCTCGTCATCCGTGGCACCAGCCCGAATGACTCGGGCGTCTTCCTGGATGGGCAGCGGATCCCCCTGCTGTACCACTTTGGCGGCCTCACCTCCGTGTACAACTCGGAGCTGCTGGACTCGCTGGACTACCTGCCCGGCAACTTCTCCTCCTACTTCGGCAACGTCACCGGCGGCGTCATCAACGTGCGCAGCCGCGCCCCGAAGATGGACCGCTTCCATGGCACCGCGGGCGTCAACCTCGTCGAGTCCAACGCCGTGCTCGAGGGCCCCATCACCGAGAACCTGGGCATCGCCGTGGCCGGCCGGCGCTCCTACGTGGATCTGGTGCTCAAGCTCGTCCCCGAGAACGAGGACGGCCCCTCCATCCAGGTGGCCCCGCGCTACTACGACGCCCAGGTGAAGCTGCACTGGACGCCCTCCAAGCAGCACACGTTCACCCTGCAGGGGCTCACCTCCAATGACACGCTGGGGCTGCTGTTCGACCGGCCCGCGGACCAGGACCCGAGCATCAACGGCGACTTCGAGATCACCACCGGCTTCAACCAGCTGCGGCTCGGTCACCAGTACAAGGGCGGGGCGCTCACCCTGGAGAGCCAGGGCCTCGTGGGCAACACCCTCATCGAGTTCACCCTGGGCGATCGCTTCCTGCGCATCTCCGCGCTGGACCTGGATCTGCGCTCCACCGCCGAGTACACCCTCAGCGAGGCGCTCACCCTGGCCGCCGGGATGGACATCCAGTATGCCCGCGCCAACGTGAAGGCGCGCGTCCAGGCTCCTCCCCGGGAGGGTGAGCCGATGGGGCCGGGTGTCACCGAGGAGATCCTCACCGCGGACTCGAAGTCCTATCAGTACTACCCGGGCATCTGGGCCGAGGCGCGCTGGCGCCCGCTCAAGGGCCTGCTGGTGGTGCCGGGCCTGCGCAGCGAGAGCTACCTCTTCGGAGAGCAGAAGGTGAACAAGCGCTCGCTCAACCCGCGGCTGGCGGTGCGCTACTCGCTGACGGATCAGGTGACGCTCAAGGGCGGCGCGGGCCTCTACCACGGGCCTCCCAACAACGAAGAGCCCAACAGCACGTTCGGCAACCCGGAGCTGAAGGCCAAGCGCTCCTACCAGTACAGCGTGGGCACCGAGTGGCAGCCCACGCCCGAGTACTTCGTCAGCGGCGAGCTCTTCTACAATGACCTGCACCGCCTCATCGTCAGCTCGGATCGGCTGGTGGAGCGGGATGGGCAGCTGGTGCCCGAGCGGCTGAACAACGCTGGCACCGGCCGCATCTATGGCTTCGAGCTGCTGGCCCGGCGCGCCCTCACCGAGCGCTTCTTCGGGTGGGTGGCCTATACCTTCAGCCGCAGCCAGCGGCGGGACAGGCCAGATGCTGCGCTGCGCCTGTTCGACAACGACCAGACGCACGTGCTGACGGTCATTGGCAGCTACAAGCTGCCGGCCGGGTGGGAGGTGGGGGCGCGCTTCCGCTTCTCCTCCGGCAACCCGCTCACGCCCATCGTCGGCGCCCGGAGGGATGATGGGACGGACGTCTTCATCCCCGTCTTCGGCGCGGTGAACTCGCAGCGGCTGCCCAACTTCAACCAGCTGGACATCCGCGTGGACAAGAACTTCATCTTCGACCAGTGGAGCCTGGACCTCTACGTGGACCTGACCAACGCCTACAACAACCCGGCGAAGGAAGGCATCCTCTACAACTACAACTACTCCGAGTCGGCGTTCCTGGAGGGCTTGCCCCTCCTGCCGATCCTCGGCGCCAAGGGGAGCTTCTGACATGCGCGCGCCCGTTCTTCTCTGCCTGTCCCTGGCGGTGGCCGCGTGCGGCCCGGAGTTCGAGCTGCAGCAGGAGATCCGCCGGGTCCGCGTGCTGGCCCTCAAGGCCGAGCCCGCCGAGATCACCTTCAACCCGGACGTCCCCGCGCTGCCGCCGCCCGTGGTGTTCAGCGCGCTGGCGGTGGCTCCGGACGAGCGCGAGGTGGGCGTGGCGCTCGCGCTGTGCCGGCCGGGCAATGCCTACAGCAGCGAGCTGGAGTGCCCGGGCAAGGATGGCGCCCCGCTGCCGCAGGGCGAGCTGTCGCTGCTGGACCCCAACGTGCAGCAGATCCTCCAGGAGACGGCGGAGGCAGTCGGGGGTGGGGGCAACGGAGGGGCCCTGGACTTCAATGATCCGCGGACGCGCGCCGTGCTGGAGAAGGGCGTGCCGCTCTTCATCGGCTACAGGGCCAGCGACGGCTCGGACACTCCCGAGGGTGTGGAGGAGGGCGTTCGCCGGCTGACGCTGCGGCTGACGGCCACTCCCAACCAGAACCCGCGCATGGCGGACATCCTCCTGGACGATGCGCCGCTCGCGGGCCCGCTGCCGCTGAGCACCGAGCTGGTGCTCCGGCCCCAGCTCGCCGACGGGAGCCTGGAGCCGTACGAGACGGCGGAAGGGACTCGGACGGAGCAGGTCTTCTACAGCTGGTTCGCCACCGGAGACGGCGAGGTGAAGCAGCTGCGCTCCCTGGAGCCGGTGGACGGCAGGCCGGGCGAGCCCACCATCAAGTACCTCACGCCGGACATGCCTCAGCGAGTGACGATCTACGTGGTGGCCCGGGATGGGCGCGGAGGCGTGGACTGGCTGTCGCGCACGGTGGAAGTGGGGCCCTGACTCAGGCCCCGGAGGGCGCCGGTAGCTCCAGCGCTGCGGAGGCCCGGCCGAGGCCCTCGGCCACCGAGGTGAAGGCGTCCGCCGTCCGCACCCGCGCCTCGCCGAAGCGGTCCACGTAGAGCTGCCGCACCGCGGGGATCTGCGAGGAGCCGCCCGTGAGGAACACCGCGTCGATCTCTCCCGCCCCCTGGCACCGGTCCAGCAGCCCCTGGGTCACCTGCTCCAGCTCGGTGAGCAGCGGCTGGCAGAAGGCGTCGAACTCAGCGCGGGTGATGCGCTCGTGCACGTGGATGCGCGCCTCCTCGAAGTCCAGCGTGGCCTCCTCGTCCCGGGAGAGCCGCACCTTCGCCGCCTCGATGGCCCGGAAGAGCCGGTAGCCCAGGTTCTCCATCACCAGGTCATACAGCGCCTCCGCCGTCTCCGGCTTGTTGCTGGACTCCAGCATCAGCTCCAGCAGCTCCTGCGTGGACTTCTCGCGGATGAAAGACATCTCGTGCCAGGACAGCAGCTTCGCCATCACGTGCTGCGGCACGGGCAGCCGCTTGTCCGAGAAGCCCCGCACCTTGTACGTGGTGCCTGCGCCGAACCATGGCAACAGCTTGTGGCGCATGATCTCCGCGTCGAACCGGTCACCGCCGATCCGCACGCCCGTGGAGCCCACCACGTCCGGCCTGCGGTCCAGCTTCCCCCGGCGCGAGGGCCCCAGCCGCATCAGCGTCAGGTCCGTGGTGCCCGCGCCGAAGTCCGCCACCAGCACCAGCTCGTCCCGCGAGAGCTGCGCCTCGTAGGCGAGCGCCGCGGCGATGGGCTCGATGAGGAACTGGATGCGCGTGAAGCCGGCCAGCTCCGCCGCCTTGCGCAGCCGCTGTTCGGCCAGCGCGTCCGCCTCGGGCTCCGGAGAGAAGAGGGCCGGGCGCCCCAGCATGACCGCCTCGGGCGGGCTGCCCAGGTGCGCGCCGGCGGCCTCGCGCACCCGGCGCAGCAGCACCGCCACCAGCTCCTCGATGGTCCACGTGCGGCCGTGCACCTGCGTCGCGCGGAAGGAGCGGCTGTGGAGGAAGGACTTCACCGACTGGATGAAGCGCCCGGCGTTGTCCTCCAGGTAGCGGGTGATGGCCTGCTCGCCCGCGTATGTGGTGCGCTCATCCTCCGGGAAGAAGAGCACAGAGCGGAAGAGGCGAGGCTCGGCAGTCCCCAGGGCGATGGGCAGCACCCGCCCATCAGGCAGGGCCGCTGCCGTGTTGCTCGTTCCGAAGTCGAGGCCGCAGACGTGCATGGCTCCGCGAGATACCGCTGAACCGGGCAGGGCGGTAGCGCCTTCTCGAGCTGCGGACAGCAGAGCAGGCCCCGGCTGTCTGCCCGGCTCGGGTTGGCGCTCGCGGCTCGCGCTCCATCTTTGCCCTGTCTACTCAACGACAGGAGAGAACATGAGACTCGGCGCAGGATGGTTGTCGGCAGGGATCGCCGCTTTGGTCCTCACCGCGGGGTGCAAAGAGGGCCGGCCGGTGAGCGGGCAGCAAGAGGGGGAGCAGGCCTCCGCATCCCAGACCGTGGAGCAGGCCCAGAAGCAGTCTGAGCAGGCCTTCGACCAGGCGAAGGGCGCCCAGAGGAAGGCCACGGACGAGCAGCGGGATGCCGTCCAGGCGCAGCGAGAGCTGGAGAATGCCCAGAAGGACATGACGGAGGCCCAGGCTCGCGTTCAGAAGGAGGCCCAGGAGGCGCAGCAGGCCCAGCAGCAGGCCCAGCAGCAGACGCAGCAGGCCCAGCAGACGGCGGCCCAGTCTCAGCAGAGCGCGCTGGAAGCTCAGCGCCAGCAGCAGAGCGAGGTGGCGCAGCGGTCCCAGCAGCAGGCGCAGCAAGCCCAACAGCAGGCGCAGCAGACGCAGCAGCAGGCCCAGGCCTCGCCTCCCGTGGCTCAGACACCCGCTCCTACCACCCAGGCGCAGGGTGAGCAGCTCATCGTCGGCCAGGTCCTCACGGTCAATGACCGGGAGCTGCTGGTCAGCAGCCGTGGCGAGCCGCAGGTCCGGCTCCAGGTGCAGCCCGGCACGGTGATCACCGTGGATGGCCGCGCGGCCCGGGCCGTGGACATCGAAGAAGGCAGCCAGGTGCGTGCCTCCTTCCACAATCAGGGCGGTGAACCGACCGCGACCCGCATCGAGGTGACCACGTCGCAACAACCGGCGGTCCCCGCCGCGCCCGAGAGTGGCGAGTCCTCGCCGGGAGCCCAGCCGCAGCAGCCTCCCTTCCAGCAGGACTGAGCAGGGGAGGACTGAGCGCGACAGCTGGGGCAGCCCGCGGGTGGGCTGCTCTGGCTGCCAGCGCTGGAGCTCGCGGCGGAGGGGCTCAGCCCTTCGAGTGCGTGACGATGAGCTTCTCCGCGGCCGCTGGCCCCTTCCACCCCAGGATGCGAGCGTCCTTGTTCGAGAAGGCCACCACGGTGAGGAAGAAGTGCTCCAGCTCTTCCCGCTCCCTGCGAGACAGATCCTCGTGGCTGCGCAGGTGCTCGGCCCGCAGCGCGGCCACAGGCACCATGAGGAGCCGGTCATTGCGCTCTCGGCCCCGGCCCTTCTTCTTCTTCTCGTCCACCTGGAGCACGCCGAGCGGGCGGCACGGCAGCACCACCCCGGGCCAGGTGGCCAGATCCCAATACACCAGGGCATCCAGCGGGTCGCCGTCCGGTCCCTCCGTGCTGGGGATGAAGCCCCAGTCGAAAGGGTAGCGGAGCCCCTGGGTCAGCGGCCGGCCGACGGTGAAGACCCCCAGCTCCGGCTCGTACTTCAGCTTCACCGTGGAGCCACGCGGGGACTCGACGACGACGTGGAAGGAGTTCTTCTTGCCGCGCAGGGGCAGCCGCGTGAGATCCGACACGGGAACCTCCTGGGGAGAGGTGGACACGGCAGGGCCGTGGAGCCAGGCACCTCGCAGGGGATGCCCAGGGCTCTTCCGCCTGCCCGCTCGGAGGGCACTCAGGAGCTGCAGCTGACTGCCAGGTGCTTGCCCCAGGCAGGTGGGGGGGCCGCCAGGGCCTCGTGCTCGGGCTGCTCCTCGAAGGGACGGGAGAGCACCGCGAGCAGCCGATCCACCTCGCTGAAGTCACCCTCCTGGGCGCGGGAGATGGCGGCCTGGGCCAGGTAGTTGCGCAGCACGTACTTGGGATTGGCGCGGTCCATGCGCGTGCGGCGCTCCGCATCCTCGCTGGCCTCGGAGAGCAGCCGCGCGCGGTAGGCCTCGGCCCACGCGTCGAAGCCCGCTTGAGCCAGGAACAGCTCCCGGAGCGGCTCGTTGCGCGCCCCGGCGGAGGAGTCGAAGCGCCCGAGCCGGCGGAAGAAGCGGGTGTAGTCCACCCGCGCCTCCGTCATCCGGGCGAAGAGCGTCTCGAGGAGCTGCACGTCCTCCTCGCGAGCCTCACGCAGGCCGAGCTTCTCTCGCATCCCTGCCACGAAGGCCGTGTTGAAGGTGGGGGCGAAGGACTCGAGCGCGGCCTGCGCCTCCTCCTCGCTGAGGAGCGAGAGGAGCGCCTCTCCCAGGCGCGCCAGGTTCCACAGGGCGATCCGCGGCTGCTTGTTGAAGGCATACCGCCCGGAGTCATCCGAGTGGTTGCAGATGAAGCCCGGCTCGAAGTCATCCAGGAAGCCGAAGGGCCCGTAGTCCAGGGTGAGCCCGAGGATGGACATGTTGTCCGTGTTCAGCACGCCATGCGCGAAGCCCACCGCCTGCCACTGCGCGACGAGGCGCGCGGTGCGCTCCACCACCTCCGCGTAGAAGCGGGCATGCCGCTCCTTCACACCCTCCAGGTGCGGGAAGTGCCGCGCAATGACGTAGTCCGCCAGCGTCGAGAGGTGCTCGCTCTGCCCGGTGTGGTGGAAGTACTCGAAGGTGCCGAAGCGCACGTGGGAGGGAGCCACCCGGATCAGCATGGCGCCCGTCTCCACCTCCTCGCGGTACACCTTCTCGCTCCCGCCAATGATGCAGAGCGCCCGCGTGGTGGGGATGCCGAGCCCGTGCATGGCCTCGCTGCACAGGTACTCGCGGATGGTGGAGCGCAGGACCGCGCGCCCGTCTCCCATGCGCGAGAAGGGCGTGAGGCCCGAGCCCTTCAGGTTCAGCTCCCAGCGCTCGCCCTGGGAGGTGTGGAGCTCTCCCAGCAGCAGGGCGCGCCCATCTCCCAGCCGGGGCACGTACACCCCGAACTGGTGCCCCGCGTAGACGGTGGCGACCGGCTCCATCCCAGGCAGCGGCCGCATCCCGCCAAAGGCCTCCACGAACTCCGGGCGACGGGCCTCGGAGGGATCCAACTCGAGCAGCCGGAGCGCCTCCAGGCTGACGCTCACCAGGCGCGCATCCTCGAGCGGACGGGGAGGGACCCGCACGCTGAAGCCGGAGGGCAGGCGGGCATAGGTGTTGTCGAAGCGGAGCTGTTCGAGCGAAGGCATGACTGGAGATAACAGCCGGGCTCCCTGAGACACATCCCGCGGAGGCTCCAGCTGGCAGCCTCCACGGGAGTGCTCCGTCTTAGCGCTTGATGTCCGGCACGTTCATCCCCTTCTGGACGGCAGGCCGGGCGCCCACGCGCTCCAGCCACTGGGCCACACCCGAGAGGGAGCCGAAGGCCTCGGGGAGCAACTGCCGGGCTGCGGACACCCAGGGGTACAGGGAGATGTCCGCGATCGAGTACTGCGCCGCCATGTAGTCATGGCTGGTCAGGTGGCGATCCATCACGCCCAGCAGCCGCACGGACTCGTTCCGGTAGCGCTCGAGGGCCTGCGGCACCGGCTGGGGAGCCATGCGCGTGTAGTAGTTGACCTGGCCGAACATCGGGCCCACGCCCCCCATCTGGAACATGAGCCACTGCATCACCTCGGCCTTGCGCACCGCATCCGAGGGCATCAGCCGGCCCGTCTTCTCCGCCAGGTAGACGAGGATGGCGCCGGACTCGAACACCTTCAGGCCTCCCGGCACGTCGTGGTCCACGATGGCCGGGATCTTGTTGTTGGGGTTGATGGCGAGGAACTCGGGCTTGAACTGCTCGCCCTTGGCGAGGTCCACCACGTGGGTCTTGTAGGGCAGCCCCAGCTCCTCCAGGGCGATGGAGACCTTGCGGCCATTGGGCGTCGCGAACGTGTACAAGTCGATCATGCTTTCACTCCTGTGAGCTCCGCGCTCACTTGCCAGAGCCGCTCCGCGAGCTGCTCATCCCGCGCATCGCGGGAAGGCTTCTTCGGGCGGCATTTGATGAAGTACTGACCGGACACTCCCTCGACTTCGGGCGAGGACGACAGATACACCGACGTGCGCGCGCCCTGCTGCGCGGTGAGGAAGAACAGGCCAAAGGCCTGCACTGCGAAGCGCAGCAACCCCTGCGTGTTGTGGCCGAAGCCCGTGCGCACCACGCCGGGGTGGAGGGAGTTCGTCGTCACCTGCGAGCCCTTCAGCCTGCGCGCCAGCGCCTGGGTGAAGAGGATGTTGGCCAGCTTCGACGTTCCGTAGACACGGACCATCGTGTACGAGCGCTCGCTCTGCAGATCGTTGAAGTCGAGCTTCCCGTAGCGGTGCGCGTCGGAGGAGACATTCACCACGCGCGCCGGGCCACTGGCCTCGAGCACATCCCGGAGAAGGTGGGTGAGGAGGAAGGGCGCCAGGTGGTTGATGCCGAGCGTGGCCTCGAAGCCATCCTTCGTCACCTGGCGCTCATGCAGGACGAGGCCTGCGTTGTTGAGCAGCACGTCCAGCCGCGAGTGGCGGGCCTTGAAGGCCTCCGCGAGCGCGCGCACGTCCTGCAGGGAGGCGAAGTCCGCCTGGAGCGACTCCACCTTCGCGTCCGGGACGGCATGGCGCACCTGGATGAGCGCGGTCTCGAGCCGGCCTTTGTCCCGGCCCGCCACCACCACGGTGGCTCCCTGGCTGGCCAGGGCCTTGGCCGCCTCCAGCCCAATGCCATTGGTCGCCCCGGTGACGAGGCACACTTTTCCATCCATTCGTGCAGCGAGTGTCATGGGGCACTCCCTCCTGGGTGTCCAATGGGGCCGCCTTGTATATGACGGGGCCGGGCGCCGCGCTTGAGGGAAAGTGCGGCGCCAGCGCTCAGCCGGGAGCGCGCAGCCGGGCGGAGAGCTCCGTGGCGGCTCGCTCGCCGGACTCGACTGCCCCGTCGATGTAGCCGCAGCCCTCCGCCGCCGTCTCCGTCCCGGCCCAGTGCACCCGGCCGCAGGGAGTGCGCAGCGCGTCCCCAATGGCCGTGAGGGTGCCGGGCCGAGGCAGACCCACGTAGCAGCCGGTGCTCCAGGGCTCGGCGATCCAGTCCTGATCCGCGTAGGCGGTGGGCTCGAGGGCCTGGGGACCGAAGAAGCGCGCCAGGCACTCCAGCGCCGCGCGCCGTCGCTCCTCGGCGGGGCGCCCCGTCCAGGCCCGCGCCGTGTCTCCGAGGAAGAAGCCCACGAGGGCCGGGTGGTGCCCGTTCTTCCCCGTGTCATCGAAGCACAGCCGCACGGGCCCGCTGTCGCTCACCGCCTCGCCTGAGAAGCCGGCCTCGCGCCAGAAGGGCCGGGCATAGGTGGCCACCACCTTGATGACGCTGCCCATGGGCAGCTCCGCGTGGGCGCGGCGGCGTGCGGCTGGCAGCTCCGCGCCAAAGTCCATCCGCTCGGCGAGCGCGGGCGGTACCGCCACCACCGCGTAGCGGCCGCGCCAGCTCCGCCCCTCCCCGTGCACCACCACGCCTTGTGCCTCCTGGAGCACGGCGCGCACGGGCGCGGAGAGCACCACGCGGGAGCCCAGGAGCTCGGCCAGACGCAGGGCGATGCTCTGAGCGCCGCCTTCGATGCGCTCGGCCTGGGCGCCGTTCTCGATTTCGGTCAGCGGCATCAGCCCGCCGTTGGAGTGGACGTAGAAGAGGAAGTGGAGGAAGGACAGCTCGCTCGGCTCGGCGCCGAAGATGGCGCGGGTGGCGATGTCCAGCGCGGCCCGAGCGCCCCAGCTGGGCATGAAGCGCTGCTTCCAGGCCTCCAGGGTGAGTGCGTCCCACTCGGCGGCCTTGGGGGCGGCGTGGGGGCGCTCGAGGGGCACGCGGCGGGCGAGGCCATCCAGCCGCCAGATGTTGCGCTGCAGGTCCAACAGGCTCAGCAGCGGCAGTGCCGGCACCTTGCCCCGGTAGGTCCGGCGCTCGCCACGCAAGTCCAGGATCTTGGTGCCATGGTGGAACTGGGAGAAGCGCTTGAGGCCCAGCTCCTCCACCATCCGCAGGACGTGGCGTTGATGGGGCCCCACCCACTGGCCGCCGAGATCCACCACGTCCCCACCCACTGGCTGGCTCAGGGTGCGTCCGCCCACGCGCTCGCGGGCTTCGAGCACCAGGACAGAGGCTCCGGCCCGGGTGAGTGCTCGGGCGGCGGTGAGCCCCGCTACGCCTGCACCGACGATGATGACGTCCGCATCCGGCTGCACCATGTTCCCTCCGGGGGCGCACTGTAGACGGTTGCCCGGTTGACGGGGGGAGCAGGAACTCCTAGGGAGAGGGCGTGCAACCCATGGACCTCCTCGAACGGCTGCGGCAGGTGTCGCCCAGTGCGGCGAACCTGCTCCTGAGCGCCGCGCTGCCACAGATCATCCCCTCTGTGAGCGGGTGGGGCGTCCGGGTCGAGGAGGTGACGGAGGCACGCGCACGGCTGTCGGTGCCGCTCAAGCGGCGCACGCGCAACCACGTGAAGGGGCTCTACTTCGGCGTGCAGATGACGTTGGCGGAGCTGGCGGCGGGGTTGCTGCTCCTGCGGCGCTTTCCGCCGACGGAGTACCGCTCGCTCGTGAAGCGGGTGGAGGCGGACTTCCGGGTCCAGGGGCGGAGCACGGTGTACGCCGTGTGCGAGCCGCCTCCGGAGGTGTTCGGGGGGCTGGCGGAGGCGCTGCGGCAGAAGGGCGACAAGGCCGAGGCGTGGGTGCCCGTGAAGCTGCTGGCCGAGGATGGCACCGTCGTCACGGAGGTGCGCTTCCTGGACTCAGTGAAGAAGCTCTGAACAGTTGGGCTCAAGTCATCCCGCCGAGCGCTCACGGAGAGAAGCGGTGGGTGGATCCAGCAGGGTGAGCACCTCGCAGCCCTCCCGTGTCACCAGGATCGTGTGCTCGAACTGGGCGGAGAGGCTCCCGTCCTCCGTCACCACCGTCCACTTGTCTGGCAGGACGCGTACCTCCGGGCGGCCCAGGTTCACCATGGGCTCGATGGTGAGGACCATCCCGGAGCGCAGGGTGATGCCTGTTCCCCGCTTCCCCACGTGGGGCACGTGAGGGGGGCCGTGCATGACGCGGCCAATACCGTGCCCGCCGAACTCCCGCACCACGCTGCAGCCTTCCTTCCGCGCCAGCTCGTCGATGACCGCGCCAATGTCCCCCAGACGTGCGCCGTGGCGGACGACGGCGATGCCCGCGTCCCGGCACCGGCGCGCCACGTCCACCACGTGCCGGGCCTCCGCGGACACCTCGCCGATGAGGAACGTGGCCGAGGTGTCTCCGTGGAACCCATTCAGGCAAGTCGTCACATCCACGTTGATGATGTCACCCGGCGCGAGCCGCTCGTCCGCGCGAGGGATGCCGTGGCAGACCACGTGGTTGCGGCTGGTGCAGACTGTCGCGGGGAAGCCGTGGTAGCCCAGCTGGCTGGGCGTGCCCCCGCGCCGCGCCGTGTCCTCCCTCACCCATGCGTCGATGTCCGCCGTGGAGATGCCGGGTGCCAGGCGCGCCGCGACATACGCCAGCGTCCCGGCCGCTGCCTGTCCAGCCAGGCGCAGTGGGTCAATCTCGGTCCCCTTCAGCAGCGGAATCCCCATGGCGCGGCAAGGTGGCCCCGCCCAGCCGAAACGTCCAATGCTGTCTCGGCATGGAGCCGTCCCCCGGGCCTGAGCTATCCTCACCCGCCGTGAGCCTGACGCAGATCCAGTCCTTCGTAGCGGTGGCCGAGGAGGGCCATGTGGGGCGCGCCGCGCGCCGGCTTCACCTCACCCAGCCCCCGCTCAGCCGCCACATCCTCGCGCTCGAAGACGAGCTCGGCGCCCCGCTCTTCGAACGCACTCCCCGCGGCATGCGCTTGCTGCCCGCAGGTGAGGCGTTCCTCCAGCACGCGCGCCGCATCCTCGCGGAGGTGGATGCAGCGGTGCACACCGTACGGGGTGTGGCAGCAGATCGGCTGAGCTAAGGAAGCAGTTGGCGGGGCATCCGGCTTGAACCCCCCAGTAGATTGCACGCAGGGCGAGGTGCTGAACGTGAAGGGGCTGGCCCTAGAGCCCCAGGCTCAGCGCGGCTCTTCCAGCAGGAAGTCCGCCACGTCCTTCCACAGCTTCTCGAATTGTGGCCGCCGGAAGCCCGAGCCGGAGATGAGCCAGTCCACGTGCGGCGGCTGGTGCGTGGGCTGATCGAAGTGGCCAATCGCATCCAGGTGGTCCGCCCGGACGGCGCCAATCACCCGCCCGTACACCTGGGAGCGCGTCGGCACCACGCCATCACACGCCTGGGGAGCCGGCAGCGCTCCAAAGGCCTCGACCAGCACCGCCGTCTGCTCCGCCGTGTGCAGGGGCGTCTTGTTCAGCGGCATCCGGTGCGTCTGCCCGTAGAGGAAAGCGTACACGGTGTGGGTGATCTGCGCGTACGGGTCCAGCCCCACGCCCAGGCGCGTGCGCAGCGAAGGCGGACGCGCCTGTGTCACCACCGAGCCGTAGCGCACCCCCGGCCGATCCGTGCAGCCGGCGTTGAACAAGTCGATCCCCTCGGGGGTGAGCTGCGGAATGAGCGAGGTGTCGTTGCCCACGTCTCCCAGGAAGCGCGACACGGCCTCGCGCCGATCCGCCGAGAAGTCTCCCAGGAGCTGATCGAAGAGCTGGTCCAGGATCGTCTGCTTCCAGCCGAGCTGATCATCCGCCCGGGACAGCAGGTGCCCCAGACGGAAGGCCACCTTCAGAGGCAGCCGCCCGAAGCGCAGCACGTACACGGTGAAGAGCGAGAGCAGCTTCAAAATCTGCTGCCCGAAGAGCCCCAGGAAGAAGGACGCCAGCGGCGTGCCCGCATGGGGGGTGGAGACCGTCACCACCGAGCGGACCCGGCTCGCGTAGGGCTCCAGGTCCAGCCCCTCGCGCAGGGAGGCTCCCGGGTTCACGAACAGCCGCGCGTCCAGTCCCCCCGTGGAGTGTCCCACCAGGTGCACGGGCCCATCGTCCGCGCCGGCCGTCTCCTGCACCCCCCGGAGCAGATCCGCGGCCCGCTGCCGGATGGAGGCCGTGGGGTGGGAGAGGATGGCTACCACCTCGGCCTCGATTCCCCGCCGGGCGAACTCCGCCTTCAGGAAGTCTCGGACGTGGCCGAAGTAGACCAGCTCCCCCAGGTTGGTGAAGCCGAAGAAACCAGGAACCAGATAGATGTGGTGCTTCACGGACATTCCCATGAACCTTCCGGCCTCTCGGCTCGCGACTCAAGCCCCTTGCTCGGCCGGCTGCTTATTGACGTGGGCTCCTTCTCACGAAAGAACGGGCCCTTCCTCCATTCACGCAAGGATGCCTACACGTGTACCGCTTCCTGCTCGCCCTCGGTCTGCTCCTGTGCCTCCCCGCCCGCGCGGAGGAGGGGATGTGGACCTATGACGCCTTTCCCTCCGAGGCGGTGAAGAGAGCCTACGGCTTCGCTCCGACGCAGGCGTGGCTGGATTCGGTGCGCCTGGCCTCGGTCCGGCTGGCGGGAGGGTGCTCGGCCAGCTTTGTCTCTCCCAACGGCCTGGTGATGACCAACCACCACTGCATCCGCAGCTGCGTCGAGGACCTGTCCTCCGCCCAGAAGGATCTGCTGGCCACCGGCTTCTTCGCGCCCGAGGCCAAGGACGAGCTGCGCTGCCCCAAGGTGGAGGCCAACCAGCTGGTGGAGATGACGGACGTCACCGCGCGGATGAACACGGCGACGAAGGGGCTCGCCGGCGCGCCCTTCAACACCGCCTTGAAGGCGGAGATGACGAAGGTGGAGACGGAGTGCGCCACGGGGCCGGAATTGCGCTGCGACGTGGTGACCCTCTTCAATGGGGGCAAGTACCACCTCTATAAGTATCGCCGCTTCCAGGATGTGCGCCTGGCCTTCGCTCCGGAGTTCCCCATGGCCAGCTTTGGCGGGGACCCGGACAACTTCAACTTTCCCCGCTATGGCTTCGACGTGGCCTTCGTACGCGTGTGGGAGAACAGCCAGCCGGCCAGGACTCCCCACTACCTGCCCTGGGCGAAGCAGGGGGTGAAGGAGGGAGAGCCCGTCTTCGTCTCCGGCCACCCCGGCGGCACCGAGCGCAAGACCACCGTGGCCGAGCTGGAGTTTCAGCGGGATGTCTCGCTGCCCTACACCCTGCTGTACCTGGCGGAGCTGCGCGGCATGCTGCGCGAGTTCACCCAGGGCTCGCCGGAGCGGCTGCGCATCACCCGCTCGCACCTGCGCTCGGTGGAGAATGGCCTCAAGGCGCTGCGGGGCCGGCACCAGGCGCTGGCGGATCCCTCGCTGATGGCCCAGAAGCGCAAGGAGGAGGCGGAGCTGCGGACCCGGGTGATGGCCAGCCCGAAGCTGAAGGCCTCCACCGCGGTGGCCTGGGGCGAGGTGACGCAGGCGCTCGAGCTGTACCGCCCCCTGCTGCCCGAGTACCGGCTGAAGGAGGGAGGGGATGGCTTTCAATCCGAGCTCTTCACCCTGGCGCGCCACCTGGTGCGTGCCGCCGAGGAGCTGCCCAAGCCCAATGCGGAGCGGCTGCGCGAGTACACCGAGGGCCAGCTCCCCGCGCTGCGCCAGCAGCTGTTGCGCGAGGCCCCCATCCCCCAGGAGCTGGAGGTGGCGACGCTGACGTTCGGCCTCAACCGGCTGCGGGAGACGCTGGGCGCGGATGATCTCTTCGTCCGGGCGGTGCTCGGCCGCGAGGCCCCGGCGGACCTGGCGCGCGCGCTGGTGACGGGCACGAAGCTGCATGACGTGAAGGTGCGTCAGGCGCTGCTGGAGGGGGGCAAGGCCGCGGTGGAGGCCTCGCAGGATCCGATGGTGGTGCTGGCGCGCAAGGTGGACGCCGAGGCGCGGGCGGTGCGCAAGCGCTACGAGGACACGGTGGAGGCCGTGCTCAAGCGCAATGGCGAGCGGCTGGCCCAGGCGCGGCTGGCGGTGTACGGCACGAGCGGCTACCCGGATGCCACTTTCACCCTGCGGCTCAACTACGGTGCGGTGAAGGGCTGGGAGGAGAATGGCCGCTCGGTGGCGCCCTTCACCACCTTCGGCGGCGCGTGGGAGCGCCACACCGGCAAGGACCCCTTCAAGCTGCCGGAGACGTGGCTGGCGGCTCGGAGCCGGGTGCCGCCGGAGACGCCGCTGGACATGGCCACCACCAACGACATCATCGGCGGCAACTCCGGCTCCCCCATGGTGAACAAGGACGGGCGGGTGGTGGGCCTCATCTTCGACGGCAACCTGCCCTCCCTGGGAGGCCGGTACGCCTACGTGCCGGAGACGAACCGCGCCGTGGCCGTGACGGGGGTGGGGATCCTCGCCGGGCTCGAGCACATCTACGGCGCCCGGCGCCTCGTGGAGGAGCTGCGCGCCTCCCAGGTCCCGTGATGGTGGGGCTTGTCACCCTCCTGACGCGCGCTCCGCGCTCAGCCCGCAAGTTGCGTTTCCTGTGTCAAACGCAAGACGCAGAGGGTTGTGCGCCGCGTCAACGATGATCAGCTCTGATGGAGCTCAACAGCAACGCCCTCGGGTGGGATCTGCATCTGTTCATGCGCTAACATCTCCGCCGGTAGCGGGGGGAGGGAGGCTTGTAATGGTGGAGGAACCGCAACCCGAGACCCACAAGGTCGTCGCCCTGATGTTCACGGCGATGGCGGTGGCCGGCACTCATGCGCTGCAGGATGAAGCCCTGGAGTCGGAGCTGCGCGAGGAGCACGGCCGGCTCGTCCGGGAGCTGCTGCCCCGTCAGGGCGGGCGAGAAGTGAAGATGATGGAGGATGGCTTCCTGCTCGAGTTCGACCGCGGGCTGTCCGCCGTGCGCTTCGGCCTGGCGCTCCAGCAGGCGGTGGCGGAGCGCAACCGGCTGGCCTCTCCGGAGCGGCGCCTGGAGCTGCGCATGGGCGCCCACCTCGGCCCGGTGGTGCACCGGGAGGGCGAGGTCTTCGGCGAGGGGGTGAACCTGGCGGCGCGCATCGAGTCGCTCGCCCGGCCCGGCGCCCTCTATGTCAGCGAGGCGGTGGCCCGGGAGGTGGAAGGCCATCCGCTCTCGTACGCCGTGCGGCTGGGACGCGCCGAGCTCAAGAACATCCGCCTCCCGGTCGCCGTGTTCCGCGTCGAGCCCCGGGCCCTGAGTCCCCGCCCGGCGCTCTTCGCCCGCTTCCGCTCGCTCTTCACCCAGCTTCGTCCTGGGAGTTGAATGCCCGCCCGCGAGCGGTAGGGTGTGGCCATGTCCGAACTCACGCTCGTCGTTGGCTCGAAGAACTACTCCTCCTGGTCGCTGCGGCCGTACCTCGCGCTGGCCCACACCGGCCAGCCCTTCCGCGAGGTGGTGATCGCGCTGGATGAACCCGACACCGCCGCGAACATCGCCAAGCACTCGCCCAGCGGGCGGGTGCCCGCACTGCGCCATGGGTCGATCGCCATCTGGGACTCGCTGGCCATCTGCGAGTACCTGGCGGAGACGTTCCCCCAGGCGCGGCTGTGGCCCGAGGACAAGGAGGCTCGCGCCATCGCGCGCTCGGTGGTGGCGGAGATGCACTCGGGCTTCTCCAACCTGCGGCAGAACATGACGATGGACCTCCGAGGCCGGAAGCCGGGCAAGGGTCGCGCGCCTGGCGTGGCCGAGGACATCGCCCGTATTCAGGCCCTGTGGAACGACTGCCGCGCCCGCTTCGGCCAGGGCGGACCGTTCCTCTTCGGGCACTTCACCATCGCGGATGCCTTCTACGCCCCCGTCGTCACCCGGTTCGTCACCTATGAGGTGGAGCTGGATGCCGTGGGCCAGGCCTACCGTGACGCGGTGCTGGCGCTGCCCGCGCTCAAGACCTGGACCGAGGCCGCTCTGAAGGAGCCGCCCGTCAAGCGCTACCAGTAGCCGCGCGCTCTACAGGCCGAGCGCCTTCAGCTGCGCATCGAAGGCGGGCGCGTCGGTGAAGAGGTGGCCGCGGATGCCGAGCGCGTTGGCGGCCTCGACGAACTCGGGCAGATCATCGAAGAAGGCGGCCTCGTGTGGCGCGCAGCCCGCCCGCTCCAGCGCGAGCTGGTAGAAGGCGGGCTCCGGCTTCACGTGCCCCACCTCGCAGCTCATCAGCACGGCGTCGAAGCGCTGGAGCAGGGGCAGCTGAGGCCGCAGGTACGCTACGTGGAGCGCGTTGGTGTTGGACAGCAGCACCAACTTCACCCGCCCCGCCAGCGCCTCCACGCGCGGCAGCACCGCCCCGTGCACGGTGAAGTGGCTGCTCCACAGCGGGGCGAACTCCTCCATGGGCAGCTCCACCCCGAGCGCCCCGCACACGTCCCGGCGGATGCCCTCCGCGTCCAGCAGGCCCCGGTTGGCCGCCGTCCAGCCCGCGCCGGTGAGCCGCTGCGCCACCTCTTGCGGCGGCAGCCCCGCGCGCTGTCCCAGCCGCAGGAAGAGCAGCGCGTTGTCGTGGAACACGAGGACGTTGCCCAGGTCGAGGATGATCGCGCGCGGCGGTGGCAAGGCTCCTCCTCTCCCTCAGATGCGGTAGCTGCGCGCCACCTGCTGCATCTGCTCGGCCACCTCCTGCAGCGCGTGCGTGGCCTTGGTGGTGGCCTGCAGGCTGAGGACGGTCTCGTTCATCATCGTGGACAGGTCCGTCACCGCGCTGAAGATCTGCGAGATGCCCGCGTTCTGCTGGCTCACCGCGTTGGCGATCTGCCGCACCGCCGCCGAGTTGTCCTGGATGATGGTGGTCAGCTCCTTGAGGTTGCCGCCGCTGGCGCGCACCTGCTCCAGCCCCTCCTCCATCCGCATGTAGCCGAGCTCCGTCATCTTCGCCGCGGAGAGCATGGCCTGGCTGATGTCGCCGAGGATGTCCCGCACGCGCTCGGTGGCCTGGATGGACTGGTCCGCCAGGGAGCGGATCTCCCGCGCCACCACCGAGAAGCCCTTGCCGTGCTCCCCGCTGCGCACCGCCTCGATGGCGGCGTTGAGCGCCAGCATGTTGGACTGGTCCGCCAGCTCCTTCACCGTCTGCGTAATTCCGCCGATCTGCTGGCTGCGCTCGCTGAGCTGGGCGATGCGCAGGGCCATCTGCTCCACCTGGACGCGCAGCTCCTCGAAGCCTCCCAGGCCCCCGGCGAGGGCAGCCTCACCCACGCGGCCCACCTCCTCGGCCCGCTCGGCCACGCTCAGCACCATGTCCGCCTTCTCCGCGGCCACCAGGGAGGACTGTTTGATCTCCTGGGCCGTCACCTGCGTCTCCTGGAGCGCGGCGGCCTGGCGGGCGATGTTCCGCTCCTGCTGGCGGTTGGCCTGCTCGAGCTCGTACACGGTGGCCTGGAGCACGCGCATGCCGTGCTGAAGGCTCGCCGTCGTTCCCCGCAGGTGCTCCACCATCTGGGCGAAGGCATTCGCCAGATCGCCGACCTCGTCGTTCCGGTGGCTCGGCGGCAGAGGCTCGGTCAAGTCCCCCTGCTGGACGATGCGGCCCACCATCTCGCTCAAGGAGCGCAGGGGCCGGGTGATGCGCCGGGCCAACAGGAAGGAGCCCCCGGCCGACAGCGCCGCGAACAAGGCCGCCAGCCCGAGCCCCAGCGCATCCGATTGGGCCAGCACGCGGTACGCCTCCTCCGGAGCCACGCGCGCCACGAACCGCCACCCGTCTCCCACATCCCTGAGCTCGGTGCCGTTGCTCACCTCGACGGTGACCATGGCCGTCCCCGGCCGGGTGGCTCCGCCCCTCGAGACGAAGAGCAGCGTGCCGTCCTGCCGCCGCACCTCGAGGGCGAAGCTGCTCTGGGAGCGCCTGCGGGCGCGGGCGAGTGCGGGCTCCACCACCTTGCCGAGCCGCTCCCAGTCATAGGCGGCCAGCAGCACCCCGAGCTTCCGGGGCTCGGCGACGCCGTAGAGGGGGAGGGCCAGCGGCAGCACCCGCCCCTTGAAGGCCGGGTCCTCCTCGGCCGAGAACCCCTCGCCCGTCACCTGCTCCTCCTGGGCGGCCTGGAACCAGGGGGTGGAGCGCACCTTCAGCTCCCGGCCCTCGAAGGCCGCGCGCAGCCCGGGCGGGCTGGAGGAGACGGCCTGGCCTTGCGCGTTGAAGAGGACCAGCCCTCGGAAGGTCGGCGAGCGGCGCAGGAAGGAGGCGAGCTCCAACTCACAGCGGGCGGAGTCGCCCCGCTCCAGCGCCTCGCGCAGGGCAGGGTCCTCCGTCCAGCTCCGGACGTCCGCCTCCCGCTCCACGAGTGTGGCCTCGACGAGATCCTTGAGGCCGGCCGCCTCCCGCTCCAGGGAGTCCTGGACCTGCTGCTTCATCCACCGGTGGACCTCGGCGGATTCGATCCAGGCAAAGGCGAGCAGCGGCACGGCGGCCACCAGGCTGCAGTAGAGCGTCAGGTGCCCGCGTAGCTTGAAGGTGCCGAGGAGAGGCAGTTTCATGGTGCTCAAGCGCGGGGGGCGGTGGCAGCTCCGCCCCCGGCACGGGTCCGGGACTCCACGTGAAGCCCCGGAGCGTATCAGAGCCCAGGTCTCTCCCCGCTACCCCCCCCTAAATCACGGGGACCCGGCTGGGCAGCTCTCGGGCCGGCACATTGGAGAAGTCCGCGTCCAGATCCAGCACCAGCCGCTGGAGGACCCTCTTGCTCAGGGACTTGCGCAGCCGCCCGAGGAACTCGGGGGGGGCGGCGATGATCAGGCGCTCGAAGGTATGGCTGTCCACGCCCTTGTCCAGGCGCCCGGACAGCTCCCGGGCGAACCGATCGTGCTCCAGCTCCCGGCGCCCATCCGGCTCTGTCTCGGGAGGAGGGCCATGGAGGGTGCCCGCGTTGGGATTGTCCCGCTGCTCCTGCAATTCCATATTGTGCGCCCGACTCTCGTCATGGCGGAACTCCTCCAAGAGGAGCCAGTCCTCGCCCCGCTCGTCCGCGGAGAACAGCCGCACCCGGCTTGCATTGCCCACCAGAATCCAGAGCTTGTCCGCCATTCGTACTCCTCCCTTGTAAGGGAGGGATGCGGAGCGCGGGCGCGCCCGGCAAGCTTCCGGGCGGTGGCGGTGCTTGTGTCGGGTGCCGGGGGAGCGACCACACGGGGCCTTTTCCACGCCCGGCTGCCTAGCATATGCCCAGGGGACCGGGGGGACGGGCCCTACCGGGGGAGGGCTCATGAGCGAGCTGGGAGAAGCGGCGGCCGGTTGGTTGGCTGGCAGGTTGGGGGAGATGGAGGAGGCGCTGGCGGCGCTGGTCGAGGTGAACTCCTTCACGGAGAACCCCGAGGGTGGCCGGAAGGTCGGCGCGCTCCTGCGAGAGGTGTTTGCCCTGCCGGGGCTGTTCGCGGAGGTGGTGTTCAGCCGCCGGTATGCGGACCACCTGGTGTTCCGCTCCCGGGGCCGGGATGGGCGCCCGCCGATCGCGCTGGTGGGACACCTGGATACCGTCTTCCCTCCGGGCAAGTTCGAGGGCTACCGGAAGGACGGAGCGCTGCGCCGGGGCCCCGGGGTGCTGGACATGAAGGGAGGGCTCGTCGTCATCGCCTGGGCGCTCAAGGCGCTGGCCGCCTCGGGAGGGCTGGAGGTGCTCCCCCCCCTGCGGCTGGTGGTGGTGTCCGACGAGGAGGTGGGCTCGCCCGAGGGCGCGGGCGTCATCCGCAACGCCATTGGAGGCTCCCAGTCCTGCCTCGTCTTCGAGTCCGGCCGGACCGGGGACGCCATCATCACCCGGCGCAAGGGGACGGGAGCGGTGAAGGCGGTGGCGCATGGCCGGGCCGCCCATGCGGGCAATGCCCACCAGGAGGGCGCCAATGCCCTCTGGGCGCTGGCGCGGTTCATTGATGCGGTGCAGCAACTCACGGACTACCCGCGTGGGCTGACGGTGAACGTGGGCCGGGTGGTGGGAGGGCAGGGGAAGAACACGGTGCCGGACCTCGCCGAGGCGGATGTGGACCTGCGCTTCTGCACGCGCCGGGAGGGCGAGGAGCTGCTGCAGCGCTTCCACGAGGCCGGGGCGCGGGCCACCTCGGGCATCCCGGGGACGCGCATCGAGCTGGCCGGGGGGGTATCCCGGGAGCCGCTCGAGCGCTCGGAGGCCTCCGTGGCGCTGATGGGGGCCTATGGCGCCTGCGCCCACGTCTCCGGCCTGGGCACGGCCGAGGCCCCGCTGATCGGAGGAGGCTCGGATGCCAGCACCTCGTCCAGCATGGGGATTCCCTCCATTGATGGGCTGGGGCCCCGCGGCAAGGGCTTCCACACCGTGGAGGAGTACATCGAGGTGGATTCGTTGATCCCCAAAGCACAGGCCCTGGCGCGCTTCCTGGCCTCACGAGGGGCATGACCTTCCCATTGGGTAATTCCTAACAGAGGCGTGGCGGGGTAGAACCGGGGGTATGCGTACCTCTGGCGTTCCCCTCTCCGCGCTGCTCGCGCTCGTGCTCGCGCTCGCGCTGGCCGCCCCTTCCGCCCACGCCCAGGAAGACCAGGGTGGGATGGGGTTGGATCTCTCGGGCGGTGACACCTCTCAAGAGACTCCCGCGGGTGAAGAGCAGCCCGGCGCCATCGGCCTGGACCTGAGCGGTGACACGTCCAACGCGGAGCTGCTGCCGCGCGTGGTGCTGCTGGGGCTGGACACGCCGGAGCGGGCCGGGGCCGCGGTGGCTCCCCGCTGGCTGAGGGCGCTGTACGTCGCCGTCCGGAGCAACGACCAGTGGGTGCTGAGCGCTCCGCTGAAGGAGGTGCGCGAGAAGCTGGGAGAGGGCTACGCGGCGGCGCTGCGCTGCGGGGAGGCCTCGTGCCTGGCCGAGCCCGCGGAGACGCTCGACGCGGAGCTGCTCGTCACCGCGCGCCTGGCGATGGAGGATGACGGGTGGACGCTGCGGCTGTGGACGTACGATCGCGATCGCAACACGGTGGAGATGGACGCGCTCACGGGCCGCTCGCCGAGGGATGCGAAGTTCCAGAAGGCCGGCGCGGCGCTGCTGACGCAGCGGGTCCGGGGGCTGGCACGGCAGCGCGCCATCCTCCAGGTGAAGGTCAACGTGCCGCAGGCGGTGGTGCGCCTGGGCGAGAAGACGCTGGGCGTGGGCAACGTCGAGGCCCGCGTGGCGCCGGGCGAGGCGAACCTCATCGTGGAGGCGGACGAATTCTCCTCGTACGCGAAGACGATCACCCTCAAGCCGGGCGAGAAGAACACGGTGGACGTCTACCTGGAGTCGTCGGGCCCGGCGCCTGACAGCCCCACGGAGACGGTCGCGGAGGTGACGACGACGAAGAAGAAGGAGAGTGGGCCCTCTCAGCCCACGGTCTTCAGCCGGCCCGCGTTCTACACGGTGGTGGTGGGGGTGCTCGCGATGGGGGCGGGCGTCATGGTGGGGCAGCAGGCCAAGAAGATCGCCGCCCGTGCTCCGGACGCGGACGGCAACGGCATCGCGGACATCACCCGGGCTGAGCGCCTGCAGGGGCGAGACAAGGCCAACCTCTCCACGGCGCTGGTGGCGGGCGGTGCCGCGGTGGCGGGCGGCAGCGCGCTGTGGCTCTTCCTCATGCCGACCCGGAGCGAGCCCGCGAAGGGAACTCCGAGCATGGCTCCCGGCGCCGCGAGCGGCGCTACCACTTCGCTGCATCTCCTCGTTGGCGGAAACTTCTGAACATGAAGGCTCTCTACTTCTCTCTGGCCCTGGTGCTGTGTGGTGTCCTCTTCGGCACCGCCTCGGGCTGTGTCGTCGATTTCCCGGATGAGCTGCCCTACGCCTGCGAGGCGGACACGGACTGCGGTGGGTCCCCTCACGTGTGCGCGTCGCTGCCGGACGGGCGGAAGTACTGCTGCAAGCCGGAGACGGAGCTGTGCAACCAGTTGGATGACGACTGCAACGGCGTGGCGGACGATCTCTCGGGCGAGTCCTGCTACACGGGGACAGCGGAGACGCGCAACGTAGGCGCCTGCCGCCAGGGCAAGCCCACGTGCGCCAACGGTGGCACCATCGCCTGCACGGGCGAGGTGCTCCCCACGGCCGAGGTGTGCAACGGCAAGGATGACGACTGCGACGGCACCGTGGACGAGGGCTTCGACTTCCAGACGGGCCACAACAACTGCGGCCGGTGCGATCAGGTCTGCACTGATGTCCAGGACTGCGTGGCGGGCCAGTGCGTGCGGCGCAAGGAGACGACGTGCGACAACAACCAGGACGATGACACGGACACCCTGGTGGACTGCGCGGATTCGGACTGCAACAGCCTGCCGTGCGGCCCCGGCTGCACCTGCATTGGCGGCAAGAAGGCGGAGACGTCGTGTGAGAACGGGGCGGACGACGAGGGGGACACCCTCACGGACTGCGCGGATACGGACTGCGACTCGCGCTTCTGTGGCACCGGCTGCATCTGCCTGGGTGGCAAGAGGGGCGAGGGCGACTGCCTCAACACCACCGATGGCACGCCCACGGGCACGCCCGTGGATGACGACGCGGATGGGCCGGCGAACTGCGCGGACTCGGACTGCACGGACAAGTCGTGCGGGGACGGGTGTGTGTGCCGGGGGGGCGTGAAGGCAGAGGACCTGTGCGACGACGCCGTGGACAATGATGCGGACACGAAGGTGGACTGCGTCGACCTGGACTGCACAGAGAAGGCGTGCGGAGTCGGGTGCGTCTGCCGGGGTGGCACGAAGGCAGAGAGCCTGTGCGACGACGTCCTGGACAACGATGCGGACACGAAGGTGGACTGCGCGGATTCGGACTGCGCCAACAGGATCTGCGGCCAGGGCTGCCTGTGCGCCAACCTCACCAAGAAAGAGGTGGTGTGTCACGACCGCGCGGACAACGACGCCGACACGAAGGTGGATTGCGCGGATGCGGACTGCAACAACGAGGTCTGCATCTTGAACGCTGACGGTACGCCCGAGAACTATGCGAGGTGTGACTCGAGCGCGAGCGCGTGCAAGGAGGTCTTGTGCAACGACGGGCAAGACAACGATCGGGATGGCCAGACGGACTGCGATGATTTGGACTGCAGCAACAAGACTTGCAAGAGGCCCAACGGCACGGCCGGTTTGTGCAGCACCACCAATAGGGGCCAGTGCCAATAAGGGTTCAGGCCATGAAGCTCCTGCTGGCCTTGTTGGCGCTGGTGGGGGTGGCATTTCTCATCAGCCAGCTCGTCTTCCGCCGGCGCCGAGCGGAGGCGCGGCGGTGGGTGGCCCAGGAGGGCGCGTTGCTGCTGGACGTGCGGTCCGAACGTGAGTTCGCTGCTGGCCACCTTCCCAGCGCCGTGAACGTGCCTGTCTCCCAACTTGCCGCGCAGCTGGGAAGGCTGAGCGACAAGAGACGTCCCGTCGTCGTCTACTGTGCCAGTGGGGTGAGGAGTACGCGCGCCGCCTTCGTGCTGCGCGAGGCAGGGTTCTCCCGGGTGCTTAACCTGGGAATCATGTCCGCTTGGTAGCGGCCATCACGGCAACAGGCTCTGCACCGGTGCCAGGCGGCGCGCCGTCGTCCCATCTCCGAGCTGACCCCGAGAGCTTGTGCCCCAAGCCCAGATAGTTCCGTCACCGCGCAAGGCCAGCGAGTGGTAACTGCTCCCAGCCATCGCTGTGACATTGTTCAGTCCTGAGACTTGTGCGGGAACGAAGCGCTCGCTCGTCGTCCCATCGCCCAGCGCGCCGCCGCCGTTGGAACCCCACGCCCAGACAGTACCGTTGCTGCGCAATGCCAGCGAGTGGGCATCCCCCACTTCGATGGCAGTGACGCTGGTCAGTCCGAACACCTGCACGGGGGCAAGCCGGTTGATTCCCGTTCCATCGCCCAACTGACCTGCACTGTTGTGCCCCCAGGCCCAGACGGTGCCATCGCTGCGCAATGCCAGGGAGTGTCCAGAGCCTCCAGCAATAGCAATGATGCTCGTCAGCCCAGAGACCTGCACAGGGGTGTAGCTGCTGGTCGTTGTTCCATCGCCGAGCTGGCCGTCACGATTGGAGCCCCAGGCCCAGACGGTGCCATCGGTATGCAGCGCCAGCGAGTAGCCAGCGGAGCCTGTGGCAATCGCGGTGATGCCGGTCAGCCCGGGAACCTGCGCTGGAGAGGTCCGAAACGGTATCGGCCCAGTCGCTTCTCCGAGCTGGCCGGTGAAGTTGCTCCCCCAGGCCCAGACGGTGCCATCGTTGCGCAGAGCCAGCGAGTGCCCCCAATTTCCTGCGGCGATGGTCGTGATGCTGGTCAGCCCAGAGACCTGCACCGGGGTGAGGCTGTCGTCTATCGACCCATTCCCAAGCTGGCCTGCTCGATTGATGCCCCAGGCCCAGACGGTGCCGTCACTGCGCAGCGCCAAGGAGTGATCGGCGCTTCCATCAATGGCCGTGATGCTGGTCAACCCAGACAGCTGTACGGGAGTGAGGCGCTCGGTGGTCGTCCCATCGCCGAGCTGGCCTACTTCGTTCAAGCCCCACGTCCACAGGGTGCCGTCAGAACGCGTGGCTAAGGAGTATTCATCGCCGACGCCGAGTGCCCGCACGTCTGTCAACCCAGGTACCTGCGAGGGAGTGAGCCGTTTCGCGGGCACTCCATCTCCGAGCTGGCCATCATAGTTGTCCCCCCAAGCCCAGACGGTGCCGTTGCTGCCCAGCGCCAGTGAGTGGGAGCCCCCCGCCGAGAGGACGGTAACAGCGGCCAGTCCAATCACCTGGGCTGGGGTATTGCGTTGGTACAACGTCTGATCTCCGAGCTGGCCATAGTAGTTGACCCCCCAGGACCAGACGGTGCCATCGCTCACCAAGGCCAATGAATGGGCTCCGCCTGCGGAGATGGCTGTCACGCTTGTCAGCCCAGAGACCTGCACAGGGGTCAGAGACTCGATTCCCGTCTCATTGCCAAGTTGACCTTGGCCATTGCTGCCCCAGCCTCGGACGGTACCGTCGCTCTGCAAGGCCAGGGAATGGCCGCCTCCTGCGGAAAGGGCGGAGACGCCGGTGAGTCCGGAGACCTGGACGGGGAGGGATCGGTTCGTCTTCGTCCCATCTCCGAGCTCGCCTAGGTTATTGATTCCCCAGGCCCACACGGTGCCGTCACTGCGCAGCACCAGCGAGTGGCCGGTGCCCGCCCTGATTGCGGTAACCCCCGTCAGCCCGGACACCTGCACAGGGGTAGGACGGCTGATCTCCGTCCCATCGCCGAGCTGGCCATAAGTGTTGTCACCCCAGGCCCAGACCGTGCCGTCACTGCGCAACGCCAGCGAGTACTCATTGCCCGCCGCCACGGCCGTCACACCGGTGAGCCCGGGTACCCGCACGGCAGCCGGGTGGGGCGTCGTCGTCCCATCGCCAAGCTGGCCAGCGTTGTTGCTGCCCCAGGCCCAAACAGCGCCGTCACTGCGCAGCGCCAGCGAGTGAAAGCCGCCCGCGGCGACAGCCTGGATGCTCGTGAGTCCTGGCTCCTGCACAGGAGTGAGCCGCTCGGTCGTCGTCCCGTTGTCCAGCACGGTCCTGCCCCAAGTCCAGACGGTCCCATCACCGCGCAGCGCCACCGAGTGCGCCCACCCGGCGGCAACGCTAGGCGCCGGGCAGGCATTGGCGGAGAGCGTGAACGACTTGGATGCAGAGAGCTCGGCGTCGTTCGTTACAGTGACGGTGACAGTGATCAGGGTGCCCGCAGGCGCACACAGGGGCGCCGTCCAGATCACCTCGCTGCCGGTGCTGGTGTTCGCCGGACTCCCCAGCGTGCCGGTGCTCGCGGTCCAGGTGAAGCGGAGCGGGCCCTGCTGGGCGTCCTGCGCCGTGACATGAAAGGTGATCGTGTCTCCCGCCAGCACGGTCGCCCCTGACTGCGTGCCCTCCGTGATCGTGGGCGGCGTCTTCGGGCCCGGATTCTCGGGCTCGATGTCCGGAAGTGAAATACACGCGGTGGAGAGGACGATGAAGAGCGGGACGAAGAGTTTGAGTGAGGGCATGGCGCACACGCCTGTGTGGGTTTGTTCCACAGACGGCCCGGCCATACTCCTGACTCTCTGGAAGGATGTCCACGCTGCAGCCGCTTCTCCCGACAACATCCTCTTCGCCTTGGCAGGCATGTAGGTGTCTGGCTGCGGACGCTGTAGGTCCTGAATTGCCTCCACTTGAGAAAATGAGGAGCTGATCGGGTTGCCGGATCACCTTCCCGTGACGAGTTTTACCTCCCATGGGTGGCGACGACCCTATTGCGCAGACCGTGCTGTCCAGCGTGGCCTCCCCAGGTGACGCGATGCGGAGCGTTCAAGAAGCCCAGGAAGGTGAAATCCTGGGCAACTATCAACTCGAGCGGCTCCTGGGCGAAGGCTCCATGGGGTGCGTCTTCCAGGCCCGCCATGTCCGGCTCGGCCGGCAGGTGGCGCTCAAGGTGCTCCGCCCCCAGCACGCGCGGGATATCAGCTTCGTCCGGCGCTTCTTCCAGGAGGCGCGCTCCGTCAACCAGATCAACCACGAGCACATCGTGGAGATCTTCGACTTCGTCGAGGATCTGGAGCGCGGCCACGTCTACTGCGTGATGGAGCTGCTGCGCGGCCAGAGCCTCGCCGCGGTCATGAAGGAGAAGCCGCTGACGCTGGAGCGCATCCAGCGCATCGGTGTGCAGGTGTGCACGGCGCTCGGCGCGGCCCACAAGGTCGGCGTGGTGCACCGGGACGTGAAGCCGGACAACCTCTTCGTCGTGCACCGCGGCGGGCAGGCGGACTTCGTGAAGGTGCTGGACTTCGGGGTGGCGAAGATCCTCACCTCCGAGGGCACTGGCAACACCCTGGACGGCACCATCATCGGTACGCCCACGTACATGGCGCCCGAGCAGGCCGCGGGCCTGCCGGTGGATCAGCGCGCGGACATCTACGCGGTGGGCAACCTCCTCTACGAGATGCTGGCCGGGCGGCCGCCGTTCCAGGCTCCCGCGTTCGGACAGCTCGTGGTGCAGATCATCACCCAGGCGCCGCCGCCGCTGCCCGAGCGCCTGGCCTCGGGCGAGCCGATGCCGCGGGCGCTGGCGGACCTGGTGCTGCGCTGCCTGGCCAAGGAGCCAGAGGCCCGGCCCCAGGCGCTCGAAGAGGTGACGACGGCGCTGCTGACACTGAGCGCGAAGGCGACCGTCCCTCAGGCCGAGGACGAGGAGGAGGACATCCCCACCCGGAGCACGCGGGTGACGCCGGACATGTGGTGGCTGCGCCCGCGCCTGCCCCTGCTGGTAGGCAGCATGGCCGTGGCGATGCTGGCCGGCGCGCTCACGTGGAGCGGCCTCGAGCGGCTGCTGCGGCCGGAGGGGGCGCCCGTGGCGGCTCCGGCTCCGGTGACCCTCACGGTGCGGACCATCCCCAAGGGCGCGAAGGTGATCCGTGCGGATACGGGCGAGGCGCTCGGCGTCACGCCGCTGGTGAAGGAGCTGCCGCGCTCGCAGTCCCCCCTGGGGCTGCGCGTGGAGCTGGCAGGCTACGTGTCTCTGGAGCGTGAAGTGCGGTTGGACTCGCCCTCCGTCATCGAGGTTCCCCTGGCCAAGGCGCAGCTGACCCCGTCAGCCCCCGCTCCGGCGAAGGCAGCCCCGCGCAAGGAGGTGAAGCGCGATGCGCTCATCGATCCGTTCGCGCAGTGAGCGCTGGTGGTTGTCCGTCCTGCTGTTCGCGCTGTGGGCGCTGGTACCGCGGCCCGCGGCAGGCGCGGAGCTCACCGACGAGGCGCAGGCGCGCGTGAAGCTCAGTGAAGGCAACGCCGCCTACGCGCAGGGCAACTTCCGCGAGGCGCTCACGGCCTTCGAGGCCGCATACCAGCTGGCGCCGCTGCCGGGCTTCCTCTTCAACGTGGCGCAGTGCCACCGCCAGCTCGAAGATTTCACCCGGGCCGCCTCCGCCTACCGGCGCTACCTGTCCCTCTCCGAGAAGGAGCCTGCCAACGCGGCGATGGTGAAGGACCTGATCGCGGAGATGGACTCCAAGGCCCGGCAGCAGGCCGCGAGCCGCGCCGGGCCCGGGAAGCCCGTGGCACAGGCAAAGGCAGCGGCGAAGGATCGCCCCGAGGCTGCGCCCGCCAGGCCGGCGGAGTTGCGCGACGGGGTGAAGAAGGAGGCTGAGAAGAAGCCCCTGGAGATCCGTACGTCCCGCTCGCTCGCGGTGGAGCAGAAGGCCCTGCCGCCCGCCGCGGTGCCCAGCGCCACTGCCCAGGAGGTACGGGAGCCGCTGACGCGCAAGTGGTGGGTCTGGGCCGGGGCCGGGGCCGTGGCGCTCGTGGCGGGAGGAGTCATCTACGCCGCCACGGCGCCGGAGCCGCGGCAGCCGACGCTGGGGACCATTCCCGGGCGCTAAGCTTGCGGCACAGCACCTGAGACCGGGGGAGCTGGCGCGAACCTCGCGCCGAGCTCCTTCTCGCGCTGCAGAAGGATGAGGCAGCCCCTCTCCACGCCCAGCTTCACCGGACGGTCCTCCTCTGGGCGCGGGATGCGCCGGCGGGGGGGGTCAGCCCCTCAGGGTGCACGGTCAGGAGGTGGATGGGGCGCTGCGGGGCTAGCCGACCTGCGCGGCCTCCGTCTTGACGTTGGGGCTGGCGCCGAGCCGATCGATGCGGGCGTAGAAGCCAGCCGCGTCATAGAAGGTGAGCCGCACGTCTCCCAGCTCGAGCCGCGCGCCGGGCATCAGAGGGGTGGGACGGCCGGGCTCCAGCTCCACGCCGTCGAGCTTCACAGGGGTGGACTTGGGAACGGCCTCCACCATCCACTGGCCGTACGGGCTGGTGCGCAGCACCAGGTGCTCGCGCGAGACAGTCGCGTCATTGATGACGAAGGCATTGTGCGAGGCGCGCCCCAGCGGCAGCACGTTGGCCGTCTCGCTGATCGACACCAGCTCGAAGCAGAGCGCATCGCCCGCGGGCAGGCAGTCGCGCAGATCCGACACGGGGAGCTGGGTGGTCGCGACGTTCTGCCGGCCAGTCTCGGGCACATTCCATGCACCGGCCTCCCAGACAAGCCAGGGGTGGGGGTAACGGGCCCGGAACTTCTCTTTCAGCACCAGATGCTGACGGACCAAGAGGGAGAGCAACAGGGATCGCGCCATGAAGGCATCGTAATCACCGCCCCCCACGTCCTCGCAGGTGCCCAGGCGATCAGGTGTCCACGAATGGGCGAAACGCTGGCGCCGAACGCCCACCGCCGTTCCCCTCCGAGTGGGGGGGAGTGCGGAAATGCACAGAGCTACAGCTTCCGAGCAATGGCCTGGGCGAGCCGAGCGGGTGCGCCCGGATCAAGGCTGAGGAAGAGGCTGGGCTCGGTGGCCTCGAGCTCCTGCAGGCGGGTGCGGCCCTCGTTGTCGGTGGCCACGTCCACCCGGGCGTAGAGCAGGGGCTGGCCCACGGCGGCGAGCACGTCCTCGGCCAGCCGCAGCTCCTCGGGGACAGGCTCGAAGAGGTGGGGCTCCTGGAAGCCGCGGGGGGAGGCCTTGAGGCCCGGCGGCCGGCGCACGGCGTGGCTGAAGGCCCCGTCGAAGAAGAGATAGGCGCGCTCGCCCTCGGTCTCGAAGGCCGTGAGGTAGGGCTGCACCATGACCTCGCCTTCGGCGGCCAGGCTCTCCAGGGTGGCCTGAGCGGCCTCGAGCTCGGAGCGGTGGAAGCGGTACGTCTTCAGCGCCCCGGCGGAGACCACGGGCTTGAGCACCACGGTGTCCCAGTGGCGCTCGCGCATGAGCGTGTCGAGCGCCACGGTGCCCCGGTGGGGGACCCAGACGGTGGGGGTGAAGGGGATGCCGCGGGCCTCCAGCTCGCGCAGGTAGGCCTTGTGCGTGTTCCAGCGGAGGATGTCGGGCGGGTTGTAGAGGCGGGTGAGCTGGCCCACCTTGGAGGCCCAGGCGATGAAGGCGTCCCGGCGCAGGTGGCTGTCCCAGGTGGTGCGGATCACCGCCACCTTCGGGGTGCGCCAGTCCATCGCCGGGTCGTCCCACAGGCAGGGGCGCGCGTCGAGCCCCAGCGCCGTGAGGGCGGAGAGCAGGGGCGCGTCGTAGGCGTCGAGCTGAGGCAGACCGGCGTAGGTGACGATGGCGACGTCCAAGGGGTGAAGCTCCTGGGGCTCGGGGGAGGGGGTGTTCCGGGGACTCAGCTCACCGGCTCGTCGGCGGTGAGGGCGGCGCCTCGGGCCTCGCAGGCCTCCCACATCCGGAGGAAGGCCTCGGCCGAGGAGAAGAGCGGATCCAGCTGCGCGTCCGTCATCCCCACGTGGGCGAGATCCCGGATGAAGTCCGGCAGCAGCCCGATGTGGGCCAGCCCATCGGTGTTGAAGTCGAACGTGCGAGAGCCGGCCTGCGAGGGCGTGAAGGGCACGCTCGTGCGGTACATGTTCCCCGAGTAGGGCAGGGAGGGGTGGTTGCGCTGCAGTTGCTGCTGCACGGGCCGCCGCTTGGCGCGCCGCTTGTCGTCCTTGAGCCCGAAGGCGGCCTCGGAGCCGTAGCGGGGGCCGGGCTGCTGGTTGAGGCCGTTGAAGTCGGTGCCCACGGCCACGCCGCCGGAGCCCACCTCGCTGAGCAGGGAGAGGGCGTACTGGTAGGACTGGGCCCACGTCTTGGACGAGCGCGCGCAGTCATTCGGCACGGTGCTGCCGGGGAAGTCCTTGAGCTCGTGCTGGTTGGTGATGGGGGCCAGCAGCCCGCCCAGCGCGAGGATGCGCCGCACCTGCTCGCGCGTCTTCATGTACTCGTTGGCGCACTTGTGCTTGAGGCTGGTCTCCTCGGGGGCCAGGGCCTGCTCGCGGAAGGCGCAGTGCGAGGCGACGACGGGGTAGCGGGCCTGCTCGGCCAGAGAGAGCACGTCGTCGGTGGAGTGCTCGGACATGTGCTCCACGTCGAGGATGAAGCCCTGGCGCATGGCCGCGTGCAGGAAGGACTTGCCGGTGGCGCTGAGCCCGAACTTGTTGACGTGGCCCTTGCCCGGGGCGTTGAGGGAATAGCCCTGGGGGTAGTGGGAGCGCTTCGTCACCTCGTAGAAGATGATGGCGGCCTTGGTCTGGGTGTCCAGGTCCTGTCCCAGCCGGAAGCTCACGGTGGGGTTGCCCTCCACCTGGTGGAAGGAGCCGCGCAGGAAGTGGTTCAGGAGGTTGAACTTGTCGTCGTAGACGGCGGCGCCGCCGAAGCTGTTGTTGGCCAGGTGCAGCGGGGTGAGCATCCGGCAGCCCTGGTCGCGGAGCCACTGGAGGATGCGGGGGAGCTGCGCGGCCTCCAGGGGCTTCTTGTTGAGCGCGGCGCGGTCGCCGAGGATGCTGTCCAGGGAGTCCACCTCCACGCTCGCCACGACGGCGAGCTTGCCGTCCTGGATGAGCTGGCGGGCCTGGGAGGCGCTGAGGGCCAGGCCCATCCAGTCCGAGTGGCGCTCGGTGAAGCGGCGCAGCTCGCGCAGCTGCTTCTCGATGGAGCTCTCGTCCTTGTCCGGGTGGTGGGTCTGCTCGGCGAGCAGCTCATTGTTGACGGCCGCGCTGCACAGCAGGCGCAGGCCTCCGTCGTGGGCGCGCTTGAGCCAGTCCACGAAGAGCTGCTGGTGGACCACGGTGGTGAACTTGGGCCAGTGGGCGTAGGAGTCATGGCCGCAGGGGCCGTGGCCGAGGCCGCCCTCGATGAAGAGCTGGACGAGGGACCAGTTCTTGCCGAAGTGGCCGAGCCCCCAGGGACCATGGAGGTGGACGTCACAGCGGGAGAGCGCCTGTTCAATGGCGCCGTCGGGGAAGCCGGCGAATAGGTGCCCACCGAAGCCGAGGTGCGCCATGGTGTGGCAGTGCAGATCGGCGAATCCGAACACGGGAGAGGGCATGGGAGGCTCCGGGGACCGGTGGCAAGAGGATCGAGCATGCCCCGGACGGTTCAGCGCACGCCAGCTTCAGGCCACGGAGGAAGCTGGCATTTGGTAGCCACTTCACCCTGAGCGCACGAGAACCTGCCCCGAGGCGCTGGGGGAGGCGTGCGAACCGGACATCGCCCCGGAGTTCTGCTGGACGTGGGCCATGGCCACCTGTGTCGCCCGAGCCAGCGCCATCTGCCCCTGCGGGTAGGGCGCTGCCTCTCCCGTCAGCGCCAGGAGCTGCTGCCGCACCTCGGCTCCCGTCGCTGTGCGCTTGCTCAGGTCCCGCTCCAGCAGCCCCATCACCACCGCGTCCAGCTCCGGCGGCACGTCGGGCCGAAGCTGCGAGGGCGGCAACAGCTCCTGCGCCACGGCCGCCGTCATCAGCCCCGCCTCATCCTGCCCCACCAACAGCCGCTGGCCCGTGAGCGCCTCGTGCAGCGTGAGGCCCAGCGCGAACAGGTCCGTCCTCCCATCGATGGGCTTCCCGTACGCCTGCTCCGGCGACATGTACCCCAGCTTGCCGCGGATACTCCCCGCCACCGTGAGCTGCGCCCGCGCCGTGTCCCGCGCAATGCCAAAGTCCGACAGCTTCACCTCTCCTCCCCGCGACACCAGCACGTTCGGCGGGTTCACATCCCGGTGGATCAAGTGCAGCGGCTCGCCATAGCGCCCGGTGCGCCGATGCAGGTAGTCCAGCGCCGAGGCCAGCTCCGCCCCCAGGAACGCCGCGGCGCTCAGCGGCACCCCCTGCCAGTTCAGCCCGCGCAGCAGCGAGCTCAGCGGCAGCCCGTCCACGTACTCCATGGCCAGGAAGTACGTGTTCCCGTGCCGCCCCAGGTCGAACACCTGGACGATGTTGGGGTGGTGCAGCGTGGAGCACAGCTCCGCCTCGCGCCGGAACAGCGACACGAACTCCTCGTTGTCCGCGTACGAGGGGAGAATCCGCTTCAGCGCCACCTGCTTCTCGAAGCCCCCCTCCGGGCTGTACGTGGCGCGGTACACCTCGGCCATGCCGCCCGAGCCAATCCGCTCGTGCAGCATGTACTTGCCCATCACCTCCTGCTCCCGCAGCGCCGCCAGCGCCTGCTCCGTCTTCCGCACGAAGTGCCGCGCGAGGATGGCGGTGGCCACCCCCGAGCTCAGCAGGAACACCGAGCGCATCATGATGAAGGGCGGCGTGAGCGTGAGCAGCGGCTGCTCCGGCAGCAGCGGCAGCACGAAGAAGAAGTAGAGCAGCAGGTACTCGGTGCCCGCCAGCGCCCCGGCCACCAGCGCCAGCAGCGGCTGCGTGCGCAGCGCCGCCAGCACCACCAGCGTGCCCCAGATGACGAGCGTGGGCGCGGTGAGCGCGTACGCCGCCCCCTGGAACCGCAAGTCGAAGGCCAGCACCACCGAGGGGATGCTCACCTCGATGGCCACGTTCAGCCAGTGGATGGAGGGGTGGAACCACCCGGCCCGAAGCGCCCGCCAGATGATGGTGTAGTAGACGCACAGCACTCCCACCAGCGACAGCAGCGCCTTGGTGAGCCCCCACCCGATGTACGGCCCCAGCGCCCCCACCGCCACCAGGCACGCCGCCGCCAGCCCCGCCATGTAGCCCGCGACCGACGTCTCTCGCGCCTGGGCATCCCGGCGCATGTGGTTCTCGAGGAAGCGGGAGACGGCAGAGGTATGCGTGGTCATGATCGGCCCAAACGATAGTGCGAACAGGGGTTTGGCTGGCAGGGGGGCAGCAGAGGGACCTATCAGGTACTGCCCATGCGCGCCCCCTGCGCTTCCTCGCCAGGTTGGGTCCGGTGTAAAGTATCGCTGAAATGTTGCAGGAGGCCCTCCCGTGCCATGGCAGGACGGAGGCCTCTCCCTCGCTCTCCCAGGACAACCGAATGCGTCACCCCACACGCCTTCTTCTGGCCGTGCTCGCCACGGGACTTCTCTCGCTCGCCGCTTGCTCCGGCGACGACAAAAACGTCTGTGGCAACGGCCTCAAAGAGGGCGCTGAGCAGTGTGATGACGGCAACCTCACCCTGGGCGACGGCTGTAGCAACACGTGCACCGCCGAGACCGCGGTACAGGCCTGCGGCAACGGCGTCCGGGACGTGGAGGAGGCGTGTGACGACGGGAACACGCAGGACGGGGACGGGTGTGAGAAGACCTGCACGCTGACGCCCAAGCCCATCACCCAGTGCGCGAGCCTGCCGCCGGTGAGCAGTGGGGCCACGTGCGAGGTGACGAAGCCGGGCACCAGCGGCGCGCGGCTGTTCCAGGGCGTGGTGCTCAAGGACAGCGGGGTGCTCAACGGCGGGCAGGTGCTGGTGGACGCGCAGGGCCTCATCCAGTGCTCGGAGTGTGATTGCTCCTCCGCGCCGGGGGCCACGGACGCCACCGTCATCTCCTGCCCTCAGGGCGTCATCTCCCCGGGCCTCATCAACTCGCACGACCACATCACCTTCCAGGGGCCGCCGCGCACGGGCACCACCGACGAGCGCTACGAGCACCGGCACGACTGGCGCCGCGGCAACGATGGGCACACGCGGGTGGTGAACAACGGCTCCACCAACATCCTCATCACCTGGGGCGAGCTGCGGCAGGTGATGGCGGGCACCACCTCGGTGGCGGGCAGCGGCGGGCAGCCGGGCCTGCTGCGCAACCTGGACAAGGACAGCGTCACCACCTCGGGAGGCAACCAGCAGGGGCTGGACGAGCCCTCACTCCTCTACCAGACGTTCCCGCTGGGAGACTCGGGCGGCGGAGAGCTGACGAGCGGCTGCGCCTACCCCGGCATCGACTCTCCGTCGGTCATCCCGCAGAGCTCCGCCTACTTCCCCCACGTGGGCGAGGGCATCGAGGAGTCCGCGCACAACGAGTTCCGCTGCGTCTCCACCACGGCCAACGGCGGGCGGGATCTGTTCAAGCCGCAGACGGCCGTCATCCACGGCATCGCGGTGACGGCGGAGGAGATTGGACTCATGGCCAGCCGGGGCACGGACCTCATCTGGTCTCCGCGCTCCAACCTCTCGCTGTACGGGGACACGGCCATGGTGTCGGCGTACAAGCAGATGGGCGTCACGATCGCCCTGGGGACGGACTGGGTGGCCTCCGGCTCCATGAACGTGCTGCGCGAGCTGCAGTGCGCGGACTACCTGAACGTCACCTACTACTCGCGCACCTTCACGGACGAGGAGCTGTGGCGCATGGTGACGGCCAGCGCCGCGGATATCACCGACACGCAGGAGAAGCTGGGCCGGCTCGAGAAGGGCAAGGTGGCGGACCTGGCCATCTTCCGGCTGCGCACCTTCGCCGCCTCGCCCTACCGCGCCGTCATCACCGCCAACTCGGAGGACGTGGTCCTCACCCTGCGCGGGGGCAAGGCGCTGTATGGGGATCAGCCCCTGGTGGCCTCGCTGGGCCAGGGCGGCTGCGAGGCCCTGGATGTGTGCGGCGCCCAGAAGGTGCTGTGCGTGAGCGACGAGATCGGGCAGACGTTCACCGCGCTCCAGACGACCAACGCGAGCGCCTACCCGCTCTTCTTCTGCAACCAGGCGCCCAAGGACGAGCCCGTCTGCGCGCCCCAGCGCACCTCCACCAACGCCTCCTTCCCCGCCAGCGTGAACAAGTCCACGGCGTACAGCGGCGCGCGCTCGGCGGATGACAAGGACGGCGATGGTGTTGCCGACGCCCAGGACAACTGCCCCATCTTCTTCAACCCCATCCGTCCCATGGACAACGGCGCCCAGGCGGACACGGACAAGGATGGCGTGGGCGATGTGTGCGATCCGTGCCCGCTGGCGGCCGGCACCACGAGCTGTGCAGCGCCCCCCGCGGAGGACGAGGACGGGGACGGCCGCAAGGACTGGCTGGACAACTGCCCGTATGTCGCCAACGCGGACCAGGCGGACTCGGACAGCGATGGGAAGGGCGACCTGTGCGATCCGTGCGCCTCGGCCAACCCGGGCGCCAAGGCCTGCGCCGTCTCCATCTATGACGTGAAGAAGCCCGTGGACGGAGTGCACCGGCTGGTGAACCAGCCCGTGTCCCTGGCTGACGTGCTGGTGACGGCGGTGGGCGGCAACGGCTTCTTCGTGCAGGCCCATCCCTCGGAGACGGGGCGCTACCAGGGGCCGGACTACTCCGGCCTGTTCGTGTACACCAGCACCAAGCCCACCGTGGCGGCGGGGGACCGCATCTCCATCACGGCGGCGACGGTGGCCGACTTCTTCGGTCAGATCGAGCTCACCGACATCTTCCTCACGAAGAACTCCACCGGCAATGCGCTCCCGGCCCCGGAGGCGGTGAGCCCGGCGGACGTGCGCACCGGTGGTCCCCGCGCCGCGGCGCTGGAGGGCGTTCTGGTGGAGCTGAGCAACGTCTACGTGACGAAGCAGGAGCCCTCGCTCGGTGCTGGAGACAAGGCACCCTCCAATGAGTTCGTCGTGGACGCCACGGCGGGCACGGATGGCGAGGCGGTGGGCGTCCGCATCAATGACTACTTCTACCTGTCCTCGCCACTGCCAGTCGTGGGGACGAAGTTCCGCCTCGTGCGCGGCGTGCTGGACTTCCGCAACGGCAACTCCAAGGTGGAGCCGCGCGGCGCGCAGGACTTCGTGGCTCCTCCGCCCGCCCTCACGGCGTTCGGCCCCTCGAGCCAGTACGTGCGCGTGGGGCAGACGGGGACGGATGCGTTCCCGCAGGCCCTCACCGTCACCATGGGCGGCACCTACTTCGAGGATGTGACGGTGACGCTCGAGTCCAGCTCCACGGCGCTGGGCGCGGGCAACAACGGCACCGTCGTCATTCTGGCGGGGAAGACCTCGGCCGTGGTGCCGCTGCAGCCGGTGGCCCAGGCCGACAGCGTGACGCTCACCGCGCGGCTGGAGGACTCCTCGCGGACGACCACGGTGCGCGTGCTGGGCGAGACGGAGCAGTCCCTGGTGGCCTCCCTGTCACCCAGCACGGCCGTCACGACGGCGAGCGGACAGGTGCGCTTCTCGGTCAAGCTGGACCGCCCCGCCCCCGCGGGCACCACGCTGGACATCACCGTGAGCCCGGCGGGCTTTGGCACCGTCGACACTGCCTCGGTGAGCGTGCCCCTCAACGCCATGGAGGTGGCCTTCCGCTTCACCGCGGATCCGGCGCCCGCAGCCACTCAAGGCACCGTCACGGTGGCACTGGGCACCGCGAGCAGCGCCGACGCCACGGTGAGCATCGCCGCCAGTGTCCCCAGGTTGGCCAGCCTGACGCCGAGCACGGCGGTGCTGGTGCTCCCGGGGGCCACGCAGCAGTTCACTGTCACGCTCGATGCGCCAGCGCTGTACGACACGCCGGTGGAGCTGGTGGCGGCACCGGACACGGCGGGGGAGACCTTCGGCACGGTGCCGGACGTGGCGGTGGTGCCCATGGGGCAGACCTCGGCCACCTTCACCTTCACCGCGGGCTCACAGGAGAACGTGGACGGAGCCGTGAGGGCCATGCTCGACGGCACGGTGTTCTCCACCCAGGTGCAGGTGGGAGGGGTACCGCCGCGTCTGATCAGCTTGACGCCACCCAACCCCATCATCGCCGTCGGAGCGACGGAGACGTTCACGGTGACACTCGATCGACCCGCGCTGGGGGACATGACCGTGGCCCTCGCGCTCACTCCCGCGGACGGGGTGGGCTCCGTGCCCGCCACCGTCACCATCCCCGCCCGGGCGACCTCGGCCACGTTCACCTTCACCGCCGCGAGTGACCCCACGGCGTCGAGTGCGACGCTGACGGCCACTCTGGGGGATGTGACGCTCTCGGCCACCCCGAGGATCACCGTGCCGTTGGACGGGCTCGTCATCAACGAGGTGGACTACGACCAGGTGGGCACCGGCGACTCGCGGGAGTTCGTGGAGCTCTACAACGGCTCTCCACGGACCCTCCCGCTGTCGGGGCTGGCACTGGTCTTCATCAATGGTTCGGCGACTTCCCTGACAGAGTACCGCCGGGTGGATCTCTCCAGTGCCGCCACCCTGGCGCCTGGGCAGTACCTCCTCGTGAGTGTGCCCCTGGTGCTCGACACCGTGGACTCCCCGAACGTGAAGGAGCTCCGCATGGACAACGGCACCGAGACCCCGAAGGACCTCTTCCAGAACGGCTCACCGGATGCCGTGGCCATCTACAACACGGTGACGGACAGCCTCGTGGATTCGCTCTCGTACGAGGGGGCCGTGGCCAACGCTGGCATCGCAGGCACAGCGACGAAGTTCAACTTCCAGGAGGGGACCACCTCGACGACGGGGTTTGCGGACAACGGCAGCACCGTGGAGGGCTCGCTGTCGCGGTTGCCCAACGGCGCGGACACCCACGTCAACGTGACGGATTTCAAGTTCACGCAGACGCTCACGCCGGGAGCCGCGAACATCCTGTCGCCCTGAGAGGGCTCCAGGCGTTGAGGCCGGCGCTCCCGTGGGTCCATGGGAGCGCCGGGGGCCTACTCCTTCGGAGCGTTGAGGCCGGTGGTGAGCAGCAGGTCCAGGGCGGCCACCACGGGATCGTACGTCACCGTGGCGCGGAAGAGGTTCTGGTAGGTGAGCAGGCCAATGTAGCTGCCCATCATCCCGTGGGCGGTCTGCACAGGATCCAGGTCCGCGCGGAACTCCTGCTTCTTCTGCCCGTAGCTGATGATGCCGGCCAGCGCGTGGACGTAGAGGTTCAGCTTGTCGCGGAGGGCCTCGGCCACGCGCTCGTTGGACTCGGCGGACTCGGCCGCCACCATGCCGAAGAAGATGCCGTACTCGCGGTGGTAGCGCAGGAACTGCGCGGTGCGGTTCATGAACCGGATGAGCTGCTCGCGCGCCGGCAGCTTGCGCTGCTCGGAGAGCAGATCCACGAACTCCTTGAGGTAGCGCTCGTGCAGCTCGTCGATGGCTGCCAGTAGCAGATCTTCCTTGGTGGGGAAGTGCCAGTAGAGCGCGCCGGGCGTCATGCGGATGGCCTTGGCCAGCTCCGCCATCGTCGTCGCCAGGAAGCCCCGCCGCGCGAACAGGGTGATGGCCGCCTCGAGAATCTCCACTCGGGTGCGTGCTGCGCGCTCTTGCTTGATCTCCCGCTTCGCCGGTTCCTTGCTCATGGTCGCGGCATCCTAACTACCTCAAGAGAGCAGCGTCACGTGGACAATCTCTGGAGGAGCCGCTACACGCACTGGGGGTCCCCAGAATCCTGTCCCTCGGCTGACATAGAGGTGGCGCCCGTTCTCCTCGAAGTGGCCGGCGGCGTGCTCCCAGATGGCGGAGACGGCCAGGTTGAAGGGGAAGAACTGGCCACCATGCGTGTGTCCGGAGAGCTGAAGGCCGATGCCCGCGGCTGACGCCTCGCGCCAGTTGGCGGGCTGGTGCGCCAGGAGCACCGAGGGACGCTCAGGATCTCTCCCCGCCACGGCCTGGGCCAGGTCATACCGCCGGTCATAGCCAGAGCGGGCGGCGCCCCAGTCATCCACGCCGACCAGATCAAAGGAGGCGCTCGGCTCGCCGATGCGCACGTGCCGGTTGCGCAGCACGGAGATGCCCAGGCGCTCCAGCGCCTCGGACCATTCCTCGTCGCCGGAGTAGTACTCGTGGTTGCCGGTGACGAAGAAGGAGCCGTGTCTGCTGCGGAGGTTGGAGAGGGCGGCCACGGCGTAGCCCAGCTCGGACACGCTGCCGTCCACCAGATCCCCGGTGATGGCCATGAGGTCCGGCTTGAGCACGTTGCACTGCTCGACGACGGCATCCATGAAGTGGCGCTGGATGACGGGGCCCACGTGGATGTCGCTCAGCTGCACGAGCGTGAAGCCCTCCAGCGCCTTGGGCAGCCCTGGCAGCCGGACCGAGAGGCGGTTGACGACGGGCGGGTGGAAGGCGCGCCAGGTGCCGTAGCCCACGATGCCGGTGGTGGCGAGCAGGGCGCCTCCGGCGGTGGCGCGGGCGAGGAACTGGCGCCGCTCGTGGGAGACGGGGGCGGGCGCGGGGGCCTCGGAGGGAGCCGTGGAAGGCGCCGCGAGCGAGGAGGGGGAGGCGGACTTCCGCGAGCGCCAGCGGTGGAGCAGCGAGGGCACGGCCTGCACGCCGCCCAGGGCCCAGAAGGCCAGCAGCAGGTAGATGGCCACGCCCATCCAGGCCCACCCCACGGTGGCCAGGGCGAGCACGAGGCTCGCCGGGAGCACCCACGCCAGCAGCCGCGAGCCCAGCATGAGGAGGCACATCGCCGCCATGGCCACCACGCCGGCCTTGCGCCAGCCCGGGTGTCCGGACGTGTCGCGGAAGATGCGCCGGTACAGGTAGACGTGAGCCAGCACCGAGAGGGTGCCCATGAGGCTGAAGAAGATGAGGTAGCGCACGATGGAGGCGGCGGGCATGGGCCCAATACTTACCCCGTCTTCGCGCGCCGCAACCGGATCTGCATGTGAAGAAGCGTCAAGCGGCCTGGGCCCTGCTCAGGCGGGCATGGAGGGGGGCTGGCCGCGCTCCGCGAGGAGCGTGCGGAGGCGTGTGCGGAGCAGCTCGGGCTCGAAGGGCTTCTCCAGCCAGGGCAGCCGCGTGGTGTCCAGGAACGCACGCGCCGCCTCGGTGAAGGCGCCGCCGGTGAGGAACACCATGCACTCGGCCTGCCCGGGTGCCTCGCTGACGAGCGTTGCGTGCAGCTCCATCCCCGTCATCTCCGGCATCATCAAGTCACACAGGATGAGCGCGTAGCGCTCCCCGGCGCGCAGCCGCTCCAGCGCCTCGCGCGCGTTGGTGAGGGCCACCACCTCGTGCTCGGGCGCCAGCGTGCGGGAGAGGGCCGCGATGAGCAGCGGCTCGTCATCGATGATCAGCAGCCGGCCCCGGGCCGTGGAGGCGCCAGTCCCGGGGGAGACAGCGGCCTGCTCTCCCGAGGGGTGTACCGGAGCCGGGGGCAGCACCACCTCGAAGGCGGTGCCCTTGCCCAGCTCGCTGCGCACGTGGATGTCTCCGCCCATGTTCTGCACGTAGGAGTGGCAGATGGACAGCCCGAGCCCCGTGCCCACGCCCACCGGCTTGGTGGTGAAGAAGGGCTCGAAGATGCGCGGCAGCACCTCCGGCGGAATGCCCGTGCCGGTGTCGCTCACCGCCACCACGAGCTGGCCCTGATCGTTCTTGCGCGTGGTGATGTGGATCTCGTTGCGGTCCGCGTGGCCCTCGGGGATGGCCTGGGCGGCGTTGACCAGCAGGTTGAGGAACACCTGGCCCAGCCGCGTCTCATCTCCGAGCACCTGGAGCGGCTCGCCATAGTCCTTCACCACCCGGGCGCGGTGGCGGATCTCCGCGTCCGCGAAGGAGAGCGCCAGCTCCAGCACCCCGTGCACGTCCACCCGCTTCAGCCGCTCCGGCTGCATCCGGGAGAACGTCCGGAGATCCTGGACGATGCGCCGCACCCGGTCCGCGCCCTGCAAGGCCTCGTCGAGCGCCTGCTCCACCTCCCCCCACTGCTCCTGGGTCCCCTGTTGCCGGGCACCGCGCACCTCGGTGGCCGCGTAGTGGAGGTTGGAGATGATGAAGGCCAGCGGGTTGTTGATCTCGTGTCCCACGCCGGCGGCCAGGGTGCCCACCGCCGCCATCTTCTCCGCGTGGATGAGCCGCTCGCGCGTGGCCTGCAGCTCCTGGAGGCGGGCCTGCAGGTTGGCGTTGACGGTGGCCAGCTCGGCGGTGCGCTCGTCCACGCGGGCCTGCAGCTGGCGCTCGCGCCGGCGCACCCGGAGCACGCGCAGCCACACCATGCCGGCCACCGCCAGCGCGGCGACCAGCGCGCACGCCACGCGGAACGCCCACGTCTGGTGGAAGCGGGGCTCCAGGTAGAAGCTCAGCGTCGCCTCGGAGGGCGCGGCTCCTCCGTCCAGGGACTCCACCTGCACTCGGAACTGGTAGCTCCCCGGCGCCAGGTGCGTGTAGTGGGCCACGCGCTCGCCACTGTCCTTGACCCAGTCCGTGTCCACCCCCTCGAGCCGGAAGCGGAAGCGCAGCCGCTGCGGGGCCACCAGGCTCACGGCGGTGTAGCGGAGCTCCACGCGGCCCTCGCCCACGGGGATGCTCGCCCACTGAGCGCGAGGCACCGGCTGGCTGTCCACGAGGATGTCCTCGAAGAGCACCTGTGGGAGCGGCTGGGAGCGCCGCTCCTCCGGGCTGTCCGGATCGTAGACGACCGCGCCGCGGATGGTGGGGAACCACAGCCGGCCGTCGCGCGCCAAGATCCCCGGAGGCGCCGCCATGCCGTTGCACTCCTCGGCGCGCATCCCATCGTCCGCGCCGTAGACGCGGGAGGTGACGCGGGCGCGCCGGCCGTCGGCCACCGCCTCCAGCTCCTCCTGGGACACTCGGAAGATGCCCTTGTTGCAGCTGAGCAGCAGGTGGCCCCGCCCATCTGGCAGGAGCTGGAAGATGCGCTCATCGAACAGGCCTTGCTCGCGGGCGAGGCGCCGGAACTCCCCGTTCCTCCAGCGGTAGAGCCCCTCGTCGGTGCCGAGCCAGAGCGTGCCGTTGGGCTCCTCGTGGAGCGCCTGCACCTCGCTGAACATCGGCTGGCCCTCGGCGGCCACGAGGACGGGGCGGCCGTGGATGAAGTAGGCCAGGCCTCCCTCGGCGGTGCCCACCCAGAGGCCCCCCGCGGGCCGCTCCTTGAGCAGGGTGATGTTGCTGCCCGGCAGCCCGTGCTTCCGGGTGAAGAGCTCGAAGCGCTCTCCGTTCCAGCGCGCCAGCCCCTCCAGGGTGCCCGCCCAGAGCGTCCCCTCCCGATCGACGAGCAGCAGGCGCACCGCTCCCGGAGGCAGGCCCTGGGCGGTGCCCAGCGAGGCGGTGATCCTCCCCTCCTGCCAGCGGCTCACGCCCGTCTGCGCGCTGAGCCAGATGCTGCCGTCGGGTGACTCGGCGATGGAGCGCGCGCGATCATTGATGAGCCCCTCGCGCGTCGTCCACGTGCTCATCTTCCCGTCGTGCCAGCGCGTCACCCCGCTGTCCATGCTGGCGAACCAGAAGCTCCCGTCCCGCGCCTCGTGGATGGAGACGATGATGTCGTGAGGCAGCCCCTCGGGGGGGCCCAGCGGGGTAAAGGGCGCGTCCTTGAGGCGATGCAGTCCGCCCTCCGCGGCGCCGATCCAGAGGCCGCCCTCGCGGTCCTCCAGGAAGGAGAGCACGGTGTTGCTCTGCAGCTCCTGGCCGTCCATCGTGAAGCGCTTGCCGTGGGCCCAGCGGAGCATGCCTCGGCCCGAGCTCCCCACCCACAAGGTGTTCAGCCGGTCCACGAAGAGGGCTTCGATGGGGGCCCCGGGCAGGCTCGCCTCGGGCACGGGCTGCATGCGCCCGTCGCGCAGCTGGTACACGGTCCCGTCCTCGGTGCCCGCCCAGAGCAGGCCGTCCCGGTCCAGCGCGAGGGACAGCACGGGCACCTGGCCCTTCTCGAAGGGAGGGCCCTCCCGGAGCGCCATGCCATCCCAGCGCTGCAGGCCGCCGGTGGTGCCGATCCAGACGGTGCCGGCCGCATCCTCGACGAGTCCGCCCACCCGGTTGCTGGCCAGCCCCGTGTCGGTGGTCCACGCCTGGAACTGGCCGTTGAAGAACCGCACGAGCCCATGGCCGGTGGTGGCGATCCATACGGCGCCATCCCGCGTGGGCAGCACGGTCTTGAGGTTGCGCAGGAGGAGGTGGGGAGGCACCTCGATGCGGGAGAAGGTGCCTCCGCTCATGCGGGTGAGCCCCGCGTCGGTGCCAATCCAGAGCGTGCCCTTCGAGTCCGTGGCCAGGCTCCGGATGGAGCGGGCCTGGAGCGCGGGTGTGTTGGTGAAGTCGAAGACGGTGAAGCGCACGCCATCGAAGCGGACCAGTCCTTCCCAGGTGCCGCCCCAGAGGTAGCCGTCCGGTGTCTGCGCCAGGGTCTCGATGGCGTTCTGCGGCAGCCCGTCCTTCGTCTGCCAGACACGGTGAGGGAACTGGAGCAGGCTCTTGTCCGGCGCCAGGGCCCACGCGCGCGAGGAGCTCGCGAGCAGGCCCAGGAGCACCCCCGTCACGAGGACACGCAGGGCGCTCCGGCCGGACGAAGGACCGGGGAGTGGCTCTCGGTGGGAGTGGGGGGGGGCGGGGCGCATGCGGTGACCTTGCGGGCGGCACCGTAGCGGGGGACGAAGTTCGGAGAAAGGTGGGGAGGTGTCTCGCCCGAGTTCTGAGAACTTGGGGCGACCTCGGAGCCCTGGGGACTCACCCCGCTGCACACCTCAAGCGAGCAGCTGCCGGAGCGCCTCCTCCAGCCGCGGGAAGCCGAAGGTGAAGCCGGCCTCGGTGAGCCGGCGCGGCAGCACCCGCTGGCCCTCGAGCGCCACCATCGCCATCTCCCCCATCGCCGCCTTCAGCACGAAGCCCGGCACGTGCATCACCGAGGGACGTCCCAGCACCGTGCCCAGCGTGTGGGCGAACTCGACGTTGGGGAGGGGCTCGGGCGCGGTGACGTTGATCGGCCCCTCCAGCTCGGGGTGCTCCAACAGGAAGCGCAGCGCCGCCACCGCGTCCTCTCGGTGGATCCAGCTCACGTATTGCTTGCCGGAGCCCACACGGCCTCCCGCGCCCATCCGGAACGGCGGCAGCATGGTGTGCAGCGCGCCGCCCGCCGGGTGCAGCACCACGCCCATGCGCGCCACCGCCGTACGGATGCCCGCCTCGCGCGCGCGCAGCGCCTCCGCCTCCCAGCGCTGGCACACCCCGGCCAGGAAGTCCTCCCCCGGGGAGCTCTCCTCCGTGAGCGGCTCGGCCCCGTGCGCGCCGCCGTAGTAGCCCACCGCCGAGGTGGACACGAAGCGCTGCACCGTGCCCGCCGCCCGCATGGCCTCCACCACCGCCCGAGTGCCAAGCACCCGGCTGTCCCGGATGCGCTGCTTGGCGTCATGATTCCAGCGCTGGTTTACGGGCTCCCCGGCCAGGTGGACGACCGCCTGCGCCCCGGCCAGGGACTCCGGTGGCAGCGGCTCGCCTGCTTGGAACACCGCCCCTGTCACCCCCGCGGGCAGCCGCGCGAGGGCGTGTTCAAGGTTTCGTCCAAGGATGTGGACCTGGTGTCCCGCCTCCAACAAACCTTGGACAAGGCTGGGCCCCAGAAAGCCGCTCGCTCCTGTCAGCGCCACCTTCACGGCCGAGGCTCCGCCCCCACGTCCCTGCCAAGCAGGCTGGACAGGGCGCTGAAGAACGTCTGCCGCTCGGCCTCCTCCAGCCGCCCCGAGTAGCGGTAGACGACTGAGCCGGTGGCATCCAGGAGCATCACCGTGGAGGTCTTCTTGGGCAGCGCCCACGGAGGCCCTCCCAGGGTCCCCTCCAGATCCACCAGGATGGGCACGCCCACCTTCTTCTCCTCGTCCCTCACGTGCGAGAGGGCGATCTGCCGCGCGGGGAAGAAGTTGAACTTCTCCAGGTTCGCCACCGCCACCACCCAGGCCGCCTCCAGCAGGCCGTGCTGCTTGCCGCGCGCGAAGAGCTCCTCCTTCAGCACCCCGTTGAGCTGGGTGGAGTCCTTGTCCTCGTAGAAGAGGATGACGGGCTTGCCCCGCCACTTCGACAGCGGCGTCTGCTCTCCGTCCGCGCTCTGCAGCGTCGCCTCCAGCGGACTGGACTCGGGGCCGAGGGCGTACGCGCCGCTCGTGGCCAAGGTCACCGTCAACGCACCTGCCAGCCAGGTCTTCATGGGGGAGCTCCTTTGGAGAGGGATCGAACGGGCAGCATTTGGACAGACATTGTACATACCATTGACAAACAATGTACGAAGACGCTACGAATACGGCAAGATGCACTCGAGGTGCTGGAGGACGATGCGATGGCTTCTCCCTTCTTCCTGGTGACTGCCCCGCCGCTGGCCACGCCCCAGCCGCCGCCGCTCGCGCCCGATCAGGCGTGGCTGCGGATGGTCCAGAGCCAGGTCGAGGCCTCGCTCGCCGAGCTGTTCGAGCTGCCGGACGAGGCCTCGTTTGATGCACGCTGGACGCAGGCCCGGGAGCGCACGCGCCAGTACGCGCTGCGGCCGGCCAAGCGGGTGCGCCCCGCCCTGCTGCTGGCCGGGTACGGCCTGATGCGCGGCTCGTTGAAGGTACCCACGGGGCTGTGGCGCTTCGCGGCGGGGCTGGAGCTGCTGCACACCTTCCTCCTCATCCATGACGATGTGGCTGATCAGGCGGAGCTGCGCCGGGGGGGGCCGGCGTTGCACCACCTGCTGGGCGCTGGGCGGGCAGGCGAGGATCTGGCCGTGGTGGTGGGCGACCACCTGTTCTCCCGCTCGCTGGAGGCCTTGCTCTCCTCGGAGCTGCGGGGGGCCGCGGAGGCCTCGCGCTACTACCTGGGCGTGTGCCGGCACACGGCGGCGGGCCAGTACCTGGACCTGGAGCTGTCTCGTACGCCGCTCTCCGAGGTGACGCTCTTCCAGGCGCTGCGGGTGGCCCACCTGAAGACGGCGCGCTACGGCTTCAGCGCGCCGCTGGTCTGCGGGGCCATGCTGGCGGGCGGGGACGTGGAGCTGTGCGAGGCGCTGGAGCGCGTGGGCCGCCACGTGGGGCTGGCCTTCCAGCTGCGGGACGATCTGATCGGCCTGTTCGGGGACGAGCGCGTGGCGGGCAAGGCCGCGGACGGGGACTTCGTGCAGGGCAAGCGCACCCTCCCGGTGCTGGCGGCGTACACGCGCGCCCCGGCAGCAGCCCGCGGGGAGCTGGAGCGGCTCTGGTCGCTGCCTTCCGAGGCCAAGGATGCGGCGGCGCTGGCCCGGGCGCGCGGGCTGGTGGAGGAGCACGGGGGCCGGGCCGCGTGCGAGCGGCTGGTGGAGCGGGCCTCGCGCACGGGCCGTAGGGCGCTGCACGCGCTGCCGGACCGGGGCGGCGTGCGGGACCTGCTGGACACCCTCATCACCCGGCTGGCGCGGCGCGCGGCCTGAGAAAACGAGCATCGCCATGGAGCAGGGCAAGCCAAAGGCAGTGGTGGTGGGAGCGGGCGTGGGCGGGCTCGCGGCCGCGGCCCGGCTGGCGCGCCAGGGGTTCGACGTCCACCTCTTCGAGAAGACACAGGGGCCGGGTGGGCGCTGCAACCAGCTGCGGGCGGACGGCTTCACGTGGGACATTGGCCCGACCATCGTGCTCATGCCGGAGGTCTTCGAGGAGACCTTCGCCGCGCTGGGCCGCCGGCTCGAAGACTACCTGACGCTCCAGCGGTGCGAGCCCAACTACCGCATCCACTACCGGGACGGCTCGTCCATCACCTTCACCTCCGAGCTGACGGCCATGGGGCGCGAGCTGGAGCGCGTGGAGCCCGGCAGCTTCCAGCGCTACCTGGCGTTCCTGGCGCAGGGGCGCGGGCAGTACCGCACGAGCCTGGATCATCTGGTGGGGCGCAACTACTCGGGCGTGCTGGACTACTTCTCGCCGAAGGTGCTGGCCAAGATCTTCAAGGCCCGCGCGCACCGGCGCATGTACGCGGACGTCAGCCGCTTCTTCCAGGACGAGCGGCTGCGCGCGGCGATGACGTTCCAGACGATGTACCTGGGCGTGTCGCCGTTCGCCTCGCCGGCGGTGTACGGGCTGCTGCCGTTCACGGAGCTGGGCGTGGGCATCTGGTTCCCGAAGGGGGGCCTGTACTCCATCCCCCTGGCGCTGGAGCGGGTTGCGCGCGAGGAGGGGGTGCGGCTGCACTACGGCGAGCCGGTGGAGCGCATCCTCACCGAGGGCGCGCGGGCCACGGGGGTGCTGCTGGCGGGCGGGCGGACGGTGCGGGCGGACGTGGTGCTGTGCAACGCGGATCTGCCGTACGCGTACGAGAAGCTGCTGGAGGGCGCGCCCACCGCGCTGCCGCGCAAGGAGAAGCTGCGCTACACCTCGAGCGGCTACATGCTCTACCTGGGGCTGCGCAAGCAGTACCCCGGGCTGGGCCACCACAACGTGGTGTTCGGGCGGGACTACAGGGGCTCGTTCGACGACATCTTCGAGCGCTTCCGCGTGCCGGAAGACCCCAGCTTCTACGTGAACGTGCCCACGCGCACGGACGCGAGCCTGGCGCCGGAGGGCAAGGACGCGGTCTACATCCTGGTTCCCGTGCCGCACCAGCACCCGGGCCTGGAGTGGAAGGTGGAGGGGCCGAAGGTGCGGGCCAAGGTGTTCCAGCGGCTGGCGGAGCTGGGCTATCCGGAGCTGGAGCGGGACACCGAGGTGGAGCGCGTCTTCACGCCGGATGACTGGGCGGCCTCGTACAACCTGATGCACGGCAGCGCGTTCGGGCTGGCGCAGAACTTCTTCCAGATCGGCCCCTTCCGGCCCTCGAACCAGGACGCGCGGGTGAGGAACCTCTTCTTCGTGGGGGCCTCCACGCAGCCGGGCACGGGGCTGCCCACGGTGCTGATCTCCGCGCGGCTGGCCGCGGAGCGGGTGGGGGAGTGGGCGAAGCAGGCGGGGCTCGCGCAGGCGCTGGGCCGCGGGCCGGTGCCGGTCGGGGCGGAGGTGGCGGCATGAAGTCGCACGAGGATCCGCACCTGGTGGCCCAGGGCTACCGGCTGGCGAAGCGGGTGACGCGCCAGCACGCCAAGAGCTTCTTCTTCGCCTCGTACCTGCTCTTCGGCGCGCGGCGGAAGGCGGCCTTCGCGCTGTACGCGTTCTGCCGGCGGCTGGATGACCTGGTCGACGAGGGCGGCCAGGGCCTGGCGCCGGTGGACCTGAAGGCGCGGCTGGAGCAGGCGCGGCAGAGGGTGGCCGAGGTGTACCTGCCCATGCCGGACCTGGCGGCGCCGGGCCTCGACTCGCCGGAAGAGCGGTTGATGAGCGCGGAGGCGCAGTCCCCGTGGGAGCCTGGCGAGTTCGCCGCGCTCAAGCACGCCGTGTACCGCTTCCGCATCCCGGAGCAGCCCTTCCAGGACCTCATCTCCGGCATGGAGATGGACCTGACGAAGGACCGCTACTCCACCTACGCGGAGCTGGACCTCTACTGCTACCGGGTGGCGGGCGTGGTGGGGCTGATGTTGACGCCGGTGCTGGGGTGCTCGGATCCGCGGGCGGCCTCGCATGCGGCGGACCTGGGCCGGGCCATGCAGCTCACCAACATCCTGCGCGACGTGCGTGAGGACCTCGAGCGCGGCCGCGTGTACCTGCCCGCGGACGAGCTGAGGGCCTTCGGGTTGAGCGAGGACGAGCTGCGCCGAGGTCAGGTGGACAGCCGATGGCGGGACTTCATGCGCTTCCAGATCACCCGGGCCCGGGCCCTCTATGCTCGCGCGGGCGCGGGGGTGGACTCCCTCCAGGGCTTCGGCAGCCAGCGGATGGTGCGGCTGATGGGCGGCATCTACGGAGACCTCCTGCGCGTCATCGAGGCCCACGACTACGACGTGTTCAGCGGGCGGGCCTGGGTTCCGGGCCGCCGGAAGCTGGCGCTGGCGGCGGCGGCCATGACGCGGCCCGCGGCGGTGCTGCCGGCGCCGGTGGGCGAGAAGAGCGTGCCACTCCTTCTCACGGGGACGCAGGGATGAGCGACGACAAGGTGAAGGCGTTGGAGGTGAGGCGGAGCTCGCGGCTGTCGGGCTTCTACCAGCAGTCGCCGGAGCGGCGGCGGGCGCGGCTGGTGGAGTCTCGCTGGCTGGCACCCGGCGAGGCGGAGGCCTGTGAGGGCCTGGGCGGCTTTGACGAGGCGTGCGCGGACGCCATGGTGGAGAACGTCATCGGCCTGCACGGCCTGCCGCTGGGGGTGGCGCTGAACTTCGTGGTGAACGGGCAGGATCGGCTGTTGCCCATGGCAGTGGAGGAGCCCTCCATCATCGCCGCGGCCTCCTACGCGGCGCGGCTGTGCTTGGAGGGAGGTGGCTTCACGGTGGAGGCGGATCCCCCCATCACCACCGCGCAGGTGCAGCTGCTGGACGTGCCCTTGCTCGAGAGGGCGCGGGAGCGGCTGCTGGCCCGGGCCGACGAGGTGTTGGCGGAGGCCAACGCACGGATGCCGGGCATGTGCGCGCGGGGGGGCGGGGCACGCGAGCTGGAGGTGCGCGTGCTGGACTCCACCTCGCTGGTGGTGCACCTGCATGTGGACACGCGGGACGCCATGGGGGCCAACCTCGTCAACTCGCTGGCGGAGGAGCTGGCGCCGCGGCTGGCGATGATCTCCGGGGGCCGGGCGGGGTTGAAGATCCTCACCAACCTGGCGGATCGGCGGAAGGTGAAGGTTCGCACGCGGGTGCTGGCGCGGGCGTTGAGCTCGGAGAGCTTCCCGGATGGGGACGCGGTGCGCGACGCCATCCTCGAGGCGCAGCGCTTCGCGGAGCTGGATGTGTACCGGGCCGTCACCCACAACAAGGGGGTGATGAACGGCGTGGACGCGGTGCTGGTGGCGTGCGGCAATGACTGGCGCGCGGTGGAGGCCGGAGCGCACGCGTACGCGGCGCGCCGGGGCGGGTACCGGCCGCTCACCTCCTGGTGGCTGGGGCCGGACGGCGAGCTGTGCGGGTCGCTGGAGCTGCCGCTGGCCACCTCCACGGTGGGCGGCGCGGCGCGTACGCACCCAGGGGTGCAGCGGGCGCTGAAGCTGGCAGGGGTGTCGGGGGCGGTGGACCTGGCGGGGCTCGCGGCGGCGGCGGGGCTGGCCACCAACCTGTCGGCGCTCAAGGCGCTGTCCACCGAGGGCATCCAGAAGGGCCACATGTCGCTGCACGCGCGGCGCGTGGCGGCCGAGGCGGGCGCCAGCGGCGAGCTGGTGGACATCATCGCGGATCGGCTCTCGAGCGAGCGCGTGTACCGGCCCGAGCGGGCGCGGGAGCTGCTCGCGGCGGAGGAAGCGCAGCGGAAGGAGGCCCGGCGATGAGGCGCTCACGGGTGGCCGTCATCGGCGGTGGCATCGGCGGGCTGACGGCCGCCGGTCTGCTGGCAAAGGAGGGCCACGAGGTGACCCTCTTCGAGAAGGGGGCCGCGCTCGGCGGCAAGGCGCAGTCCCTCACGGTGGACGGCGTGACGCTGGACACGGGCCCCACGCTGCTGACGCTGCCAGCGCTGGTGCGCGGCACCTTCGAGCGGCTGGGCGCGCTGGAGCTGCTGCCGCCGTTCACGGAGCTGGAGCCCCAGTGCGTGTACCGCTTCTCGGATGGCTGCGGCTTCACCTCCTATAAGGATGTGGAGCGCACGGCGGACAGCGCGGCCGAGCTGCGCCGCAGCGAGCGCCGGGGGGTCGTCTCCTTCTACGGGGAGGCGGCGGCCATCTACAAGGCGGCGGGCGAGCCGTACCTGGAGGCGCCCTTCGAGGGGATGGGGGGCTTCATGACGCGGGTGGCGCGGCGCGGGGTGGGGGCCATGCTGGCAGGCCTGCGGCTCGCCACGCTGCACGAGCTGGCCGAGCGGCACTTCAAGACAGACCACATGCGGCAGTTCGTGGGGCGCTTCGCCACGTACACGGGGGCCTCGCCGTACGAGGCGAGCGCGGCCTTCGCGCTCATCCCCCACATCGAGCGGGCGTATGGCACGCACCACGTCCGGGGGGGCATCGGCGCGCTGGTGGAGGCGCTGGGGCAGGCGGTGCGGCGGCTGGGGGTGGCGGTTCGGCTCAACGTGCACGCGGGCTATGAGCGCGAGGCGCGGGGCGGCTACCGCGTGGGGCCCACGGGGGAGGCGGAGGCCTTCGACAGCGTGGTGGTGAACGCCGATCCGCTGGGGGCGCTCCAGCGCGAGGGGGAGCCGCTGGCGCTGTCCGGCTACGTGCTGTTGCTGGAGGTGGAGGGGCGCCCGTCGGTGCCGCACCACACGGTGATCTTCAGCCACGACTACCGCCGCGAGTTCGACGAGCTGTTCTCCGGACGGCTGGCGAATGATCCGACGGTGTACGTGTGCAACCCCTCGGCGACGGACGGCACGGTGGCGCCGCCGGGGCGCACGGGGCTGTTCGCGATGGTGAACGCTCCGCCGTTGCCCCGGGTGAAGCCGGAGTCCGAGCGCGCGACCGAGGCGTGGGAGCTGAACGCCGAGCGCGCCAAGGCGCAGATCCTCGAGCGGCTGACGACGCACTTCCCCCAGCTGAAGGGGCGGGTGCGGGTGCTCGGGCAGCGGACGCCGGTGGATCTGGCGGCGCAGGGAGCGCCCGGGGGCTCCATTTATGGCTTCCTGCCGCACGGGAAGTTCGGCCCGTTCCGCCGGCCGCGGATCCGCGGGAGCACGCCGGGCCTGTTCTTCGCGGGTGGGGGCACGCACCCGGGCGGCGGGGTGCCGCTGGTGATGCTCTCGGGGAGCTTCGCGGCGGAGATGGCGTCCGCCCACCTGAAAGGAGCGGCGGCATGAGCGCGCTGCCCGAGCTGCCGTCGCTGCCCTTCAAGTCCGGGGCGTACCGCTGGTACTACGCGGACGTCACCGCGGGCGAGCACAGCGCCGTGTTCATCTTCATGGTGGGCTCGCTGTTCTCGCCACGCTACTCGGTTGCAGCGCGGCGCGGCGGGCTGCCGCAGGCGCACTGCGCGGTGAACTTCGCCCTGTACCACAAGGGCGTGCGGCGGCACTGGGTGCTCAGCGAGTACTCGGCGATGGAGCAGGAGTCTCCGCGCCGGTTGCGCATCGGTCGCTCCTCGCTCCGCTACGACGCCGAGGTGGTGCGGATGGAGGTGGACGAGCGCACGGCGCCCTGGGGCCGACCTGTGCGGGCCCGCCTGGTGCTGAAGCCGCTGACGCCGCTGGGAGACGAGGTGCAGCTGGTGCCGGGGCTGCCGCACTGGTGGCAGCCCATGGCGCCGCGGGCGCGGGCCTGGCTGGAGGTGGACTCGGAGGGAGTGGAGGCGGAGGGGCTGGGCTACCACGACACCAACCACGGCGGGGAGCAGCTCGGGGCGCGGCTGAGCGGGTGGCACTGGTCGCGCACGCATGGGGAGCACGAGACGGTGGTGGACTACGTGCTGCCAGCCGGGGCGGCGCCGGTGCGGGTAACGGCGGGGCCCTGGGGCGTGCGGTGCGAGCGTGGCGCTGGCAGCGAGGCCATGCCCACGGGGCGCACGGGCTGGGGGCTCCGCGTGCCTCGGCACCTGCGCGCGGGGAACACGGTGGTGGGGGAGCCCCGGCTGCTGGAGTCCTCTCCCTTCTACGCGAGGGTGGAGGCACGCCAGGCGGGGCTGGACACGCTGGGCGAGGTGGCGGACTTCCGCCTCTTCCACTCGCCGCTGATCCGCTGGATGGCGCACTTCCGCACGCGGGTGGAGGGAGTGCCATGAGCCCGTGGGTGATGCTGGGACTGGGCTGGGCCGCGGTGGCGACGGGCTTCAGCGCGGTGGCGCTGGGGCGGCTGCTGCGGGCCCGCCGCGCCCCGGTGGCAGGCACTCGGGCCCCAGTGCTGTTGCTGAGGCCGGTGGACGCACCGACGGCGCGGGAGCTGGAGAACCTGTCGCGCCCGGTGGACTACGCGGGCGAGCTGGAGCAGGTGGTGGTGTCTCCGTACCGGCCTCGGCTGGGACCCGGGGTGCGGTGGCTGCCGAGCGATCCGCCCACGCCGAACCGGAAGGTCGGGCACCTGCTGTACGCGCTGGAGGTCCTGCCCACGCAGGGGAGGGTGGTGCTGGCGGTGGACGCGGACGTGGAGGTGACGGGAGCGCTGGTGGAGTCGCTGGCCGCGCCCGTGGCCGCGGGGGCTGCGCTGAGCACCGCGGCGCCCACGCCGGTGGGGGTGCACGGCCTGGTGGGGTGGGCCGTGGCGGGGCTGCTGCGGCACAGCCACCACAGCTTCCGGGCGCTGCACGCGATGAGCGCGGGGGCCAGGGCGGTGTGTGGCAAGGCGCTCGGGCTGTCGCCGGTGGCGGTGGAGGAGCTTCGCGGGCTGGGGGACCATATCGGCGAGGACCTCGAGCTGGCGAAGCGGCTGCACGCGCGAGGGGCCGAGGTGGCGCTGGCGGAGGAGCCGGCGCTGGTGCCGATGGAGCCCATGCGCTCCTGGCGCCCCGCGCTGGAGCGCTTCACGCGCTGGATGCAGGTGCTGGCGAGCCACCGGCCGGGGCTGTACCCGACGGTGCCGCTGCTGTTCACGCCGACGCTCCCGCTGGGAGCGCTGGCGCTGGTGTTGAGCTCGTGGGAGCTGGGGATGGCGACAGGAGTCCTTGGAGGCGTTCGTACCCTCCTTTCGTGGCGGCTCACGGTGCTCACCGAAGGAAGGGGCGGGGGTGAGGGCGCAGTCCCGTTCGCCTCCCTCATCGTGACGGTGGCCTGGCTGTTGGGTGAGGCCCTGCTGCTGGCGGCGTTCCTGCGCTCGCTGTGGCAGGCGGGGACGGTGACCTGGCGTGGGCGCACCTACGCGCTCGAGCCGGGCGGGCGGATGACGCCCGTGTGGCCGGAGTTCAGCGGAGGTCCGGGATGACATACGCGCGCTTCCTCGGGTTGTTCGTGGTGCTGCCCATCCTCTTCCTGGCGGTGCGCTACCGGAAGCTGCTCACGGCCCGGAGCCTGGCGCCGCTGGGCCTGCTGCTGCTCATCGTCTATGGGGCCACGGCGCCCTGGGACAACCTGGCGGTGAAGTGGGGGCTGTGGGGCTTCGATCCGGAGCGCATCTGGGGCCTCAAGCTCGGGTACCTGCCGCTGGAGGAGTACCTCTTCTTCGGGCTGCAGACGCTGCTGGTGGGGCTGTGGGCGCGAGCGCGGCTGGCGCGGGTGGTGCCCCATGAGTGAGCTGATGGAGTCGCGCTGGGCCTACCTCATCCACCTGGTGGCGTGGGCGCTGCCGATCATCCTCGTGCAGCTCATGGCCCTGGTGAGCCACTACAAGGAGCGCTCGGGCGCGGTGCTGCGGGCAGTGCTGCCGCCGGCGCTCCTCGTCGGAGCCTATCTCTCGGCGGCGGATCACCTGGCCATCTCAGCGGGCATCTGGAAGTTCGGTGAGGGCAAGCACCTGGGGGTGTACGTGGGGGCGGTGCCCCTGGAAGAGGTGCTCTTCTTCGTGATGACGAGCCTCCTCGTCTCGCTGGGGGTGGCGCTGTTCACGGCGGTGCTGGGCCGGAGGGAGGCCCGGGGGCCTTGATTCGCGCGGCCAAAGGAGGGCCACTCGGCTGGCTGTTGGACCAGTATGTGGGCCGGAAGTTCCGCTCCGCCTTCCGGGGCCTGTGGGTGCGCGGCGCGCTGCCCGCGGGAGAGGGCGCCCGGCTCGTCTACGTGAACCACTCGAGCTGGTGGGATGGCTTCGTGCTGCACCAGCTCGGGCAGGTGGCGGGGTGGGACGCATACTGCCTCATGGAGGAGAGAAACCTGCGGCGCTACCGCTTCCTGGCCCGCCTCGGCGCCTTCAGCATCCGGCCGGGAGAGCCGGACTCCGCGCGGGAGTCGCTGCGCTACGCGCGCCAGCTGCTGCGCCAGCCCCGGGCGGCGGTGTGCCTCTTCCCGGAGGGAGCGCTGCGGCCCTTCGGGGTGCTGCCGCTGAGGCTCCAGCGGGGCGTGGAGCTGCTGGCCCGGGCCGGGAAGGTGGAGTGTGTGCCCGTGGCGCTGCGCTACGCCTTCTTCGAGCACGAGCGGCCTGATGTGCTCGTGGAGGTGGGCACGCCCCACGTGTCCGGCCCGCTGGAGCAGTTCCAGCAGCGCCTGGAGGCGGCGGTGCACCGGGTGGCGGCGGCCACGAGCCTGGAGGGCTTCACGCAGCGGGTGCGGGGCGGCAGCGGAGTCGCGGAGCGCTGGGACGCGGTGAGGGGAGCGCGGGCATGAGCTTGCGCATCCGCACCATCGCCCGGCTGACGGGGATCCGCGAGGCCACGCTGCGCGCCTGGGAGCGCCGCTATGGCTTCCCGCGCCCCAACCGCAGCGAGCACAACAACTACCGCTCCTACTCACGCGAGGAGGTGGAGAACATCCGCCGGGTGGCGAAGCTCATCGCCGACGGCCTCTCCGCGAGCGAGGCCATCGCCCAGGTGAAGGCCACGCCGGTGCAGGCGCTGCCCGCAGGAGAGCGCCTCTCCGAGCGCTTCTGGTCCGCGGTGATGATGATGGACGTGGACGCCGTGCAGCGCGTGCTGGACGAGGCGCAGGCCTCCATGGAGGTGGAGGTCTTCTGCAATGGCTTCCTCCTGCCGCTGCTGCGCGAGATGGGGATGCGGCTGGACATCGCCCGGGAGCACATGGCCTCGGCGCTCATCCGCCAGCGGCTGCGGGCGCTGCTGGACGGAGAGGAGCCGCGGGCCGACGGGCCGCGGGTGGTGCTGGCCTGTCCCGCCAAGGATCACCACGAGGGCGGGCTGCTCGCGCTGGGCCTCCAGCTCAAGCGCCGGGGCTGGCGGGTGACGATGCTGGGCGCCGACACGCCGGCCGAGGCGCTTCACAGCGCGTGTGTCCAGTTGTCACCGGAGCTGGTGGCGCTCTCCTTCGTCCGCCGCCGGGAGCCAGAGGAGCTGGCGGCGGTGCTGGCCGAGGTAGTGCGGGCCTGTGCCCCGGTTCGTGTGGTGGTGGGCGGCGCGGGGGCCCGTGAGCACCTGAAGACCCTCTTTTCGCTGGGCGCGCAGTATGCTGAGTCCGCCGACGAGCTGCTGGCCCTGTGGCAGCAGGCTCGCGGCGCCCCGACCCGGACCTGAGCGCCAGGAATGCCTGACCGCACCTACCGCATTCACATCGCCGCGGAGCTCTCGGGCGTCCGCGTGGAGCTGATCCGCGCCTGGGAGCGCCGCTATGGCTTCCCCTGCCCCCAGCGCACGCCCTCGGGCTACCGCGTGTACACGCAGCAGGATGTGACGCTGCTCAAGCGGCTGAAGCAGCTCACCGAGGAGGGGGTGGCCATCAGCGAGGCGGTGAAGCTGCTGCCTCAGCTCCAGCGGAAGGCGGGCGAGGCGGGCGAGGCGCAGGGGGGAGAGGTGAGCGCCACGAGCCTGGAGGCCTGGCGCGCGGCGGTGCTCGCCGCGGCCGAGGCCCATGACCAGGCGCGGGTGTCGGCCGTGCTGGACGAGGTGCTGAGCGCGCTGCCTCCGCTCAAGGCCTTCGACGCGGTGCTCGCGCCGGTGCAGCGCGAGGTGGGAGAGCGCTGGCACGCGGGCCGGCTGACGGTGGTGCAGGAGCACCTCGTCTCCCAGGTGGTGCGGGCGCGGGTGGTGAGCCTGCTGCACGCCGCGCCCGAGAACGAGGGCGCCCGGCACGCGGTGCTCGCGTGCTTCCCGGAGGAGCAGCACGAGGTGGGCCTCCTGGGCCTGGCGCTGCGGCTGCGGCACGCGGGCCTGCGGGTGACGCTGCTGGGCCAGCGGGTGCCCCCGGCGGACCTGGCAAAGCTGGTGACGGAGCTGCGGCCGGACCTGGTAGGCCTGTCCGCCGTGACGGACCCGGGCGCGGAGTCCTTCGAAAACATGCTCGCGCAAATGCTCGTGGCGCTCCCCCGGGGAATTCCTGTCTGGGTAGGCGGCGCGGCGGCTGGCGCACACGCTGACGTCTGCGAGCGATTGGGCGCCCGCGCCTTCCGCTCCGGAGACGATTGGGCAACCCTGCTGGGGTAACTCATACCCAGCCCCAGAGTATTGGGGCGCGTTGACGCAGCGAGAACGATGCAGCGTGTTGACGCAGCGAGATACGGGAATTCTGCCGCAATGCGTGAATCCCACCTTATCCGTCAATAAGAATTTTCTTCTTAATACCTTGTATTCAGGTTTTTGGTTTTGTACCTTCCGCGCGCTGCAAACACATCCCCCGTGCAGCACAAGGAGCAACACTTCCATGAAGAACATGCGCAATACGCTGTTTCTCGGTTCTGCCCTTGCCCTCGCCGCCTGCGGCGGTGAGATGACCCCGAAGGAGGCCATCGACGCGGAGTCGACCCTGGCCACCACGAAGGCGGAGCTGCGGATGGCGGCCCCGGGGCAGGGAGTCGAGGGGCAGTACATCGTCGTGTTCAAGGAGGGTGTGGACCACGCCGCCGAGGCCGCGCGCCTGGCCGTGTCGCCCATGTACTCCTACTCCATCATCCCCGGCTTCGCGGCGAAGCTGAACGACGCCCAGATCAAGGGGCTGCTCAACAACCCCAACGTGGCGTACATCGAGCAGGACGGCATCGTCACGGCGGACACCACCCAGTCGGGCGCCACGTGGGGCATTGACCGCACGGACCAGCGCTCTCTGCCGCTCAGCGGGACGTACACCTACACTTCCACGGCCTCGAGCGTCACCGCGTACATCATCGACACGGGCATCCTGACCAGCCACAGCCAGTTCGGCGGCCGCGCCCAGGTGGCGTATGACGCGATCGGCGGCAACGGCCAGGACTGCAACGGCCACGGCACGCACGTGGCGGGCACCGTCGGCGGCTCCACCTACGGCATCGCCAAGGGCGTGCAGCTGCGCGCCGTGCGCGTGCTGAACTGCAGCGGCTCCGGCACCAACTCCGGCGTGATCGCCGGCATGGACTGGGTGCGCAACAACCACGCCGCCACCTCCGTGGCCAACATGAGCCTCGGCGGCGGCTACTCCTCGACGGTGAACACCGCCGCGACCAACCTGGTGAACTCCGGCGTGTTCCTCGCCGTGGCCGCGGGCAACAACAACGCGGATGCCTGCAACTACTCGCCGGCCAGCGCCTCGGGCACCTGCACCGTGGGCGCCACCACCAGCTCGGACGCCCGCGCCACCTACTCCAACTACGGCGGCTGCGTGGACATCTACGGCCCCGGCTCCAGCATCACCTCGGCCTGGTACACCTCCACCACGGCCACCAACACCATCAGCGGCACCTCGATGGCCTCTCCGCACGTGGCCGGCGTGGGCGCGCTCTACAAGGCCACCTACGGCAACGCGGCCGCCTCCACCATCGTCTCGTGGCTGAAGACCAACGCCACCGCCAACGTGGTGTCCGGCAACCCGTCCGGCACGCCCAACCAGCTGCTCTACAAGAGCAGCCTGTAATCCCAGGTTGACGTGAGCTGAAAGCGCGGGGGCCGTGGCTTCGTGCCATGGCCCCCGTTGCATTGCGGGCGGGCCCGCTGAAGTCACGGCGTGATGGAGTCGGGGAGGCTGAGCAGCTCCCGGGCCCGGGTGGCGGCGCTGGCCGGCGTGCTGGGATCCGCGAGGAGCGCCTGGAGCTGCTGGCGTGCCGCCTCGCGCTCCCCGCGCCGCCACGCGAGGAGCGCCTTGTACACGAGCAGCTCGCCCCGGCTCGTGGCATCCGGCTCCAGGGCCAGCGCCTTGGCGAGCAGCCGCTCCGCCTCCTCGGGCTTCTCCGCGGACAGGGCGAGCTCCTTCCACGCGGGCACGAAGGCCGGTGCCTTCCGGGTCAGCGCCTCCAGCCGCTTGCGGAGCTCCGGGAGCTCCGTCAGCCGCATCACCTCGAGGAACTCGCGCAGCGTGCCCGGGGGGACGCGGCCGTCCTTCTCCCGGCGGAGGCTGTCGAGCAGCTGCTTGCTGTCGGAGACACCCTGCGGCGCCAACGTGTCCAGCTGCTCGTACGCCTCGAGCGCCCGTGCGTCCTCCTTCATATAGAGGTAGGTGAGGCCCACGTCATAGAGGGGCAGCGGCCACGAGGGGGCGAGCTCCCTCGCCTGCTGGAAGGACTGGAGCGCCTCCGCGAACGCGCCCGCCTCACCGTGCTTGCGGCCCTCCGCGTGGAGCTGCATGGCGCGCTCGGGGACGGGCGGCGGCGGGGGCGGCGTCTGCGCGGTGGGTTTGGAGGGCGGGGGTTGGCCCAGGGCGGTGCCCGCGTCGACGGCCGACGGGGACGGCGCGGGCTTGCCGCAGGTGCAGCCCGAGAGGCAGGCCAGGGAGGCCGCGAGGACGAGGAAGCGACGCATGCGTGGTGACCTCACACCCGCTCGCACGCCACCGGGACCGCGGTGGAAGTTCCAAGGGGCGCGTCACTATAATCGACGGCTGCCATGACCGACTTCATCGAAGTCCACGACGGTGCCCTGGAGCCTCAGCTCTGCCGGGACATCATCCAGCGCTTCAACCAGAGCCCCAACGTGCAGCGGGGCCGCACGGGCCATGGGGTAGATGTGGCCAAGAAGGACAGCTACGACTTGACGCTCAACCTGGTCCCGGACTGGGAGCCCACGCTCCGGCTCCTCCTGGACAAGTCGTTCCCCCCGCTCAAGAGCTACCTGCGCAAGTACCTCTACACGCTCATTGGCGCCGTCTCACCCTCGGTGAAGGACCCGAAGACGGGGCAGATGGTGACGTTGAACGAGGAGAACTTCGCCCAGCTGGGGGATCCGCTCCTGGACGTGCTCGCCGGCAACTTCTACCGCTACGGCACCCTCACCATTCAGAAGTACCTGAAGGGCTCGGGGGGCTATCCGCACTGGCACTCGGAGATCTACCCGAAGGACGCGGACTGCGAGCAGCTGCACCGGGTGCTGGCGTTCCAGTTCTACCTGAACGACGTGCCCGAGGGCGGCGAGACGGAGTTCTACTACCAGCCGCGCAAGGTGGAGTCGAAGGAGGGCCGGATGGTCATCTTCCCGGCGGGCTTCACGCACACCCACCGCGGCAACGTGCCGCGCTCCAACGACAAGTACATCATCACCTCGTGGGTGCTCTTCCACCGCGCCGATCACATCTACCGCAACGCGCCTCCCGCCCGCTGAGGCCCCTCCAAGGCCTGATCCGGGCTTATGTTGCATGTAAATGTGAAGTTATGATGGAAATGTATTAAACAAGGGAGGCATGGAGCTGGGCTCGACGGTGCTGCTGCTGGTGATTGCGGGGGCCCTGGGGCTGGTCGTCTACTCCCTGTTGGGGCGCCGGATCCAGCGGCTGGTGGCGGCCACGGAGGGCATGGCGGAGCAGATCGGCCGCAGCCACCAGCAGCTCCGGGAGAACGAGGAGCGCTTCCAGACGCTGGTGGAGCGCACGCCGGATGCCATCTTCGTCCACCGGGAGGGGCGCATCGTCTTCCTCAACCCCGCGGCGGTGGCGCTGGTGGGGCACGAGCGCGCGGAGGCGCTGCAGGGCCGCAGGCTGGCGGAGCTCGTGCAGCATGGTGAGGAGGAGGTGCTCACCGGCCCGGTGGAGGCGCAGGGGATGCGGGAGGTCCACTGGCTGCATGCCTCGGGGCGGCTGGTGCTGGGCGAGGCGGTGACGTTCCCGCTGGTGTTCGAGGGCCAGCCGGCCCGGGTCTCCATCGTGAGAGATGTCACCGAGCGCAAGCACCTGCGGGAGAAGCTGCAGACGGCCGACCGCATGGCCGCCATTGGCTCGCTGGCGGCGGGCGTGGCGCACGAGATCAACAACCCGCTGTCCTTCATGCTGAGCAACGTGCGGTTCATCCGGGACGAGCTGAAGGTGCTCCTGGAGGAGGCGAGCGCGCAGGACCAGGAGCGGCTGAAGGAGATCCAGGATGCGTCCGAGGAGGCGCTCACGGGCGCGGACCGGGTCAGCGAGATCGTCACCGATCTGCGGAGGTTCGCGCGAGGGGATGACGGCAAGAGAGGGCCGGTGAACCTCCACGCGGTGCTGGACCTGTGCGGGAACATCGCCCGGAGCCAGCTCCGCCACCGCGCGCAGCTGGTGAAGGCGTATGGCGAGCTGCCGCTGGTGCAGGGCAGCGAGTCACGGCTCGGGCAGCTCTTCCTGAACCTGATCATCAACGCCGCGCAGGCCATCCCCGAGGGGGGAGACGCGAAGGCCCACGAGGTGAGGCTCACCACGTGGCGGGAGGGGGAGGAGCAGGTGGTGGTGGAGGTGCGGGACACGGGGGTGGGCATCCCGCAGGAGAACCTGCACCGGCTGTTCGATCCGTTCTTCACCACGAAGCCGGTGGGGGTGGGGACGGGGTTGGGGCTGTCCATCTCTCATGGCATCGTGAAGGGGATGGGCGGACGCATCGCGGTGGAGAGCGAGCCGGGGCGGGGGACTGCGTTCCGGGTGTTCCTGCCCATCGGGGCGGCGCCTGACGGTTCGGGTTAGAGGAGGGGAGCGCGCGTGGCTGGAGCTGACACGATCGATCGCATGGGGCCCACGCTGCGGCCGGACGCGCGGCCGGTGATGTACCAGCGCTGGCGGACGCTGTTGTTCCTGCACTGGGAGGTGCCGGCGGAGGAGCTCGCACCGCTGCTGCCGCCGGGGCTGACACTGGACACGTTCGAAGGCCGGGCGTTCGTGGGGCTGGTGCCCTTCACGATGGAGGGAGTGCGGCCCGCGCTGCTGCCGCCGTTCCCGCCGCTGTCGAACTTCCACGAGACGAACGTGCGCACGTACGTGCACCGCGAGGGGAAGGATCCGGGGGTGTGGTTCTTCAGCCTGGATGCGGCCAACCGGATCGCCGTGAAGCTGGCGCGGACGTGGTTCCGGCTGCCGTACCACTTCGCGCGGATGGCGCTGGAGCGCGAGGGCCCGTGGATCTCCTACCGCTCGGAGCGCAGGTGGCCCGCGCCGGTGCCGGCCCGCTGCGCGGTGCGGTGCTCGCCCAAGCCCGAGGTGTCCACCTCGGCGCCGGGGACGCTGCAGCACTTCCTGGTGGAGCGCTACTTCCTCTACACGGTGCACGGAGGAGGGCTGTGGCGCGGCCAGGTGCACCACGCGCCGTACCCCGTGCGCGGCGCGGAGGTGGAGGGGCTGGAGGAGTCCCTGCTGGCGGCCGCGGGGATCTCCCGGCCGCCGGTGGCCCCCCTGGTGCACTTCTCGGACGGCGTGGACGTGGACGTGTTCCGGCTCACGCGCGTCTGAGCCCGCTCACGGGGCGCACGCGCCGCAGTCCGCGTTGCAGCTGTCGTACGCGTTGTTCGTGCCGCACTTCTCGGTGAACTGGCACACCCCGTCACCGCACTGGTAGATGTCCACCGGGCGGATGCGCGTGGTGATGGGCTTGTACGTCACCCCGTTGTACGTGCAGGACACGTAGTAAGTCTTCGTCGCGTCCAGCGTGCAGTACGTCTTGCACGAGTCCACGTGGACCATGGGCGAGCAGTCCGTGCTCGCCAGCTTCGAGGACAGCCCGCAGGCCCGCGTGGTGCTCTCGGAGGGCAGCAGGAAGGTCCGGTCGTTGGCCGCGAAGATGCCCTCGCTGGTGAAGGTGTTGCCGAAGAAGCAGGCCTCGTGCTCCGAGTAGGAGGCCAGCTCCGCGGACGTGTAGGGGATCTCCACGTCCTGCGCGCTCCGCCCCAGCACGGAGACCTTGATGTTGAGGCCGAACTTGTTCGTGTGCGCCGCCAGGCACGCTGTGATGATCTGCTGCTCGGTCACGGTGGGCTGCTGCCCCGCGGCCCAGCCCGGCGCCAGCCCGAGCAGGCCGTACCACGTGTACACCTGGCCCGTCGTCAGGCTCGTATAGGTGCGGCTCTGCCCCTCGGGCACCGCGCACATCACGATGTACTTCATCACCGCGGTGTGCAGGCTGGGGTCCTCCTCGAACCAGCTCTTGAAGGTGTTCGTCAGCAGGCCGTTGGTGGACAGGCCGTTGGTGGACAGGCCGTTGGTGGACAGGCCGTTGGTGGACAGGCCGTTGGTGGACAGGCCGTTGGTGGACAGGCCGCTGGTGGTCATCTGCTCCGCGGTCGCCACCTCCGCCTCTTGCGTGCCCAGCACCTCCTGCTCTGAAGCAGTGCCCTCTTCCGCGACTCCGCATCCCGTTGTGCTTCCCAGGCACACCATCACAGCGAAGAACCACGTCACGACAGGATTGCTGTGCTGCTGTACAGCCTGGCCACGACGAACGGAGAAGGACATCAGCTTCATGGCACCACCCCCGCGGAGGAGACGGTCGTGAGATCACGGCCGCGTTGAGATCCGCTGCTTCAGCGGTTTCGAATAATACCGCTGATAAGAGCAGTAGTGCTGGGGGCACACGCTCGCACTTCAATATTAATCAAAACAGCCGCCCGTCTCTCCGAGCGGAGAGGACAGTTGCCCGCTGTTTCGTCTCAATGCGAGTCATTGCGCTTCACGCCCTGCGCGAGGATGAGACACACACGCTGTCGGGGTGTTTCAAGCGGAGACAGGAGGGCCCAGCAGCTGTACTGCATTCGGCGTGAGGTGGAGCCCTTCCGGCACCCGCACGACCCACGTAGCCAGGTCCGTGACGGGACCACCGAGCACCTCGAGCACGGTGTCCTCACCGCGCACTTCCACGGGCCCGACGTGGACACAGAGGTGGACGTGCGCGCCCACCTCGGAGGCGAGGGCCTCGGTGTCGCGGCGCAGGTGGCGCAGCGACTCGTGCAGCCGCTGGGACTGCTCCGGCGTCAGCGGGCCGGGGCCCTCCACGAGGCGGATGCCCAGCAGCGCGGTGCCCGCCTGCAGCGCCAGCATGAAGCCCGTGGCGCGCAGCTGCTGCTCGAGGCAGTCGAGCACCTCGGCCAGCGCGGCGTGCACCACCTCGTCATCCTGGCTGGACTCGGCCAGCTCCACCTCCGCGTGCACCGCCAGCGCCTGCCGCAGCTGGCCCGTGGGCGGCACGGCTCCTGGCGCCGCCACCGCCTCGCGCAGCGCGGTGAGGAAGGCCTCGGTGTTCGGGAAGCGCTGCTCCGCCTCCTTCTCCAGGCAGCGCAGCACCACCGCATCCACCGCGGGCGGCACAGGCGCGATGGCGCTCGCGCGCGGCGGCGGAGCCTCCAGGTGCAGCCGCTCCAGCTCCAGCCGATCCCGGGATTGGAAGGGGTACTGCGCCGTCACCAGCTGGAACAGGAGCACGCCCAGCGCGTAGATGTCCGTGGCCGGGGAGATGGTGCTGCCGCGCAGCTGCTCGGGCGCCATGGCGAAGGCGGTGCCCAGCCGCTGCCCGGCCAGCGTCAGCCCCTCCTGGCCTCCCTGCGGCTGCATCACCTTGGCGATGCCGAAGTCCAGCAGCTTCACCCGGGGCTGCTCTTTGTCCTCCACCACCATCACGTTGCTGGCCTTCAGGTCCCGGTGGACGATGCCGGCGCGGTGGGCCGCCTCGAGGGCCGCGCAGACAGGCTCCAGGTAGGCGAGCGCCCGCTCGGCTGACATCCTGCCCCGCTCGTGGATGAGCTGGCTGAGCGTGCGCCCCTCCAGCAGCTCCATGACGAAGTAGGGACTGCCATCCGGCATCATCCCGAAGTCGTAGACGTCCACCACGTTCGGGTGGTGGATCTGGTTGACGATGCGGGCCTCGCGCACGAAGCGCTGGAGCATCTCGCCCTGATCCGCCAGGTGCGAGTGCAGCACCTTCACCGCCGCGCGCCGCCCGAGGATGCGGTGCTCGGCCTCGTACACGCTGCCGTGGCCGCCCGAGGCAATCAGCCGCTTGAAGATGTACTCGCCCGCCAGCGCGTACTGGGGGCTCTCGCTCGCCTTCGGCGGAGTGGCGGCGGTGTCCCAGGGGACCTGGGCCTTGCCGCCCTGGATTCGGTAGGTGTCCTCAAAGTCCCCCATCAGCGACAAGCTAACTACCTGTGCCGTCGCATGCGAGAAATTGGACGCTCACGAGAACTGCTCTCCCCGCGCAGCCAGAATGTCCGGGATCCAGCAACGAAATGCCCCTCTGGCGGAGGCCCTGTCTGTTGGTGAATGATCCCAGGTGCAACAGACGCGGTAGGTTGGACGGCAGGCGGCAAGGCTGCTGGGATTCCCCGGAAGCGTCCCGGGGGGGGATGAATGCCCATGACCATGCTGGATGACGTAACCACCCATGCGGGGATGCCGCTCATGTCCTCCTCGGCCTCGCCGGGGGCATGCCTGATTTTGATCAGCACGGCGCTGCCAGCCTCCATCGGCAGGGCCTTCGCGCTGGCGGCGGGCGAGCACGTGCTGGGGCGCGGCTCGGAGGCGAGCATCCGCATCGACGACCATGGCGTGTCGCGCCGGCACGCCCGGATCGTCCGCACGGCGGAGGGCGCGTGCTTCGTCACGGATCTCAAGTCGACGAACGGCACGTACCTCAACGGGGTGTCCGTCTCCTCTGCGGAGCTGCGCGAGGGGGACCGGCTGCAGATCGGCACTGGCACCGTGTTCCGCTTCTCCACCCGCGAGCAGCTCGAGCCGCGCGAGGAGCAGCTGCGCCAGGCGCTGTCGGCCGCGCGCGTGGGCATCTGGGATTGGAACGCCTCCACCGGCGTGGTGACCTGGTCCGAGCACGTGGACCGGATGCTGGGGCTGCCCGTGGGCAAGCTGTCGGGCCGCACCATGGAGCTGCGGGAGGTGGTGCACGAGGCGGACCTGGAGCGCGTGAAGGCGGCGCTGGCCACGGCGCTGGAGCAGCGCACCCACGTGGAGCTGGAGTACCGCATCGAGCCCGCGGACAGCGGCTTCCGGTGGATCTCCTGCAAGGGAGACGTGCTGAGCGACATGGCCGGCGCGCCCGCGCGGATCACCGGCACGGTGATGGACATCACCGCGCGCAAGCAGGCCGAGCAGGAGCTGCGGCGCCACGCCCTCATCTTCGAGAGCTTCTATGACGGCGTTGTCATCACGGATCTATCCGGCCGCATCGTCGACCTGAACCCGAGCGCGGAGCGGATGTTCGGGCGGGCCAAGGCGGAGGCGCTGGGGCAGACGCTCTTCTCGGTGCTGAACCCGGGGCAGACGGACGCCCTCACCGCGAAGATGTTCTCCACGCTGGAGCAGGCGGGCCGCTGGACGGGAGAGGTGGATTTCCAGCGTCGCGACGGGACGGGGTGCACGTGCGAGTCCGTGGCGGTGCCGCTGCGGGACTCGGAGGGGCGCGCCATCGCCTGCATCCTGGTCCACCGGGATATTACCGAGCGCAAGAACCTGCAGGCGCGCCTGGTCATGGCGGACCGGCTGGCCTCGGTGGGCACGCTGGGGGCGGGCGTGGCGCACGAGATCAACAACCCGCTGGCCTACATGCTCGTCAACCTGCACCTGATCCGCTCGGGGCTGGAGAAGCTGGAGGAGCAGGCGCCGCCGGGCACCATCGAGCCGCTGCAGCAGCTGGCGCAGGAGACCACCGAGGGTGCCGAGCGCATCGCGGCCATCGTCAAGGATCTGAAGACGTTCGCGCGCGGCGAGGCGGATGCGCGGCTGGGTGCGGTGGATGTGCGGCGGGCGGTGGAGCTGGCCTGCAAGATGGCGGACAACATGCTGCGCCACCGCGCGCGGCTGATGCTGGACTTCCAGGCGGCGCCGCCGGTGGAGGCCAACGAGTCCCGGCTGTGCCAGGTGTTCCTCAACCTGCTGCTCAACGCGGCGCAGGCCATCCCGGAGGGCGAGCCGCCGGAGCGGCACGAGGTCGCCGTGCGCATCCGCGCCCGGGAGCCAGGGCAGGTGGTGGTGGAGGTGCGCGACACCGGCGCGGGCATGGCGCCGGACGTGCTCTCGCGTGTGTTCGATCCGTTCTTCACCACCAAGCCGGTGGGCGAGGGCACCGGGCTGGGGCTCTCCATCTGCCACGGCATCATCGAGTCCATGGGGGGATCCATCTCCGTGGAGAGCACGCTGGGCAAGGGCAGCACCTTCCGCGTCGTGCTGCGCGCCATGGAGGTGGAGGAGGAGATCCCCACGCGCACGGATCTGCGGACGCTCGGCCCGGTGGCGGCCACGCCGCGCGCGCGGGTGCTCGTGGTGGATGATGAGCCGAACGTGACGGCCTCGCTCAAGCGCGCTCTGAGCTCCGAGCACGAGGTGAGCACCGCCAACAGCGCCCGCGACGCGCTGAAGCTGCTGACCCAGGACCGCGGCTTCGACATCATCCTGTGTGACTTGATGATGCCGGGGATGACCGGCATGGACCTGTACGCCGAGCTGGACAAGGCGGCGCCCGAGGTGGCCACGAGGGTCGTCTTCATGACGGGGGGAGCCTTCACTCCACGCGCCGTCTCTTTCCTCCAGGCCGTGCCTAATCTCAAGATTGGCAAGCCCCTGAACCTGGAGGAGCTGAGAATGATCGTCAGCCGGCGCGCCGTCGAGGCACAGCGATGAATGTCCCCTCGGGACCCCTGGAGCCACTGGCTCTCGAGGGGGCCTCCGAGCAGCCCGCCCCGCCCGAGCCGGTGCAGGAGGCGGTGGCCGCGGGCGGGGAGTTCACTCCGCGTGCGCTGATCTGGGGCTGCCTCATTGGTGCGGGCCTGGCCGTCTCCAACATCTACATGGGGCTCAAGACGGGCCTGTGGGAGAGCGGCTCCATCATGGCGGCGGTGCTGGGCTTCAGCGGCCTGTCCGCGCTGGGGCGGCGCTGGGGAGGTGGGCCGGGCCGGCTGGAGACGAACCTCACGCAGACGGCCGCGAGCGCCACGGGCGCCATGCCGGCCGCCGCGGGGCTGCTGGGGACGCTGCCCGCGCTGGCGCTGATGGGCATCACCGTGCCCGCGTGGAGCGTGGTGGCCTGGGGCGCCGCGCTGGGCCTGCTCGGCGTGCTGGCCTCGCACCTGCTGCGCCGGCGGCTGCTCGTGGACGAGGCCCTGGCGTTCCCCACGGGCGTGGCCACCGCCGAGGTCATCACCGCCATGCACAAGGGCGGGCAGGTGCGGCAGCCGGGACGGGCGCGGGCGCTGGTGGGCGCGGGGCTGGTCTCCATGGCCCTGACATGGCTGAGGGACGTGCTCGCGTGGGTGCCCGGCATGACGGCGCTGCCGGGCCGGCTGGCGGGGCTGCCCGCCGCCTCCTTCACCTGGGGCATTGGCTGGATGCCCATGGCGCTGGGCATTGGGATGCTGGCGGGGCTGCCCATGGGGCTGAGCATGCTGCTGGGTGCGGTGCTGGCCTGGGGGGTGCTCGCGCCGATGCTCGTGGGCTCGAATGTGGTGGCGGCCAGCGGAGGCTATGACGCGCTCGCCATGTGGCTCGTCTGGCCTGGAGTGGGGCTGATGGTGGGCGCGGCGCTCGTCTCGCTCGTGGCCCAGGCGCGCTCGCTGCTCGGGGCGATGAAGGATCTGCGCGCGCTGGGGAGCGGGGGAGAGGGCCCCAGCCGCTGGGTGCTGGTGACAGCGCTGGTGGCGTGCGGCGTGGTGCTCGCGTTGGGGGTGGGGGTGTTCGGGCTGTCACTGCTCCACACGTTGGTGATGCTGGCGCTCGTGCTGCCGCTGTGCGCGGTGTGCGCGCGCGGGGCGGGGCAGATGGATGTGGCCCCGGTGGGGCAGATGGGCCAGGTCGCCCAGGTCGCCTCGGGCATGCTCTTCCCAGGGCCGGGCGGGCTCAACGTCGCCGCCGGCTCCGTGGTGGCGGGCGCCGTGTCGCAGACGGGCGCGAGCCTCTGGTCGCTCAAGGCCGGGCACCTGCTGGGGGCCGCACCCCAGCGCCAGCTCCTGGCTCAGCTGCTGGGCGTGCTCGTTGGGGCCGTGGTGGGCGTGCCCGCCTATCTGTTGCTGGTGCGGACCCATGGGCTTGGGAGCGAGGCGCTGCCCGTGCCCGCGGCGCACCAGTTCCGCGTCGTAGCCGAGCTGGCCACCCAGGGTTTCTCGGGGCTGCCCGCCTACGCGGCCCAGGCGGCGGGGATCGGCTTCGGCGTGGGCGCCGCGCTCATGCTGGCCGCGCGCGGACGGCTGGAGCGCCTCCTGCCTTCACCGGTGGCCATGGGCATTGGCTTCATCCTACCCGCGTACTTCGCGGTGACGATCGCCCTGGGAGGGTTGCTGGCCGTGCTCGCACGCCGCGCGCGGCCCCAGTGGGTGGAGCAGTACCTCCCTGCGGTGGGCGCGGGCACCATCGCGGGTGAGTCCCTCATGGGGCTGGCCATCGCGGCGCTCACGGGGCTTGGCCTCCTCCCGCGCTAGCCAACCCGCACTCAAGGTCCAGATATCTGGACCTGCGTACGGCGGGCCGGGCTCTACAAAGGTCCACATATGTGGACCTCCATACGGTGGGCCGGGTTCTACAAAGGTCCACATATGTGGACCTTCGTAGAGGCTCATCACTCAGCCTGCTTCCCCCCGTCTCCCGCCGCGGACTCCCCCGTCTCCCGCCGTGGACGGTAGGGATTCTTCACCGCTCGTAAGTACCTGACCGAGGCGCTCCTGGACAACCTCTACCCTGCGCGCGAGGTGCCCGAGGAGGTGGAGGGCCGACAGCTCTTGTAAGCGCCAGTCCGTGAGACAGGGCCCCGCGTTCCTGAAGATTGGGAGCGCGGGGCCTTCCTTTTCAGGACTGTCCGCGCGCTATCTCTACGGTTGATCCGCGGTAGGGGGGGCCTGCATCTTGATCGCGGGCCAGTAGCACTGATTCTTCCACTCGTACCAGGGGGCCTTGCACGGCGGCTTCTCTTTCCTTGGGCCGAACCAACAACCCCCTTGGATCTCCAACAGCGGATCCTCGCATGGAGAGCGTTGCTGGTTTGGGAGTGGCTTCTTGGGTACTTCCTCTCGGAGTCCACTCGGTACGGCGTAAGGCTTCTCCCCACTCGCGGGCACCGCTCTCCGCGCATCTCCCAGGCCTGCGCTCTCCACCTCCGGAGCCACCTCCGCAGGGCTCCTCTCCAGTCTCCACTGCACCACCCACCCTGCACCGGCGGCCAGGAGCACCCCCACAGCTGCCGCGAGCCCCCGTGCTCCCGCGAGAACCCGTCTCGGAACTGCTGGGACCGCAACCGCAGCGGGACGCGGGGGCTTGGCGCTCGCTGCCTGGGCCGCTGCCGTCTCCGAGGCCTGCTCGAGCACCTGCGCTACCTCGCCCGCAGTGCCCCGAGCCGTGGGCTCATCCGAGAGCATCCGCCGGAGGAGCGCCGCCAGCTCCGGGCTCAGCTCCACCCACTTCTCCGGAGGCATCAGCGGCACAGCCTTGAGGCGAATGCCGCCTTCCTCCGTCTCCTCCACCTGCAGCACGGGAGGCGGATACCTGCCGGTAATGAGCCGGTAGGCCATCATTCCCAGCGCGTACACGTCATCCGCGGGCCGGGCTTTGTAGCGGGCCGTGGCCGCTCCCGCGTGTTCGAACTCAAAGCGCTGTGACTCCGGGCTCTGGTACTGCGGCGTACCGGGGGGCTGCGGCTGCCGCGTGAGGACGCTCGCCCCGAGGTAGTTCCCCGAGCCAAAGTCCATCAGCATGGCCGCGCCATCCTCCTTGCGCACCAGCACGTTCTCGCCCTTCACATCCCGGTGCACGCCACCCACGGCATGCGTCGCCTCCAAGGCTCGGGCCACCTGGGCCAGCGCCTGCAGCCGTTGACGCAGGGAGCGCGGCTGCTGAGAGGCCCACTCGTACAGCGTCACGCCGTTGATCCAATCCATCACGAGGTACGGGAAAGACTCTCCGTCCGGCGACGTCCACTCCCCCCGGTCATGCAGCCGAGGCACGTGGGGATGGCGCACGCGCGCGAGCAGCTCTCCTTCACGCTCGAAGCGGGGATCCCTCGGGTAGCGCGCCACCTTCATGGCGAAGGTCCCGGCGCTCTCCTGGCCGACCCGCTCGACGCGGTAGACGAGCCCGTAGACACCCAGGCCCGTGCCCCGCAGCACGCGCCAGGGGCCTACTTGCATGCCAGGAGTGAGCGAGTCGGGCCCCCGTGCAGGTCCTCGTTCCACATGGCACCTCAGGGTGAACACCGGATGAACTTCACTGTCCACCCGGCCATCACCCTACCTCACGGGTCGCTCCGGCGCCCAGGCCCTGGGCCGACACCTCACCGGAGCGCGGGGGCCGAGGTGCTGCCGCAAGGAGGTCGAGGAGCGCATCGGAGCCGAGCCGATACAGTCCGTGGCCTGAGACTCCCCGAACTCCCCTTCATGCCTCGTGGGGCGGCGGCTTCGCTTCCCGCCGCTCCCAAGCAGAGCAACCCGCCGCTTTCAATGCGCCGCCCTCTGAAAACGGAGGAGGCGCTTGCGTTGCCGTGTCCTGCTCGGCCCGCTGGCGCGCGCGTCGGACAGCGCCAGCTCGGCCCGGGTGCAGAGCGCGTCCGACAGTGCCAGCTCAGGCCGGTGGAGTGTGCCAGGAGACGCGCAGCAGCCTCCTTCAGCGTGGAGAGTCGCGCCCGCCGATCTTCGGGAAGCGCTCGTAGGCCCGCTTGAGCGCGTCCAGGTGGGCGGGGTTGTCATAATCGAGCGGCGCATCAGTGAGCTTCACAACCCATCCGCCCGACGGCGTGCGCCGCGCCCGCGTGAGCAGTTCGGCGTCGCGAGCAGGATCCGGGAACCCGATGGCCTGCGCGGCAGCAGCAGACCAATAGTTCAACCACCCGAGGAAACAGGGAATCTCAGGCGCGGGGAGTTTTTCTGGAAGATTGAGCATGGGAAGCCCACGGGGTGAGCGCTCCGGTCCATCAGCGGAGCGGCGAAACTGCTCCCCGACTTCCGAGCCGTAACTATACCGGGACGCATGCCCCCAGAACGAGCGCGCCCCCTCCGCCATGGCCTCAAGCATGGCCGGCGCTGCCGAGACAACAGCCTCGTCTAGTGGCAACTTCGCATGAACGTCGAGCTGCGGCTGACCGCCCGGGCTGAAGAGTGCCGAGTTTTCCCTCCCCGAAACCGTCACGGGGTAACTCTCGTCCCCGTTGCACAGCAGAGGGAATCTCCCGTGCTGCGTCCTTTCCGCGAGCCACGCGTCGCGATGCGGCAAGGCGATGGGGCGCCCGCCTTCGGAGATCCTCCATGCCAAGCGCAAGCCGGGAAGTGCCTTTTCCATCCCATGGATGACCTTAAGCGAGCGGCCGTCTTTGCCCACGAGCGCAGGCGCGTAGACGATGAAGACGAGGACTCTAGGGATGATCATCGTGTGCACCCCGTGACGACGACATGGAGCGTGGGAATCAGGGCGCGCAGCGCGTCTTTGTGCGCTTGCGTGCTCACCCCAACGACGAAGTCGTATCCACAGGTCCGCGCAGCGTCGCGTTCCTTGGTCAATTGCTCCACCTCCTTCTCAATCTCCCGCTCCTGGATAAAATCAGCGTAGGTGTCAAATCGGTGGGTCTTGATCTCCCACAGCACGCGCACGCCGACTTGCAGCGCATCGAAGCGCTCACCGCCCACGAATACGTCCATGCCGGGGTAACGGTTGGGCGGAAACTTATCGGCGCACTCGTTATGCGGGACATCTTCGCCCGCGTGCCGCACCGGGATGGGCTCGCACGACGGAGGGCGCGGCTGGGTTTCTGGCGGTGGGGGGAAGATGTCTCCGGTGCTCGACCCCTTTGGCTGAGGCGCTCGGTTCGCTAACGGCTCCTTAGCGGGCCGCGTTTGAGCCTTGGGCTTCGCGCGCTCGCGGGATGCGTTCCGTTGATAAGCATCAATCCCCTCTTGGATCGCGGCTGCCACGACCACCGCGCCAATCACAATCACTGCACCGACAACGATCTCGGGTGCCGCGAAAACACAGAGGGCCACGACTGCGGGAGCGGCTGCATCCGCGTAGGCGACAGCGCATCTTTTCGTGACATCCCTGAACCTGACCCTGTCGCGATCGAGAGCATGAAAGCACCGCTCCGCAAGGATCGGCCACTCGTTGGAGGCTTCCCGCACCACGCATTTCCCATCATCCGTCCACGGGTACTGCGCCGCCCGCTGAAGGTTGGCGAATCTCGGACGCGGGGGACTCGGGTCCTCCAGCTCTCCAGGGCTCGGATCCATCGTGGCGCAGGCCGAGAGAAGGAGCAGGACCAGGGGGGCGCTGCAAGTTCGCGGACGCATGGCCACGTCCTTTCCATCAAGCGAGGTGCTGCGGGTCAAGGCTATGCCGGTTCTCCGCTGGAGCGTATCAGCATGCCCCAACAGCGAGAGCCGATGGAGGGATGGAGGAGCGTGCGCGTCCGACAGTGCCAGCTCGGCCTCATGGCGCGCGCCAGAACGGCAGCCACGGTCGCCGCGCCAGCTCGGCCCCGTGGTGCGCGCGTCGGACAGCTCCAAGTAGACGACTACATCTCCCGCCGCCTCGGGGCCTCCATCGGGACTCACCCTGATTCCATGGGCCTGAACGGTGAGGCCTAATCGGGGTGGAGAGCCCGCTCCAGCGCGCGGCTCAGCCGCCCCTCCATGAGGTTGGGGATGCCCGCGGCGCGCTTTAGCGCTTCCTGGAGCACGCGGACGGCCTCCGAGCGCTCTCCCCGCCGCAGCGCGGCCAGCCCCATCATCTCCAGCACCTCCAGCGGCTCCTGCTCCATGGAGACCTCCGCGGAGCGCTGCCGGAGCTGGCGCCACGCCTCCAGGTCCGCGTCCCGCGTGGTCAGCTCCACCATGGCGAAGAGCACCTCCTCGGAGGGGCTCAGCGCCGAGGCCTGGCGTTGGCCGGCCAGCGCCGCGCGCACCTGTCCGAGCCGCTCGCGCGCCTGGGCGTACTGCCCCTCCCAGGCCAGCACCCGGGCGTGCAGCAGCAGCGCCCACGGCCGGGGGGCCACCTCGGGATGCTGGCGCTCCAGCTCGATGGCGCGGGCGATGTGGGGCGCGGCCGCCGCCGCGTCTCCCGCCTGGTAGTGGAGCTCTCCCAGGTTGTGCTCGGCGAAGTACTCCCAGCCCACCATGCCCAGCTCGCGGCCCAGGTGCATGAACCGCTCCTGGTCCTTGAGCGCGCTGGACAAGTCTTTGCGAGACACCCAGAGGTTGCGGCGGTTGTTGATGGCGCTGCCCAGGTGGAACCGATCGCCGCGCCGGGTGCACGAGGCGATGACGTCCTCCAGCACCTCCTCCGCCTCGGAGATGCGGCCCAGGTTGGGGAGGATGACGGCCAGCAGGAGCTGGGCCACCACCCGCGTCTCGTAGCCCGCGTCCCCCAGCAGGTTCGCGCTGTCCGCGGCGGCCTCCAGGGGCGGACAGGCCTCCGACCACTTGCCCCGGCGGAACCAGGTGGTCCCCACGCCCAGCAGCAGGCGCGACCGGACATAGGTGGAGGCCACCTTCCCCACCCGGGCATGTGCCGCGTCCACGCACGCCGCCGAGCGCGCGTAGTCGTTCATCCAGTCCAGCGCCATCGCCTCGTCCAGCAGCACCTCCACCTCGGCGCGCACGTCGGCCACATGCCGGGCCAGCTCGCGCGCGCGGGTGAAGTCCGCCAGCGAGTCCTCGTACCGGCCAATGCGGTAGCGCATCATCCCGCGCCCCCGGTAGAGCGTGAGGCCGCGCAGCTCGTCCGCTGGGTCCAGCAGCGCCAGCGCGCGCGTGTAGAGCGTCTCCGCATCCAGGTAGGCGTGGCGGCCGCGGGCGGACTCGGCCAGATCCAGGTAGAGCGCGAGCGCCTCGTCCCGCATGCCGGCCACCGCGGCGTGGAAGGCCAGGCGGGGGATCTGCTGCCGCTCGTTGGAGGCGCTGCGGCTCTCGAAGAAGCGGAAGGCGGCGCGGTGGATGTGGATGCGGTCGGCCTCGGGCAGCGTGTGGGCCACGGCCTCGCGCACCAGCTCGTTGCGGAAGCTCAGCTCCTCGTGGCGGTGCTCCACCAGCAGCCCCAGGTCCAGCAGCCGGCGCGTGGCGTGGTTGGGATCCAACGGGAAGTCCGCGGCGAGCCCCTCGCGCTCCAGCTCTCGCACCACGCCCTCGGCCGAGGAGGCGGTGAAGTCCGAGCCCAGCAGGGCGCACAGCCGCGCGTGCGCCGCCAGCGCGGGAGCCAGGGCGCCCAGCTCCCGGTCCGCCAGCCACTCCACCAGCCGCAGCTCCGGGAGGATGTTCAGCTCGTCGGTGACGAGGTACCAGCTGCCCCCGGCGCCGCGCTGGCGCACCAGCCCCTGGCGCTTGAGGGCGCGCACCAGCTCCACCAGGAAGAGGGGCACGCGGCGGGCGCGCTCGACGATGCGCTCCACCGCCTGGGCGGGCACGTTCTCCACCGGGCGCAGCAGGGTGCGGCACAGCACCTGCGCATGCTCGGGCGACAGCGGCCCCAGGCTGAGGGTGGTGCGGTGGGCGGCGCGCATGCCCCAGGAGGGCCGGCTGCGCTCGAACTCCGGGCGCGCCAGGACGCAGACCCAGAGCGGCACCTGGGCCTCGGCCAGACACGCGTACTCCAGGGCATCCAGCGCGATCTCGTCCGCGAAGTGCGCGTCGTCCAGCAGCAGGCACAGGGGGCGCTCGCGGGCGATGGCGGCCAGCAGCTCGCCGGTGGCGCGCATGGCCAGCGAGCGCAGGGCACCTGGCGCCGCGGCCCGGCTCTGCAGCTCCGGGCTGTCCGGGGCGGACCAGCCCAGCGTGGCGGACACGCCGGGCCACAGCTCCCCGGCCAGCTCCGGCCCCAGCCGCGCGAAGAAGGCACTGCGGCCCTCCTCCGCCGAGCCCGTGTCCTCCTGCTCGAAGGCGTGGAGCGCCAGGCGCAGCAGCGTGCGCAGGGTGCCGGAGGGATCTCCCTGCACCGGCTCGCGGGCGCGCAGCGTGTGGACGCGGGCGCGGGGCAGGCCCTCGCGCACCCGCTCGGCGAGCTCGGCGCTGAAGTGGCTCTTGCCGTAGCCTCGCTCTCCCAGCACGGTGGCCAGCGTGGGGGCCCGCTCCTCCACCGTCGCCCGCACGCTCTCCCAGAAGGCCCGCAGCTCCTCGTCCCGGCCGATCAGCACCTCGCTGCCGAGCTTGAGCACGGTGGCCTCCGTGCGTGGCGCCACCTCGGCGGGCGCCGGGCGCAGCAGGCCTTCCCGGTCCGGCAGGGGCACGCAGCGCACGTCAGGCACGGCGTCCGCCGCCGCGGGGGTGAGCATCAGCGGAATGGTGTCCGTGGCGGCGGGGTAGCGCTCCTTGCGCGTGAAGATGCTGCCCAGGTAGCGCGGCGCCGAGCCCGGGCGCTGCTGCACGGTGACGGTGGCCACGTCCACGAGCGCGGTGGTGACGAGCCCCCGCTCCTCCAGCTCCTGCGCGGCACGGATGGCGCGCTGCACCGGGTTCTCCCCGGCGTTGGGATCGAACACGCCGGCGAACCGCGGGCCGTCGCGCCAGGCCACCTGTCCCCCGAGGCCGCTCAGCACCTTCTGGACGGAGAGGGGGTTGGCGGTGGAGGAGCAGAGCAGCACCGCCACCGAGCGGCGGGCCTGCGGGGCGCGCGCGGGCTCCTCGGTGGGGGGAGGACGGGCGGGGGCCTCGCGGACGGGCGGAGAGGCCTGGGAGAGCGCCTCCCGCAGCGCGCCACGCACGGCGGCTCCGGTGTCGAAGCGCCGGAAGCGCTCCTTGGCGAGACACTGGAGCACCACCGCCTCTACCGCCGGCGGGACGGGCGCCAGCTCCGAGGGGCGCTGTGGCCGCCGCGAGAGGTGGGACTGGATTACCTCCGTGTGGACGCCGAAGAAGGGCGGCCGCCCGGTGAGCATCTCGTAGAGGAGCACCCCGAGGGCGTAGATGTCCGTGCGCGCATCCAGCACGGAGGAGCCCGTGCATTGCTCGGGAGCCATGTACTCAGCGGTCCCCGCGAAGGCGTGCTCGCCGGCTGTGGAGGCCTCGCCGGGGTAGGCGGGGATGGCCGCGGAGCGCGCCAGCCCGAAGTCGACGAGGCGCACGCGGGCAGCGGCGTCGTCGAGGAAGAGGTTCTCCGGCTTGAGGTCGCAGTGGACGAAGCCCTGGGTATGGAGGGAGTCGAGCGCCTCCGTCAGTGCGCGCGCGCGCGCGGAGAACTCGTCCAGCGGCATGGGCCCGGAGAGCTGGGCCAGGCGCTCGGCCAGCGTGGGCAGCGGCACGTACTCCATCACCCCGCAGCGGTCCCCTCCCTCCGCGGGGCTCAGCTCGTACAGCGCGGGCACCAGGGGAGGGCCGATGAGCCGCAGCGCCTCGGCCTCGCGCTCGAGCAGGGCCGCGGCCAGGGGGTTGCCCGCCAGGGGCACCTTGAGGGCGACGGGGGTGTTGTCCGAGAGCCGGTGCCCGGCCAGGAGGGTAGCGAAGCCGCCGCGCGCGATGAGGCGATCGACGCGGTAGCCGGCAAGGGAGAGCGCCGGGGCCGCGGAGCTCTCGGGCGGAGGTGCTGGGGCGTCCAAACCGGGGCCCCCCTGCGGACACAAGGGGTGGGTTCCCTCCCAGCGCCTCCCGCATGTCTGACAGCGAGGCACGTCCGGGACTCTACGTGTCTGGTTCGGTGCCTTCCATGGTGGGTACCCAGTAGGGCAGGGGCCTTTGTGACCCGGGAAGAGGAAGAGCCCGGACAGTGCGTGAAGTCAGGATTCCAACCTTCCCCCGAGGCCCACCCCTGACGCTCAGCTGCGCAGGTGCTTCTTCACCCAGGCCACCGCAGGGGCCTCCTCTTCGAACGGCTCCACCGCGAGCAGAACGCCGCGGGCCTTGTTGGCCAGGCCGAAGCCGAGCGCCGCCACCTTCACCGTCATGGCCCGAGAGACGATGGCCATGGCCGACAGCGGCAGCGCTCGCGTCACGCGCAGCCAGAAGGCGGGCACCTCGATGCGGACGGAGGTCACCGCCGGCCCTACCAGGAAGACGATGCCGACCTTGAGCTTCTGCGACAGCCGCCGCTTCAGTGCCTCCTCGAGCGTCTTCTGCTGCTCGGGCGCCATCTCCTCCGGCGTGTCGTAGCGGACGATGAAGAAGCCGGGCGCTCTCTCGGAGAAGCTCATGGGGCACCCGGGGAAGCCTGCAGTGTCATTCGAGCCCTCCCGAGTCGTAGCTGGAGGGCACGTCCACGTGGAAGACGAGGTCCACCGTGCGCTTCTCCGCCGGAGCCAGCTTGAGCTTCCAGGTGGCGATGCCATCCGCCGCGTCGAGCGCGTAGCCCGTCGTCGTCTTCTTCGCGTCCAGCTCCACCTTCACGTCCTCCAGCTCGGACACGGGGACGTGCTCGGCCACCTCCAGCTCCTCGGGGGCCTTGCGGTAGTTGGCCACCTCGAAGCGGTAGGCGTAGCGGAAGCGCCGCTTGCCGCCGAAGAAGCCCGAGTCCCTCGCCACCTCCTCCACCACCTGGCGCTCCACGCGCAGGCCCTCCTCGATGCCGAACGTCAGCTCGAAGGGTGCGCCCTGCGCCACGCGCTCCAGCGGCTGGCGGCCGAGAAAGCCCGTCTTGCGGAACACGTCCACCGCGCCCGCCAGCAGCGGGAAGGGCGCCGTGTTGGTGAGCCGCGCCACGCGGAACACCACGGGGTACAGCTTGGGGATGGTGCGCCAGGCGAAGGAGGCCTGGAGCCGCGTGCGGGCTACCCTCAGCCGCACCTCCGAGCCGTCCCCCGGCACGTCCGCCCGCTCCGGCACGGCGAGCTGCACGGAGAGGCCCTGGGCCGTGGCCTGCAGCGACTTCCCGCCGGAGGGTGGGGTGGTCGCGCCTGTCTGCGCGTGCTCCTGGTACTCCTCGCGGCGCACCAGCACCTTGCGCTCCTCCTTGCGCTCCTCGGAGGAGACGAACAGGGGCTGCAGCTCCGGGGGCGTGGCGTTCTCATCCGGCACGGCGGTGGAGAGCACCAGCTGTGCACCCTTCCAGTCCTCGCCGGAGCCCTGCTTCACGGTGGCGTAGGTGGACAGCTCCACCGTCCGGCCCTGCTCGTCGGCGCGGGCCTCGTAGGCTGGCTGCCAGGAGGCGCCGCCCACCAGGTAGGTGAGCTCCACCCGGGCCTGGGTGCCGGCGGGGCAGTCCAGCTGCACCTCCACGCTCCGATCGATGCGTGCGGAGGCCGCCATCGTCCGGATTTCCTGAGCAGAGAGCTCGGCCAGGGCCCGCGAGGTGGTGCGCAGCTTTGCCGCCTGGGCCTCCAGCTCGGCGCCAGCGCGCAGCCGGGCGCCGAGGGCCGTCTCCAGCGCGGTGCCCCACGCGCGGGTGTCCGGCTTCGACTCGGTGAACTCGCGGCGGATGCGCCCCAGGGACACCTCGGTGAGGCTCGAGCCCAGCGTGTCGAGCGCCAGGGCTCGCGCGCGGGCATGCTCCAAGGCGGCCAGCTCGCGCTCCAGCTCCACGCGCTGCTTCTCCAGCTTCTCGCGCTCGGCGCCGTAGCGCGCCTGCCTCGTGCGCTCGGAGGCCAGCAGGCCCTCCACGGTGCCGCGGTCGGCGTGCGCGCGGAAGCTGGCCGGGTCCGCCGCGGGGGGCAGCTCCTCGAAGCGCGCCAGGGTGTCACGGCCCGCGCACGTCACCGTCTGCGAGCGCGTCACCTGGGCGCGGTCCGGGTAGACGACGACGGAGCTCACCGAGGGAGTGGCGGCGAGCACCCACAACGTCAGGGACAGGGTGTGCATGGTCGCTCCTCCTTATTGGGACTGGTACAGGCGCCAGCCCTTCGGGTGGCGCAGGGTGTATTCGAAGGACACCACCGTCTTGCCCGAGGCGGGCACGGTGAGCTCCCACTCCAGCGTGCCCTTCACCTTGTCCTGCCTGGCGAAGGGCTCGGTGCGCACGAGCTTGAGCTCCACCTCCTCGTCCCGGGTGAGCGGCCACTGATCGTGGAGGCGCACCGGGAGCGGGAAGGCGTAGGGGTTGGCCACCTCGAGGGTGACGCGGTACAGGGTCTCCTCATCCTTGCCGAGGAACCCCTTCTCCGACTGGACGAGCGTCACGTTGCGCACGGGCCGCACCGCGCGATCCACTCCGAGCGGCAGGGTGAAGCGTTCGCCGGGCGCCACGAGCTTCAGCGAGGCCGTGCCCGCGGGATCCGAGCCCACGAAGAGGCTCGCCTCGCCGCCGGGCAGCACCTGCTTGGAGGGGCTCTGCAGCTCCGCGACGAGGAAGGCATCCCGGGCGAGCGCGGGGAACAGCTTGCGCTCCGTCTTCACGGGCCAGGACTCGGTGAAGAGCGGGACGCGCCGTCCGCCTCCGCCACTGGGCACGGTCTCCCGGCGCGTGGCGGGGAAGGCCAGGTCATAGCCACCGGCCAGCGAGGCGGGCAGCCGTGGATCCACCGCGGGCCGCCGCCAGGCCGCGGGAGGCGCGAGGCCCACGCCGACAGTCGTCGTGGGGACCTGCTGCCGGGAGTCGCTCAGGCTCTCGAGCGAGGAGCTCCCGGTGATGACGATCTCTTCGGAGTACGACTCGGTCGCATCGAAGTCCGGGGATGGGGGCTCCGCGGGCGGAGCAGCCGGCGCGGCTGAGGGCATGGACTCGTAAGAGCGCGAGAAGTCCTGTTGTGCAGACGGGCGGGCCGGAGCCTTCTTCCCCGAGACGATCTTCTGGTCCAGGTTGACGCCCGTGGTGGTGGAGCCCACGTCGATGGAGGGAGGCTTGGCCGCGATGTTGATCCCGTCCAGGGTGTACGTGCGCCCCGCCTCCGAGGTCCCCGGCTGCCCGGCCGGCGCGGCCTGCACCCGTGCGAGGAGGCGCTGGCGGAGCTGATCGCTCTCCTTGGCCTCTTCGGGGAGAGGAGGGGGCAGCGGCGGCGGTGGGCGGTACGGCAGGACGAGCGGGGCCGGCGTGGGGATGAAGCGGTCGCGCTGGCCGATCTTCCAGGTGGCGAGCTTGGGGAGGGCGGTGGCGGTGGCGGGGAGGGCGGTGCTGAGCGTCAGCGCCGCGTCCTGCCAGTCCTCGCCGGACTCCTGGCTCACGAGGCCGAAGAAGGACACCTGCACCCGGTTGGTCTCGGGGGCGAGCTGCAACTCGTAGCGGGGGAACCAGCGCGCGTTCCGGGTGACATAGGTGAGGGTGAGCTTCACCGGGCCGTTGCCCGAGAGCGTGGGGGCCACCTCCAGCCCGGGAGCGCGAGGCGCGCCGCCCAGCCGGCTGGCCTCCTGGAGCTGGCGCTCCCGCTCGCGCTCGAGCTCCCGCACCCGCGCGTCGAGCTCGCGCAGCCGCGCCTGGAGCTTGCCGAGGGTGTCGATCAGGAAGGTGCTGGCCGCGCTCCAGCCGGAGGGGTCCAGCCGGGGCGGCGGGGCCTTGTCGCGGTCTCCCTCGGGGAGGGGCTGGGGGCGCAGGCCCTGGAGGGCGGTGAGCTGGGCGTTGCAGGCCTCCCGCTCGGAGCGGGTGCGGGCGAGCTGGTCCTCGAGCCGGTCCAGGGCGTCGAGCACCTTGCGGGCCTCGGTGGCGATGAGGGCCTCGGGGCTGAGGGGCCGCAGGTCCACGCGGGCGACCTCGGCGCCCTCGGCCTCCACGCGGATGGAGGAGGCGTCCACCGCGCCGCGGAGCGTGGGCAGCTCCACGCGCTGGGAGCCCGAGAGGGTGAGCTGGGCGGTGCGGACCACGCGGGCCTGGTCACTGTAGACGGTGACCGAGGTGATGGGCGCGTCGATGGCGGTGGCGAGCGCCCCGAAGCCTAAGAGTCCAAGCAGGAGCATGCAGCCATCCTCGCAGCTTCGAGGGAGATGTCACATAACGGTTGCGCCCACTCCTTCCCCTGGGAGCCCCCGTTTCCTCCGGGGCGGTCCTCGGGTGGGAGGCCTCGTCCCCAGGCTCCACCTGAGGGAGAGACCGCGGCGACACGGGGGCTCCCACCCTGGGCTGCTTGCCCTGAAGGGCAGGCCGGCGTCGGGCAGTGCGCGGCCTGCGGAGGGGCCCGTTGGCCCGTGAACGGTGGCGGCGCGGGGGTGGTGGAGACGCGTCTCCGGGGACGCACCTTGAGGACTCTCGAAAGGTTCCCCTCGGCGATGACGCCAGGGCTCGAGCAAGGAGCAGGCGAATGGGACGGGACCAGGCGAGGCGGCTCGTGTGGGTGCTCTGCGTGGGCCTCCTCGCCGGCTGCACGTGTGGAAAGCAGGAGGCAGGGACAGGAGGCAGCGGCCCGCTGGCTGGGGACGAGGCCCAAGTCGGCGGGGGCGGGGGACGGGGGCGGCGGGTGGCCCTGGAGATCACCGAGGCCTTCACGAAGGGAACGGGCCAGCCGGCACCGCGGACCTCCTTCCTGTCGCCCCGGGAGGAGATCACGGTGCGCGCCCGCCTGATCAACGCTCCGGATGGGGCGGAGGACCACATCCTCTGGACGGTGCGCCCCACGGGGCAGCACACGGGCCCCGCGGTGCCGGCCACGCACGAGGGCAAGGAGCTCACCTTCCGAGGCAGCTCCTCGCAGCGGCGGGATGGCAGCCGTCAGCCCAACCTGCCGCTGGAGTACGAGGTGGTCGCCACCGCCACGGTGGAGGGGAAGACGCTGGAGGCCCGGCTGCCACCCACCACCTTCATCCGGCAGGACGAGCTGGACATCGTGCGGCAGGAGTACGCCGACTATGGGACGGTCTTCCAGCCGGGCCTCGGCCAGGTCACCACCCCGCGGAATGCCCTCTTCAACACGGGCAACTACGCCGTCATCGTCGAGGAGGACGAGGGGGGCCTGGAGGAGCTGCTCGCCCAGGTGCAGGCCGAGGTGGACCGCATCGTCGGCGACGACGTGCAGGAGAAGCGGGTGGGGACGCGGGGGCTGAGGCCGGACGCGGTGGTGGTGGCTCCGGGGCCCGCGGTGCTGGAGGCCGGGCCGCTCGGGGACACGAACCCCCAGGGGGATGACGTGTGCGGCGGGCCGGTGGTGAACGGCGCGTGCAACGGGCCCATCCTCGCGGGGCGCAACGGCACCGCGGAGACGCGCGCCAACAACCGCAAGGCCCGGGTGGACGTCTCCAAGCTGGTGACCAGCGGCTTCCGCAACCCCCAGCGCAACCGGGCCATCGGCTCCCAGTCGCTCAACAGCCGCCACACCCGGGGGCGGGCGTTGGATCTCGATCCGCGCGCGCTCTCGGTGCCTGGCAAGGACGCGCGGCAGCTCATGTGCGTCCTCGAGGCTGCCGGAGATCGCGTCGTCGGCGAGGGCAACTCCTTCACCGAGCGGGGCGCGGCCATCTTCCTCGACTGCAACGACGTGACGGCGGACCACGTCCACATCCAGCGCTGAGGCGCGGGAGGAGCATCCACCATGAAAGCCTCTCACCTGACGTGCGCCCTCGTGGCGCTGCTGCCCCTGCTGAGTGGGGCCCAGACTTCACCGCGCCCGCTGGCCCGGCCTCCCCCGTTGAGCCGTCCTCCCGCGGCGGGGACTCCTCCCGCGGCGGCCACTCCTCCCGCGACACCCTTGTCCCCAGAGGCACGCGAGGGGATACAGCTCGCCCAGCAGGGCTGCCAGTCGGACGGCTACGAAGCGGAGCTGTGTGAGCGGGCCATCGCCCGGCTCGAGGCGGCGGCGCGCGCGAACCCTTCTCAGCTGGAGGTGCAGCTCGCGCTGGCGCAGGCCTGCTGGAACCGCTCCTTCCAGGAGCGTGCGGACTCCCGCTCGCGCCAGAGCTGGCAGCAGCGCTCCCTGGACATCTACCAGCGGCTGGTGAACCAGAACGTCGGGGACGCCCGGCCCTACTACGAGCTGAGCGTCCGTCAGAAGGACGAGGGCCGGCGCACGGCGCTGCTGCGGCGGACGGTGGAGCTGAACCCTCGGCACCCTCGGGCGAACCAGGATCTGGCCTGGAGCATGCTCAAGCAGGGCCAGTCGGATGAGGCGTGGAAGGTCTACCAGCGCCACCTGGAGGTGAGCCCCGCCAAGGATCGGCAGGAGGCCCAGGAGAACCTGCGGTTCGCCGGAGCGATGGTCCGTGCCCAGCGGCCCCAGCAGGCGGCGCAGGTGCTGGAGACGGTGATGGATCAGGTGAAGGGCGAGCGCCGGGCCGAGCGCTGCCTGCTGCTCCAGTCCGCCGACCCGAGGATGGCGGAGGCGCGGCCCACGGTGAGGCGCCAGCTGCAGGAGCTGCGCCCCTACTGCACGGACACGGAGCACCTGGATCGGGCGGTGGAGCTGGAGAAGCAGGGCCGGGTGGATGAGGCCGTCACGGAGCTGGAGCGGCAGGTGGCCGCCAACCCCAAGCCGGAGGAGACGTACGTGATGCTCGAGCGCCTCTACCTGCGCAAGGGGCAGCCGGAGAAGGCAGCGGAGGCCACCGCGCGCCAGCTGAAAGAGGAGCCGGACGCGCGCGAGAAGTGCGAGCGGTTCCAGCGGCTCTCCCCGCACACGCTCCGGGCCATGGATACGCGGACCGTGGAGACGGTGCGGCGGCAGTGCAACCCGCCTTGATCAGGAGGGCTCGCCGAGGAAGCGGCGCCGCAGCGTGCGCGTCACCTCCGTATCCCAGCGGAGCGAGAGGAGCTCCACGACGGTGCGGCGCCAGCGCAGGGCACATGCCAGGCACGCCAGGGTGGCCAGCAGCCCGATGAGGGAGTTCTGCCAGGAGGCCAGGTTCCACTGGCCCTTCCAGAACCACTCCTGCATGGCGTGGGGCCAGAAGTAGTGGATGGGCCAGCCAGGGCCACTGCCGGCCAGATCACACAGCAGGTGCAGGTGGAAGGCCGCGAGCGAGAGCAGCGCCACCCACCCGCGTTGCCGCGCGAACGCCGTGCAGATCGCCACCGTGACGAGCGCCGCGACGTACCCGTGGGTGAGGACGTGGTGGTACTTCCCGTACAGCTCCTCTCCCGCCAGGAGCGTGAGTCCATCCACATCCGGCGCGAGTCCCGCGAGGGTGACGAGGGCCCGGTCACGCCGCTCGGGCAGGCCTTGGGCGGCCAACCAGGACAGCTCCGCATGAACGATGGGGTTCATGGGCGCGGAGCATATCCCAGAAGGGACAGCGCCCCTCTTGCAGCAGGCCCGGACGGCCCTGTTCGGAAATGTCGGGACTCTTCAAAACCCCCGACATTTCCGAACAGTCACCCTGGGGATGACCCCAGGGGCGGAGCCTTACTTGTTCCCGGAGCGGGCCCGGGCCAGCGCGTGCCGGCGCCGCGTGAGCAGGACCAGCGCGAGGGCCGCGGCCGCTGCCACCACCGGCATGCCGCCGCTGGCGGAGGCACCGCACCCCTGGCCCGCCTGGAGGTCACCCGGCTGCCCATTCGGATCGCCCGGCAGGGTGGGAGCCGTCCCCGGCTGCTGGGAGCTGGCAGGCGGAGTCACCCCGGTCGTGGGCGCCGGGGCCTGCGAGATGGGAGGCGTGGGCAGCGAGATGCCGGGCGGAGCCGGCGCAGGCACCACCGGCTCGGGCGCGGGCGGAGGCATCACGTCCTCCAGGGTCGTGCCCATGGCGAAGCCGTCGTGGTAGACGACGCCCACCTGAGAGATGGCATTGTCGCGGTAGAGGCCGAGCTTCAGGTAGTTCCGCTCCCCGCCGAACTGGGTCGCCGCCATCGTCTTGGGGACGGCGAGCTCGCCATCCTTGTACAGCTCGACGAAGCCCTCCTTGGGGTTGGACGACCACTTCACGTGCAGCACGAAGTCATTCCAGTGGCCGCGCACGAGCGGGCCGCGCCAGACGATCTGACCCTCGCTGCCGCCCACGCGCAGGAACATCTCCTCTCCCACGACGTAGAACTCCAGGGGCGGAGAGCCACAGCAGCCCTCCTGGTGCCACTGGGCGAAGAGCTGCCACGTATTCGCGGAGGGATAGCCCTCGGGGAACAGGGTGCTCCACTTGTAGTAGTACTCGGAGCCCTGGGCCTCCTCGGTGAGGTACAGCAGCTCGTTCCGGTTACCGCTTGCGGCGATGGGGTTGTCACCCTGGCGCACGGTCACCTTCAGGGCCTTGGAGCCCTCGCGCGTGACATCCGAGACGACCTGGAGCCGGTCCGTGGCCACGCTCTGGATCCGGGACCATTGCGACAGGTCCCCAGTCTCGAAGTCGCCCTTCCACAGCGTGGAGGCAGAGGCGATGGCCGGCAGCAGCAGGATGGGGGCAAGTTGGAGGAAACGCTTCACTAAAGCTCCTTTCGTTCCTTGAGCCGCTTTCGGACAAATGGCGTGGAGGAACCCATCCCAGGGGCTATGCCCGCCAACCCCCAGGGGAGCAGGCCCCGGTGGGGCTGCCTCAGCTTGGTGCGCGGAGGCCTGCGCTCCTGTCCCTCGCTGCCCACCGAGGGAGCGCGAAGGCGATGTGATTTCAAGGGGGTGCGCCGCGCCGGGGGAATGTGTAGGCAGGGACCTACCAGCCCCCGTGGCCTCTCATGGGCCAGTCGCCCGCTCTGCGTGCAGGCGCGGAAGGGGAGGGGGTTGCGCGGGCAAGGAGAGCCCTGGCTGCTCGAGCGGTGTCCGCCAGGCGTCCATGGGCATGTCTGGGAGCAGGGGGGCCTCCGAAAAGCTCCGCCACGCTCCGAGGCCCGTGCCATGCTCGCCGCGGACCTGTGCTGGAGGGGTGGGCATGAGCCCTGCGTCCCCACGCAACATGAGTGACTACGAGGCCGTGCGCCGCTCCTTTCAGTGGGAGCGGCCCGAGCACTTCAACTTCACCCAGGATGTCATTGATAGGCACGCGGCGGAGCGTCCGGGGGCGTTGGCGCTCCTGTGGTCCGACGAGGCCGGCCAGGAGCGGCGCTTCACCTTCGCGGAGCTGAAGCAGCACTCGCTGCACGCGGCGCAGTTCCTCTTGAGCCTGGGGATGCGGCGGGGGGATCGGGCCTTCATCCTCATGCCGCGAGTTCCGGAGTGGTGGTTCCTGGTGCTGGGGTGCATCCGGGCCGGCATCGTCTTCATGCCCGGCACGCCCATGCTCACGCCGAAGGACATCCGCTACCGGATCTTCGCCTCGGACGCGCAGGCGGTCATCACGGAGGTGGGCTGCCTGGACCGCTTCGAGGGGCTGGTGGGGACGGGGCGGGTGGAGAACTGGATCGCGGTGGGGGACGCGCCCTCGCCGTGGGTGCGCTACGAGCCGGGCGCGGGGACGGGCGTGCACGGGCTGACCTTCGAGCCGACCCGGGCGGAGGACCCGCTGCTCATCTACTTCACATCCGGCACCACGGGCATGCCGAAGATGGTGCTCCACACCCAGGCGAGCTACGGCCTGGGGCACCAGATCACCGGGCGCTACTGGCTGGACCTGAGGCCGGAGGACCGGCACCTGACGCTGTCGGACACGGGCTGGGCCAAGTGCGCCTGGGGCAAGCTCTTCGGGCCGTGGAGCCAGGGGGCGTGCAACGTCGTCTACGACTTCCGGGGGCGCTTCGACGCGGCGAAGGTGCTCAAGATGCTGGAGCGGCAGAAGGTGACGACGTTCTGCGCGCCGCCCACGGCGTGGCGGGCCCTGGTGCTCCAGGATTTGTCGAAGGTTGACTTGTCCGCCATCCGCCACGCGGTGAGCGCGGGCGAGCCGCTGAACCCCGAGGTGATCGACACGTGGAAGCAGGCCACGGGGCTGCACATCCGCGAGGGGTACGGGCAGACGGAGACGGTGGTGGTGGTGGGCATGTTCCCGTCCCTGGAGCCGCGGCCGGGCTCCATGGGCAAGCCGTCGCCGGGCTTCACGGTGGAGGTCATCAACGAGCAGGGCCACGAGGTGCCGGTCGGGCAGGAGGGAGACATCGCGGTGCGGGTGGCGCCGGAGCGTCCGGTGGGGATGTTCCACAGCTACCTGAATGACGAGGCCGCCAACCAGGCGTGCCGCCGCGGGGACTGGTACGTGACAGGGGATCGGGCGGTGAAGGACGCGGACGGCTACTTCTGGTTCGTGGGGCGGGCGGACGACGTCATCAAGACGTCGGGCTACCGGGTGGGGCCGTTCGAGGTGGAGTCGGCGCTGTTGGAGCACGTGGCGGTGGCGGAGTCGGCGGTCATCGGCGTGCCGGACGAGCGCATCGGCCAGCGCATCAAGGCGTACGTGGTGCTGGCGCCGGGGCACCGGGGCTCGCCCGAGCTGGCCATGGAGCTGCAGGAGCACGTGAAGCGGACGACGGCGCCGTACAAGTACCCGCGGGAGATCGAGTTCGTCACCGAGCTGCCGAAGACGGTGAGCGGGAAGATCCGCCGCGCGGAGCTGCGAGGCGTGCTGAAGCCCTCTTGAAGAGGAGGGCGGGAGCAGCGCGGGCACTCAGCGCAGGTGCCTCAGAGCGGAGGCGGGAGCGGCTTCTCCAGCTTGGCGTACTCCGTCTGGGCCGCGCGCCAGACGTGCTCCATCCGCACCGGCGTCCCCTCGTTGGCCGCGAGGAAGGCGGCGTTCAGCGCGATGTTGCGGATGTTGCCGCCCGCCACGTTCAGCTCGGTCAGCCGGGCGAAGTCCAGCCCCTCGGTCGGCGCCTCGGGGGGGAAGACGCGGCGCCAGAGCTCCCGCCGCTCGGAGGGCCCCGGGAAGGGGAACTCGATGACGAAGCGCAGGCGGCGCAGGAAGGCCGTGTCCAGCGCGTCCTTCATGTTGGTGGTGAGGATGGCCAGCCCCCGGTAGGCCTCCATGCGCTGGAGCAGGTAGCTCACCTCGATGTTGGCGTAGCGGTCGCGGCTGTCGTTCACCTCGCTGCGCTTCCCGAAGAGGGCGTCCGCCTCGTCGAAGAGCAGCAGCGTCCCGCCCTCCTCGGCGGCGTCGAAGATGCGCCGCAGGTTCTTCTCCGTCTCGCCGATGTACTTGTTCACCACCTGGCTGAGATCGATGCGGTGCAGATCCAGCCGCAGCGTGTTGGCCAGCACCTCGGCGGCCAGCGTCTTCCCCGTCCCGCTGGGCCCCGCGAACATGGCGGTGATCCCCAGCCCCCGCGAGCTCTTGGCCCCGAGCCGCCACGTCCCATACACGTGGACCCGGTGACGGACCTGGGCGGCCAGCTCGCGCAGCAGGCGCCGCTGGGGCTCCGGCAGGATGAGATCCTCCCAGCTCGCGGCCGATTCGACGCGGTGGGCCAGCTCGCCCAGCCGGGGGCGGGTGAGGGTCCGGCACGCGCTCCACAGCGCGCTCTCGAGCTCCTCTCCCTGCTCGTGGCCCTGCAGGTGCTGGCAGGCCTCTTCGATGATGGCGCCGCTCAGGTCGAACTGGGAGACGAGGGCCTCGATCGCCGGAGGGGAGACCTCGCCCGGCGTGGAGTCGTGGAGCGTGTGGCGGTGGAGCGACTCGCTCCAGAGGGTGCGCTGCTCCAGGGCGGTGGGCCGGCTGACATCCAGGACGACGCTGGGCCGCTCCAGGGCGCGCAGCCGGTCCAGGCTGGCGACGAGGATGGGGCCCTCGGCGCGGTTGAGCAGCCGGAGCGCCTCGGCCATCCGCGTGGAGTCGTTCTGCTCCAGCCCGTGGCAGTCCAGCAGCAGGGCGCTCCGGGTCAGGGCCGCCTCGCGCCAGAGCAGGCGCACCAGCTCATTCGCGTCCGCGCCCAGGGGCAGGGCCTGCGCCAGCACGCGGTGGAGGTTCAGCCCCAGCGCCTCACAGGCCGCCATGGCGATGGTGCGGGCGCTGTTCAGGTCGCCACCGCAGAGCTGTACGGGCGGAAGACCGTCCGTGCGCTGCGTCCGGGACCACAGCCCGGTGATCCGGTCCGCCAGGCGCTGGTGGGAGGGCACCAGCGGAGGGGCCTCGGTGACGGGCTCGACGAAGCCCGTCAGCCGCTCGTCCAGGTACTGCACCCCGGTGAGGTAGTGCAGCACGCGCTCGTCGATGCGGAGCGGAGCGGTGGTGAGGGCCTCGCCCGACAGGGGCTCCACCAGTCGCCAGCGGCGCAGCGGAGCGCTCGGGTTCAGCGCGCTCCAGTGGGACTCCGGCAGCGCCGCCAGGGCCAGGCTGAACGTGGGGTGGGGGCGCCGCGCGTCTCCCTGGGCCCGGGCGCAGAGCGCACCGAAGGTACCGTCCAGCTCCACGCCCGCGCACAGCAGCAGCACGTCCCGCTCGAAGGGGGAGAGCTGGAAGAGGGCACACAGCCGGTGCAGGGCGGAGGGAGCCGGCAGGGCGCGGGACGCCTCTTCCAGCTCGCTCTCGAGCGCCGCATCGGGGGTGAAGGTCTCCTGGGCTGCCTGCTGCTCGAGCCGCATTCGGAGGCGGGCCAGCGTCAGGGAGAGGTAGCGCTGGTTGGCCTCGGCCCAGGTCGCGGGCATGGAGGGCCCTCCGGAGGCGCCAGGCGGCGGCTCGCTGGGGGACGCTGCGGCGGGCTGGGCTCGCGCGCCAGGGCTCGAGGAAGCGGACTCGCTCATGGGAGGGTGAGGCGAGGCTGATCATACCGCCCCGCGGCCTCATTGAAGACGAGCGGGCTCTCCGCGCCGTCTACCTGGACGCGGAGCAGGTAGTCACCCGCGGCCACGGTCCCCAGCGTGAAGGTCAGCGTGGACGAGGCCGCGGACACGGTGAGCGGGACGCTGTAGGCCTTGGGCTCCGTTCCTCCGGGAGTGTTGTACTGGTTCAGGAGGAGGACGACGCTCTGCCCCTTCTGCACTTGAGGCGAGACCGCCGCCTCGATCTTCCCGGACACCTTGGAGAACGTGGCGTCGGGCTGCAGGACGAAGGCCGCGAGGCTCGACTCGGCGCCACGCCGGAGGGAGGTGCCAATCCGCTCCCGGTGCACCACCTGGACGCGCTGCACACCGGCCTTCAGGGTGCTCGGCAGGAGGACGGTGACCTCGGTGGGGCTCGTGGACTCAGGGCCCAGCTCGGTGTCGCCGATGCGCACCAGCGTGTCCAGCTCGGGCGTGGGTGTCCCAGCCTGGAGGCCCTGCCCGCGAAGGACGAGCCGGTGGCCGACGAGGATCGGCTGTCCCGCCAAGGGCTCCGGATCGCCCGGGGCCCGGGAGAGGAGGGTGTCGATGACAGGCTGCCTGAACGTCTTCGCCCGGGAAGCGACCCCGCGGACCGGGAGTGCGGGCGCGCGAGGAGCGACATCCCCTTCAATCAGCACCACGCTGCCCTGGTAGGTGGCGGAGAGGACGTAGGGCGTATTGAACACGGACCAGAGCTTCGTCAGATCCTCCAGGGAGGTGACGGTGGGCAGGAACCGGACCCGCTCCAGGGAGGCGGCGAGATCCGAGTCTTCCAGATACGGCGCGCCCGCGATGGCCAGCTCGATGAGCTCGCGGGAGAGCACCGGCAGGGTCTGGAGCGAGCGGGCGACGATGCCCAGCGCCACCTGGGGCTCCTGCTTGGCCTCGTTGCCGTAGAAGCTCAGCAGGTAGTGGAGGGTGAGGGCGGCCACCGGGCGCTGCACGAGCTGGCCACCCGGGCCGCGGGAGGGCAGGGCCTCGTTGGAGAGGGCGGCGTTCGGTGTCACCTGGAAGAGGAAGAGGTTCACGCCCGGCGAGGGGAGCAGGTTGTTCGGGGGAGTGACCGGCCGGACGGTGGTGGCCGTCGCCCCGGTCATGTGCACCTGCAGATCCTTCTCCAGCTTGAGCCGGAGGGCCGCGGTGACTGTGGCAATGGCCAGGTGGTTGCTCATCGTGTCACTCAGCCTTCACGATCGAGGTGAGGGAGCGGGGGTTGGTGGTCGAGTCCAGGAGGGGCTTCCCGGACGGGCCCACCCCGGTGGGGTGCGTGTGGGTATCGAAGATCTTCGTGACGAACGTCTTCGTGGCCAGCTCCTCGGTGGAGCCCGAGGAGCCGCGCAGCTGAATCTCATCGGCCTGCACGGTGACCTTGTTGGCGTTGGGATCGAGGGTGATCTCGCAGCCGTTCTTGGCGCGGATGGTGATCAGCTCGCTGCCGGAGGCGTCACTCAGGATGATGACGTGCCCGAACTTCGTCTTGATGACGGCCTGGTCGGGATAGGAGTCCTGAGCCTCCTGGGGAATCTCCGTGGTCCCGCCCGGCTTGGCCCAGGCGCACCCGGTCCACAGGGGGTGCTCCAGGTCGCCCTCGGCGAACTCGACCCACACCAGATCGCCGACCTGGGGGATGAAGAAGAAGCCCACGTTGGCGCCAGCGTAGGGGGAGGAGGGCCAGGCCCAGCCCGTCACCGCGTCTCCGAGCAGGCTGGGGACGCGGATCTTGAGGCGGCCGAGCTGCTCGGGATCGTCCCGGTCGACCACGAGGCCGCGGTACTTGCCCCAGTGCTTGCCTTCGTTGCGCTCGATGAGGCGCAGCAACCGTTCGTCCATGGTCTCACCTGAGGATGGGGATGCCCACGCGCAGCCGCTCGGTGCTGAGGTCGGACTTGCGCAGGTAGACGATGTCCACGCTGAGCTCGCTGTCGCTGGAGTTCACCTGGACCTTGTCCACGTGGATCTCATCCCCCAGGAAGCGGCGCAGCGCTCGCGTCACGGTGAACTCCGTGGCCGCGGCCAGCACGTCGTTGTTGGGATCGAACACCAGATCACGCAGGCGCGTGCCGTACTCCGGCAGGTTCACGCGCTCGCCGGGCGACGTCAGTAGCAGCTGGAGGATCTTCCCGCGCAGCAGCGGATCTCCGCCCTCCGCGTGGACGCGCCCCAGGCCGTCGATGCGGAACGGGAAGCCCAGGCCGTTGCCGGCGCGCCCGCCGGGCGTGGAGGCGGTGACGGCGACGGGGGCCTGCACGGGCTGCACGTACAGGAGGAGGAGCGCGGACGGCAGGCTCTGCTGCCCGCCCAGGCGAGCCACCACGGTGAAGTAGAGGTTCCCGCCGTCAGTGAAGCCGGTGAGGGTGGCCGAGAGGGAGGGGTGCTGCGCCAGGCGCAAGGTGCGGAACGGGTCCAGCGGGTCCGGGCTGGAGTACACGTCGAAGCGGATGCCTTTGACGGCGATGTCGTCCGGGTGGGTCCACTGGAGGGAGACGTTCCCGTGGCCGAGGTCCGCGCCCCGCAGATCCGCCGCGGCCGCGAGCGGGAGGCCGACATCGACGAGGGACAGATCGGCAACGGTGCCCAGGCAGTAGAAGCAGGGCTCGAAGCCCTCGCGGATGGCCTGGACAATCGTATCCGGGACGAACGCCTTGCTCTGGCCGCCCGCCTGGATGACCGCGATCCGGCACTGCGTCTTCTGACGCGTGAGATCGTGGAACTCGTTGCTCTTCTTGTTGCCCAGGTAGCGCATCTACTTCGGGGCCTTCTTGGTCTTGATGAGGTTGGCGACGGCATAGCGCCGGAAGGCTTGCAGCCACTCGGTGTCAGGCGTCGCGTCATCCAGCAGGAGCTTCTCCAGGTCCTCGGGGCGCGCGGCGAGCACGGCGGGCCTCGTGGGCTTGAGGATGGCCATCAGCTTCTTCGGGTCCTGGACGAACTTGCGCAGCTTCTCCCGGTCCTTCTCCTTCGGCGCGGTGCCGTGCCTCACGAGCACCTTGCCCCCGCGCACGGAGATCCCCACCACGGTGGGCATCTCCGTCTGCACGGCCTGCAGCACCTCATGCAGGGGCACGCCGTTGGGCTCGTCGCGGCTCTGCACCTTCACCGGCAGCTCGATGGCCTCGTCGACGGGAGGCTGCCGTGAGCGGATGCGCTTGATGGGGGCGGTGGACTTCATCACCCGGCGGGCGACGGGGTTGTCCAGCCACGCGCGGAGGGGCTCCAGATCCTGCTTCTTGAAGACGTATCGGGCCATGGAGGATCTCCTAGTAGGACTTCTTCATCTCGAGGACGGTGACCCGCTGGTTCACGAGCTCCACGGTGAAGCCGGTATGGCTGAGCTGGGCGAACACCTGCACCGACGAGGGGATGGCCACCAGCGGCAGGCAGAGGCAGGGCTGGCTGGTCATGTTGAACATGAGCTGCAGAGGCACCTCGATGTTCTTGGGCTTGCGGGCGACCGGCATGGAGATGTCCAGGTTCATGACCTCGCCCGTGTCCGGGTCCGTGGCCGGGTCCACCATCTGTTCGTTGTAGAAGGACACCTGGAGCGTGAGCTTCGCATCGGAGGGCGGCGAGCCCGTGAGGAACAGGTCGCCCTGCCAGAAGACCACGTACTTGCTGTCCTGGCCCGAGGCCGGCAGGCCGAAGCCGCCCACGTACGTCTGCGAGGTGCCCGTGAGCCCGGTCAGGTTCGGCAGGGTGAAGTTGATCGTGCCGCCGTGGCCCGCGAACTTCCGGCGGTCATCTATCGAGTAGATCCGGTGGGGCTTCGAGTCGCTGCCGTTCCGGGTCATCGTGGCCAGGCGCACGTAGTGGTGCACCATGCCCCGCGCGCGCTGGAACGCGAGCTGCTCGATGCGCGTCTCGGGGTCGATGCCGGAGGCCTCATCCCCGGCCAGGTAGCGGGTGTTGAAGTTCCAGTAGTCCCCCTTGAGCATCGCCTTGCCGCCGAAGCGGACCTTCACGCCATCGTTGAGGTTGAGGGCGTTGGAGATGGTGGGGTCATCCGGATCCACCTGGACGGGGACCTTGAACGCGTTCCACCGCTGGAGCATGGGCCGGTCCGCCAGGGAGAACGTGGTGAAGCCGGAGACGCGGCTGGCGGCGGGCAACAGCGCGAGCTGCGCGCCCGTGGGGTTCTGCAGGGTGATGACGTTGCCGAAGACGGTGGCGATCCGGTGCTCCTCCTCGCCGAACTCCTTGCGGATGAGCACCCAGTCTCCCGCGTGGAGGGCCGAGGCATCCTCCACCACCACCTTGGTGGAGCCGGGCGGGATGGGCTCGATGATGCGGGCCAGCGTGGAGGCGTTGTCCTCGGACCAGCGGAACGTCGCCGTGGCGATGTTGCCCGCGGTGTCGATCTGCACGCGGTACAGCCGGTTGGCCTGGGCCGTGTACGTGCCCTCCGTGGCCAGGGTCCCCTGGCCGATGCCGTTGCCCTTGGGCACCTGACCGCCCTGGGCCACGCGCACGCGGTGGCGCACCCCCAGGCGCGTGCTGGTGTCCGGTCCGCCCAGCGCGATCTCGCGGACCTCCGGGTCCTGCACGTAGGTGACCGGCTCCGTCCACACGTCCAGGTACACCTCGTCCTTGCGAGTGACTCCGGCGGCCGGCGGGGCCAGCGGAGGATCGTTGGGGTCCGCCTGCTGGGAGTAGAGCTCGTCCTTGATCTGGATGCAGGGCAGGCCCGCGACGTAGAGCCGCCCCGCGTTCTCGATGCTGGGCTGGTCCAGCTGGAAGTCCGAGTTCAGCAGGTCGACGAGGTTCAGCAGGGGGTCCTCTTCGGTCCCGCCTCCGCTCCCGTCGTCCTCGTCGAACGCGCTCGCCAGGATGCTGAGCAGGGTGACGTTGTTCTGGTACGTGGAGAAGGCCGAGCCGCGGATGATGAAGTTGTCCTCCCCCATGCTCTGCTCGAGCGCGCTGCTGCCCAGCCGCAGGTCATCGAAGTCCCAGACGATCGGCGTGGTCGCGTCCTGGTAGACCTCGAAGCCGTACTTGCGGATGCGCGTCAGATCCGCGGGCGTGCCCGTGGGGATCTCGAACTTGCGCAGCTTGCTCAGGATGGAGGTGGCATCGGGGAACTCGATGCCCTGCGGAGTGCCGACAGGGTTCACCTTCAGCGTGAGCGACCTGGAGACCTCGACGTTGCCAGCGTCCTTGACCTTCACCGTGAAGGTGAAGGTGCCCTGGACAGGAGCGCTCCAGGAGATCCTGCCCTCGCGCGAGTCCTCCCCGGTGCCACTGGCTGCGACCGTCAGGCCCCCGGGCGCCCCCGTGACAGACCAGACCATCGGCGCCGTGCCCGCGATGGTGAACAGCGAGGCGCTGTAGCTACTGGCCGCGACGGCCGAGGGGATCTCGGTCGTGAGGATGCGGAAGCGCAGGTCCAGCGGCGCGGCGAAGGAGGACAGCCACATGTCCGAGGCGAAGGCGGGGTTGCTGGCGGTCCACACGTTGCGGTTGCCGTTGTTGTCCTCCAGGAAGAACTTGATGGTGCCGGGCACCTGCTCGTTCATCCGGTAGCGCCAGGTGACCAGGTCGTGCGCGGACAGATCCTTCAGCTGGGACAGGGTCTTGGTGATGGTGACCGTGCCGCCGTGGCCGGACAGGCGCAGGAAGCCCTTGCCCGCGTAGGGCCTGTCCTTGCCGATGCGCAGCTTGCCCTGCTGCGAGGACAAGGCGAAGCCCTGCAGCAGCTCGAAGCCCTCCAGCTCCTCGCCCGGGAAGCTGAGGAAGAAGAGGGTAGGGCCGAAGATGAGGTACAGCGCGCTGCTGATGATGTCGCCGATGAGCGCGCCGATGATGGCGCCGAAGGCCTGCTTCTTGTCCATGCCGCTGGTGTCCAGCTTGGACAGCAGCAGCTCGGGCGGCGGGGGGATGACCGGGGAGATGGTGAAGCCCGTGTTGGGGCTGCCATCCCCGATGGCCTCACGGTTCAGCCGGCGCAGGAAGGAGACGGCGATGTCCTGGTTCTCGTTCCAGTCGGAGTCCAGGATCACCCGGCCCTGCTGGAGGTACACGCCCAGGTAGTTCTTGAGCTCGTTGAAGCCCTCGCGAGAAATCGAGCGAGACATGTCTTCCTCTCTCCTTGCTGCCTCTCAGCCCAGCCGAGCGGGCTGCACCGGAATGCTTCGAGTGTCCACGATGACGGGTACCACCCCGGCGGGGAGGGCCGTCGTCAGGCGCTGCGCCAGGCTGGCGAACACCTGAGCCTGGGCCGCTGTGTCTTCATAGGAATGGCTCACCGTGATCAGATCGGTGGGGGCCAGGAACCCCGCGGGGAACTTGAAGCGTCCGCGCCGCGGATCGATGGCGATCTTTCCCGCGATGACGGCCACGGAGAGCTCCTCCAGATCCTTGATGTCTGCCTGGAGCGAGCCCGCCACGTCCACGCCGTTGCGGCGGATGCTCCAGCCGCGCGAGGTGCCGTGGTAGTCGGCCAGGGGGCGCCCCAGCCGCAGGGCCACGTCGAGGGGGGTGCCATCGAAGGCGTCGCGCAGCGGCACCTGGCCGCCGTTCGGAGCGAAGGCGAACATCCCGTTGACGATCGCGGAGAAGGAGAGGGGCTTCGCATCCTCCACGCGAGTCACGGCGCCCAGCAGGTAGTCCACCCGGAGGTCCTCCGGCTGGGCGCCGAGCGCTCCCAGGTTCAGGATGAAGCGCCCGAGCTGCGGATCCACGGCGACGTCAGTGGGAGTCAGCGTCAGGTTCGCGCCCGTCACGGTCTTGGGATTGTTGAAGTCGGCCAGGTTGGCGGCGAGTACGCGCACCTGTGGCTGGAAGGCGGGGTCCGTGATGACGGTGCCGCCGATGCGCAAGGTGAAGCCCCAGGACTGGCTGGCATAGGTTCGCTCTCGCCCGGCCAGCTTCTTGCGGGTGAGGGGTGTGCCATCGAGCCCATCCAGGAGCTGGAGGCTGTAGCCGTCAGGGGTGCTCAGCGTCAGGGGGCGGTCATCGAAGGTGAAGTGCCCGCTCGTCGAGCCCGGAGGGACGATGTTGGGGCGCCGGTTGGCGCGCAGCTGGCAGGGCGTCACGAAGAAGCCGTGGTTGTCGAAGTGCTTCTGTCCCGAGCGCTCGGAGACGTTGCGCGGGGCGCGGATGTCCAGGGTGTAGGGCGCGGGGTCATCGCTGCGGCCGAGCTGCCGCATGCGGGAGGGATCGCCCACGTGGAAGGCCTGGGGGGTGATGGCCGCGGGGGTGAGCGCGTGGAAGGTGACGCGAAGGTTCCCGGCCGAGGGCAGCGGGTTGACGATCTTGAAGCGGCCCAGCACGGGATCGACCGCCACTTGAAAAGCGCCAATCGTGAGCGCGCCTCCGGTCGAGTTCTTGGGCGCGGCGAAGTTGGTGAGATCAGCGGCCACCGCGGCGTAGGGCGTGCCGGCGGAGACCTTGAACAGATCCACGCCGCGCTCCTCGATGGTGAAGCGGCCCTCGACTCCCGCGTACTCGGCCTCGTGTCCGGCCAGGGCCTTGCGGGTGATGGGACGGCCCGTGAGGGCATCGAACAGCGGCTGGAGGCGCTGGTCTTCAGCGAAGAAGCAGTTGCCGCTGCCGGGGGGCAGCTCGGAGACGGGCTGGTCGCGCAGCAGGGAGACGGGGTTCAGGCCCTCCAGGAACGCCACCTGGGCGACGCTGTTGGAGAAGTCCACCAGCGTCACGTGCCACTGCGTGAGGCTCTCCACCCAGCGCTCCAGGGGCTGCTGCGTGCCCTTGGAGCGGTAGAAGCGCACGGCCTCGGACACCTGGGTCCGCTGCGCCCGGGGCGGGAGCGCGGCATCCACCTCCACGCCCACCAGCGCGCCGATGAGCGGGATGAGCTCGGGCCGGCACGTGGAGATGAAGAAGTCCTCGTGGAGCTGGCGGACGCTGGCCTCCAGCTCCTCCAGGGGCAGGGCCATGATCTGGAGGAAGCGCTGGAGCTCGCCCAGCGTGTCCTTGTCCCGGTACAGGCCCGGCAGGGAGCGATACAGCAGGTCCGCGAAGTCGGTGGCCATCACGAGCCCCCGAAGAGGTTGATCGTGAGCAGCCCCTCGTAGGCCATCTCGTTCTCACCCATCATCACGTCCGCGAAGTCGCAGTCCTGCGTGGCGGAGACCTGCCCGCTGCGCGCCAGGCGCTTGAGCAGCACGTAGGACACGCCCTCCACGGGGTAGAGCGCCGAGTAGACCTCGCCCACCCGCAGGCCCTTGCCGAAGTCCTGGTTGGCGAAGCCCAGCAGCTCGCGGAGGATGTTCCGCACCTCCTCCAGCACGCGCGTCTGGGTGGCCTCCGCCTTCAGGTGCACGTCCACGGTGATGTCCACGGGGACATAGAGGGGATCCAGCACGTCCACGCCGGCCATGCGGTTGACCGGCATGCGCGCCTCCAGGTAGCGCTTGACGGCCTCCTTCAGCTCACCCGAGGGCGCGGGGGGCGGCACCGTCTGCGGGTTCTCCGGCGCCACGTACACCTGGACCACCTTGTAGCCGCCGCGCAGGCCCACGCGCGACTTGGCCTTGCCCACGCCCGCGAAGCCCTCGGCCAGCAGCTCATAGTCCTGCAGGGTGACGGCCCGCTCCTGGGCGATAATGGAGCCCGGCCCGGAGATCTTCGCCTCCTCCGTGGACTCCCGGTCCGCGCCGCCCAGGGCGGAGAAGGGGTTGCTGATGGCCTTCACCTCGGGCACGGCGGTGACGAACACGCTCAGCGTGTCCGAGCCCACGTTGCCCACGCTGCCCAGGCCCACGCGGTAGCGCGCCTTGATCTGGCTGCCCGCGGGCGGCACGGCCCCGCGCGCTCCGCTGCCGAACGTCACCGTGGTGACGTCGTTCTCGTCGATGGTGGTGGTGTAGTGGGTGTCGGACGGGCCGCTCTCGAAGAGGCTCTCCACCTCGTCCCAGCGCGTCCCGTCCACCCGGATCTCCAGCTCCGGCCGCGAGCGCCGCCGGCGGAGCGGCTCCACGCGCAGCAGGTGGGTGACGGGAGAGCGCGAGAGGGTGAGCCGCTGCCCGGGAGTCCCATCGCTGACGAAGATCGGCTCGTCGTTGACGGTGGCGCCCTGGGTGGCCAGCACGTTGTTGCCCTTGAGGGTGGTGTCGGCGGGATCGAACGGCTCCAGCAGCGGCGGCAGCCAGCGGATCTCGTCCTTGTTCCCGCTCAGGGGCAGGACCTGGGACACCTGCAGCAGCTCCGAGCGGCGGATCTGGATGATGCCGCTGACCGTCTTCTTCTCCTCCAGGTAGATGCGGTGGCCCTCCGCCAGCGCGTGGCTGGCCCGATCGATGACCAGGGCCGAGGTGCCCGCGGGGATGGACGTCTGCGAGGCCAGCGAGAGGGAGTTGTTGAGCTTCTTGAGCGCGAACTCCTGGGTGATCTCGAACGTGACGTCGGGCTCGCCGGGGCGGCCGGCCGTGCGCAGGCGGTAGGGCAGGTTCGAGCCGCTCACCGTCACGTCGGCGGTGGCGTCGAAGTGGATGTGGGCAGAGGCGGCCAGCCCGGGATCGATCTGGTAGTCGATGAGCCGTAGCAGCTCCGTCACCGAGCGGCGCTGCGTCGCCGTGCCCAGGAAGGCCTCGTTGGCCACGCGATCCTGGTAGTAGCTCAGCAGGTCCGCCACGTAGGCGAACAGCTCGATGAGCACCACGCCGAAGTCGCTCTCGCTGCGGTCTGTCCAGTTGGGCAGCCGCAGCGGGATCTGGTTGAGCATCGCCTGGCGGAAGCCGTCGTAGTCCTTGGTGACGTAGTCGATCACCCGCTGCCGCCCGACGGAGGTGATGTTGGGGGAAGTCGGCGGTGCCATGTCAGATGCCTCCGAAGTTCCTACCAGCCTGTTGCGGCGGCAGCACCTTGCTGCCGGACGCCGCGCCCCCGCCACCGCCCAGGGAGGGCAGTGAGATGGCCATGGGCAGCGTCGCCGCCTCGAACTGCTCTTCGCCCGTGAGCCCCGCTCCGTTGCGGCGGGCCTCGAAGCTCTGGGTGTAGCCGTCCACGGAGAAGCTGTGCCGCACCCGCGTCACGTAATAGAGCCCGCTGTAGCGCTCGCCCGCGCCCTTCAGGGTCACCAGGCGCCCCGAGCGGAGCACCGCTAAGTACACGCGGCCATCCAGCTCGCCCTCCACGGAGAGGAACTGGCTGGCGCCCGCGTAGGCGCTGCGCAGCCGCGACTGCAGCTCTTCCTTGGCGGCGGAGGGCTCACGGCGCAGGAACATGCGCCCCTCCGGCTGGCCCGTCCGCAGCTCGCCCAGCGTCTGCCTGCCGAGCCTTCGCTCCGGGAGCTCGCTCAGGCTCTCCGTCTCCTCGCGCTTCTCGAGCGGATCCACCCGGCGGATCTCGGTGGTGGTCGGCGCCGTCCCGTCCAGCCGGATCTTGAGCTGGGAGACGTTGGTCTCCGGGCCGAACTCGACCGCCAGCAGCTTCTGCGGCGGCTGCTGGAGATCCGGGCTGCGGAAGTAGCCGGTGTTGCCGCGCACGTAGCACTCGAAGCCGTTGCGGACCGCCAGCCGGCGCAGGAAGCGGATGTCCGTCTCGCTCTGGAGGATGGTGGCGATGGCCTCCGCGTGCTGCACCACGGTGTCCTCCACCTCGTAGTTCAGCCCGTGCGCAGTGAAGAGGGCCTGGGCGATCTCGTGGTCCTTCTTGTTGGCCCACGCCAGCTGCTTGTCCTCCAGGTTCATCCGCACGGAGGGGTCCATGCCCGTCAGCTCGAGGTAGGCCTCCTGCTCGGCGCCGAACCCCAGCTCCACGTGGGTGATGTAGCCGTCGATGAGCGTCTGCGTGTCATCCGGGTAGCCGGCCTCCACGGAGAAGCGCTTCCAGACCTGGAACCGGGGATCGTCCACGTAGCTCCAGGTGCCGTCCGAGAGCGGGCGCAGCGCCAGCCGCAGGCGGAACACGTCCGCCTCGGTGACGGACTCCTCCACCTCGAGCTGCACCACGTCGGCCACCAGATCCTCCTGGGGCGCGCCGTCGATGGAGACGTTGACGACCTCGTTGATCACGGGCTGACCACCCGGTTCTGGGGTACCTGGATGCGCTGGCCCGGGCGCAGCAGCTCGAAGGGGTTGAGCACCTCGGGGTTGGCGTCCAGGAGCAGCCAGTACTTCTTCGGGTCGTTGTAGAAGCGGCTGGCGAGCTGATCCAGGCGCTCGCCCTCCATGACGACGTGCTCGAACACGCCTGGAGGCTGGGCGATGCGGCGCAGGGCGAGCACGCGCAGGTGCTCTCCCTCGGTGTTCACCGGCTCGATGACCTCCGTCCCGGCATAGCGCGATCCCTGGTAGATCATGCGGTCTCCTAGAAGTTGACGATCGAGTGCGCCAGATCCGGCGCGTTGAGCAGGTTGAGGGCCGCCAGGATCTCCCGCTGGGCCTGGGTGAAGAGGTAGAACGGGTTGTTGCCGCCGATCACCTGGAGGCTCGTCGACACGGTGACCCGCGTGGGGTTGAGGTTGGGGTTGTATTCCACCTCCTGGATGTCGAGCGACGTGAGGCGCACGGGGTAGATGCGCTGCCGGCCCCACACGAAGATGAGCACCGGCGTGCTGGTCCGGTCTCCGAAGCCGAAGTTGGCGGACAACCCCAGCAGGCCTCCGAAGAAGGACTCGGAGCGCGGGGTGATCATCATCTCCAGGGCTGACAGCGCGGGCAGCACGCCAAACTCGCCGGCGATGGGATCGCCCTTCTCCAGGGCATCCGTGGCGTCCAGCCGGATGTCCATGGAGATGGTCTCGGGATGGGTGGAGGTGCTCTGGGCCTCGCCGAGGCTCTGGTCCGCCGGCGTGCGCTCCTCGGTGCCCCGGCGAGAGCGGGGCGTCTGGATGTTCGCCGTCTTCCGCCGCGAGAGCTTCTCCGGGTTGAACTGGAACGGGACGATGAGCGGCGGGAAGGCGAGCAGGTTCGAGTCGACGAACGCTCCCTTGAGCAGCTTCGGCTGATTGGAGAGCCCGCTGGCCATCAGCGACCCTCCCGGCGCAGCCGCAGGGCCTCGCCCACGGCGCTCGCGATCGTCCGCGCCAGCTCGTGGTCATCCAGCGCGTGCATGGAGACCTTGAGCGGCGGGAGCGCCAGGCTGCCGATGTGGCCGTGCCCTAGGCTCTCCTTGCCGTGCTCCTCGGCCACGAGCCGGAGCGCCCGCTGCGTGATGGCCTGAGCCCGCTCGGGGCTGACCGGGAGGCCCTCGAAGCTCACGGTGGCGCGCTCGATGACCAGGTTCTGGCGTTCGGCTTGAGGGGTGCCGTCGCGCATGGCTTACAACCTCCCCAGATAGCGGCGGGTGGCGCTCTGCCACGAGCCGGAAGGAGTGCTCCGCGGCGCCGGGCTCGGCTGAGGAGCTTGCGGCGCGGGTGTCATCGGCACGATGCGGACCTCGAGGTTGCCGATGACCAGCTCAGGTCCCCGCTGCGGGGGGCGGGCCCCCGGAGCCTGGGAGGGCGCGGACTGGCGCCGGGGTGGCTCGGCCGCGGCCGAGAACGTGACGGTGGTCGCTGCCAGGGACGGGCTGGAGGGCGAGCGCCCGGGATCCATCCCGGCGGGAGGCGCGGAGGCCTTCCTGGGAGAGGCGCTCCTGGGAGCCGGATCCTCCGCCGGCTGTTCTCTCCTGGCGGCAAGCCGGGGCGCGGGAGGAGGCGGCGGCTCCGCAGCGGCGGCCTCCGGCAGCGGAGGCGGGTGGCTCATCCTCAAGCGCTGGCCGAGCTCCCTCCACCGCTCCTTGAACGGAGCCAGCGCGTCGGGAGGCGAGGCCGTGCTGTCTCCTGTCGCATCCGCACGCTCGGGGCTCGACGCCGCGGCGCGGGGAGCGCTCTGACGCGGCAGCCCGGGTGCGCTGCTGGAGTCGGCGACACGGATGTCCGCATCTCTGAGGGAGGCCTGGGGTGCCGCGGCCCTCCTCTCGTATGAGGTCCGCGGGGCTGCCGGTCCAGGCAGCTCTGAGCGCGCAGCCGTGGAGGCTTCTGGGCTGGCAGACCGTGCCCTCGAATCCATCGACGTGGCGTTCACGGCGCTCAGCGGGCCGGGGGAGCTCACCCTCGCCGGTCCTTGAGTGGGCGGCAGAGCTGCCTCGTGCCCGGGGCTCACCCGCCGCTCAGAGGGAGCGGGCAGGGGCGCCTCCGTGCGGAAGGTGCCTGAAGCCTCACGGGGACCGGAGAGAGCGGGCGCTGGCTCCGAAGCACCTCGCGCCGCCACGTGCTCCTCGATGATCTCGGGGAGGGCGTCGTTCGGCCTGGCCGGGGAACGTGCCGAGGCGCTGAGATCGCCGAGGGTGCGTGTCCCCGATGCAGCCAACTTTTGAAGGAACCTCGCCATCACCCCTCCCCACTCAGTCCAGACCTGACAGGCCCGCGGCGGCGTCCAGCTCGTCCACCAACAGGCGCACGTAGTGCTGCCGCCGCTCTCGGGTCATCCGCAGGATCTCGCTGAGCGGCCAGTGGTAGTGGAGGCTCAGCAGGTGCACGGCCTGGTTGAACTCGCGGCGCCGCCGGTAGAGGCCCGCGACGAGCAGCGCCGTCGGATCGAACGCCGCCGAGATCTCCTGCCCGCACTCGGGGCAGCTCGCCTCGATCGTGTCCTCGACGTGGGGCGACACCCGCTCCATCTCAGCGCTGATGGCCTCCCGCGCCTCGGGAGACAGCGCCGCGATGGCGTCCTCGTCCGGCGCCTGCCCGTCCACGGACAGCAGGCACCGCGAGAGCAGGACCTGGACCGGATCCGCCGCTCCGCCGGCCGCCTCCATGTCACCGATGCGCGGCAGGCGGAAGCTCACCTCTCCCACCGGGGGCTCCTCGAGCCGGAGGGTGTAGCTGGGCAGCTGAGGCCGCTCCTCCACCGGCAGGGCGCTGGAGTCGAAGTCCAGGTCCATCTTCTTCCCGCACGCGGGGTTCGGACACACGAGGACCATCTCCACCTTGTCGCCGAACGTCAGCCGGTGGAGCCGCAGCGCCAGATAGTCGCAGTCGCCCGCGAGCAGCGTGCGAAGCATGGCCCTGTTCGCCCTGTGCGGCCCGATGCGCTTCACGCAGCGAGCCAGCAGCGCGGCCATCACGCCCGCCTGGGTGGCATGGGGAGGGAGGGTGTAGAGCCACTCCTCATCCCCGCCTCTCAGCGGACGAAGGACCACCTCACGCTGGCGAGCGCCGCTCGGATCGAGCCAGCCGCCAGGCAGTGTGCACAGGGCGTTCACGGGCATCAGGCTTCCGTGGGCTCAGTCACCGAGGTGTCGCGCTCCCACCCCTCGTTCTCGAGCTTGATGTGCTGGATGGCCACCGCGTTGGCGCTGGCGTCCAGATCCGGGAGGGCCTGGTACTCGGAGACCCAGCAGCGGTAGAGCTTGTACGAGTGCACCCGCTGGCCGGCCTCGTTGTAGACGTCGATGATGACGTCCTTGCGGAAGTTCTTGAGCGACCCCGCGGCGTCCCCCTGGAAGTTGTGGACCAGGTTGGCCCAGCCCTCGAAGGTGGTGTCGTGGGTGAGCCCCGCCTCCAGCGTCACCGGATCGTACTTCGTCTTCCCGGGGAGCTGACGGCTGGTGCTGGGGTCGCCGCCCTCGCGCCACGGGGTGACTTCGGTGGAGCGCTTGAGCGCACTGCACTTGCTGAGGCCTGCGACGTACTGGCCGTCGACCTTCACACGGAACTTGAAGTTCCGGTACGGGTCGAAGCGGTGGGTATTGACCGTGAATTTCGCCATGGCGACTGTTCCTCGCTCTCGTTCGCCTTACGCCTGTGCCGTCTTCTGGCTGATCTTGATCACCACGAACTCCGCGGGCTTCAGCGGAGCGAAGCCCACCAGCACCGTGACGATGCCCGCGTCCACCTGGTCCTGCGGGTTCGTCTGGGCATCGCACTTCACGAAGAAGGCCTGCGAGGGCGTGCTGCCCTGGAAGGCTCCCGCGCGGAACTGCGTCATCATGAAGGAGCCGATGTTGAGCCGCAGGCTGGCCCAGAGGTCCTCGTCATTGGGCTCGAATACGGACCACTGGATGCCGTTGTAGATGCTGCGCTCGAGGAAGATGGCCAGGCGCCGGATGGGGACGTAGCGGTACTCCGGGTTCGACTGGGTCGCCAGGGTGCGGGTGCCCCAGATGACGATGCCAGATGCCGGGAAGAAGCGGATGGCGTTGACGCCCAGGTTGTTGAGCGTGTCCTGCTCGGCGTCGCTGGTGTTCTTCGTGAGGCCCACCGCGCCCAGGAGGTTCGCCTCGGTGCCCGCCGGGGCCTTCCACACGCCGCGGCGCGAGTCGATGCGCGCGTACATGCCGGTGACGAAGCCCGAGGGCGGCAGGGAGATGGGCTCCACGGAGGCGCCGGTCGGGTCCACCACCTTGACCCAGGGGAAGTACACCGCGCCGTAGGAGCTCTTGGTGAGGCTGGTGACGAAGGTCTGCGCGGTCTCCTTCGTGTCCACCACGGCGCTCATGTCGCCCACGAAGAAGCAGTCCATGCGGTTCTGGCAGTAGCCGACGCCGCCGTTCACCACGGCCTGCGAGCCGATGCCGGGGATGGCCAGGATGTTCACGTCCTGCACGGCGTCCAGGAGCGGCAGGGCGTTGAGGTAGTCGCTGTCCTGCGGTGTGTCGCCGTCCTTGCCCAGCGTCACGCTCAGCGTATTGCCGCTCACCGCGCCGTCGCCGAGCAGGAAGGTGCCCAGGGCCGGGCGGAGCACCGCGGAGCCGGTGGTCTCCGAGCCGCCGTTGGTGACGCCCAGCTTCAAGAGCCCGGCGGCGTTGGCGGCGGAGGGATCGTTGGTCACCTCCACGGACGACTTCCGGCCCGTGGTGCCCGAGGTGAGCGTGTACACGCTGCCGCTCGGGGAGCAGGAGAAGTTGGAGAACGCGGCCGGATCCGTGCTGTTGCGCAGGCGGGTCAGCGCCTTCACCGCGTTGGCGATGGAGGTTGCGATCTCGGTGTCCGACGTCGCCGGATCCGCCAGGGTGATGGTCTGCGGGCCATCGCCGTCGACGTTGATGACGAGCTTGCGCTTGTCCGCTGGCAGCGTGGTGGCGGGGGTGGCCCCGCTGGCGCTGGTGCCGGCCACGTTCGAGGTGTTGGCCTGCTCCACCTTGGCCCGGACCCGCCGCGAGCGGGCGTTGATCACGTTGTCGGCGAAGTTGGTGGCGTCCGGGTTGACGCTCAGGTTGTCGTACTCCTCCACCGCCGTGCCGCCCTGCTTGACGGTGAGCTTGAACTCGTCCCCCGCGTCCAGGGTGCCATTGGCGATGACCACCTCCAGGTCATTGCCCCAGGCGCCCGGGCTGGAGGCCGACACCGTCAGGGTCTTCGCGGGGGCGCCCTTGCGGTCCGCGATGCCGACATCCGCTGTCTGCGCTCCCTTGGCGACGCGCAGGATGTAGAGCCGCTTGCCCCCGTTGTTGAAGTACTGCAGGGCGGAGTGGGCCAGGAAGCTGTCCTTGATGAAGCCGCCGTACAGGGTCTGGAACTCGATGAAGCTGGTGACCATGACGGCCCGGTCCAGCGGCCCCTTCTCCGCCTTGCCCAGAAACGCGGTGGTCGAGGTGCTCACCCCCTCGAGGGGACGGACACCGCTGGATACCTCTTCCACATAGACACCGGGATGTAGCCGCTCCATAGCTCTCTCGCTCCTTGCGGTTCAGCCTTGCCTTGATGGACTTGCCCCGAGGCAAGCCGCTCTAGTCCCGCGCCTCGTCCTCGCGCTCGGCCTCGAGCGAGTCCACGGCGATCCACTGGCGATGCAGCAGCTCCGCCACCCAGCTGTTGCGATCGACCTCCACATCCTCGATGGCCCGGGAGGACTCATTGGGCGCGAGGTGGAGAGTCTCTCCGCTGTTGAGCGGGACCGTGATCAGACTACGGGAACGGTTGAGCACACGGATGGGCATCAGAGGCTCCTCCGTCGAATCATGGACACAGCTTGATCAATCGCCGCAAGGGTTCACGGCACCTACCCTCGGTGCTAGTGGTTTTCCCTCATGGGTTCATCCATGGGACTGCAAATGAAGCAGCGTTGCGGTAATCGGGTGACGCGCGAGCGAAGCTCACGTCACGTTCGCCGGCGGCGTGGGAGGAGGGAAGGTGACCACGGTGGTGAGCGCCAGCGTCTGGCACGCGAGGGCGAGCTGCTGAGCGCGGGTCGCGTTGTCCAGGTCCAGGTTGGAGAAGGTGGTGGTGAGCGAGGAGATGGCGGCCGCGGTGCCCAGGGGTGGCGAGGCAGCGCCTGCGCCGAAGACCTGGCCGGTGATGTAGAGCGTCAGCGCGTTGGCCATGCCCTGTGCCGCCGAGGCCGCGCTGCCCGGATCCTGCTGGAACGTCAGGGCGAGCTGCGAGGCGAGCTGAGACTTTCGTGCCTGCGCGGTGGTGCAGGGGATGCCGTTGGCCTGGGCGGCGGAGAACCAGGAGGCCACCGCGGTGGCGAAGCGATCCGCGGACTCCTGGGGGCTGGCCGGGTAGCTGCCGCCCTCGGGCACCAGCCAGTTGTTCTCGAGGCTGGTCTTCAGAGTGCTCAGGATCAGGGGCATGGTGACTCCCGTCAGGCGCCGCTTTCGGACAGGGATTTTCCGGGCGATAGCAGGGCAGGGACAAGGTTCTTATACTCCTCGGACCATGTTCTCCCGTCAGCCACAGCGCTCCAGGGTCTCCGAGCCGGGCAGGCCTGGGGTCCTGCGGCGCAAGGGCGGATGTGGGGCCTGTGCGAAGGCGGCCAAGCCGTGCGCGAAGTGTCAGGCCCAGCACATGGGAGCTCCGGGGCAGGAGCGCCAGCAAGGGCCCTCGCAGGTGCCCGCGCTCGTCCCCGAGGTGCTGCGCGAGCCGGGAGCTCCGCTCGATTCGGCGGTCCGCCAGGACATGGAGTCGCGGTTCGGTCATGACTTCAGCCGGGTGCGGGTGCACACGGACGCGCGGGCGGCCGACTCCGCGCGAGATGTCCAGGCGCTCGCGTATACGGTGGGGGAGCACATCGTCTTCGGGCGCCAGCAGTACGCGCCGCGGGGATCCTCGGGGCGCCACCTGCTCGCGCACGAGCTGGCCCACGTCGTCCAGCAGGGGAGCGGGGGCGCCGGCCTGGAGGCGGGGATGCCCGCGCGTGCCTCGGCGTTGGAGGTGGAGGCGTCGGACAGTCCGGCCGAGCGTGAGGCCGAGGCGATGGCCGAGGCCGTCAGTGGCTCCGGCAGGCTCTCCGCCCCCGCCACGAAGCTCTCCACGCCGCGGAGTGGGTCGCTGGCCCGGCTGCAGCGTCAGGTTGCGGCTCCCTCTCCCGCACCGGCTCCCGCAGCGGGCGTGAGCTGCACCTGCGCCGCGAACACACAGGTCAACTACGACGCCGAGACGTACCGGTACATCCGGAGCATCGCGTCGCTCATCAACTCCATCTCGGCCGCGCAGGGCGTCTCCGCGGTGGCCGTGGCTGGGGCGATCGCGGACGAGTACAACACCCGCCGAGGCGCCCGAGCCGCGCTCGACGCCGCGCAGGATGCGACCTTGAGCTCGCTCCCCGAGTGGGCCATCGACGTCGATCGGTTCTTCGACTTCCACAGCAAGATGCTCAACACGCTGGAGAACGACGTGGGGCCGGCCAACATCAAGGTCCGCACCGCGCTCGAGTACGTGCAGAGCGGGGAGCTGTCGGTGCCTGGCTCGCCAAGCTCGGCGGTGCAGGTGAACAAGATCATCGAGTTCCTGATGAGCAATCGCGGGACGGTGACCGCCACCGCGGCGGTGATTGCCCGGGCGCAGCGGCTCTTCGGGCCCCACCTTGGAACTCACACCCGGGAGCAGCGCGACTCCGTCTACGTCGAGTACTTCAAGCAGGGAGACAGCTACTACCGCCGGTTCTCCGCCTCGCTCGCGGCCAACCCCAGCCACAAGGCGTGTCCTGGCGAGGGAGGGTGCCGGGCGTTCTACAACTACTCCCAGCTGGAGACGGCGCTCCGGCCACCGCCCGCGCCCGCTCCCTCACCCGCTCCCGCTGCGGGGATGGCACGGCCGCCCTCTCCTCCGCCACCGCGGCCCTGAGTCGCCCGCCTTCCAGACTCAGGAGATGAGGTAGCGCTCGGTCTCCTCGCGGTGCTTCCTGAGCAGGTGGGTGAAGGGAGTTCCTCCCGTGCCCGTCTCGCCTCTTGCGGCAGCCTGCTCCCGTGCCGGCTGGAGGATGTAGCGGGCCGACAGCTCCATGTGCTGCTGGCGGAAGTCCCGCAGCAGCTCGAGGCAGCCGTTGTAGGCCTCCACGAGCGGGGGCTCCCGGTGCGACAGGATGAAGTCCCGGACCGAGGGCCCTCGCTCCACTGCCTCGATGAAGCGCAGGTGCTCGGAGGGCATGTAGCTGCGGAGCCGCACGAGGTACTCGTGAAGGGAGCCCTCCGAGTGCCGCACTCCCAGCACCGCGTCGATCAGCGGCATCACCATGCTCTGGGCCGCGCTCGCGCCGGCAAAGGCCTGTGGCTGGTCTCCGAACTCCTCCACGCCCTCGTACCGCAGCGGGGACTCCAGGAAGCCGTGCAGGAAGGGCTGAACCCTGTTGAAGAAGATGTACGGGTCGCACCGCTCGGGCATGCGCTCCAACGTGCGCCACACCTCCCGCTGGGCCGCGGTGATGCTGCGGAGCGCGTGCTCCAGTGTCTCGGGGTCATCCCGCGTCACGGCCTGCTGGGCGGAGACCGCGGCCTCCACCATCGGAGCGGCCCGGGCCTCGATGTCCACGTGCACGAGGATGAACCAGGACTCATCCAGGCCCCCGAAGAACGTCTGGAGCACGCTCAGGTTCCCGAGGGCGATGGGTCCCTCTGGATCGAGCCGGCGCCAGTTGTTCAGCCCGTGTGAGGCGTACGAGAGCACGGGGGGACGGCCCAGCTGGCGCGCCACCCATGCCCAGGGCACGGCCACGCTGCGAGGCACGATCAGCTCCGGGTGACGCGAGCCCTTCTCCCAGACGGCCGCGTGCCCGAAGAAGGACAGCAGCTGCATGGCCCGCTCCAGGTGACGGGGCTCCCCCAGGTGACGGGGCTCCAGCAGCGGGAGCCGCGAGATGCGCTCGCGGGCCCTGCCGGCCGCCAGCAGAGCGGGCAGCTCCTGGCCCAGCTCGTCCCAGGGCGCGAAGGACGCAGGCAACTGGGGGCAGGGATCCTCCACCGGCAGGAAGCCCCGTCCTGTCTTCCCAGGTATCCAGTAGCCGCCGTTCACTGCTGCCTGTCTCATGGTAGGTGCACGACCTTCATCCACGTGCTGATTCTCTCGCACCGCGCCCGGTTCGTGCCAGTGCGGCAGCCGGTGAGCTGCCGGCAGCAGTCTGCTCCAACCGGTCTACTTGTCGGACAGGTTCGAGCCATGCGCCGCCGCCAGGTCAACACCCTCTCAGCTCCCGGAGGAGAGGGTCTCCAGCCGGGTCAGCCAGCCCGCGAAGTGTGGGCAGGAGTCCCGGATTGCGGAGAGCCCGATGCGCCCCAGTGCCAGCGAGCCGAAGACGGGCTTGTCGTAGCCGGGGAAGAGCTGCAGCAGGCGCTTGGAAGGAGCTGTCTCCGGGGAGTCATTGATGTGCTCGGGCGTCTCGAAGGCAGCGCGGATGCGGCGAAGGTGCTCGACCTGCTGAGGGGTAGCGCTCAACACAGATCCTGTCTTCTCCACATCACTGAAGAGGAGCGCCTCGAACTCGTGGAGCTGGATGTAGGGGACGAAGCGAGAGTCGCGGATATCCTCGGAGAGGGCCTGCTCGAGCTGCGACACCCATTGATGGACGGGGAGGCCGCCCTGGGGTGTGGCGGGCCTGGGGAAGTCCTCGGGGAGCGCGTAGTAGTCGAACATGGTCGAGACGAGCGCTGCAGAGTCCTGCTTCAGCCAGGACTCAATGTCCTTCCGGACCTTCTCGTAGCGGACCAGACCTCCGCGGAAGATTTGACCCTTGCGGCGCCCGGTCTCAACGCTCCGCGCGGTAGCGAAGACGTTGTGCTGGCCCAGATGAGGAGCCAGCAGGTCACGGACGAACGTCTCCTCAGTGGGGCCCTCGACGATGATGTTCAGCCGGGTCATCGCGTGGGGCGTCCTCCGAGGATGTTCTTCGTCCACAGCTCGCCCAGACTGTAGTCCTCCAGCCAGTGCGCGAACTCAGCCCGCTGGAGCCGCTTGAAGGTCGACGCTCCGCCCGAGCGCTCCACGACGATCAGATCCTCCAGCTCCAGTTGGTCGATGAGGAGCACGGACTGGGTGGCGATGATGAGCTGGGTTCGGGTGGAAGCACTCCGCAGCAGCGAGGCCAGCATCTGGATGGCGTAGGGATGCAGCCCCAGCTCCGGCTCATCGATCAGCACGGTGGCTGGGAGGTTGGGCTGCAGCAGGAGCGTCGCCAGACAGATGAAGCGCAGGGTCCCATCCGAGAGGTGATGGGCCATGAAGGGGTAATCTGAGCCCTGCTCCCTCCACTCCAGGGCAATGGAGTTGGGCTCCAGCGGCGAGGGGCGGAGCAGGAAGTCATCGAAGCTGGGCATCACGAGGCGGACACAATCCTGGATGCGCTCATATTCAGCGGGACTCTCTGCCTGGAGACGATAGAGCAAGGCCGCGAGGTTGCCCGCATCGGACCTCAGGAAGAGATTGTCGTTAACGGCACCGACTCGTTTGACGTTGGCGACCTCACTGGTGTCGTGGAAATGGTAGACACGCCAACCTTGAATGACGCTGGCGAGGTGGTGGCGGTCGCGCAGGCTGTAGGCAGCGCTCTCCGGACGGCCTGGAAAAGTAACCCAGTCCGAGGTGGTGCTGGGCGGCAGACTCTCGGAAGCGAACACGAGCCGATTGTCGGCAGTAGGAACCAGGGTGAAGGAGTAGTCGTTATTGCTGAACGAAAGGCGAGCTTCGAGCTTGGGCGTTACCCGGCGCCCGTAATGCAAGAGCGCATCTGGGCCGCCTTGCTGAGCAACATGGAGCTGAAGGCGCCCTTCAATCAGCTCGTGCAGCAACTTGAAGAAGGAGATGAAGTTGCTCTTGCCCGCGCCGTTGGCGCCGATGAGGACGTTGAGCGGGCGCAACTCCAGGTTCTCGATCGAGCGGATGGACTTGTAGCCCGAGATCGTCAGCTTCTGGAGCGGTTGCATGACCGGAGCAATCCCTGCGTGCCCGTGGAGCGCCTGCGTGGCGAGTGGGGCGCGGAGCATAACGGACCCTTCAGGGGCCACCAACCACCTGGCGACCCCTGAGTTGAGCCCGTTACATGCGCCCCCAGGTCAGCTCCAGTCGGAGTGCACGAAGCCCGCGTCCGGTTTGTCGCGGCGCTGGTAGGTGTGCGCGCCGAAGGCGTCTCGCTGGGCCTGGGTGAGGCTCTGCGGGAGCTCGGGGCTGCGGTAGCTGTCCAGGTACGCGAGGCTCGAGGAGAACACCGGCACGGGGACGCCCCACCGCACCGCTGTCGCCACCAGGTGCCGCCACGCGGGCGCCAGCTTCGTCAGCACCGGCGCGAAGGCGTCCGAGACGACCAGGTTGGACAGGTCCGGCTGCTGCGTGAAGGCCTCGCGCAGCGGACTCAGCAGCTTCGCGCGGATGATGCAGCCACCCCGCCAGATGCGCGCCATCTCCGCCAGCGACACGTTCCAGTGGTACTCCTTCGACGCCGCCTGGATGAGCCTCAGGCCCTGCGCGTACGTCACCACCCGCGCCGCATACAGCGCGTCATGCGCCCAGGAGATGAGGTTCAGCTTCTCCTCGTCCGTGAGCACGATCTGCGGCCCTGGGAGCTTGCTGCTGGCCGCCACCCGCTCGGCCTTCATCGAAGAGAGGTTGCGCGCATCGAGCGCCGACGCGATGGAGGGCACCGGGACGCCCAGGTCCAGCGACACCTGCACCGTCCACTTGCCCGTGCCCTTCTGGCCCGCCTTGTCCAGCACCAGGTCCACCAGCGGCCTGCCCGTCTCCGGATCCTTCTTGCGCAGGACCTTGATCGTGGTCTCCAGCAGGAAGGACTCGGCGATGCCCTCGTTCCACTTCGCGAAGGTGTCCGCCAGCGCGTCCGCCGACATCCCCAGCCCGCGGCGCAGCACGTCATACGTCTCCGCCAGCAGCTGCATGTCCGCGTACTCGATGCCGTTGTGCACCATCTTCACGAAGTGTCCCGCCCCATCCGGGCCCACGTGGGTGACGCACAGCCCCGACTCGGCGCGCGCGGCGATCGCCTCCACCACCGGACGGATGATCGCGTACGCCTCGGCGGGGCCGCCCGGCATCAGCGAGGGGCCATGCCGCGCGCCCTCCTCGCCGCCTGAGACGCCCATGCCGATGAAGTGCAGGCCCTTCTCCCGGAACGCCTTCTCGCGGCGCTGCGTGTCGAGGAACCACGAGTTGCCGCCGTCGATCAGCACGTCCCCCGGCGCCAGCAGCGGCGCCAGCTGGTCCATCATCTGATCCACCGCCGCGCCCGCCGTCACCATCAGCAGGATGCGGCGCGGGCGCTCGAGCATCTGCACGAACTCCGCCAGCGAGCCCGTGCCCTTCAGCTCCGGATGCCCGTGCTTCGCATGGAGGGCGTCGAACTTCTCCGGGTGCCGGTCCCACCCCGCCACCTTGAAGCCGCGGTCCGCGACGTTGAGCGCGATGCTCGCGCCCATGACACCCATGCCGGCCACGCCGAACTGGAACTGGCCCTGAGAATCTGCTGCTGAGCTCATCGAGTCCTCCTGGTGGATCCGCCCTCGGAGCGGATCCGTGTCTCGTTCACTGCCCCGCCGCCGCCCGATCCATGATCCACACCGCGTTCTTCACCCGCGCCGCCGGCAGGTCCTCTCCCGCGAACACCCGCCGCGCCGCGTCCCGCTTGCCCGCTCCCGCCACCGCGAAGAGCACCTGGCGGGTCCCGTTCAACACCGGCAGCGTGAGCGTCAGCCGCCAAGGCGGAGGCTTGGGCCCCACCACCGCCAGCACCTTCCGCTCCTGCTCGTCCACCGCGGACAGGCCCGGGAACAGCGAGGCCGTGTGCCCGTCCTCGCCCATTCCCAGCAGCACCACGTCCAGCGTGGGCGGCAGCAGCGCCTCGTAGTCTCGCGCGGCCGCATCCCGGTCCTCGCGCTCGCCCTCCATGCGGCGGACCCGCTCGAGCTTGATGCCCGCGGGGCGGAAGAGCGTCTCCTCCGCGAGGAAGTAGTTGCTCTCCAGGTGGTCCGGCGGCACGCACCGCTCGTCGGCGAAGTAGAAGTCCACCCGCTCCCACGGCAGGGCCATGCCCGCGAGGGTCCGGTAGATCGGGCCCACCGTCTTCCCGCCCGAGAGCGCGAAGCTGCACCGCCCACCGCCCGAGAGCGCCCGCCGGAGCGCGTCCGCCAGCCACTCCGCCGTCCGCTGCGCGAGCGCCTCGGACTCCACGACGATGGGGTGCGCAGGGCTCACTTGAGCACCGTCCAGCGCCGGCCATCCCTGGCCAGCAGCGCCGCCGCCGCGTCCGGGCCCGCGCTCCCCGGCGTGTACTCGTGGATGTGCCCGCCCAGGCCGGAGTCCAGCGCCCGGAGGATGGGGGTGACGTAGCCCCACGCCTGCTCCACGCTGTCCTTGCGCGCGAAGAGGGTGGCGTTGCCGCGCATGCAGTCCAGCAGCAGCCGCTCGTACGCCTCGGGCACCGGCTTGGCGAAGGTCTCCGCGTAGGCGAAGTCCATGGTGACGCCCGCGATGCTCACGTCCTCGCCCGGCACCTTCGACTCGAAGGAGAGCGCGATGCCCTCCTGGGGCTGGATGCGCAGCCGGAGCACGTTGGGCTGCAGCCGCTGGCACGCCTCCCCGGTGCTGAACAGGCTGATGGGCACCTGCTTGAAGTGGATGGACACCTCCGTCAGCCGCTTCGCCAGCTTCTTGCCCGCACGCAGGTAGAAGGGCACGCCCTGCCAGCGCCAGTTGTCCACGTTCATCTTCATGGCCACATAAGTGGGCGTGCGCGAGTCCTTCGCCACGCCCTGCTCCTCGCGGTAGCCGCGGTACTGCCCCGCCACCACGTGCGTGGCCACCTCGCTGCCCTCCACCGAGCGCAGCGCACGGAACACCTTGTTCTTCTCGTCGCGGATGTCCTCCGCCCCGAACGAGGTGGGCGGCTCCATCGCGCACAGCGCCAGCACCTGCAGCAGGTGGTTCTGCACCATGTCGCGGATGACGCCCGTCTCGTCATAGAAGCGCCCGCGCCCGCCCTCCATCCCCAGCGTCTCCGTCGCGGTGATCTCCACGTGGTCGATGTAGTTCCGGTTCCACAGCGGCTCGAAGATCAGGTTGGCGAAGCGGAACACGAGGATGTTCTGGACCGTCTCCTTCCCCAGGTAGTGGTCGATGCGGAAGATCTGCCGCTCGTCCAGCACGGAGGACAGGTTGCGGTTCAGCTCGCGCGCCGTCTCCAGATCCCTCCCGAAGGGCTTCTCGATGACGAGCCGCCGCCAGGGGAGCTTCCCGGGCTGCTCCTCGCGCGGCAGCAGGCCCGCGCCGGACAGCCCCTGCAGCAGGGTGGGGAAGGTGGAGGCCGGAGTGGCCAGGTAGTAGAGCTGGTTGCCCTGGGTGCCGTAGCGCTTCTCGGCGTCGTCCAGGCGCTGGCGCAGCCGCTCGAAGGCGGCCGGATCGTCATAGCCGCCGGAGATGCACTCCATCCGCGAGGCGAAGCGCTCCCAGGTGGGCTCGTCCAGCGGCTGGGTGCGGGCGAACTTCTGGAGGCCCTCCTTCACCTGGGCGCGGAACGCGGTGTCGTCCTGCGTCGAGCGGCTGAAGGCCACCAGGGCGAACTGCTCCGGCAGCAGCCCGGAGCGCGCCAGCTCGAAGAGGGCGGGGAAGAGCTTGCGCTGGGCCAGGTCTCCCGTGGCTCCGAAGAGCACGACAATGCACGGGTCCGGCCGATCCGCGCGGACGATGGGCTCGCCCTCGCGAGGGGTGGTCTCGATATGCAGGCCCTGGGCATCCATGCTGGCTTTCTCCGGGACTGAGGCAGTGGATGGGGGCTCACCTTAGGAGGCTTTGCCCCCGGATGCGCGAGAAACGCCCACGCAGTGTCGTGGCGTGGGCGTGCTGTGGCGCACAGTGGGGGCAATGGCCCTACGAGGCAGGGCGCTGTTCAGGAGAGCAGCTGCTTCCAGTTCTGAGCGCGGGCCCAGTCCTCGAAGGAGCGCCACCCCACCTCGGGGTAGTCCCGGCGCAGCGCGGCGATGTCGGCGCTGTAGCCCTTCTTGTCGAACCACTCGAACATGATGGCCATGTCCTCGTTGGAGGAGCGGATCTGCGCGAGGGGGATCTCCGCATACTGGAACGGCTTGCTGGCCACGCGCGAGAAGAGGTCCGCGACCTGCTCGCCCGTCAGCTCGTTGGAGGCCAGGTTGATGCGCTTGCCGAGGAACGCATCGCGCCGCTCGAGGACCAGCGCGCCGAAGGCGCCGATCTCCTCCACGGTGATGTGCTGCAGGGGACGCTTCGCGGGCATCGCCAGGGCGACGACTCCCTGCTTGAGGCCTCCGCCGAACCAGGGGCCCACGAGGTTCTCGGCGAAGAACACGGGGGCGATGATGGTGTAGGGCACGCCGGACCTGGCCAGGTGCTCCTCGACGACGGCCTTGCTGTCGAAGTGGGGGATGCCCGTCTTCTTGTTGGCGTCGGAGACCGAGGTGTAGACGACGTGCTTGACGCCCGCGGCCTTGGCGGCGTCCACGGCGGTGATGCCCTGGCGCGTCTCCGTGTCCATGCCGGCCTCGAAGGGCGTGCTCATGATGAAGACGGCGTCCACGCCCGTCATGGCGCGCACCAGCGAGTCGCGGTCATCGAAGCTGCCCACGGCCAGCTCGGCGCCGAGCTGCTTGAGTGCGAGCGCACCGGCCGAGTCCGGCTTCCGCGTGAGGGCGCGGACGCTGTGGCCCTTCTTGATGAGCGCGCGGGCGACCGCGCCCCCCTGCTGACCCGTGGCACCGGTGACGAGGACGGAAAGAGGCTTCGACATGGGGTTCTCCTGGTTGAAGTAGGCGAGTCAGTCCTAGAGCAACCGGTATGCCACAGCCAAGCCGTTGATCTTGCGTGCCCCGATGGAGCGGTGGCTCTCAATTTGAGAGGCCATGTCCTCAGGGTGAGTGGGCTCGGGCGGCTCACCCGCCTGCAGGCGGGCTACCCGAGCGCGATGGCGGACCCCACGAACGCGCACACCTTCTCAAAGCCGGGAGGGGCGGGGGTGAGCAGGGTGGCGCTGGCGTCTCCCCACTGGGTGATGCCGTGCGGGAGCAGCCGGCGGAGATCGTAGCGGACGCCTCGGAACTCGAACTCCTGGCTCCAGATGAGGGAGGCCGAGAAGACGTTGAGCGCGATCAAGGCGCCTGCATTCTGGGGAGCGCTGAACGTGGTGCCCATGACGACGCTGACGCGACGGAACCTCGCGATGGGCTCGCCATCGGAGAACGAGCCGGGTTCATCGAAGGACGCGCCGGGGTGCCGCTTGAGGTACAGGGTGAACTCGCCCGTCGCGTCGAGGCCCAGGGACAGGTCGCCATTGGTGACGGGTTGAGCCTTGAACGGGGCCGAGCGGAAGGTGAAATAGGCTGTCTTCTCGCTGGGGAGGCCGTCGAAGAGCTCACCCGCGATGCCCTGAAGGTGGAGGAAGTAGCCCAGGTCCTGCGTCGTCTGATCAGCGGTGGCGTAGAACCGGCCTGTCACGTACCAGGCGAGGCTGGCGGCTCTCAGAGGTTCGTTCATGGTGTGGGCCTTTCTGGCGCCAGGCTACCCTTCGTGGGCTGGATCATGGGGAAACCCATTTCTACCAGCCCGCGAATATGCCGTGGGAGTGGAGCAGCTTGACTGAAGGTGCTCCGGGGAGAGAGAAGTTCGCAGGTACCACGTGGGGCTCCAAGAGTGCAGTGGGACTCGCCTTGTGGTGCACAGCTTCCAGGACAGGAGTCATCGGTGAAGCAACTCGTTTTGGGAATTCTTGCGCTCATGTGGGCGGGCTGTACCGGCACCTCTGGAAACGCTTCTCAGACGCCAAAGGTGCAGGACGAGGTTCTGACCGAGCACCGGCCCCTTCAGGCCGAGCGCCCCACAGGTCAACTGGGAGATGACTGCAAGCAATTTGGGGCCAGCGGTTGCCTCTCGGGAGTGTGCCTCCACACGCTGCCTGAGCACGACGCGGGTTATGTCTGCAGCCAGCGGTGCCAGACCTCCTCCGAGTGTCCGCGAGACTGGAACTGCAACTCCATTCATCCCGCAGCGGCCGAGCGGCTCTGCATCCCTTCGCCTGCCCGGAAGCCCTAGCCTCTTCAGTTCTGGGAATCTGAGAAAGACCCCTCTCGTCATGTCATCCTTGTGCCAAGTCTTCGGAGTTTCGAGGCTGCTCTCTCTCGGGCGAGCCCTGATTGCCATGCTCATCCTGGCAGGTCCTCTGATGGAGGCCCACGCCCAGATGTGCTCCCTGCCCCCGGATCCTCCCTCGGGAGATACGCCCCCAGGAGCCTGCTCGGCGAGCGGCTCTATGAGCTTCTGCATGGATGGGCACATCGTTGTCTGTACGTGTGGGGGACAGACGTTCTGTACGAAGTGCTGCGCGTCCAATCAATCCTGCTCGAGCCAGGCCATCGGGCAGGACGCGCCCGCGGGGTACTACCAGTGCTGCTATGGCACTGGCACGTGTGGGAACACGCAGGGGACCTCGATCATCCAGGCCAATGCATGCCCGGGAGACGACAACTTCCCCTGTACAGTCCAGTCCAACGGCGTGGGAGATGCTTGCAGCAACGGCCCTGGAGCCTGCTCTTCGGGGACGTGCGGGTACAAGAACCCCAACCCCCAGGTCTCCATGCCCGAGGGGGGCGGGATCTGCTCCAACGATCTCGGGACACAGTGCAACGCGCCGAAGCCGGGTGACAACCCGGAGACGTGTGACAACCAGGCGGATGACAACTGCGATGGGCAGGTGGATGAGGACTGTCCATTCGCGGAGCCGGATGGGGGCACTCCCGTCGTGTGCAAGGGGAAGAATTGCCAGTGCAATCCCTTGATGGCAGGCGATCCGGTGAACACCGCTCAGGGCACCAGCTTCGAGCGCGTGGTGGACGTGGACGTTCCTGGCACGGTAGGGAGCCTGCAGTTCGTGCGCAGGTACTCCTCGAACCCTGTGGAATGGGTTCATGATGGCCCGCTGGCCCGGGCTCCCAAGCCTTTCGGCGCGAGCCTCGCCCAGCCTGACGGTGTCGAGTGGTGGCATGAATATCTGAGCGTCGTGGTGATGAATGGAAACCGCTGGAGCGTGCGGGATCGCGAAGGCCGGTTGCTGCGCTTCTATGCGTGCAGCGGAGTTCCCTGCCAGGCCTCGCCGGGCTATGGCAATACGAGCATCCGCGAGGTCCTTCAGCGAACGGCCACCGGTTTCGTTCTGGGGACCTCGAACGGTGAGATGCTGGTCTTCGAGGCTCCCTTCGCGCCGGCCTCGGGAGGCGTTGACCGCTACTTCCTCAGCCGCATCGTCTCGCGGAATGGGATCACCACGGCCACGCTGACCTACCGGCAGCCCGGGGACACGAGATGCCCAGCGGGAGGTGCAGGGAGCGGGAGCGGGGTGCCCTACCTCGCGGAGGTGGCCAGCCCCGAGGCCCGGCTCTCGTTGGATTACCGCACCCTGGAGGATGCTAACGGGCAGGTCGAGTGCGTCCTCGGCAGCGTCTCCCTGCAGTCCGCTTCGGCGGATGCGGGCAGCGGCAGCCCTGTCGTGACGTACGCGTATACGCAGGATGGAAGCATGGAGCGCCCGGGGCGCCTCGCCTCGGCCATGGGGTCGGACCGTTCGGAGACCTACGATTACACCGGTGGGGCCTACCAGCAGACCCAGAGTGGCGGGCTCCTCGTGCGTCACGAGTATGGCAGCGCGGGGGCGGTGGCGTTGGCTCAGGGCGGTGGCGAGGCGTGGCAGTTCGACCCGGTGGTGTCGGTGGGGACCTGCCAGACCGGCTCCAATTGTTGCGGGAGGCTGCCCACCGTTCGCAAGGCGACCAACCTGTACGCCGGGAGAGGGGATGGCACGAACCCCGACGCGGGGTTGACCCGTACCTTCGAGACGCTCTCGAACTTCGGACAGCAGCTCGAGCCGCGCCTCTACCAGATGACCGATAGCTGCGGCTTGAACAACCCAGCCTGCTCTCCTGGCTCCGTGCGGTACGAGTGGACCTGCTCCACCGCGACGTCACCGGGCTATGAGCAGGCCCAGAAGGACAAGCGCGGCAACTGGCAGGTCTACGAGTATGCCAAGGATGGAGGGGTGGTGACGGTTCCCCTCGAGCGCATCGCCGTCAAGCGGGGGGCCACGGACAAGAACGGAACGGGAGCCCTGGAGCAGGAGTTCTCCACCTATACCTATGGTCCGAATGGCGAGCAGCTCCTCGCCACCCAGGAGCAGGACACCGTGCTGGGGCCGAGTGGCGGACGCTCACGCACGGCGTACATTTATGAGCCGGGGACCACCCGGAGGAAGGCCACCATCCAATCGGGCTGGACGCGCGTCCGAGATACCGGGGGCACCTGGACGGCGGAGCGCCGCTTCATTGGCACCTTCTTCTTCACGGCGCGAGTGGCCTCTGGAGAGACGACGCCTGATCCCTTGGGGCGGACCCTCGAGGTGCATGGCCCCTGCTCCGTCTCAGACGAGAGCGCGGCCGATTGCGCGTCCAGTGACTACCCGCTCACGCAATACCATTATTGGCCCGATACCGAGACATCGGACCGCT